>Ga0123519_10009405_pt1 | contig 14733 bp, 13 predicted proteins | sample YelNatPaOPRAMG02_FD_87396 | JGI IMG/M metagenome (GOLD analysis project Ga0123519, IMG submission 87396) | Hot spring microbial communities from Yellowstone National Park - Yellowstone National Park OP-RAMG-02 (version 2) | ecosystem: Environmental > Aquatic > Thermal springs > Hot (42-90C) ...
ATCGTGAAACCGAAGAGATACATTAAGAATAAGGCAAAGAAGATAGAAATTGGGATGGCAAAGACGACGAACAAGGTTGGACGAAACCGACGCAGGAAGAGAAAAAGAATAATACTGGCAAGTAGTCCACCCAAAATTAGATTAGTGGCAACATTACCAACCGACCGTTTGATTGATTCGGAACTATCCCAGAAGATTGCTAAGTTTAGCCCAGCCGGCAGGGTTGGTTTGATTTTTTCTATCTCGGCTCTAATCGCATTTGCCACACTAACCGTATTGGCATCGGGTCGGCGCTGCACATACATAAACACGCAACTTGTCCCATTCATCCGAACCGCTGAACTTTTCTCTTCGGGTTGCCAAGCAACCGTTGCGACATCGCGAATTAAAATTGGCACGCCGCCTTTACTACCGATAGTGGTATTTTTAATTCCTTCCAAGTCGTCATACTGTCCAATTAATCGGATAAGATAACGCTGTTCTTTAGTAGAAACCGAACCAATTGGATAATTTAAGTTTTGTGCCTTTAGGCTATTAATGAATTGTTCGTTGGTAATGCCAGCCTGGGCTAAGCGGCGCAAATCAACAATGATTTGGACTTGGCGCTTTCTTCCGCCGGCAACCCCAACTGAAGCAACACCAGCGACCCTTTGCAGACTGGTTCTAATCTCTTCGGCAATTTCCCGCAACTCAGTCTCGTCAATATTGCCGGAAAGGGTGAGATTGACGACCGGCATCATTGAAGGGTCAAACTTTAAAACGAATGGTTTATTAACCTCATCCGGCAAAAAAGCCTGTGCCATATCAATCCGGTCACGGATATCCGAAGATGCCGCATCTAAATCGGTCCCCCATTCAAACTGTAGCATTATTACCGAAACATTTTCCAAAGAACGGGAAGTGATTTCACGCAAGTTGGGGATTGTGCCAAGTTGGCGTTCCATAATTTCGGTTACTTCGGATTCAACTTCTAATGGTCCTGCCCCAGGATAAATAGTGGCAACGGCAATTACGGGTAAGGTCACATTGGGGAATAAATCTACTCGCATCCGGTTGATGCCAATCACACCAAAGACAATTAAGCCAATCGCAATCATTGCGGTTGCGACGGGACGCCGAATTGAAGTGTCCGAGATTCTCATTGTGAACTCACCTCAACTGGTTTAACTTCTACACCATCTTGTATCCGCTCTTTACCGACCGTTGCTACCTTTTCGCCTTCGCGAAGACCGGCGACGACTTCAATCCATTCATCACCAATCAAACCAACTTTAATCTCACGAAGATGGGCAGTGGTGCCTTCAATCACCATCACTTTGGAAAAACCATTGGTAAATAGAGCGGACAATGGCACTGCCAAGACATCTGGTTTCTGTTCAAGGATTAGGCGGAGACTCGCTGCCATCCCCGGCACTAATTTCTTATCCGGATTGGGAACGGTGACTTCAACGGTCGCCGAACGGGAAACTGGGTCAAGGACTGGTGAGAATTGAGTAACGCGGCCCAAAAAGGTCTCTTGTGGATAAGTTGCCACAAAGACTTCGGCACGGGCACCAAGTTTTAAAAAGTTTAAGTCCTGGTCACTTATTGGCGCCTTGATTTTAACCTTATCCGAATAACTGGTCACAATGGCAATCGGCACACCGGGTGCAACCGACTGCCCGATTTCAACATAAACCTTGCCGACAACACCGCTAATGGGCGCCAAGACCGGTCCTGGTTTATAATCCATTCCTGGAATGTCATTGACCACATAGACAATCGCATCGCCTTCGCTCACAAAAGAGCCTTCGGGTTTAGCGATTTCAGTGACCTTACCCGTGATTTTGGAAAAGGCGACTGCCTGCCGGTCGCCATAAACCGTGCCTAATAATTCCACAGTTCGCGTCACAGTATTTCTTCGCACTGTTACCACATTAACCGATGGGACAAATCTTGTCTTTTGCTTTGGTCCGGTTTGTCCGCAACTCAGAAATAAAGCGATGGTTAGAAATAGACAAATTTTTGTTATTTTTCGCATCATTGCCTCCTAATTAAATGAACAAATTAATCAAATGAGACCGAATGATTCGAATATTCGGTCGGTTCGTTATCATTAGAAATATTCGGTTTCCTATCATTCCTAAAATTCACCGATTGCCTTTTGCAGTTTGGCTTGGGCAATTCTGTAATTTGCCAAAGAATTTAAATAAGATACCTTGGCTTGCAGGAGGGCAAGTTGGGTATCCATATATTCCAAATTGGTTATCATACCGTTCTGGTAACTCGTCTCTGCCATCTTCATCGCCTCTTCGGCAACCAAGACATTTTCTTTTTGCGCTTTGATATTCTCCATCTCTTGGTTCAAAGTATTAACCAAGGCTTGGACTTCTAATCTTATCCCATCTTCAAGCATTGCAATACTAATTCTCGTCTGCCTTTGCCTTGCCCTGGCTTGGTTGAGTTTGTGCCAGTTGGTAAGACCAGTAAAAATTGGCATTGTCAAACCGGCAGTTAGATTCCAATCGGTTCCCCATCTATTTTCAAAACCAATCGGCTTTTTGTAGTCATAGTTAAATTGGGCAAAGGCGATCGGAAGATTACTGGTTAAGGCGATACGGGTGGCTAAATCGGCAATCTGAGCGGTCTTGCGTAATTGGCGAATCTCGGGTCGGTCGGCAAATGCTTGGTTTAACGCTTGATTATAATCAATGCTTAAAGGGCTAAACTCTAAATCACCAGATAATACTATCGGAACTTCTTCGTTTAAGCCAAGCAAGATGCGCAACGAGGCTTGTGCCAACCTTGCATTATTTTCCATCTGCTTCAATTGCACCGACGCATTGGTCAAACTAACCTTTGCCCGCATCAAATCAAGTTTGCGTGCCAGTCCGTTATTATATAACGCCTGCACCTGGTCAATATGTCGCTTCAATTGGTCATAGGATTCCTTCATTAACTCCGCCATCTTCTGGGCAAGCAAAGCGTTGTAAAACCCTTCGGTTGCCTGAAGTCTAACCTGGGAACGGGCTTGACGATAAGCCTCCTGTTCAATATTAAATGATAACCCAGCAATGCGATAGGCATTGATTAACCTTCCCCAAGTGAATAAAGTTTGCTGAACAGTCCCGCGCAAGATATAGTTGTTGGCTTGGCCAAGACCAAATGTTGTTTCACCAACAATCGTTAGAATTGGTGCGGTATAACCAATTGTATCACCAGTCAACCCAATAACCGGAATCGGGACCATTCCGTATTTAGCAAAACTCAATTCATTAACCGTGCCGGTTCGGTAGTAAGTCCCTGAGGCAGAAATTTGGGGCAGAAAAGAACCAAATGCCACACCCCGGCCGGCAGCGACTTCTTGAAGTTTAGTCTTGGCTAATTGAACCGCATTATTATTCTTAAGGGCAAGTTCAATTGCCAAATCAACATCCAACCGAAGCGTATCCACCTGGGCATCGGCGAAGGCAATTAAACAAAGCACAATAAAAATGGCAAGCAAATTTTTGTTTTTCATATCAACTCCTTACGATTTAAATCATTATTAATTCGGTTTAATTCCATAAAAGAAGATATTTTTAATTTTCTCACTTTGTTTTTTAAGTTCTGGCGCATAAGCCGAAGCGAGAAAACCGACACGAACCATACTAAAGAAGATTAAGGCACCTAATCTGGCATCAATCTTCTTCAATTCCTTATTTTTGATGCCTTCGCGAATAATCTCAGCCAAAGAATTAATGATTCGTTTAATCTTTGGTTTTATCTTCACTCTTATCTCTTTCATTATCTCGGCAGTGAGATTAATATTCTCAACACTAACCAAAGGAAACATTCCTTTAAAATGCGAAAATAACTCAGACCCTTCGTCAAATATCCGTTCCATTTTCTTTATGACATCGGTCTTCTCTTTTTTTATTGCTTCCAGTAATCCGATAGCCCGGCTTAAATGTTTATCCAGCAAGGCAACATAGATACTCGCCTTATCGCGAAAATAAAGATAGACCGTGCCTTTAGCGATACCGGCTTCTTCGGCAATATCGTCAATATGGGTCGGGAAAAAGCCTTTCTTTAGAAAGACTTTTTCCGCCGCTTTAAGGATTCTTGCTTCTTTTTCGCTTTTCATAGACTGACCAGTCAGTCATTTTAACCAAAAAAGATTACCTGTCAACAAAAATATTTTGTCACTATCCAATACGCAATGTTGTTCATTTAGGTGGTTTTGGATTGGAATGAACTCTTTTTCCGCTAAAGTATAAACTTTAATCAAAGTAACGAATCGTTCATTAAGTCGGTCTTGCTTTTTTTCAATTTTTGACAAGTCTCATCCCCACCTAAAATTGTAAAAAAATGCCTCAACCCCCAAAGCGGTTAATCTTGGAAACTTAAAGATACAAAAATCCTATTTGTAAGTTATGGATTTTTAAATGCTTAAAATCTTATGTGAGAATTTATTTAATAACAAAATACTTGACAAGGTCAAAAATTTTAGTAAGTTTAAACTAATGCTTGTTTCGCTAACACCCAACATCTATCATCTAACCCCTGCTTCATTGGCACAAGTCTTGCACAGACAGACAGACAGACAGACAGACAGAACTAAATCCTCTAAACAACTTTTTCTGCTTAATTCCTTGCCCTCAATGGTCGAGAGACCCGACCCTTGGCGGGGAGAGGCAAGGTGAGGGTGTTGATGATTACTTTCGGATTTTTAAAAGGCGGGGCAAATGTATCGGATGAGGGTCAATAAATTAAATAATTTGTTAAATTCGCTTTCATTAGTGAAATTCGACTATCAGAGAGGAGGTGATTATCTTCGGAACGATTTTTCTTTAATACACGCCGATTTAATTTCGGCAAATCCTTCTCTCCCCGAGCAAGGCGTGGAGCAAAAAGTTATAAATAACAACCTTGCTTATTTAAGTGATGAAAGGGGGAATGTTTTTTTTAATTATTTTCTAACAATTAACGTTATCCCTAACAACCGCCGTATTTGGCGGCACTGGGTCAAAGATGAGAACGCTTCTCTCTTGTTGTGCAAAGATTTCAAAATTGGAGGAAAATATGTTAAAAACTTTATTTTCCGTAGGTGACAAGGAAAATTTTATTAATGGTGTATTTAAGTCTGGCAAATTCTTGGTTCTGACGCTTGTCATCGAATGTACCGCCCCAAGGCAAACCATAATAATGTCTGAAATACCTGATATATTGGAAGAATCGACTGCACTTGAGTTATTTACCGAAAAATTAGTCGACCAAGTGCTGAATTACTGCGGAACGAGAAGATTATATCCTCAAGATAGTCTATCTTTTATGTATTTTAAATATATCAGGCCTAAAGGGAGATTTAGTGGTATTGTTAGGGTTTACGGAAGCGAGTTGCCCGCGATGGCAAGATTCGAAAAAATCATAATGGTACTCCGTTCATGCCCGTCTTATAAAAAGGGATACAACGATGCACGAACTTATCTCTGGGGATATCGTGGTGGTCAAGTCAAAATTGTGGAACCTGCATTTTATGGACTAAACTGTTGTATAAGTGGCTGTGCAGGTTTTTATTCGATTTTTCCAGAAAATAAGAGTCTTACCACTGCTCTATTAGTCCCTCTGGGATTTGGGGCTTTTCAAACCTTACTTGTACACTTCACAATGGAAGGGTCGGTACCTTATGCTATAAAACATTTTTTACAAGAACAATATGTGTCAGGATCGGCTTATTATAGGTTTGGCTATATAGAAGGCGCCTTTGATTTCTACGAGGAAATGGAATGTAAAATATTCAGGGCATGGCTTATACCCTCTGCTGTTGGAGCTATTATTTCGGTCATTGGTTATTTTCTTGCTCGGTAAACATATGCGAATGAAGATTTATAAAGGAGAATGGATTGTGACATTATTACCATTTTTAATGTTAATAGGTGGCTGTGCGACTATGCGAAGTCAATGGGAGGCTACCAAATCCAAGAATTCAATTCGTGCTTATGAAGATTTCATACGAAAGTACCCAGAAGGGGCTTTAGCAGATGAAGCCCGTTCTAAAATTGAAAGACTAAAGATAGAAAGTGACTATAGAGATGCTTTAAGTAAAAATACCTTATCAGCGTATTATTCATTCCTAAGAAAATATTATAAAATTAAAGAAATAAACAGAAAACGTTTCATCCCTAACAATGATTTAGTTGATTCAATTATTTTTAAAATTCTCACAGTTATAGATAATCAATCAGACATTAAAAATTACGATGCGACCCTTTTGAAAATCCTCTCCGCATTAGGTGAAGCTGGATTAGAGCGATATAATGAACAAGGTTTTGGCGGGATGTTCCCCCATAATATTGTAGTTTCTGTTCAACCGGAAGCATTTGGTGGGAATCCAACTTATATTTTTTTCTTTTCTCCGCTTCCAAAAGGGCAAGCTACATTTCGCGACCTCTATGTTGATTTATTCTGGAATGAACATGGAGTTTGCTATAAAAAGGAACCAAGATACAACAAAGGTTCTATTATTATCTTAGAAAATGGAACATTATATGTGTATGATGGCAAGGAATGGTTTGGTCCTTACCCATAAGTGATATACACAAAGGAGAGAAAAATGAGCAGAATAATTACTTGTCCTGTACAGAAACATTTAACATTTCTCCTGTTCTTACATAGAATTTGGATATTAATCAAAGGTTGTGCAGTGCAGAATTTAATTATCTTAATTTCTTTGTCGTTATTCTCTGGTTGTGCAACAATTATCCATGGCACAAAACAAAATATCTATGTAACATCTGAGCCATCAGGAGCTAAGATCATCTATCAAGGAAAGGAATTAGGAGAGACACCGAAATCAATTAAAATTTCCCGTGATGAAAATGCAATAATAATTATAAAAAAATATGGCTATTATCCTGAACAAGAAACGCTGTCTTCTTCTGATAAAAATTGGATATCAAGCTGTCTGTTGCCTTGGGGCATTCTAATTAGTGCGGCTTTATATCACCCATTGTCTGATCTTATTTGTAAGATGGGTCCTCTTGCTTCATTATCATTGACATTAGGACCACCATTTGTGGGTCCTCTGATCGACATTTTCTCGGGAGCATTTTTTAAATTACCCAGCGCTGTCTCAGTAACTCTTAAGGAGACTGATTCAGTTAGATTTGAATATGCGAAAAGAACTAATACTATTGAAGCGTATGAAAAATTTTTAGAACATGCCACCGAAACTTACTATTTGACACACGCTCGCAAAATACTTGACACTCTTTATTATCGTCAAGCTCAAGAAGTCAACACGGCTGAAATTTATCGTAAGTATCTGAGGAAATTCCCTAAAGGTTTGTTCAAAAGCGAAGTAGAATCAAAATTAAAGCAACTTGACCCAGGGTGTTTTTCTTTAACTGATACAACCGACATTGTATCTATAGATGGACAATTAAAGTTGATAGAAGCACGTGCACAATACTATGATTATTCACATATTACGGTCGAACCATCTTCTAACATCCGTTTAGTAGGGTCTAACATCCGTTTATTAGGGATTGTAGCTGAATACTGGAATAGAATCACCCACGAGTTTTACACTCTTTGGATTAGAAAAGGAGAAAAAATAGGAACTTTAAGAAGGGGTAAGTTTTCGGGTAGACTTAAAATAATAGGATTAAGTTTTTCCGGACGAGATGGGCAAGTTTTTGAAGAATTTGTCACGGCAGACTTAGAAGGTAGTTGTATAGTATGTGACAAAATAATTGATGATGTGGAACCAGGAATAGTATCACTAAACGAGGTTCAATTAGTTAGCGTGCTTAAAAAAGCTGGCGTGTCCTTGGAAGAGTGGAGACACTCGGACTGGAGATAGATAACTTACAAACATAATAATGCGACGGCTTATTGGGGGACAATATAGAATCCTGAATCCAGAGATAACAACAGATTGAAACAGAATAGATAAGGAATTATGGCAATTTTTACTTTCATCAATCACATAACTTCTGTTATGTTTTAGGAATGAGGCATTTGCTCGAAGATATGCATTTTCAATATCTTGTGAAATCTCGTGGTTTCTAATCGCTTGATTGGGGCAAGAAATTTAATGAATTAGACCATTAGTTTACCGCTTAACTTACTAGACCAACTTTAGAATTATCGGAGTGCTTCTTCTCTTATTTCCACCGGCAACAAAGCTTTGAGGTCCAAGTGTTGGGATGCCGAAAGAATCTCAATTCCAACTACTCGCCCCATAGCATCAAGGTCAAGGGTAATGTCTTCGTCAATATCTTTACAAAAGACTTTTTCCGCTTCACCTAATTTCAGATAAAGCAGGTCATATTTTGGGTCATAAGTAATCCTCACTTTTTACCTCCATTTTCCATAATATACTTTTACGGTAATAACTACAATTTCACCTTTCTCTTCAACATAAATCACCCTCACTTTCTTCTGAGGATAAAATTTTCCAAGTCACTCTTTTCCGTAATTAAAGACCATTTCCTTGGCTTTTCTACCTTTCGTGGCTGAGACTTCAGTTCCCTTTGAAGGAACGCGTTTAATTTCGTGTTCGGTTGCTCCTCTCCACAATGCGTTCTTGAGCGTGTTTTACTAATTTAAATTTCATTTGATTCGGTATTAATTTATTCTTATTAGAGAAAATGTCAATAATTTCGTTATCAAAAAGTCAACTTCTTAACGGTATTTATTTCTCTCGTCTGGAAGCGAGTGACTTCAGAGCAACAAAGAAGATGGTGAAGAAGGAATGATATAACCGTGAAGTGTTTCCGTTGACCGTGTTCAAAATTTTTAACTTGTTCTCTGCCCCCGAACCAGCCTCCTAAGTAGCCTACGGGGCAATCCCCGAGGCTGCCTACCAGCCTGCTTCCCAGCCCGCTACCGAGCCTGCCTCCGAACCAGCTTCCCAGCCAACCCCGAGCCGGCTCCCCAGCCAGCCTCCGAACCAACTCCCGAACCAGCTTCCCAGCCAACCTACCAGGCAACCTACGAGACTACCTACGGGGTCACTCCCTAAGCGGTACCCCCTCCCAGAGCAAAATTTAATATAAAATACTAAAAATCAAATAGATAGAAGAAAATTTTGCTTGATTTTTATATGCCTATTAGGCATAATTATAGTGCGCTTGTAAAAACCATTTTAAGCAAAGAAATCGGTAATCTATTAACTAAAGTTCAGGAAAATTCTGGTCTTTCTCAAACTGAAGTGACAGAAAGAATAGGACTTTTTTTAAAGTCATTTGCTTATCTCTATCTTTTGGAAAGCGGCAAGATAAAAATCCAATTTTAGAAACAATCTTTCTTTATCTCCGAGCCTATGGTAATTATCGGGTTGTCCGCCGCGAATGGATTAAGGTTTGAACAAAAATGGTTTTGTAGATTATTTGACCAAATTATTTTGTCGGCTTGACTTTTCTTTTTCCGTTGATTATATTAAATTTGTGAAGGATTTTTATACACCGGAAGATTTAGCCGATTTTAATTACCAGGAGTCATTAGGCGAACCGGGAAAATACCCATTTACGCGCGGCATCTATCCAACAATGTATCGGGGAAGACTCTGGACGATGCGCCAATATGCTGGTTTTGGTGATGCGAAAGAGACAAACCAAAGGTTTCGCTATCTCTTAGAACAAGGTCAGACCGGGCTTTCAGTTGCATTTGATTTACCGACCCAATTGGGTTATGATTCGGATTCAGCCAGCGCCTTGGGTGAAGTGGGTAAGGTTGGAGTTGCGATTAGCACAATTGACGATATGACTGAACTATTTGCCAATATCCCTTTGGATAAGGTCTCAACTTCAATGACGATTAATGCTACGGCGCCGATGATTATGGCAATGTATATTGTGAATGGGGAAAGACAGGGTGTTACCTGTGAGAAACTCGCCGGCACAGTCCAGAACGATATCCTAAAGGAATATATTGCACGCGGGAATTATATCTTTCCGGTTCGACCGTCACTAAAACTGGCGATTGATATTTGGGAATACTGTATTAAGAATATGCCGAAATGGTATATGGTTTCAATATCGGGCTATCATATTCGGGAAGCTGGGGCTAGTGCGATTGAGGAACTTGCCTTTACCATTGCTAACGGTATTGCCTATATTGAATCAGCATTGGAACGGGGGTTAAAGGTTGATGATTTTGGTCCAAGACTTTCTTTCTTTTTTGGTTGCCATAACAATTTCTTAGAAGAGGTAGCGAAATTTCGTGCGGCAAGAAGAATCTGGGCAAGGATAATGAAAGAGCGATTTAATGCCCAAGACCCGAAATCACAAATGCTCCGATTTCATACCCAGACCTGTGGTTCAACCCTAACTGCCCAGCAACCAGAGAATAATGCAATAAGGGTTGCCTTACAAGCCCTTGCTGCAGTTTTTGGTGGTACCCAGAGTCTTCACACCAATTCCTTTGACGAAGCCTTAGCCCTGCCCACCCAAAAGGCGGTGACCTTAGCATTAAGGACCCAACAAATCATTGGTTATGAGAGTGGGGTTACCGAGATAGTTGACCCTTTGGGCGGTTCTTATACTATAGAAAAATTGACCAATGATATTGAAGCAGGGGTGATGGATTTATTAAAGACAATTGAGAACCAAGGTGGGGCAGTTAATGCTATTGAGAATGGTTTTGTCCAGCGCCGGATTGAAGATTCGGCTTATCGGTACCAAAAAGAGATCGAAACCGGCAAGAGAAAGGTTGTCGGCGTTAATATTTTTGCTGAAACTGAAACCGAGACAAAACGAGAAATTCTAAGGGTTTCCCAGAAATTAGCCGATGAGCGAAGACAAAGATTAGCCGAATTTCGGAGCCAGAGACAGAGCGCCGACCGAATAAAGCAGTGTTTGGATGCATTAGCGTTAGGTGCGCAAAAGAATGATAATTTGATGCCCTATTTAATTGATGCAGTTCGGGTTGGGGCAACCTTAGAAGAGATGTGTGATGTCTTAAGAGAAATTTGGGGAGAGTTTGATGCTAAAAAATCTTAGCCATATTGGGATAGCAGTTCAATCTATTGGTAGGGCGAGTGAATTTTTTGGTAAGACGCTAAAATTAGGGGAACCGGAAATAATTGAGGTGCCAGACCAAAAGGTGAGAGTAGCAATCTTCCGTTTTGCCGGATTCCAAATTGAACTCCTTGAACCGATGGGGCAAGACTCAACGATTGCTAAATTCTTAGAAAAGCGGGGAGAGGGTATTCATCACCTCTGTTTTAATGTTGAGAATATTGAAAACGCCCTATCGGAATTAAAAATGGCGGGTGTTAATTTGATTGATGAAAAACCAAGATTGGGTGCTACCGGTAACAAGATTGCCTTTGTCTCACCGAAATCTACTTATGGTGTCTTGATTGAACTGCGCGAGCCGAAAATAAAATAACTGCTGAAAGAACAGAGTTATTTAGAGTAAAATAAAAATTCAATTTTGGTGTTTTGTGGTTAATTATAATTTAAGCATCTGTTACAAGTGTGCGATTAAGACAAAATCTGTTTTCTCGGCTTGATTTTATAAGTTTTCCCATTAACATTTAATGGTGGACAAGAAGTTTGAAGAGATTCTCAAAAAGGATTCTCGATACAAACTGGAAGCCTATCTCTTTGTCCTTGCAGCATTGGAATATACCCGAGAAATGACCGGAAAACCAAAACATGTAACGGGAAAAGAATTGTTAGAAGGGATTAAGCAACTCGGATTAGAACAATATGGAATTATGACCAAGACCGTATTTGAATCTTGGGGCGTAAAGACTACGAATGATTTTGGCCAGATTGTCTTCAATATGGTGGCAAGCGGTATCCTAAGTAAGACCGAGGAGGATAAGATTGAAGATTTTGACAATGTCTATGATTTCACTGAGGTTTTTGAAAAGAACTATACCTTTAACATCAAAAATGACTGAAGATTTAACCGCAGAGATAACAGATGTAGCGCCGAGGCCTGGCCTCGGCTTCGGTTTGTCGCTTCGCTTAGCCTGTTGGGGACAAGCCCCAACGCTACTATAGTTAAGCAGACTTATTTTTAAAATGTTAATTGAAGAAAGGATTAAAATCGCATTTTCCAAAAATGGTGATTTTAGTCGAATCCTACCCGATTTTGAAGAAAGAGCAGAACAGACCAAGATGGCGTTAGCGGTCTTTACTGCCCTAAATAATAGCCATCACCTTATGGTTGAAGCCGGTACTGGCGTTGGTAAGAGTTTAGCCTATTGCCTGCCTGTGGCTTTATGGTCAAAGGCGAACAAGAAGCGGGTCGTCGTCTCTACCTATACCAAACTTTTGCAAAACCAGTTGATTAAAAAAGACCTGCCCATTCTGAAATCGATATTGGGTGATGAATTATCGGTTGCGGTAATTTATGGTCAGGAAAACTATCTTTGCCTGCGTCGGCTCAATGCTTCAATCAATTATGGTCTTTTTGATACTTTTGAGCAGGCAGCCGAAATTAATGAAGTCTTGGAATGGTCAAAATCTGGGTCAGGAATCCTTGCCGAATATCCGGCTCCCTTGAGTCCAAATATATTAGAGCGTATCGGGCGTGACTCGGATAACTGTTTTTCTACCAAGTGTCCATTCCATAATCAATGCTTCTACTTACAAGCAAAGAAACGATGGCAGCAGGCGGATATTTTGGTCGTCAACCATTATCTCTTCTTTGCCAATGCTGAGGCAGATTATCATATTCTACCCAAATTTGATGCGATAATCTTTGATGAGGCGCACCGCTTAGAAGAAGTCGTGGCGCATTATTTTGGCATTGAATTGTCCAATTATTCAATTTTGCGGCTCCTTTCGCTAATCTATAATCCCCGCACCAATCGTGGAATCATCCCAAGACTTGTTCATTCACGCTCAAAACGAGTCGAAATTGGACAGGTCTTAGATGAATGTCATAATGCGGTTACGGAGTTCTTTGCCCAAATTCGACAGAAACTAAGCGAAGAGGAATTCAAAAGGCGCATCAAGGAACCAAATATCGTTAATAACAATTTGGATGAACCGCTCAAAAAACTTTATAATACCCTTTCTGAACTGAAAAACAAAGAGGACGACCCGGATTTGGTTGGTGAACTGATTAGTTTGACCAAGCGGACAGAAAAAGTTCGTCAAGCCATTGCGCGGTTTCTTGACTTAGAAGATAAAAATTCGGTCTATTGGATTGAAGCGGCGCAGGAACGGATTTCATTAAATAGTGCTTTAATTGATTGCTCAAGACTCTTTGCCGATAAGGTCTTTAATAAGTTTCCTTCGGTGATTATGACCTCAGCAACTTTGACGGTAAATCGAGACTTCTCTTTTCTCAAACATCGTTTTGGTGCGAATAATTGTCAGGAGTTACTTTTGGATTCACCTTTTAACTACCAAAGACAAACTTTACTCTATTTGGCACAAACCCTACCGTTACCCAATGATGAAGATAATTTCTATACCGCTTGTGCGCGGATGATTAATGAGATATTAAAACTCAGTCAGGGCAGGGCTCTAATTCTTTTCACGAGTTACCAGGCATTAAAAGCGGTTTATGAGCGGATGAAAAAAGATAACTTCACCTTCCTGATTCAGGGAGAGGCTCCGGTATTCAAATTACTTGAGACATTCCGAGAAGATGTCTCGTCGGTTCTCCTTGCCACCCAATCTTTCTGGCAAGGGGTTGATGTCCCGGGCGAAGCATTAAGTTGTCTCATTATAACCCGACTACCTTTTGATGTACCCGATGACCCAAGGTTAGAGGGCGTGACCGAAAGTTTAAGAGAACAAGGCAGAGACCCGTTCTATTCTTTCCAATTGCCGCAGGCGGTTTTAAGATTTCGCCAGGGTTTTGGTCGGTTAATCCGCAATACCAAAGACCGGGGCGTGGTTTGTGTTTTGGATAAAAGAATTGTTGAGCGTAGTTATGGTAAATTCTTTCTTGAATCTTTACCGAAAAAGTTACCAATGACATTCAATATTAACGCTATTGCCCAATTCTTCAAAAATGACAAGATTGCTAATAAAAATTTTTCTTGACTTTTGCCACTTCTCAATTATTATCAAAGGCAATATAGTTCAATTGGAAAATGCTAAAACGAACACCATTTTACGAAAAGCATCTTGCTAATCAAGGCAAGATGGTTGAATTTGCTGGCTATGAAATGCCAGTGCAATTTGAAGGGATAATTGCTGAACATAACCGAGTAAGGACAACCGTTGGGGTCTTTGATGTATCGCATATGGGTAGAATCAAGATTTTCGGGAAAGACCGTTTTGCCTTTGTTAATCATGTTACAACTAATAATGTTAGCGAATTGGATTTGTTTCAAGCCCAATATTCAGTTTTCTGTTACCCGGATGGTGGGATTGTTGATGATTTGGTAGTCTATAATTTACCTGATTGTATTCTTCTGGTGGTCAACGGTGCCAATAACGAAAAGGATACCGAATGGCTTTTGCGTAATAAATCGGGTGATGTGAGGATTGAGAACCAGACTGAAGCGATTGCCCAACTGGCAGTGCAAGGACCAAAAGCCGAAATGGTATTGCAAAAGATTACCGAGATTAATCTTTCGGCAATAAAATTTTATTGGTCTTGTGAGACAAAGGTTGCTGGAGTCTCTATGCTTGTTTCCCGAACTGGCTATACGGGTGAGGATGGTTTTGAACTTTACTTCGATGCCCAGTCCGCCGCATCGGTTTGGGATGCAATTTTTGCCGCCGGTAAAGATTTTGCTATCGCACCCATTGGTTTAGGGGCAAGGGATACCCTGCGGCTGGAGATGAA
>Ga0123519_10009411_pt1 | contig 14726 bp, 9 predicted proteins | sample YelNatPaOPRAMG02_FD_87396 | JGI IMG/M metagenome (GOLD analysis project Ga0123519, IMG submission 87396) | Hot spring microbial communities from Yellowstone National Park - Yellowstone National Park OP-RAMG-02 (version 2) | ecosystem: Environmental > Aquatic > Thermal springs > Hot (42-90C) ...
CCAAGGTTTCTCGGTTTCCTCCAAGGTGAGAGCGGTTGACTCTATCAAGCGTTATTCCCATAATAGGGAAGCTATGATTCGTTTTTTTAACACTCTTTCGGGGCTAGTGGAACCGTTCGTCAGTTTGGTGCCAGGCGAAGTAAGGATGTATACCTGCGGTCCGACGGTTTATGATTACGCTCATATCGGCAATTTTCGCGCCTATATTTTTGAAGACCTGCTCAAGCGCTTTTTGCTTTATTCCGGTTTCCGAGTCATTCATGTAATGAACATCACAGACGTTGATGATAAGACAATCCGGAACTCCCAAGCCTTAGGCATCAGTCTGTCTGATTACACCAATAAATACACTGAAGCTTTCTTTGAGGACATTAAGACTCTGAATATTCTTCCGGCCGATTTTTATCCTCGGGCAACAGAACATGTCCCGGAAATGGTCAAGCTAATTAAGACCTTGCTGGATAAGGGCTTTGCCTACGAAAAAGATGGGTCAATTTACTTCAGCTTAGCGCGCTTTCCCCGCTATGGCCAATTGGCCAAGATTAAGCCCGAAGAGCTCAAAACGGGACACCGGGTTGAATCCGATGAATATGAAAAGGAGATGGCTCATGATTTTGTTCTCTGGAAGAAAAGAAAGGAAGGCGAACCTTACTGGGAGACTGAACTCGGACCTGGTCGACCTGGCTGGCATATAGAATGCTCGGCTATGAGCATGAAATACTTAGGCGAAACCTTTGATATTCATTGCGGCGGAGTCGATAACATTTTCCCCCACCATGAAAATGAAATCGCCCAGTCAGAGGCGGCAACCGGAAAGCCTTTCGTTCGCTATTGGCTCCATTGTCACCACCTGATTGTGGAAGGCGAAAAAATGTCCAAGTCCAAAGGCAATTTTTTTACGCTTCGCGACCTGGTCGCCCGGGGGGTAGACCCGCTCAGCCTCCGTTTCCTCCTGCTTTCCACTCATTATCGCAAAACTCTCAATTTTACCTTTGAAGGCTTGAACCAGGCCGCCGCGGCGGTGGCGCGGCTCCGCGATTTCGAGGTTGAGTTAGAATCAAGAACTTTTCCGGAAGGAAAAAACGAAGCGGTAGCCCGGTTAATCGAAGAAGCGCGGCAAGATTTTAAGAGAGGGTTAAGTGATGACCTTAACATTGCCGTCAGCTTGACTGGCCTTTTCGGCCTGGTCAAACAGGTCAATATCCTGCTGGCTCAAGAAAAATTAAATCAACAAGACGTTTTTTCTTTGCAACAATTCCTGCGCGAGGTGGACCAAGTTTTGGGAATTCTACCACCCCGGCCCAAAGCTTTACCGGCCGAAATAATGGCTAAAATAAAGTTGCGGGAAAAGGCCAGGCAAGAAAAAAATTTCGAGCTGGCGGACCGCATCCGCCAAGAACTCTTAGAACAGGGAATCAGCCTCGAAGATACCCGGCAGGGAACCCGCTGGAAGGTTCTTCCCAAAGTAAAATCAGAGAGGTGAAATAAGGGTGACCAGCAAGGTTTCTACGGCTCATGAGCTGGGAAAAATCGGCGAAAGCGCGGCGGTCGATTATCTCCAGGCACAAGGTTACGAGATTCTGGCCCAGGGCTTCCGTTATCAGCATACCGAGATAGACATAATTGCCGGCCAGGGCCAAACAGTAGTTTTTGTCGAAGTAAAGACCCGACGCCACCAGCGATACGGCTTTCCGGAGGAAGCTGTAAATACGACCAAACAGACGAGAATTAAAACGACTGCTGCTTATTGGCTTTCTCGACAAAAACAAAAATTCACCGATTGCCGCTTTGATATCCTCTCCATTATTTTTCGCTCTGGGAAGGACTTGGAAATTATTCATCTCCAGGATGCTTTTTAGCCCACATCAACCTTTTCTTTTCCTCTTACTCCCCCTTTTTTGGCTGGTTTATTTCGAGGATTTGCTTTTAATCTAATAACCGCCGAATTATCTTCCGTTTCCTTCAATAAAGTCTCTATTTTTTTCCGCTTTAAGGGATGAAGCGTCTCCGCCGCAATTTCGCTCAAGGGCTCTAAGACAAATCGCCTTTGGTGCAGGCGAGGATGAGGAATGACCAAATTGCGCGTCTGGATAATTGATTTTTCTGCCAACAACAGGTCTATATCAATTGTTCGGGGACCGTTAACGACTGTCTTTTGCCGCCTTAGTTTTCGTTCTATCTCTTTGGCTAAAGCTAAGAGTTCATAGGGATTAAGATCAGTGGCCACCTCCAACACTTGATTATAAAACCAAGGCTGGTCGGCCAAACCAACAGGTTGAGTTTTATAAATGGACGAAGCCTTCAGAATTCTGACTCCGGCGGCCTTCAGATGTTCGATAGCTTTGGTCAGATAACGTCGCCGCTGACCAAGATTACTTCCTAAGCTCAAGAAGTATCGCATTTATTAAAATAATTTTATTCCAAAAAGGCAGAATTAACAATAATAAAACTTTCTTTTATTTATTACTTTGTCCGGCTGCTTTGGTTTATTTTCCGTCGAAAGACTCGTCATCTTAGCTGTGTATTTCTATAACCTTCTCAGGCTGAGCTACTATATTTATTTTTTCACCGAAAGACTCGCTATAGCGTTGGCTATAATTTAAACTAAGGTCAGGATTTTCTCTCCCATCTGCCTTGAGTTAACCCAGGGGGTTCGCGATGGCCTCGCTCCCCTTCAGGTGTATAACGCAGTTCCCTCTTCGCTCTTCTCGGCGCCTGCATAACTCCCCCCTGTTCATAGACACAGCCCTTTCGCTTTGTCTCAATTTATAAAAATGCGTCTTCCGACTTTTTTGCGGGTAGAAATAACATATTCTGATAAATCTTTTAGCTAAATCGCCTCAGGCGGTTTTATTTTCCATAAGGCTAATTAGATAAATAAAATAAGATACGGGAACGACCCGAGAGACTTTTTTTTAAAAGTCCGCATCTAAGGGTTGACTACAGGCCCTCTGGCGCCTTTAATTCTCCAGGTTTACCCACCAAAAACCCAGAAGAACCTAAAAATTAGGTAAATAATTGAGCCAAAAGCAATTTTTATACGAAACTCGCCCTTTATAAATTCTGCCCAGAAGTCAGTAGCCCTGTTTTTCAGCCTCCTCCCTTACTCAGATTCAAAAAAAGGTGGTAAATAAATAAGGCGTCACCTGCTATTATGCCCTCTTTTTATCCTTTCTGTTAGTCTTGATTTGGCTCAGGAATGATCAGCGCCAGAGGTTGGCTCGAAGGCCGATTCGGGAAGGCTAAACCTTCCTTGCTCACTTCTTCCCTCTCGAGCTTAGCCCTTAAACCAGCCCATATAAAATGGAAGAGAACCAAAAAAATTGGGTGAATATGTAAGGTGGTACGAATTTTTATAAGCTATTGCCAACTTAGCCCGCAAACTCGCCCGGTTCAAATGGAAGAGAACCGATAAAAAGATTTTCCCACCAGGTTGAAGAGGAGCCGATAAAACCATTAAAAGGGCTCGGGAAAATAATTGTGGTCGGGAAGGCTCCGGCTTTAAGCTCTGAGCAAACCAAACCGTTTAAGAACCCTGAGGACAGAGAGGGTTATCCAGAGATGGTCCTCAAAATTAGCCCCCTGATTAGAGCTTTCCCAGAATCCTTGCGCATTTTGGCGTCGCAAGAGGCCGTCAAGACCGCGACTGATTTTGGGATGGTCGGGGCTAAAATTAAGACGGCTCAAAACGTCCAAAACGCTGAGAACGTCGGTTGTCCAGAAGGGGTAATGAAGCTCCAGCCAGGATTCGCGCCAGGGGTTGGTTTCATAGCGGTCAGGTTCGAAGAGTTGATTGCTTAGCCATTCCGCCGCTTGCCGCACCGCCTTTTTCCCCCTCCAGGAAGGTGACTCGGCAAAGGCTCGGAGAACAATTCCTGTGACTCGCGAAGAACTGGGGAGAGAAGGGTCAAACTGGAACGGGCCAGAAGCTGAGGGCGTGGGCAGGCGATAGGGCTTTTCAGACTGCGAGCAATTATGGACCTGATAAGGAATCACCCAACCGCCGTCTCTTTGCCGATGCTCGGCTATCCAGCGAAAGCCTCTTTGCACCCTTCGGTCTCGGTCCAGGCCGAAACGGCAAAGGATCTCCAAAGCAAGCGCATGAAAGGTGGGAACATACTCATTATAAAAAGCACCCCGAAAATCGCCTTCCTTTGTCTGAGTGGAAAAAAGAAATTCCACCGCCCTCACCACTCCTTCCTCCCGAAAGGTGCAACCATAATCATAAAGATAAAACAGGTTCTTCAAGGTATCGATAACAGTCCAGGCCTTGCTTTGAGCTGTCCCCTTTTCTGTTAACCGCTCACACCAGCTGCCGTCCGCTCGCTGGGTCTCAAATAGACGCACCCGGTGGGCAAATTTGCGCAGGTTTTTCTGCTCTCGTTCATAAGAGATTTCCAGGATGTCTTTTTTCAGCCAATAAAGAACAGGGAGATTGCCTCGGGCTAAAAGGAACTCAATCGCTCGGTTAATTTGTTGCGTCATTGAGCTACTTCTTCAGACGAAGAGCTCAGGACTTGCCTCTGGCCAAAACGCCCTGGCCTTTAATAATTTTCCCGGGAAAAAGAGGTTGAATACCACCATCACGCACTACCACCTGGCCGTTGACCATAACCAAGAATAGGCCTGATGGATATTGATGAGGCCGGTCAAAGGTGGATTCATCCTGGAATTTATCGGCGTCAAAAACAACGATGTCGGCGAATTTTCCTGGCTTCAGAACTCCCCTATCCTTAAGATAAAAAGCCTCCGCTGGCAACGAGGTCATTTTCTGAATCGCCCTTTCCAGGGTAAGAGCTTTTCTCTCCCGCACATAGCGACCTATTACTCGGGGAAAGGTGCCATAAGAGCGAGGGTGAGGCGAGCCCCGACCGAAGACCTGAATTTCACCGTCAGAGCCAATCATTACATACGGTAATTTCATGAGTTCCGCCACATCGGCTTCATCCATCTGAAAAAATATCCCTTGCGCCCCGCCTTCCTTCTGGATTTCGATGATAAGGTCGGCGGCCGTGTCTTCAGAGGGTTTTATCCCTTTCATGGCAAGAATTTGTTCCAGGTTTTTGCCTTCATATTCAGGATGAGGTTGACAACGGGCGATCAGAATGGCCTGGAGGCGGTTTAGGCCCCGCGGGGAACGCAAACGTCTTTCTATAATATAATCTTTTATCTGACGGTAAATATTGGGGTCATTTAGTCTTTCCAGAAATCTTTCTTTTCCGCCTTCAAAACACCAGGAGGGAAAACTGGAGGTAAAACCGGAGCTGGTAGCCGTATAGGGATAGAGGTCGCAGAAAACTCTAATTCCTTCTTTTTGAGCTTTTTCAATAGGCTGAGTAATCTTGGTTAACTGATTCCAAACAACCTCATCTGCCAGCTTTAGATGGGAAATCTGAACGGATAGCCGGGCCTGCCGGCCAACCGTTAAGGCTTCCTCGATGGCTTCAGTAATTTTCTGGCCTTGGTCTCGGATATGGGAGGCATAAACTCCACCAAAGCGCGCCGCTACTTTGGCCAGCTCCACTATCTCGTCGGTTTTGGAATAGGTTCCAGGAAGATAAGCCAGCCCTGTAGAAAAGCCGAGCGCGCCGGCTTTCATTTCTTCTTCCAATAATCTCTTCATCTCAGCCAGTTCCTCGGGAGAGGGAGAATCCATCCTTAGACCCATAACTTTTTCCCGAAGAGTATTGTGCCCGACCAGACAACCAAAATTGATGGCGATCCCTTTTTCTTCAGCTTGACTGAACAATTCTTGGAGGGGAAAGGGGTGGCTGCCGCAATTTCCGCCGATAATCGTGGTCACTCCTTGCAAAATATAATTGGCAGCGCTGGGCACTTCGAGCAAACCGCGGTCGCCATGGGTATGGACGTCAATGAAGCCAGGGCAAACTATTAATCCCTTAGCTTCGATGACCTCGGCAGCCTTCACTCTGTCAAGCCGGCCAACCTTGATAATCCGGTCGCCTCTGACAGCGATGTCGGCCTCAAAAGCCCTGTGGCCAGTTCCGTCCACTATCAATCCGTTTTTAATGACCAGGGAATAGGGCTTAGTTGAACAACCACTGAGGAAAATAAAGGTAATAATGCCGGCCAGGCCAAAAATGACGAACAGGCCTGTTTTACTCCTCAAAAACAGCATGTTTTATAATTTTAAGCCAACAGTCCTTTTCTGTCAATTTAAATTCGCCTCATTTTTCGCCCCATACCATTCCGGAGCTCAGCATAAGCCTCCAAATAAGTCTGAGCTTCGTCTTTTACCCATCGCTCAGCTGTTCTAAGGCCTTCAAGAAAAGCTGTTTCCTTAATTGCCTTAAAATTCGCCTCCTGTTCCAGGCGGCTCGTCTCGTCCAGCCTCCAGTTAGCATCCTGGATAATGTGAAAATGGACGAGGACTATCTTTCTCTCAGGGAGAGCCTCTGGGGTGGCTTGAATAAAAACCAGCTTTTTTGTCCAGGCAAGCCCTCTTTATTCTCTGCCCAAACACCTCTGGAATTCCCAGGTGAAAAGCTTAATAAGTGTCTCGACGATTATTTTCTAAAGCCGCCAGAACGTGCCGCTGGCTCAGATAGGATATCGCCACTACCACGTTTCTATTTAAAAATTATTCCCCTTTTTACCGAACAGCCTGGCCCTTCTTGAGTGTTCATCCTTAAAAAGGGTGGTGGATTTAGCGTTTTTTTATCATGACTATTTACCCATTTTTTTGCTTAGATGAGCGCTTGTATCAGGGTAAAGGAAGGGCTTTATAAAACCCTTCTTTAGTCCCCTTTTAAAGGTTAGAATGAGAATAAATAATCCTTCAATTTTGAAAGGCCTTTTTGGCTCGCCTAAAATTTCATATATTATTGTTTTTAAAAGAAATACAGCCGTTATAAGCCCAATAAATCACCACCATTTTTACGGAAGAGCCCTTCTTGAGTTGACAAGTTTCTGACGTAAATTATAATAGGCAAAAAATATAACAATATGGGCGAAAAGGGAGAAATCCAATGAGCCAAAAGAAAATTGTTTATCCTTACATTCCCAATTCCGTGCCGGCCACGAAGGAGGCCATGCTAAAGGCGGTGAAGGCCAAGAGCGTCGAGGAATTCTACGCGGACATTCCCGACTCCATCCGGCTGAAACGTAAGATGAAGCTGCCGGAGCCGCTCCTTTCGGAGGCGGCGCTGGTGCGCCATGTGGAAGAATTGCTCTCCAAGAACAAATCCACTCGCGAGGTGCTGAGTTTTCTCGGCGCCGGGTGCGCGCCGCATTATGTCCCTGCGGTATGTGACGAGGTCAACGCGCGCAGCGAATTCCTCACGGCGTATGCGGGCGAGCCGTACGAAGACCACGGTCGTTTCCAGGCGTTGTTCGAGTATGAGAGCATGATGGCTGAATTACTGAACATGGAGGTGGTCAATGTGCCTGTCTATAACAGTTTTCAGGCGACCGGGACAGCGCTCCGCATGGCCGGACGCCTTACCGGCAGGAATATTGCCCTCCTGCCATCGACGGTGATGCCCGATATGCTTTCGATGGTTTGCGGGTATGTCAAGCCCGATATGCAAGTGGAGCTTGTTCCATTCGACCCATCCACTGGTCTGATGGACTTAAGGGCGCTGCGCCAGCAGGTCAACGAGAAGACGGCGGCGGTGTATATTGAGAACCCGTCATATTTGGGTTTTCTTGAGACGCAGGCAGAAGAGATTGGCAAGGTGGCCCATGAGAACGGGGCGATATTCGTGGTCGGTGTGGACCCGATCTCGCTCGGCGTCATCAACCCGCCCGCAGATTATGGCGCTGACATTGCCTGCGGCGATATTCAGTCCCTGGGCATCCACATGAATTATGGTGGTGGGCATGGCGGTTTCATCGCCACCCGAGACGAAGAGAGATTCGTGATGGAGTATCCGTCTCGTTTGTTTGGTGTGGCGACGACCTGCGTGGAAGGGGAATACGGATTTGGCGATGTGGCCTATGAACGAACGTCCTTTGCGCGGCGGGAGGAAGGCAAGGAGTGGGTAGGCACTGCGGCCGCGTTGTGGGGCATCACGGCGGGTGTGTACCTGGCCCTGATGGGACCGCAGGGCATGGCGGAGCTCGGCCAGGGCATCATGCAGCGGGTGAGATACGCCATCAAGAAACTGAATCAAGTGCCGGGTGTGAAGGCGCTTTTTTCCACCACGCCGCACTTCAAGGAGTTCGTGGTCAATTTTGACGAGACCGGCAGAACTGTTAAGGAGATAAACCAGGCTTTATTAGAGAAGGGCATCTTCGGCGGTAAGGACTTGAGCGCGGAATTTCCGTCATTGGGACAGAGCGCTCTTTATTGTGTGACGGAAATTCACACGCAGGCGGATATCGATAGACTCGTGAACGCCATCCAGGAGGTGCTGAGATGAGCCACCCCAAAGCAAAGAAACTCGGGGCGCCGAAAGCCATCGCCCCTAAGCCCGCTTTGCGGCGCTTCCATCAGGCCCGTTGGGATGAGCCGATTATTTTTGAGTTGAGTTCTCCAGGTCAGCGCGGCGTGCTGCCACCCGAGCCTGAAGAGGCCATCGTCCAGGCCGCCGGCGATGTGTTCGACAACCTGCCCGCGAGCCTGAAACGGAAAACTCCACCCGCCCTGCCGGAAATGTCGCAGATTCATGTGCTGCGGCATTATTTGCGGCTCTCCCAGGAAAACCTGGGCGTGGACTTAAACATTGACGTTGGTCAGGGGACCTGCACCATGAAATACAGCCCGAAAGTCAACGACCAGTTGGCGCGCTCGCCCAAGTTGAGTGAATTGCATCCGCTGCAACCGCTTTCGACTGTCCAGGGTATCCTGGAAGTGATGTACCGCTTTCAAGAGATACTCAAGGAAATTTCTGGCATGGACTACGTTACCCTCCAACCCCAGGCAGGGTCGCAGGCAATCTTTGCCAACATTGCCATGATTCGCGCCTTTCACGAAGCTCGGGGCGAAGGTTCAAAGCGCACCGAGGTTATCACCTCCTCATTCTCGCATCCATCGAATGCTGCGGCGGCGAAGGTGGCGGGATACAAAATCATCACGCTGCCTCCTGATGCCGACGGCTATCCCGATTTCGAGGCGCTGAAAACTGTCGTCTCGGAGCGGACCGCCGCCCTGCTCATCACCAACCCTGAGGACACGGGCATCTTCAATCCGCGGATCAAGGAATTTACTGACCTTGTCCACGCCGTGGGCGGTCTCTGCTCCTATGACCAGGCCAATGCAAACGGTCTTTTGGGAATCACCCGGGCTCGCGAGGCGGGTTTCGATGTCTGCCACTTCAACCTCCACAAGACCTTTTCCACGCCTCACGGGTGCGGCGGACCTGGCGCGGCCGCCTGCTGTGTAACGAAAGAGATGGCTCCCTTCCTGCCGATTCCGACGGTGGAGTTTGACGGGACTTCATACTATCTTGACTTCAACCGGCCACAGAGCATTGGCAAGATTCGCCCGTGGTATGGTGTGGCCCAGAACATCCTCAAAGCTTATGCCTGGGTCATGAGTCTGGGCGCAGACGGTTTGCGTGAGGTGGCGGAGATTGCAGTTCTCAACAACAACTACCTGCTTCACAAGGTGCTTGAGATTCGCGGCGCCAGCGCCCCTTACGCCAAGGGCAAGCGTCGCATCGAGCAGGTGCGTTATTCGTGGGAGAAGCTGGCCGAAGAGACAGGCGTGCATTCGGAGGAGATTGGTTTCCGGGCGGCCGATTTTGGCACCCACTACTGGACAAGTCACCACCCCTTCGTGGTGCCTGAACCGATGACGCTCGAACCCACCGAGTCTTACTCTAAGGAAGACCTGGACGAATACGTCGCCATCCTCAAGCACATTGCGCATGAGGCCTACACAAATCCTGAAATTATCCACAGCGCGCCCCACAACAGCCCCATCCACCGGATTGACCAGGAATCGTTCGATGACCCGGATGCATGGGCGGTCACCTGGCGGGCATACAAAAGGAAGTTGAAAAAGTAGTGACCATAGTGAATAAGCTGGGAGGCGGCCGAGGCAATCACTCCCCGCTAATTAAGAAGGCTCTTCCGACTTTCTTGTGGGTGAAAATAACATATTCTGATGAACTTTTTAGCTAAATCGCCTCAGGCGGGTTTATTGTCCATGAGGCTAATTAGATGAATATTAATAAGATACGAGAACGACCTAAGAGACTTCTTTCTAAAAGTCCGCATCTAAAGGCGGTCTACCGGCCTTCAGGCACCTTGAATTCTCCAGGTTTAGCCACCCCGAAACCAGAAGAACCATTAAAAATTAATAAAAACTAATAAAAATGAGTTATACTTGATAAGGACGGGTCGCGGCAGCGGTGATAATTCCAGCGGGCCATTTCAACTATCAGTCTCCTCGCCGTGAGTCTGGATTTTTATGAAGCGCATTGGATTGATCGTCAACCCTATTGCCGGAATCGGCGGCCGGGTGGGACTCAAAGGCAGTGACGGGATTGAGATTCAACGCCGTGCTCTGGAGCTGGGCGCGATTCCAGAATCCTTGCGCCGGGCAACTCTCAGCTTGATTCCTCTGTTAGACCTGCGGGGCACGCTGGAAGTGGTCGCGTACCCAGGCGAGATGGGCGAAAAGTCAGCGCGGGAGGCAGGCTTCACACCTCGGGTCATCGGCAAAATCCAGGAGGGCTCAACGACCGCCGAGGATACCCGCCGCGCGGTAAAAGACATGTCAGCGCTCAAGGTGGATTTAATCCTCTTTGCGGGTGGTGATGGCACGGCGCGTGACGTTTGTTCGGCCATTCCTACGGGGTTTCCCTGCCTGGGAATTCCTGCGGGCGTAAAGATTCATTCGGCCGTCTATGCGACCAACCCCAAACACGCCGGCGAGCTGGCAAAAATGTATCTCGAGGGTAAGGCGCGGCTTCGCGAAGCCGAGGTTCTGGACCTGGATGAAGATGCCTACCGCGAGGGTCGGGTCAGCCCGCATCTCTATGGGACTCTTTACGTGCCCTACCGACCGCTTCTATTGCAGAATCAAAAATCGCCCAGCCTCGCTTCCGAAGCATATCAGATGGAGGCCATCGCCGCGGAGGTCGTCGAGCAGATGGAGCCGGGCGTGGCCTATATTCTGGGACCCGGCACAACCACCCGGGCCATCGCTCAAGCCCTGGACGTGGAAAAGACCTTAATTGGCGTAGATGTCGTCCGCGATGGACAACTCCTGGCCAAGGATGTAACCCAAGCGCAGTTGTTGAAAGTGGTTGAAACCCTGCCCGCCAAAATCATCATCACACCAATTGGCGGGCAGGGATTCCTGTTCGGCCGCGGCAACCAGCAAATCGGTCCAGAAGTGATTCGCAAAGTCGGCCGGGAGAATATCATTGTGGTCAGCACCGCCGATAAACTGCGCGGCCTGCGCTTCCAACCCCTCCTCGTAGACACGGGCGACGCCGAAGTGGATGCGCTGCTTGCGGGTTATTTCCACGTCATCACGGGTTATAAGGAACGGATGGTTTATAAAGTCGTTTCTTGAAGGGAGATTATCATGAAGGGTTTGAAGGGCAAACGTGTTTTGATCACTGGCGGTGCGGGCGGAATTGGCACCGCCACCGCCAGGCGGTTTATCGAAGAAGGGGCGCATGTTTATGTCATTGACCGAGACGAAGCGGCCTGTGAGCGCTTGATGAATGGCCTGCCAAATTTGGGAGGATACATCCTGGCGGATGTTGCCGACCCTGATTCTGTGGCCCGTGCTTTTGATGAGCTGGACAAAGACGCGGGCGGGCTGGATATCCTGATCAACAACGCGGGCATCAGCCTTCGCCATTCGTTCCTGGACATCACGCCGCAGGAATGGCGCACGGTGCTCGCTATCAACCTCAACGGTATTTTTTATGTGGCCCAGCAAGCGGCGCGGCGGATGCTGGCTCAGGGTGGCGGGGTGATCCTCAACATGGGGTCAACTAATGGGTTGATGGGTTATCCCTATTACGCCGATTACAACGCAAGCAAGGCAGGTGTCATCGAGTTGACGCGCTCGCTGGCGCTCGAACTTGCCCCGACCATCCGCGTCAATGCGGTCTGCCCAGGATTTATCCTGACGCCGATGCAGGAAGCCGAGTACACGCCCGAGATGCGGCGGGCTTTTGAAAACAAAATTCCGTTGAAAAGACTGGGCAGGCCCGAAGACGTGGCTGCGCTGTTCGCTTTTCTCGCTTCGGACGAGGCGTCATTTATTACCGGACAATATTTTGTCATTGATGGTGGCGAGATCGCTGGCGGACTGGCCAGCCAGCCCTAAAGGTGATTTTATCGTCATGGCCAAGAGCCCCATGGTGGCGAGGAAGCTGGGTGGCGTCGAAAGCCGCAGAGGGCTTGCCCGCGAAAAACGCGGGTCGCCATGACCGAGCAAAACAAGGAGACCTCATGGGTAAACTGGATAATAAATGCGCTATTATCACGGGTGGTGCTTCGGGGATTGGACTCGCCACTTCGCAACTGTTGGCTGAAGAAGGGGCGGCGGTGGTGATCGCGGACATCGATGCCGAACCGGGGAAGCGGGCCGAACAGAAAATCAACGCCGCTGGGGGAAGAGCTGTTTTCGTTCAATGCGATGTGTCCAGGGCAGAGGATTGCCGGAGAGCGGTGCAGACCGCCGTCGAAAAGTTCGGCCGACTGGACATTCTCGTCAACAATGCGGGTATTATCCGCCGTGCTGATGTGCTCGATACCACCGAAGAGGAATGGGATAGGGTGATGGAGGTGAACGTCAAGTCCGTTTTCTTAATGAGCAAATATGCCATCCCCGAAATGGTTAAACAGGGCGGCGGCTCCATCGTCAACATAGCGTCGGGCTGGGGCCTCAAGGGCGGACGCAAGGCAGTCTCGTATTGCGCTTCGAAGGGGCGGTGGTTAATATGACCCGGGCCATGGCCATTGACCACGGACCACAAAACATCCGCGTCAACTGCATCTGTCCTGGAGATACCGACACGCCCATGCTTCGCCACGAAGCCAGGCAACTCGGCCAGGCAGAAGACAAGTTCATGGCGGAAGCCGCTCAGCGTCCCCTCAACCGCTATGGCCAGCCAGGGGAGATCGCGCAGGCGGTTTTGTTTCTCGTCAGCGATGCGGCCAGTTACATCACGGCCGCGGTGCTGGCAGTGGATGGCGGAGGAACGGCCTAAGCCCTATCTTCTGCCGATGGTCATTCCATTATCGCGACCGTTTCCTTACGAAATCCGCAATCCGCTTTCATTAGCCACCATGAGCTGACCCTGTCCGTGGACAGGCCCCCGTCTCCTCTGACCGCGGGTCAAGAAGACCTGTTGGTAACCACGATAGCTAACGAATGTTCCTCCGTTTTCTTTACTCTAAGAAGGATAAAACCGGCCGCTTTCCGGGCAGCAAGAAGCGCTTGGCAAGTCTTCTCTTCCCCATAAAACGACTAATTTTCCCTTCAATCGCCGATATTTTTTAAGTGCCGCCTCAGCTAAAAAACCTGAAAAGCCTGGAAAAGGTGGGCCGCCGCGATAAAAAGTTTGAATTTGATTTAAGGAACGAGATTAAATAGGATATTTTCTCATTTTATTATCGATAGCGGAGGCAATAATGAAAAATGTTATTTATCTTGATAACGGCGCCACTTCCTTTCCTAAACCAGAAGAGGTCTATTCTTTTATGGATTATTTTTACCGTCACTATGGCGTTAATCCAGGCCGTTCCGGCTATGACCTTTGCTTAGAAGCCGGCCAGATGGTGGAAAAAACGCGTCAGCTCTTGACGCAATTCTTTAACGGCGACGACCCCAACCGTCTTTGCTTTACCGCCAATTCTACTGACGCCCTTAACCTGATTATCTTCGGGATGCTGAAGGAAGGCGACCACGCTATCACCACCACGTTGGAACACAATTCGGTCCTTCGGCCCCTTTATCACCTCTGGAAATGGGACGGCGTAGAAGTCGATTACATTCCTTTTAACCCGTTAGGGTTTATTTCGCCTGAAGATATTAAGCGCCGCATCAAAAAGAATACCCGCTTGGTCATTGTTAATCATGGCTCTAACGTCATCGGCACAGTCCAGCCGCTAAGAGAAATTGGAACTATTTGTCGAGAAAATAACATTCCCTTCGCCATCGATGCCTCCCAAACAGCCGGCCAAGTGCCGATAGATTTAAAAGAATCCTTAGTCGATGTTATTGCCTTCACTGGTCATAAGAGTCTGATGGGTCCTACTGGTATTGGCGGTTTATACGTTGGCCAAGACATCGAGATTCGTTTTACTCGCGCTGGCGGCACTGGCGTTCGCTCTGCCCAGCGGACCCATCTCGAAGAATACCCCTACCGGCTGGAATACGGCACTCTAAATCTTCTGGGCATTGCTGGTCTCTACGCCGGAGTTAACTGGGTGAATAAACAGGGTGTTGAAAATATCCACCATCAAGAGATGCAGCTTCTGGTCAAGCTTCGCGATGGACTGAGAGAAATTGACGGAGTTACCATGTATTGTCAGGACTCCTTAGAAAATCATATCGCCGTATTTCTCTTCAATGTTGATGGTCTGGAGGCTACGGAAACGGCTACTTTGCTGGACGTTGATTACAACATTGCCTGTCGCGCCGGGCTGCAATGCGCACCTCTCGTTCATGAGCAATTAGGCACAGATAAAATCAAAGGCGCCGTGCGGTTTGGAATCGGCCCTTTTAACACCGAAGAGCAAATCGACCAAGCCATTGCAGCCGTTCGCGAGATTGCCGCTTTTGCCCG
>Ga0123519_10009423_pt1 | contig 14712 bp, 11 predicted proteins | sample YelNatPaOPRAMG02_FD_87396 | JGI IMG/M metagenome (GOLD analysis project Ga0123519, IMG submission 87396) | Hot spring microbial communities from Yellowstone National Park - Yellowstone National Park OP-RAMG-02 (version 2) | ecosystem: Environmental > Aquatic > Thermal springs > Hot (42-90C) ...
ACACCTTCACGAGAAACATCTGGACCAGAAGATTTTTCAACATTAGAAACGATTTTATCAATTTCATCAATAAAGATAATCCCTGAATTTTCTGCTCTTTGCAAAGCTTTATTAATCACGGCATCCATATCAATAAGTTTATCAACTTCTTCTTTTTGTAAAATTTTCTTTGCTTCTGATATCTTTACTTTACGTTTTTTTGACTTTTTCGGCATTAAAGAACCCATCAGGTCTTGAATATTCATACCAATTTCATCCATTCCAAGAGGTCCTAAAATTTGCATTGAAGGTCCTTGTTCAGCAAGAACTTCAATTTCAATTTCACGATTATCCATAGTTCCATTACGTAAAAGAACACGAAGTTTTTCTCTTGTCTGATAATTGTCTTCTAATTCATTTTCAATTTGGTCATAACTCACATTACCTTTATGCATAGGTGGCACTAAAATTTCTAAAATTTTATCTTCAGCAGATTTTTCGGCTTGTTGATACTTCTTTTCACGCTCTTCCTCTTTTACAATATGCACTGAACGTTCCACCAATTCTCTAACCATTGATTCAACATCACGTCCGACATATCCAACTTCCGTAAATTTTGTTGCTTCAACTTTAACGAAAGGTGCTTGTGCCAAAGATGCTAATCTACGAGCTATCTCAGTTTTACCTACACCTGTTGGTCCAATCATAATTATATTATTTGGCATTATCTCATCTTTTAAATTGCTCTTTACTTGCTGACGTCGCCATCTATTGCGAAGAGCGATTGCTACTGATTTCTTTGCTTCATCTTGCCCAATAATATACTTATTTAATTCTTCCACAATTTGGTGTGGTGTCAAATAAAATTCTGAATTTTCATTAATTAAACTGCTTGTTGTTTCTTGTTCATAAGTTTTTGCAGTTGATGTATTTGCTTCCATAATTCATTGTTTTTTTAATATCTAAGTTTTTATATTATTATTCTTGTATTCTTATATTAACGAAATACATAATTTAAAATTTGATAAACAATTCTTACTTATCAATAAAAATATGCTTTTCTGCAAACAATTTAATTCTCAAAAATGATTTCAAATTAAAATAATTCATCAAAAAGAGAGCAAATTTATTAGATAGAACAAAATCAAAAAAACTGCTCGGTTATTTGAATTTTTTTTTGTAATTTATAAAAATTAAAATCGAGGTTTTAATGAAATCTTCTTTTCTTTTTCTTCTTTCCTTTTTAACAACAATCAGCTTTGCCAATAGTCCTAAATTGTGGTCGGAGGATTTTAATTCGTTAAACAAAATTCCAACAAACAATAGCAACATCAAAGAACAATCTGATATCCGCCACACTGGCAACTATGGTGAACCATTGTATTTCAAAGGAGTAGTTTATGTTAAAATTAAAGGTAGTGGAATAGCCTTACCTTTTAAAGATAGTCAAAGTCAAAGATTATACACAACTACATTTGGAATCCCAGAATTAGACAAGTTTGCAAAAGTAAATGGGATAACAAAAATAGAACAAGTATTTCCCAAAATTCGGAAATTGCCACAAAGGGTATTATCTCGCCCAACGGCAAAAATCAACCAATCTCCTGATTTATCCAATATTTATATGCTACATTTTTCCGCAGATATAGATCCAATTGAACTTTCTCGTAAATTATCAACATTATCTAATATTGAATATGCAGAGCCCGTGCCTTTAACTTATCCTTTGGAAACACCTAACGACACATATTACAGCCAACAACAACATTTACCCCAGATGCATTGTCCGGAAGCTTGGGATTTACACAAAGGTGAAAATTCTGATAGCACAATCATTATTGGAATTTGTGATACAGGAGTTGATTGGAAACATCCAGATTTGATTAATAATGTTTATCAAAATTTAGGTGAGGATGCAGACCATGACGGACATGTCCTGGAATATATAAACGGACAATGGCAATTTGACCCCGGAGATATTAATGGTATTGATGACGATGGGAATGGATATGTAGATGATTTCATTGGCTGGAATTTTTATACCGACGATGGGACACCTGAAAACGACCCAATGGGTTCTGCACAAAATACGCACGGCACTCATTGTGCAGGTATTTCGGCCGGTGTTACTAACAATGGAAATGGAATTGCATCAGTTTCTTGGAATGTGAAATTTATGGCAACAAAACATGCAAGTAATTCAAGTGGCAATGCAATTTATAATGGATTTGATGGAATAGTATATTTAGCTGAAAATGGGGCAGATGTAATTAATTGTAGTTGGGGCGGTGGAGGTTACTCTGAAACAGGACAATTAGCAGTAAATTATGCAACATCATTAGGAGCAATTGTCGTTGCGGCAGCTGGAAACAACAATTCAAGCAGTCCTTTTTATCCCGCCGCTTACCAAAATATTGTTAGTGTTGCGTCTGTTGCTTCAAACGACAAAAAGGCTTATTACTCTAATTATGGTTACACCGTTGATGTTGCGGCACCAGGTGGTGATGCTTATGTTGATGGTGGAATTCTTAGTACTTTACCTAATAATACTTACGGTCGCTATCAAGGCACTTCTATGGCCGCTCCACAAGTTACAGGATTAATTGGTTTTGTGAAATCTTATATCCCATCTGCTTCCAACGACAGGATAATTAGAAGAGTTATTGGAAATGTAGACAAAATCGACTCTTTAAATCCTACTTACGCTGGTATGCTGGGAACTGGCAGAGTAAATGCTTATAAAGCTCTTTTGCAAGATTACACCAATAAATTACCGATGAAAATTGTCCTCAATTCAATTAATTATCAGAAAGTGAATGGAAATATTAATATTGCTTTGAATTTATTTAATTATTCAATTGATGGGGCAAATTCTGTAAACTTTACTTTATCTTCAACAGACCCTAAAATCCAAATAATTAACCCAGTTGGCAATAGTGCTATTTCCGCAAATGGTCCGACAAAAACAAATTATTTCTTAACTTTCAAAATTTTACAATATACAAATGCTTTTGCAACATTACATATACATTTAGATGGTGTTGATAATCAAATTCAAGCAGGTAGCGATTTTGATTTTCAGGTTTATTGCGGACAAAATGGAATTTTAGTTTACGAAAAATATATGAATGGACCGACGACAAGTGGCAATTTTATAGCAAATTATTTAACAACAAACAATTATCCGAATGTCATTTATACTAATTCACCTGTAACAAATTTAATTGGGTTTAATTATTTGTTTTTATCTATGGGAAATGCCGATTCTTATGATTTCTCATTATTTGACAACAATTTATCTGATAATGTTGAGAACTTTTTAAAAAATGGAGGTCGTGTTTATTTAGAAAGTGGTGATGCGTTAGGTTACGAGCAAGCAGGCAACTCAGATTTACTTAGTTTATTTGGAATTTCAGCAGGTTACGATGGACCACCGAGCCATACTTTTGCAGGACTAACTGGTTTTGCTGGCACTGTAACAGCTGATATGCATTTTAATCAAACTACTCAATCTCCGATAGATTGGATAGATAATTTTGATATTGCGCCAGCCGGGCAAGTTGCTTTCTTTGAACCTACGGTGGGAAATGTTGCTGTACAAAATACTGGAAGTTACGGGCAAAGGACATTCGCATTCTCTTATGCCTTAGCTAAATTAACAGATGCCACCGAGCCAAGCACAAAGAACACATTACTACACAGAATTTTAGATTTCTTCCAAGTTTATAATCAAACACCCTCGCAAACAACTTTAATTTCACCTTTGGATAACACTACCATCTATCCAAATTCAACAATCAATTTGCTCTGGAATTCTCTTCCTAATGCTTGGAATTATGAATTACAAATAGCAAGTGATGCCAATTTCACTAATATTGTTAAAGATTTAACAATAACTGATACAACAAAATCTTATCTTTTTACAGATTTTACAATTAATTCTAATTATTTCTGGCGAGTAAGAGGACAAAACAATATTGGATATGGAAATTGGTCAAATGTTTGGAAATTTAAAGTTTCACAATTTTTACCACAAAAAGTAGTTTTATTACAACCTATAAATAATAGTATACAAAATACTTTAAAACCAGTTTTTTCGTGGCAACCATCTTTATATGCAAATTACTATACAATACAAATAGCCAAAGATGAACAATTTACAATCAATGTTATTGCTGTTAGTGGATTGCTATCGACAACTTACACTCCTTCAATTAATTTAGCACATAACACCACATATTACTGGCGTGTTAGAGGTAGTAATCCTGGTGGAGATGGTAATTGGAGCGATACATTTGCGACAAATATTTATATGTGTGCTGGTGCTGTTGTCAATTTACAACCTTCATATAATACACAAAATGCAGATATTAAACCATCATTTACTTGGACATCAAATCAATATGCTGATTCTTATAATTTACAAATTGCTACAAATCCCAACTTCTCTTCATTAGTTGCAGATTATACGGATATATTTACTAATCAATTCGCAATGCCCACAAGTCTAAATTATAATACAAAATATTATTGGAGAGTTCGTAGTTACAATAATTGTGGATTTAGCTCTTGGTCAAATTATTTTGTCTTTACAACAAAGAACATTCCTTTTGAAATCAATTTGACAAATAAAATTTCTTGCAAAAATCAAAATGTTGATTTAGGAACTTTTGACGAACAAGGAAACTTAATAACAGTAACTGGCGGTTCTGGCAATTTTTTGTATTCTTGGTCTCCTAATTACAATTTAGTAAATGCGAATACAGGTAACCCAACGGTTGTAAATCCAATTTATACAACTACTTATACTTTAAATGTAAAAGACGTATTAACAGGAATGACGCAATCAGCAACTTTGACCTTAACAATTTATCCAAGTGTGAACGTTCAATTGCCAATATTTGTTGTTATGAAAATTGGAACATTTTTAAATTTAAACAGTAAAATACAAGACATTACAGGGGGTGTTCCTCCATACACAACAGTATGGAAAGATAATTTGGGTAATATAATTAATCCAGCAATTATCAGCCCGCCATTGGGAGCAAATTCATTCTGGCTAACAGTACAAGATGCAAATATGTGTTCTGTTACAAAGAGATTACTTGTCCTTGTAACTTTATATAAAGATGCAAATGAGAACGATATTGTTGTTGGACAATCAGGGGAACACTTAGTTGCCGCTTATCCTAATCCTGTTTCAGATAATGTAAATATTCTATTATATAGTAATGAAAGGACTAATGTTACAATGGAAATTACAAATATGATAGGTCAGCAATTTTATAAAGAGAATTTGTCCGTTCAAAGTTCTTTTGAAAAACAAATCAATGTTGAATCTTTCCCACAAGGAGTATACTTGTTGAATATTTACTTCGGTGATGAAGTAATTAGCAAGAAAATAATTAAACAATAAACTTTTGGGAATGAAAGAGACACACAATAAGAACAAAAAAAGAGGCTGTCTCGTATTTTGAGACAGCCCCTTATTTGTAAAAAAAGGTTAATTTACACTTCAATAATGCAATCAACAGGACAAACGGAAACACATTGTGGTTCGTCAAAATGTCCTTTGCAATCAACACAAACTGATTCGTCAATTACATATATTTCTTCACCTTCACTAATTGCTGATACTGGGCATTCCGGTAAACAAGCGCCGCAATTAATACAATCTTCATTAATTCTGTGAGCCATTTATTTTTTTCTCCATTAAAAAAAAGAACAAAAACAAAATTACAACTTTTTTTTTAATTCTCAAAAATTTTTGAATAAAATTTATTAAAAAAAATCCATTTACTTATATCAAATATAATATATTCATTTATATTCCCATACAAATAAAGTAAGCAAATAAAAAAAATTTTTGACCTTTTAAGGCAATTTCTTGATGCGATTTACAAATATTTTTATACTCAGTAGATGCTTTATAGCAATCATTAACTTATGGATATTAGAGACTTTAATTTTTTTCTTAAATATTTTGAATTCTTTTAATTGGATTTTTTCTAACAATCTATAATAGATTTCATCCATAATGCCGGCGGCAATCATACTTTTACGGTCTTCAGTTTTTAATTCAGCACGAGCTTTGAAATAGTATTCTTTGGCTCTTTGAGCTTCATAATTCATTAATTCAATAAAGTTCTCATTATATACTTCGTTTTTCAAATCTTCAATTGAATAATTGAACTTTTTTAAATCTTCCAAAGGCAAATAAATATATCCCCTATCTTTATCACTTTTTACGTCTCTAATGATATTAGTAAGTTGCAAAGCATATCCAAGATTAATAGCATAATTTTTGGTCGTTTCGTATTTATAACCAAATATTTCAATTACAATTAACCCTACAACACTTGCTACTTCAAAGCAGTAATTTTTTAAATCTCTAAAAGTTTCATAAGTATTTTGCGTTAAATCTCTTTTAAACCCATTCAGCAAAGTCATAAAATATTGTTGTGGTATATTGAAGCGTTTAATTACAAATCTAAGCGGCGATAAAAGCGATGAAATTGATTTAGATTCATCATAAATATTGTGTAATGTCATTTCCCAATGCTTGATTCTTTCAAATTTCCTTGTAATTAAGTCTTCTTCTATATTCTTACTTTTCTTGGAAAATACAGATTTAGAATCAACAATATTATCTAAATAACTTAAAAAGGTATAAATCGTATAAATGGCATTTCGCTTTTCTTTTGGTAACATTTTGAATGACCAATTGAAATTGCTTTGCTCTATTTTAGGAATAGGCTCGTTCTCAAATATTGCTAAATCTGATGACTTCAAAATTTCCATTAACAACTATACATTTATTAGTAATTAGTAAAGACTTTTCAACAAAATGAACAAATAATCTAATTTTCTAAGCGTTGGTCTATATTCAAAGAGCTTTGCTTGTAATTTTTGTTCTTTCTCTAAAATTTTAAATCCTGCATTTATTATAATTTTCAATTCAAATTTTAATTTCTTATTTTTTATTAATTTAGGTAAATCTTTGCCAAAATTAAGCAATTTTTCGGAATAAATCAACAAAAAATGTAAAGTTAAGTGAAAATCAGAACTTGATGTAGTTGGAAGTTCTTCTACTAAATCTTTTGGAATATAGTTCCGTCCTTTTTTAACATCGATAGAGAGGTCTTGCCAAAAGTTAATAAGTTGTAAAGCAGAAGTAATTGCATCAGAAAGTTCAGTAGTATGTTCATTATATTCCCCAAATAATCTCAGAATCAATTCACCAATCGGATTTGCCGAAAATTTGCAATACTGCATTAAATCATCAATTGAGTTTGGTTGCACAAATAGCACATCCATTTTGAAGGCTTTAATCAATTTTTCAAATGGAGCAAGTGGCATATCCATTTCATTAATCGTATGTCTTAATGCAATAAAGATTGGATTAGTTGTAGAAAAATTATTTTTGGCAGTAAAGATAGTATTTTCTAAAAAAACATTCAATAATTTTAAACGTTCATCAGCATTCAAAGAATAATCTTCATCGGCAATATCATCAGCAATACGGGAAAAGGTATAAATTGAGTAAAAATGTTTTCTTATTTTCTTTGGAATCAAAATTGAACCAACAGGGAAATTCTCGTAATGATTTAAGGCAATTTTCTTGCAAAATTTTTCTGCGGCTGTAATAGAATTTGTAGCAAGAAGATTTGGGTTAATTTCCACAAGTTGTTTCAATTCTTCCAAGTCAAAAGTATTAGGTTTTTTTTCTTTCTTGCTCATTTCTTAAATAAACTACTCTTTGTTGGAACGGAATTTCAATTCCTTTATTGTCAAATTCTGTTTTAATTCTTTCAAGTAAAGTAAATTTAACATCGAGCATATCTTCAGTTTTAGTCCAAGCACGGATAACTAAATTCACCGAACTATTAGCTAATTCAGAAACAGCAACCATAGGCGGTTCAGGTTCGTTAATGATTCTTTGGTCTTCCGAAATTAATTGTAAAATCACTTCTTTTGCTTGAATTATACTACTTGAATAGCCAATACCAACTAATAAATCTATTTTCCTAAAATTTTCTTTTGTATAATTAATAAATGTATTATTGACAATTAAATTATTAGGAATTATTACTTGGCGATTATCTATTGTATTAATAATTGTATAGAACATACGTATTTGTTTCACCGTTCCATTATATTCGCTGATTTGCACATAATCACCAACTTGAAGTTGCTTTAATATTAATATTTCAATAGCTGCCGCAATATTTGAAATATGACTCTGCATCGCTAAGCCTAAGGCAATACCTATTGACCCCAGAATTGCAATTACCGATGTCATAGGTATTCCTAAAAGCGAGGCTATTGTTATAAATAGCAATACATATAAAGATATTTTTAACGCTGTGATAGTAAAATAAGCAACAGATGGGTCAAATGTTTGATATTTTTGACTTTTCTTGACTTTTTTGGTAAATAGACGAATTAACCAAATACCTAATAATAGAAGAATTAAAGAAGTAACTATTATAGGCAAATAATCAATAAATTTATCAAGATACTTATCAAAAAGATTAATATATTTGTCAGTTTTCATTAAAAAATTAATTATAATGTTTAATTTCTAATTCATTAGTCATTGCTAGATATGCACTTTCAGCAAGTGCTTGCATTTCATCTTCACCTGGGAAAACAAATACATCACTAATAAAGCCAACACGTTCAATAATTTGTGCAATCAATCTTTTAGAATAAGCAATACCACCAGTAATCAAAATAGCATCAACTTTACCTTTAAGAACAACAGCATAGGCACCAATTTCTTTTGCAATTTGGTAAGCCATAGCTTCAAAAATCAAGCGGGCTTTTTCATTTCCTTTTTCGTAAGCAAGTTCTTCTACAATTTTAGAATCATTAGTCCCAAGATAAGCAACAAATCCACCTGTTCCTGTTATCATTTTCCTAATTTCAGGTAAAGAATATTTTCCAGAAAAACAAAGTCGTGCTAATCCACCGACGGGCAATGTCCCTGTTCTTTCAGGTGAAAATGGACCTTCTCCATCTAATCCATTATTCACATCAATCACTTTCCCTTGATAATGAGCACCTACGGTAATACCACCACCAAGATGAGCTACAATTAGATTTAACTCTTCATATTTTTTGCCAGATTCTTTTGCAAAACGGCGAGCAACAGCCTTTTGATTTAAAGCATGGAAAATACTAATTCTTGGGAGTTCAGGTCGTCCTGAAAGTCTTGCTAAATCACATAATTCATCTACCACAACAGGATCAACAATAAATGCAGGAATTTTTTTTACTGAAACTTTGGAAATTTCATTAGCCAAAATACCACCAAGATTTGAGGCATGTTCTCCTTGAATACCAATTTTTAAATCTTCAAGCATCTGTTCATTGACAGCATAAACACCACCAGAAATTGGTTTAAGCAGACCTCCTCGTCCTACCACAACATCAAGGTCATTAATACAAAGATTATTATTTTTAATTGCTTCAATAATAAAGTTCTTTCTAAATTCGTATTGTTCTGAAATTGAACCGAATTTATTTAATTCATTAGCATCATGGCGAATTGTTTCAACAAAAACTTGCGTTTCATCTTCAAAGACAGCAATTTTTGTTGAAGTTGAGCCAGGATTAATCACTAAAATTTTCATATAAATAGCTCCAATTAATAACAAGCAGCAAGGGCTACAGAAGCAAGTTTGCTTCTATCAGTATCCGAGCGTGAAGTTAAAACTATTGGGACAGATGCCCCTAAAACAATTGCGGCAACTGTCCCTTTGGCAAATAAAGTAAAGCTTTTGTATAAGACATTGCCAGCATTAATATCAGGGGTAACCAATAAATCAGCATCGCCTGCTACGTCACTTTTTATGCCTTTGTGTTCAGCAGCTTCTTTTGAAACAGCATTATCAAAAGCAAGTGGACCATCAATCAGACAACCTTTTATTTGACCACGACAATTCATAACCGTTAATGCAGCAGCATCTATTGTTGCTACCATCTTAGGATTAACACTTTCTACCGCCGCAAGAATTGCTACTTTGGGATTCAATTCACCAAGATGATGGAACATATCCACTGCGTTTTGTATAATTGCAATTTTCTCGCTTAAATCAGGAGATACATTTTGTGCCGCATCTGTCAAAGCTATTATTTTGTGATATGCCGGTATTTCAAAAAAACCAATATGACTTAATAATTCACTTTTCCTTAATCCGAATTCCTTGTTTAATATTGCTCTTAAAAAGTCTGCTGTTTGAACATAACCTTTCATTAATATATCAGCTTTCCCTTCTCTTACTACTTGAACAGCTATTTGAGCAGATTTAACAGGATTTGTTTCATTAATAATTTCATATTTAGATATGTCAAATTCAATTTCTTCTACTAATGTCTGAATTTTTTCTTTGTTCCCAACGAAAATTGGTTCAACAATATTGCTTGTTACACCATCTTGAATTGATTTCAAAACATTGTCATCTTCGGCGGCGGCAATAACGATTCTCCTTTTCACTTTAGATTTTGCAATTTCAAAAAAAGTTTCAAAGCTTTTCATTTATTTCCCGATTTTTTTATTTCATTTTTTTTAGATAAATTTAAATTAACAAAATTGTATGGAATATTATTCCAAAGACCCAATTTCATTTTCAACAGCACGTAAAATTTCACCAGATTTAACAACTTCTTTAATTTTATTATGGTCTTTATAAAGTGGTCGGTCAATATCAAGAAAATCAACATATTGGCGTATAATATTCTTTGCAATTTGTGTTCCTTTACCATTATTGAAATTACGAATATCTAATGCTTGTGCCGCAGCTAACATTTCAATACCAATAATTGCATAAGCATTATCCAAGATTTGAGTATTTTTAATCGCAGTATTCATACCCATTGAAACAAAGTCTTCTTGGTCAGCGGCAGCAGGAATTGATTGAATTGAGGCAGGAGCGGATAAAATCTTTTGCTCAACAATCAATGTATCAGCAGTATATTGACTTAACATAAAACCTGAGTTAAAACCTGGATTTAAAGTAAGGAACGGCGGTAATCCTGAACTTAAAGCTGGATTAAGCAGTCGGTTTAATCTTCTTTCGGATAAAACACAAGACATCGTAATTGTATAACCAGCCATATCCATTGGAACTGCAACAGGAGTTCCTTGAAAATTTGCACCTGTTAAAGTAACTTCTTCATCAGGTAAAAATATAGGATTATCACCCACACCATTAAGTTCTATTTCAACTTGTGAACGAGCATAATCAATTGCATCATGAGCCGCACCAAGCACTTGTGGTGTTGAACGCATTGAATAAGCATCTTGAACTCGTGTTTTTATTTTACCTGTTAATAAATCGCTACCTTCTAACATTTTACGAATTGCTCTGGCACTACGAACAGCACCTTTAAAACCTCTCATCTCGTGCAATCTTGTATCATAAGGCTTTAAGTTCGCAAGCAAAGCTTCAAGCGTCATTGCAGCTGCAATTTCTGCCATTTTTAGTAAATTATTAAAATCGTGCAAGGTTATCCCGCTTATTGCTGTTAATAAATTAGAACCATTAATAGTGGCTAATCCGTCCCGAGCTTTCAATCCCGGGATTTTTATTCCTGCATTTTTCAAAGCAACATCCGCTGGTAAACGCTGTCCTTGATAAAAAGCTTCACCTTCACCCATCAAGAGCAAAGCCACTTGACTCATAGGTGCTAAATCTCCACTTGCGCCTACTGAACCTTTCTGCGATACTACCGGAACTACGTCTTTGTTTAAAAGTTCTACCAAAGTTTGTGTAATTTCTGGACGGCAACCTGAATTCCCATGCGAATGAACATTAATTCTACTTGCAATTGCTCCTCTAACAAATTCAGGGGCAACAGGTTCACCGATGCCTGCGGAATGATTGTAAATTAAATATTTTTGAAAATCTGCTAACTGCTTATCTTCTAATGTTGTTTCCGAAAATTCTCCAATCCCAGTATTCACTCCATACATTATTTCGTGATTTTGGATTTTTCGGTCAAGCAATGCACGGCATTTTCTTATTAATTCTAACGAATCACTTGATAATTCTACTTGCTCTTTGTTACGAGCAATTTTTACTAATTTTTCAACTGATAATTCTTTCCCATTTAATACAATTGACATTGTTTTATTACCTTAATTTAAAAATACAAAATTAAGAATAATAAAAATAATAAAAAGAAAAAGTTAAAGAAATTAAATTAATTATTATTAATTATTATTCACTATTATAAATCTATGTCTTTAATGATTATTTTTGAAATAAATATAAAATTAAAATTTATTTCTATAAAAACGTTTATATGTAAAAGCGGTGGAGTTCGCTATAATTTTCTTTATTTACAAGAATGATAACTCCTATTATAAGATTTTTAAAGTTATGCAGGAAGTTTTATAATTGGAGTTTTTTTATGTTTAAATCAATATTCCTTGTAGGCATTGGTGGATTTATTGGGAGTGTAGCAAGATTTTTATCAACTCAAATAATTCATAAAATTTTTACCACAAATTTTCCACTTGGAACGTTAATAATTAATTTAGTTGGAAGTTTAATTATTGGAATAATATTAGGGTTGTTTGAAAGAGGTTCATTAATCTCGGACGAATGGAGATTATTTTTAACAGTTGGGTTCTGTGGAGGTTTCACAACTTTTTCAACATTTGCAAACGATACAGTTAATTTAATTAATGAATCAGAAGTTTTGTATTTAATGATTTATATGGGGTTAAGTATATTTGCAGGAATTTCCTTTACTTTCATTGGTAAAAATATAGTTGATTTTTTTTGGAGATAATTTATGATAACAGAAGGCAAAGCACAAGTATTAAGAATTTACATAGGTTCATCAGACAAATTAAAACACACACCGATGTATGAAGCAATTGTTATGGAAGCAAAGCGATTCGGAATTGCTGGCGCCTCAGTATTTAGAGGTATTTTATCTTATGGTGCTCATAGTCAATTACATTCAGCAAAAATATGGGCACTTTCTACTGACTTACCTTTAATTATTGAAATTGTCGATGAAAAAGAAAAAATATTAGCATTTATAGACCATCTTTCCGAATGGTTTGAAGCAACAAACTTTGGAGGTATGATTACAACTTACGAAGTAGAAATACTCAAATATCAAGGACATCAAAATAAATAAACAAAAAAGTAAAAATGAAAAAAAATACCAATAGAGCGGCAGTAATTTTTGTAGTGCTTCTGGGTCTAGTAAGTCTTTTTTCTGATATGACTTACGAAGGAGCAAGAAGTATAAATGGACAATTTCTTGAATTGCTCGGGACAAATGGATTTATTGTAGGAATTGTAGCAGGAATTGGCGAATTATTTGGCTATGGGTTGCGGTTAATTTCAGGCTATTTCGCCGATAAGACCAAACGCTATTGGCTAATAACAATTTTAGGTTATACTTTAAATTTATTTTCTGTTCCAATTCTTGCTTGGGCTGGTTATTGGCAACTTGCAGTAACATTTATGATAATGGAGCGAATTGGCAAAGCATTACGTTCGCCTGCAAAAGATGCTCTGTTATCTTTTGGAGCAAAACAAATTGGTGCTGGCTGGGGCTTTGGCTTACAAGAAGCATTAGACCAAATTGGTGCAACACTTGGACCTATATTAGTTGCGGCTGTGCTTTATTTTAAAAATCAAAATTATCAACTTGCATATTTCTTGCTTTTTATCCCTGCTATAATTGCAATTTCGATTTTATTTTATGCAAAATATCTTTATCCTAACCCTGAAAATTTAGAAGTCAAAACAAAATCTCTTGAAATAAAAGGTTATAATAAATATTTTTGGTGGTATTTAAGTGCTGTTATCTTTGTCGCCGCTGGATATGCCGATTTCCCTATTATCGCATACCATATTAAACTTAAACATTTGGTTAATGATTCGGCAATTCCGTTAATCTATTCATTTGCAATGATTAGTGATGCCTTTGCCGCACTAATTTTAGGCAAACTTTATGATAAAATCGGATTAAAATCATTACTTATTGCAATTTTATTATCTGCTTTGTTCTCACCTCTTATATTTTTAGGCAATTTAAATCTAATAATAATCGGGATGGCACTTTGGGGAATTGGTATGGGCGCACAAGAATCAATTTTACGTGCTTTTATTGCTCAAATTATTCCACAAAATAAAAGAGGAACTTCTTATGGCACTTTCAATGCTGTCTATGGTATTTTTTGGTTTCTCGGAAGTAGCTTAATTGGTTTATTGTATGATAAATCCCTAATTGCTTTAGTCTTATTTTCAACTATTACTCAAATAATTGGTGCTATAATCATTTTTATGCTATCACAATCTCATTTTTCAAAGCAAATACACAATTAAGTGGTAAAATATGTGTTTACAGAGCTTGTATAATTAATTCTATACAGGCAATAATCCACTATTAATGGGCAACATTTGAAAAATATAAGATAGTGCATCAACTTGGTCATCATTTTTCCCTTTTGGAAACTGCAGTAGCTCATTTTCAAACTCTTCTAAATAAATAGCGCCTTTCCGAAAATATACTTTGCCATTTTCAATCAATGAAGCAATAGGCAAAGCTCGAGAAATTTTATCTTTGTCTGGTCTTAATGATTTAATTGGTAATCCTTCTTTAATAGCACTTTGAATAAGTGATTGTTGATATTGAACATTTTCAATACCAATTATAACAGGTTTATATTTCGCATAAATTGAATTTAATAGATTAATA
>Ga0123519_10009427_pt1 | contig 14710 bp, 8 predicted proteins | sample YelNatPaOPRAMG02_FD_87396 | JGI IMG/M metagenome (GOLD analysis project Ga0123519, IMG submission 87396) | Hot spring microbial communities from Yellowstone National Park - Yellowstone National Park OP-RAMG-02 (version 2) | ecosystem: Environmental > Aquatic > Thermal springs > Hot (42-90C) ...
CGCAGGCCGGCATCGTCGGGCTGGCGCTGGCGCAGATGACGTATCTGACGGCACAAGGCCGATCCTGTTCCCATGCCCAGCAGCGCCCAGATCTCACGCTGATTCATTCCCGCATGGCGCCCAGGCAGCAACGCGGCCACCGCGCGAGCCGAGCAGTTGTATTGACGCCCGCGCCGCAGCCGAAGGCACGGTCGTTGCGAGTCAGAATACGCCCTGCGTGATCAGGCTCAAGAGGGGCGACGGTTTCTTCCAGCGGGGGCTCTACCGGCTCGTTGTGGAAAAACCCGGATATAAACATTTCGAGACGGAGATCCGGGGCGAAGTCAACGGCTGGTACATCGCAGGCAACATAGTTTTCGGGGGGTTGATCGGATGGATCATAGTGGATCCGGCCACAGGCGCGATGTGGAGTCTGAAGCCTTCCGAAATAGACGCCACGCTCGCCGCCCAGAACTCGTCTTTCATCTCCAAGGGCAGGGATGCCCTGGTCATAGTCCTGAAGGAGCAGGTGCCTGAGGATCTGCAATCCTGCATGACCCTTCTGTCCGGTCCGCAGGCTCGGTAGAAAGCCTCCGGCAAGGTTTTGACAGACAGTGTTTGTATCCGGCTGGCCGCCCGGACGCCGCGGCCGAACGGCGGGCGCGACCCCGGCGGCCCAGTCGGAACCCGACACGCTCAGCCCTGGTACGTCGCCGGGTCCGCATGGAGCGGCGGCAGTGGCGCGGGCCTCACCAGCGCTCCGCCCTGCTCGTACGATTCCATGACCGCCCAAGTGTATTCCAGTGTTGCCAGCGCGTCCCTGCCGGATGCTCGCAGGTCCTCCAGCGGCACCCGGTTCGTCACGTCTTCCAGAAACGCATGTATGCGGCGCGGAAACGTCTCTCCGAAATCGGTTATGCCGGTGTTCATCACCTCAGGCCCGCCGCCTCCACCGCCAACCACCAGTTTCTCCGGCCTGGCGGCTCCCTCGCGGGCAGGCGCCGGCCAGTAGGTTATCTTCTCGATACAGTTCTCGATGCAGAACGCTCCGCGCGTTCCCGACAGTTCAAAACTCCACCACCCGCCCAGTCCGTACATGGCGTCGCCCCGCTGGCTCAGGAGATATCCAATCCCGCCATTCGCAAACCTCACATGAATGCTGGCAATCGAGAGCATGGGATCGCCAGCCGACCTCCTGCAACCCGGCCTTTCGAGAAAGGCCTGCACGTGCGTGATGTCCCCGCAGAAATACCTCATCACCGCGAACGGATGCGCCAGGAACGCCTTCAAATGAGAGTACGGGAAACGCCACCGTCCTGTTGAAGGCGAATAGGTGTTTTCGCCGCCGTTGAAACCCATCTTGTGAAGGCAGTACACTATCTCCCCGATTGCGCCCTTCCTGATGTATTCCATGCCCTTGTCGGCCGTGGGCGTGAAATAATGGTTGAGATTGCAGCCCAGATAGAGCTTCAACTCCGCCGCCCTGGCGACCATTTGGCGCGCCTCGTTGATGTCGTGGGAAATCGGCTTTTCAACGAGCACGTGCTTGCGGGCATCAAGCGCCTCCATCACCGGCTCGAAGTGCCAGCTTCCGTTTTCCAGCCCGCCGGTTGACACATCAACGATGTCGAGGTCAGGATGGGCGGCCAGCATTTCCTTCAGGGAACGATAGGATCTGACGCCCAGTTTCTGGGCAACGGCATCCGCACGCTCCTTCACCACGTCGCACACCGCCACGAGCTCGGCCAGCAGATCCGCCTTGTGGCATTCCGCGTGTTTCGTTCCTATTCCCCTGGCTCCCACAACGCCAACCTTCAGCGCCATCGTCCACCTCCCCTTTCACGTTTGTTCGAGAAATGGTCTTCTGTTTCCGGGACCGCATATTCACTGTTTTGTATTTGTCAATCAACCCAAGATTTTGCCCGGCAGCTCCGCGCCAGAAACTCGAAGAACACCGTATCTCCAGGCAGGCCGGAAAAACAACCCATCCGTTTCGCAGCCGCTGAACGCGGGCGAAAAAGCAATGTTTACTGAAGCGCGAGCCTCAACTAATGTGTTCTCGAATGAACACGCAGGACTCTGAAAGGCTCCGGGCCGCAGTGGCCCGCAGGATGATTTCATCTCTCAACGGCTGCCTCTCACTGCCCGGCCATGCCTCGCTTGCTGCTGTCACCCGCGGCAAAATGCTCAGGGCTCTCCTGACAATGAGACTGGGTCGGGCCCTGAGCTCCGATGGAAGGCGCATTCTTGACTGCGCGGCGGCAGTCGAACTCGCGCATTTCGCCAGCCTTCTTCACGACGATCTGATTGACGGAGACACGAGCCGCCGCGGAAAACCTGCTCTCTGGATCGCGCGAGGCCCCAGATACGCGGTGCTGGCAGGCGATTACCTTGTGTCGCGCGCAATCCGCATGATCCACCGCTCCGCTCCCGACCTTCTGGGGCTCTTCTCGGAAACCATAGCTGAAATGTGCGAGGCGGAGTTTGAGCAGGAAATCTTCGGACGCCGAGCGCGACTGGAAGAGCACAGGCTGGCGAAGATTTCCGAGCGAAAAACCGGCAGCCTTTTCGGCTTCGCTGCAGCATGCGCAGCCGAAAAGGCCGGCGCGCTGCGAAACGCCCTTGAAAAGGCGGGTAGAATTGTCGGGACGGCGTATCAAATTGCCGACGACAGCAGAGATGGCGAGAGGCACAGGCGCTCTGAACCTGCCGGCATGGTCCATCGCATGGCCCGCTCCGCGCTCTCCACGCTTGGCCGCTGGCCGGCAGCCGGACGCGCCCTCGAAACATACCTGTCTGCCGACTTTCTTCCGTCCGCCCTCGGTCAGTCTGCGACGCAGCTCCTGCCGGGCCGACGATCTCTCGCCTGTCTGCAGTCCCAGTCTCGAACGCAAAATCCGGGTTGACCTTTTGCGCGCACGACGCAAACCTGTACCTTCGGCGCGCAAACGCGGAAAACGTCTCCCGACGCCATGCTTTCACGTTTTTTGCCGGAGACATGGAATGAACCCGAATATACTCGTCTTCTTCACGGATCAGCAGAGATGGGATACGTGCGATTGCTACAGAGGCGGACCCGCGGCCTGGGACGGGGAGCGCCGACCAATCCCAGTGACGCCGAACCTGAACCGGATGGCCGCCGAAGGAGTGCGCTTTGAACTCGCCTTCACGTGCCAGCCGGTCTGCGGACCGGCGCGCGCCTGTCTTCAGACCGGCAGGTATGCAACAGAAACCGGATGTTTCCGCAATGACATAGCCCTGCCCCTGAACGAACGCACCATAGCCCACGATCTCTCCGAAGCCGGATACCAGACTGCATATATCGGCAAATGGCACCTTGCGTCATCCGGAAAAGAGGCCGACTACAGGGGAAAGCCCGTGCCGCCGGAACGCCGGGGAGGATACAGGGATTTCTGGCTCGCCTCCGACGTGCTGGAGTTCACCTCGCACAGCTATGATGGACGAATGTTCGACGGCGATATGAACCCTCGCGAATTTCCGCCCGGGCGGTACCGCGCGGACGTTCTGACAGACTGGGCCATCGAATATCTCCAGAACCGCAGGGATTCGCGGCCGTTTTTACTTTTCCTCTCGTTCATCGAGCCGCATCACCAGAATGACCACGGCCATTACGAGGGGCCGGTCGGCTCAAAGGAAAAGTTCAGGAATTTCGCCGTGCCCGGCGATCTGGAGGGAATGTCCAGCGACTGGCCGCAGGAATATCCGGATTATCTTGGCTGCGTTCATGCCCTCGACGCAAACCTCGGCAGGATAAGGCAGGCTCTCGCGGATCTCGGCATCGCAGATTCCACTCTCGTCATTTTCACGAGCGACCACGGCTCGCACTTCCGCACGCGCAACGCGGAATACAAGCGGGCCTGCCACGACGGCTGCACGCGCATACCTCTGGTCATCCGTGGACCGGGGTTTTCCGGCGGACGCGTGGTTCGGGAGCTTGCCAGCCTGATTGATGTGCCGCCCACGATTCTGGACTCGGCCGGTCTGCCGATCCCGTCTCGAATGAGGGGCAGGAGTCTGGCGCCTCTCGCGTCAGGAGCCGCGCCCACGGGCTGGCCTGAGGAAATTTTCATGCAGATAAGCGAGGACCACATCGGTCGGGCCCTCCGCACCAAACGCTGGAAATACGAAGTCTGGGTTCCCTCGGACAAACGGTGGTCAGGCTGCGCCGAAGCCGCGTCGCCATCGTATCGCGAATACCACCTGTATGATCTGGATCGCGATCCGTTCGAGAAACACGATTTGGTCAGAGATCCGGCCTGTGACGGTGTCCGCGCCGAGTTGAGGGAGCGGCTGAAGAAGCGGATTCGGGAAGCAGGCGAGATCGAACCGCAGATTCTTCCCGCGCTTGAACCCGGATGAGCCGGACCTCGCGGTTCTCCGGGTCTGTGGCGGATGCGCTGGCGCTCTGACGCGCAGGCTTTCACCAACGCTGCCGAGACCTCTCAACAAAACAGCCGCAAAGCCCCGCCAACGCGCCGCTTCCAACAGTCAAAGATTCCCGTCCAGCGCTCTGCTATTCCTGCGGTTTTAGTTGTTGCGGTTTCGACCCGCGCTCGTTTACATGTTCTCTTGCCTGCGAACTGCTGCACCTGACAGTCTGCAGGTCGGCGCTTCGCAAAGCGCGTGGCCGGCATTTGCGCGCGGCATACGCCTTGTCAGGAGCCAGGCGGCAGGCTGGCACGGTGTGTTGCAACATGTTGCGAAGGCAGGTTGTTTCTCAAACGGAAAGTCCGAAATGAACATTTTCTATGTCGTGGCTGGAACCGGCGGGCGTTTCCTTTGCGATGCGTCCATACGCGATTCCAACCTGGTGGCCGGACTGCGCGGAGCCGGCCACAGGGTCGCGGTGCTGCCCGTGTATCTGCCATTCGATGATGACGGTATTGAGGAAGCTTCATGCGGGGAGAACGAAATTTACGCCGGCGCGACAGGAGTGTGGATTGCCCAGCGATTCCCGTGGTTCGGCCGGATTCCGCCGGTCATGCGCCGCCCGCTAGACTCGCCGCGCATCCTCCGGTGGGCCGCGGCCAGATGCGTCCCCCTGTCCCAGCGGCCGACCGTGGAAATGACGCTTGAAATGTTGAAAGGCGAAGAGGGCATCCATGGCCGGACAATCGCTGACATGGCCCGCCGCGTTTCATTGCTCGGGCGGCCGGACGCGGTTGTGCTGTCCGCTTCCCTGCTGCTCGGCCTTGCCGGCCCTCTGCGCAAAACCCTGAAAGCTCCGGTCGGCTGTTTCTTTCATGACGAGTTGCGCTGGATCCAGGGAATGCCGGAGGAAGTCCAGTCTCGCGTCCTTGATATGCTGGCAAGGCGCTCTTCGGAGGCTGATTTTCTCATTGCGCCGAGCGCAGGGGAGGCGGAACTGGTGAGCAAAAGGCTCAGGACAGGCGAACAGCGCATTCATGTGGTCAGGCCAGGCATCAGAACCGAGGGATTCGCTCCGGAACCCGTCGCCGTCAGGCCGCCGACAGTCGGCTACGCGGCCCGGATGAGCGACGGTTCGGGGCTGGGTGTGCTCGTGGAGGCCTTCGCGAGACTCAAGAGACAGCGTCCGCTTCTCAGAACTCTCAGACTCCGGGTAACAGGCGGAGCCCTGGACGAGGACAGCGATTTTCTCGAAGGTCTCGCCGCGCGGCTCTCCGAGACGGGCATGGCCGGCGATGTGGAGAAACATGACGATTTTTCGCGCAGAGGCCGGCTCGATTTTCTTCACGGTCTTTCGGCCTTTTCCGTGCCGTGCCCATCCGGCCTGGCGTGGAACATGACCGCAATGGAGGCCATGGCCGCAGGAATACCGGTTGTGGAGCCGGAAAACGGAGGCGCGGCTGAGCTTGTCCGCGAGAGCGGAGGCGGACTGGTGTACGATCCCTCGGATATAGAGCAATATACCGAAGCGCTCCGAAGGGTGCTTGAGGATGTCGAAGGCGCGAGGCAGATGGGCCTGGCCGGGCGGAAGCATGTGCTGGCGAACTGCGCGGTCGAGCGCGCTGCCGCCGAACTGGCCACAGTTTGCGAGAAGGCATCCGCCTGCTTGCGGCCTCAACGCGCATGACAAGACGCCTCCCCGGCATGCAGGTTCGCAACCGCACGCCGGGGGCCACGCCGTGTACGCGCCGCGCCTGCCAATCGCATGATCCCGCAACACGGAACTCTTGTCTTGCAGTATTGTCTGCCGAAGGTTACTTTAATAAATGGGAAGCGGTCTTACAGCGCTGACGAGGGGATCAGGGAATTGAACGGCGGAAAAGGGCGGCTGCGCAAAGGCAATACTGCTCCCGTGATCCATGTTCCCATCTTCCGCCATGAACACGGAAGGCCGCCGAAGCCCGCCTGACGGCGGCGCGCCCGCGTTTTCCTGCCAGAAATGGGAAAGCATTCTCATCGCGGTTCTGCCAGTTTTGATTCTCGCGGCCGGACTCACGATATCGTACCGCTCCGAATCCGCCCGCCATGTATCGGAAACACGCCGGCTTCGCAATGACATCAATGCCGCCATCGAGCCGTTCTGCAGCGAACTGAGCCGCAACGTCATCGCCGCGCTCCATCATTCAGAGGGTCTTGCAGCCCTGGTTTCGCTGGATGGCGAGCCGGAGCCTGACCGTTTCCGGGCATTCTGCGGCGAGCTGCTGAGATGCAACAGCATGATCCGCAATATTGCTCTGGCCCCTGACAACGTGGTGTCCCAGGTTTATCCGCTCGAGGGCAACGAACGGGTAATCGGTTTGCGATACCGCGACAATCCGGAGCAATGGCCGGGCGTGAAGCGAATGATGGAACTGAAAAAAATGGTCGTGGCCGGCCCGGTCAATCTTGTGCAGGGCGGGATTGGAGTCATCGGAAGGCAGCCGGTATACACGCGCGACCCGTCGGAACCGGGCAATGAGCGATACTGGGGACTGGTGTCAACAGTGATTGACTTCAACCGGCTCATGGCGGTCTCGACAGGAGCCGGCATACCCGCTGACATACGGGTCGCCCTGCGCGGTGCTGATGGGCTTGGAGCCCAGGGCGCCGTGTTCTGGGGCGATGCGCGCCTTTTCGAGCGCCAACCGGTTCTGAGAGAGATACGCCTCCCGACCGGCTCGTGGCAGATCGCGGCGGCTCCCGCCGGCGGCTGGCCCTTGTTCCGTCCCATGAGTTCGCCCCGATTTCTGGCAGGCGCGGCCTCGTCCTTCGCCTGCTCGGCACTGATGCTTGCCCTCCTGTCCCTGAGCTGCGCCAGGCGAAAAGCCGAAAATGAACTTCGCAAACTGAATGCGGAGCTTGAGGAGCGGGTCGCCACCCGAACCGCGGAACTCAACCGCGCCATGCTGAAGGCTCAGGAAGCCGACAGGCTGAAGTCGGTTTTCCTGGCGACCATGTCCCACGAGCTCCGCACCCCGCTCAACACGATCCTTGGTTTCACGGGCGTGCTGCTTCAGGGGCTGGCTGGTCCTCTCAATGATGAGCAGCGCAAGCAGCTTGCCATGGCCCGCGACAGCGCAAAACACCTGCTGGCCCTCATCAACGACATTCTGGACATTTCAAGAATAGAGGCCGGCCAGATCGAATTGAGCAGGGAGGCCTTCGACATGCGCGGAGTCCTGGAAAGCGCCATGAAATCCGTGGCGCACGAGGCTCAGGCAAAGGGCATCGAGCTCTCCCTCAGGATCGGTCAGGGCGTCGGCAGGGCGGTCGGAGACCGCCGACGCGTTGAACAGGTGCTTCTGAACCTGCTCAGCAACGCGGTGAAATTCACGGACAGGGGTTCGGTGACCGTAGAGTGCGCGGCCCGGGAAGGATGGATCGAAACAGCGGTGCGGGACACCGGCATCGGAATACGCGCCGCTGACATGGACAAACTCTTCAAACCCTTCAAGCAGATTGACTCAGGCGCAAACAGGCGCCACGAGGGCACGGGACTGGGTCTGGCGATCTCGAAAAATCTGGCCGAAATGATGGGCGGCTCAATTTCGGTCCGCAGTGAATGGGGCAAAGGAAGCGAATTCGTTTTCAGATTCCCTCAAACCGCGGAAGGGGGAGAAAATGGCGCGGATTCTGATAATAGAAGATAACGAGCAGAACCTGTATCTGGCATCCTTCATTCTTCAGAAGGCCGGCCACTCGGTAGTTGCCGCCAGGGACGGCGTGTCCGGCATCGCCGCAGCCGAGTCTCACCAGCCGGATCTCATATTGCTGGATATCCATCTTCCTGTGCTCGACGGCCACGCGGTCGCCGCCCGGCTCCGCAGTCTGCCTGCTCTTGCCGGCATTCCCATAGTCGCGGTGACTTCCTACGCGATGGCCGGAGACCGCGAGCGGATAATCGCGTCCGGATGCAACGGGTACATAGAAAAGCCGATAGATCCGGAGTCTTTTGCCACGACCGTGGTTTCTTTTCTGCCCATGAGTGGGCGTCAGCAGGAAGGAGGAGAACTGTGAGCTCGATCCTTATTGTGGACGACAATGAACGCAACAGATACCTGCTGCGCGCGATGCTCGCCGGGCACGGATACGACGTCATGGAAGCCTCAAACGGATCGGAGGCTCTTGCATCCGCCAGAAAGCGGCCTCCGGACCTGATCGTGTCCGACATACTCATGCCGCAGATGGACGGATTCACCCTGTGCCGGGAATGGCAGAAGGACGCAAATCTGCGGAGAATCCCGTTCGTGTTCTATACGGCTACATACACCGACCGGCGCGATGAAGAGCTCGCCCTCAAACTCGGCGCCGCGCGTTTCTTCGTGAAGCCCGTGGACGATGCCGTTTTCCTTTCGACAATACGCGAGGTCGCCGCCTCCAGCGCCGCCGGAGAACTGCGGCCGGCTGCGCCTGCGGATCAGGAACCAGCCATTTACAAGATGTACAACGCCGCCCTCATACGCAAACTTGAGGAGAAAATGGAGGCGCTGGCCGAAAGCGAAGGCCGGTTCCGCCGCCTCGCTGAAAATGCGCCTGACATGATCTACAGGTACGAAATCTTCCCCGAACGCAGAGTCAGCTACGTGAGCCCGGCTGCAACTGCCCTGACAGGATACCAGCCCGCGGAGTTCTATGAAAACCCAGAAATCGGCGAGAAACTCGTGCACCCGGATGAATCTCCTGAAGCGAAAGCATCCCTGTGGGGCCACAATTCGCGGCAGAACCCGGTGACCATGCGCTGGCTCTCCAAGGACGGACGCTGCATCTGGATAGAACAGCGGCATGTTCCGGTGACGGACAGAGCAGGCAGACCAGTGGCCTTTGAAGGCATCATAAGGGACATCACCAACCGCGTAACGGCCGAACGCGAGAAGGAACAGCTTCAGAGCCGGCTTTATCAGGCGCAGAAAATGGAAAGCATCGGCCATCTCGCGGCGAGCATCGCACATGACTTCAACAACATGATCAACGTCATACTGGGCTATTCGGAACTCGCCCTTGAGAAGATGCCGGCCGGCGATCCCCTGCGGACCCACCTCAACGAAGTGGTCCAGGCAGCGCACAGGTCTGCGGAAATAACCCGCCAACTGCTCGTGTTCGCGCGAAGGCAGCCGGGCTCGCCCGTCGTCCTGAAACTGAACGAGTCAATAGCGGCCACGCTCGGCATCCTGAAAAAGCTGATCAGGGAAAACGTGGAACTTGTATGGCGGCCGCGCGCGATCAGGGACGAGGTGAGCCTCGACCCGGCGCAACTGGACCAGATTCTGACGAATCTGTGCGCCAATGCGCGCGACGCCATATCCGGCGCCGGACGCGTCTGCATCGAAACCGAGAACGTGTCCGTGCGGGAGGAAGACCGGCAGGATTATCCGTGCCCGCCCGGAGACTACGTCATGCTCAGCGTGAAGGACAACGGCTGCGGCATGGACGAAGCGACGCGCGACAGAATATTCGAGCCTTTCTTCACGACCAAACCCGAGGGCAGAGGCACCGGCCTTGGACTGGCGACCGTTTACGGAATCGTGTCGCAACACCAGGGATACATTGATGTCCGCACCAGGCCGGGAAAAGGCGCGGAATTCAGGATTTTCCTGCCATGCCATGTCGCGGAGCGCCCCGACTCGTCCACAACCCCAGCCGCGCCTCCTCCTCATGGCCGGGGGGAAACCGTGCTTGTTGTGGAAGACGAGAAACCGTTTCTCCAACTGGTGAGGAAAATGCTCGAAAATCTGGGTTACACCGCGGTCACGACGACATCTCCGGAAGAGGCCCTGCGTCTGGCGCGCGAAAAGCCCGGCAGTTTTGCCGTGGTGCTGGCGGATGTGGTCATGCCCGAGATGAGCGGGCCGGAACTGGCCAGCCGGCTCAAGGAAATTGACCCCGACGCGAAGATCGCGTTCATGTCCGGGTATTCCAGCGATTTTGCGAAAAATGGCGCCTGCATCCCGGCCGGCGCGGCCTATCTCGAAAAGCCATTTTCTCAGAAACAGCTCGGAGCCCTGATCGCCGGCATCCTGGGCCGCAAATCATGAGTTCAGCCCCTGGGTCCCGCGATTAACGCTCCGGCGCGCAGCCGGATGCGTCGCTCGCATGTTCTATCAGGATTCATTTGCGCACCCACACAGGCAGAACGCATGGGCCTGCAGCCTGCTCCGGTTCGAGGTCCGTCCGCTGCAATCTCAGGAACACGCCCCATGCCCTGCCCATGCCTGCCCCGAGCATCACCACAAGTTCATGCGCGCCCTCGCTCAACCCGAATTCCGGCCTCGCAGAATCGGGCAGGGCCGGATTCGTGCCGTCAGGATCGTGGAAAACGCTCCTCCCATCAACGAAAAGTCGCACCGGGCCGTCATACCCCAGCAAGGCCGCCACTTTCATCCGCTCCGGGCATGCCACATGAGCCCTGAACAGGGCCACGGCATCGCCAGAGCCCGTCTTTTCGAGGACATCATGGATGTTGCAGAACTCGCCGGTCCATTCCCTGGTCTTCCATTCGATGGCTTTTCCGTCCGGCAGCCGGCTGACCCCTTCCAATTTGCCAAGACCGGGTTCGAGCACGGCCACCTCCATCCGCCGACACCAGCCTGTCACGGCCGCCGGTTCCACGGGAATGGCGGCCGTCCAGCACTCGGTCCTGCCGTCCACATCAGCCACGACGCACGCCTCGACCGGCACACTGTTCACTGAGATTGCGGCGCTGCGCCCGCACTCGTGACCCGGTGACAATTCGAACGCAAAACCGCCTCCTTCGACAACATCGCCGTTGCATGCGCAAATCCGTCCGGATATCCGAACCATGGTCTCGCCCAGGTTCTGCAGCCTTATGCGGACCAGGGCCGTACGAACGCACTTGTTCCGGTACATGAGGCCGGGCCGCTCAGCGTGCAGACCGGCCTCAATCAACTGCCGCGGCGGAACCGCAGCGCGGGTTTCATCAACAACCAGTCCGATCCGTTCCAGAGGAATCCGCTCAAACCCCATGCGCCAGGCCGGCGAATCGGGTTTCAGCCTGACATCGCCTCTTGCCCTGTCCGCAAAGCCTGGATCCCCAGCCTCGAAATTTCCGGCGATGCGCACGTGCGGCCGGGCAATGTCCTCGATTTCGTCCCAGTCGGCGTCGCAGAATATGTTGCGCACCACCACGTTCCCTTTAGGAAGCGCGGGTTCATCGTCAAGGATGCCGGCAAGCTGCGGATACCTGGACACCCATGGTTCCTCCCTGTACGGAACAGTGTCGAGCAGGCGCACAAGTTCGGGCACAGTCGAAGCTGCCCATCCGACCCCCCTGGCGTCTATGTGCACGGCCTTGCGGCAGTCCGCGAAGATGTTGTTGGCGATGACGTTGTCGCGGCCCCCGCCGATGAGTATCGCCCTGGGAACATGCCAGAACACGTTGCCGACTATCTCGGCGGAGGAGAACATGTCGTCCAGATAGACTCCTTCGCATCCCCTGCCGCGGAATCCGCTGCTGTGATGAAGGAAGTTGTGCCGGATCACGTGTCCGCGCATGGTCCACTCCTCCGGATGAGCGCCGGTGGTGTAGATCATTCCCGCGTCATTTGCCTGAGTGACCGCCCGATATATCTCGTTGCATTCGATGACATGATCGTTTCCTGTGAACCCGATTGCCACATGCGGTACGTCGTGAACCCTGTTGTGCGCCGCCCTGTTGCCCACCCCGGTGAGCTGGATGCCCACCTTGTAGAGCGGATTCCATCTTCCCGTGTGGTGCACATGGTTGTTCACTGCGGCATGCCGACCTGGCGCGAGAGTGGCGCGGTCGCCTCCCCGGAGCACAATGCCTACGTCGCCGGCGTCGCATATCTCGCATCCGGCAACAGTATGCGCCTTGCCGCCCTCCACCCAGACGCCGTACCCGCCGACGTTGCGGACCGCGCAGCCTTCGATCCGGACATGGCTGCCAGCCTCGACCCTTATGCCGGTTCCTCGCGCATTCTCCACGGCCAGATCGCGAATCGTCACGTATTCAGCGCCTCTGAGCACGATGGGGTCGCGCAGAACCGAGACTTCAGCCTGCCCATCGCCAATCGAGGAGTCTTCCGACGGAGGCCAGAAATACAGAATGCCGCTGGCACGGTCGAGATACCATTCCCCGGGCGTGTCCAGTTCGCAAAGAAGATTGTATGCGTAAAACCACTGGCCGGGTCTGTACCCGTAACTGTGAGGATGCGAATCATCCAGCGACATTTCCCGGCGGGACGGATTGCAACCTGCAAGCCTGATGCGCTGATCCGCCCAATCCCAGAACCAGTATCCGTGCAGCATGATTTCCGTTTCCTCCGTCCATCGGGCGGGACGATTCAATGGGTCCCTGTACCGAAATTTCCCGACCCTGCTGCCGGAAACACCGTGAATGCTGTGGCCATCCTTGACCAGAACTTCTTCGATGTGCATGTAGCCATGATTGGGATACCTTGCAGGAATCATCGGACGCCCCAGGAAAAAGAGCTCCAGACCGGGATCCGAATGAGCCCATGATTCGGCTGATTCAATCTTGCCGAAATCCCGGATTCCATGCGCCAAGAGGTCAGTCTGCCACACGCGGCCCCTTGCATGCGGTTCAAGTCTCGCCAGGATCCGCTCATCCGTCACCTTCCTCCATCCGCGCAGCGCCATTCCGCCGCTCAGACGCGCCTTTTCGCCGGACGCCGCCCTGTACTCCACAGGCGCGCCCTCTGTTCCGCTGTCCTCTTCTGTCAGCACAAATTGTTCCTGCAGAGCATACACGCCGCCGCGAACCAGCACGACCGCGCGCTCACTGCGCAGCTCCGGCGTCCGGCGACGCAGAGCGCGCAGGGCGTCCCTCGCCTGCGCAAGAGATCCGAAAGGCCGCGACTCGGACCCGTCTCCGCCGGATCCTCCTCCGACAGCCACATGAAGTTCCATCTCAGCTCCTCCTTATCGTCTGATTCTTTGATCTTACGGGCAATGGCAAGACAGGGCTTTCATCTCTTCCCGTATCCCTCCCAGAAAATCGCGCCCCAACGGCTCTGCCGGTCTCCCCATTCGTCTCTGAGCCTGAACATCTCACGCCTCAATTCGGCCATGATGCCGGCGCACGCCGGATCGTCCGCCAGATTGTCCATCTCCCAGGGGTCTTTCCGCATGTCGAAAAGCTGGGTCGCCACATGCCGGCCCCCGACAACGTATTCTATCAGCTTGTGCGTCGGCGTCCTCACGCCCCGCTGCAATTCGCGATAGGCGAGGTAAAGCGCTTTCCTGCCGGCGGCATTCTCTCTCATTGCCGGCACAAGGCTGCGCCCCTCCACCGTGGCCGGCGCGGGGATTCCCGCCAGTTCGCAAAGCGTCGGGAAAACATCCAGCAGATACACGAGCCCGTCGAGCCGGCGCCCCTTGGGCACGCCAGGGCCGCAGAAGATCAGCGGCACGCGCACGCTGTGCTCGTACAGGTTCTGCTTGCCCATGAGACCGTGCTGCCCGAGGGCAAGGCCGTTGTCCCCGCAGAGCACGAAAATCGTCCGATCCAGCTCGTCGCGCCGTCTCACCGCTTCGATGATCCATCCTATCCGATCGTCGAGATGCGAAATCATTGCGCAGTATTCTGCCAGATGCCGCCGTATTTCAGCTTCATTCCGCGGAAGCGCGGCGAGTTTTTCGTCACGCACGTTCATGTCCCCATTGTCGAACTGGTGGGCTGGCATGAAATTCGGCGGCAGATCCATGTCCGCCGGGTCGTACATCTGCAGGAACTCGCGTGGCATTGACCTTGGGTCATGAGGCGCCAGGAAGGCAAGATAGAGCAGGTACGGCCGGTCTGCCGGATGATTCCTCAGAAACTCGACGCCTGCTCCGGCCACCAGATCTGTCGAGTGCCTGCCCGCATGAATGTGATCGCAGAAACGCTCGCGGGTCTGATTCGATAAAAAAGGATTTTCGATGAAGAGGCATCTCCTGTCATATCTGCCTGAAGGGTCGTAATCAAAAACCGGCACATTCCAGTGGTCAGCCATGCCGCCGAAAAATATCTCGGCTCCGCCTGAAAACGAGCGGTTGTAGGATTCCGTTCCGTTGTGCCATTTGCCAACGCCGAATGCGTCGTAGCCGGCGGATCGGAACGTCTGGCCGAGCGTCGCATGGACGCCCGGTATGGTTTCACCTGCTTCGGCGATGTGAAACAGGGTTCGACCTGTGTGCAGCATCGCCCGGCTGGGCATGCAGACCGCGCCGCATGTTCCGCCCGGAATGAAAGCGTGGGTGAACGATGTTCCATTGCCGGCGAGCCAATCCATGTTGGACGTTTTCATGCGCGCATTGCCCAGCG
>Ga0123519_10009429_pt1 | contig 14709 bp, 13 predicted proteins | sample YelNatPaOPRAMG02_FD_87396 | JGI IMG/M metagenome (GOLD analysis project Ga0123519, IMG submission 87396) | Hot spring microbial communities from Yellowstone National Park - Yellowstone National Park OP-RAMG-02 (version 2) | ecosystem: Environmental > Aquatic > Thermal springs > Hot (42-90C) ...
CCTCTTCACCGACCCGCCACGGGTACTTCGATCTCTGCGTGCGGGCAGTGGGCGACGTAACGGAAGCGATGCAGCGCGCGAGCGAAGGCGACGTCTTGGGCGTGCGCGGCCCCTACGGCCGCGGCTTCTCGGTCGAGCGTTTGCGCGGCCACGACCTTCTGTTTGTAGCTGGGGGTCTTGGCATCGTGCCTTTGCGCTCTCTCATCCAGAATGTTCTAGATGAACGCCAACACTTCGGCCAGGTGGCGATCGTTTATGGGGCACGCTCCCCACGGGAACTGCTCTTTAGAGACGAACTGACGGAGTGGGCGGCGCGCGGAGATGTGGAGCTTGGTTTGACCGTGGACGTTGCCGACTCGGAGTGGTCTGGAAACGTGGGCGTGGTCACGACGCTCTGCCGCCGACTCCGTATCAACCCGCGCACGACGATGGCCGTTGTGGTAGGGCCACCCATTATGTTCAAGTTTGTGGTGCGCGAGCTGCTAGCCAAGGGCTGCTACGAGAGTCGGATACTGCTCTCCCTGGAGAGGCGGATGAAGTGCGGTGTGGGCAAGTGCGGCCACTGTCAGATCAACAACGTGTACGTCTGCCGCGAAGGGCCCGTCTTCACGTACGCCGAGCTCAAAAAGCTGGAGGAGGCGAAGATCTGAATGAGGCCGAAGATAGGAGTCTTCGATTTCACCGGCTGTGAGGGCTGTGAGTTACAGATACTGAACCTCGAAGACGAGATCCTTGACCTTCTAAAGCTGGTCGAACCTGTCAATTGGCGGGAAGCCATGTCCGAGCGCGGGGATGACTACCAGATCGCTCTCGTCGAAGGAGCCATCACGACTCCCCACGAGATCGAGCGACTGAAAAGCATACGCGAGAAAGCACAGATTCTGGTCGCTCTAGGGGCTTGTGCCCACTTGGGCGGCATCAATTGCCTGAAGAACCACTTCGACCAGGCCGATGTAGTGCGACAAGTCTACGGCGAGGGAGCGCGCTACTTCGAGACCATTCCGGCCCGGCCGCTGAGCGCCGTGGTGAAGGTGGATTATGCCATACCAGGTTGCCCGATAGACAAGCGCGAATTCCTCGAAGTAATCAAGGCACTCTTGATAGGGAAGAAGCCTCCTCTCCCCAGCTATGCCGTCTGCGTGGAGTGCAAGCTGGCCGACAACCCCTGCGTCTTCGACCAGGGAATGACCTGCTTGGGGCCAGTGACACGAGCTGGCTGCGGTGCCATCTGCCCCAGCTATGGCAATCGCTGCGAGGGCTGTCGCGGCCTGGTCGAGGAGCCAAATCTGAATGGGTATCGAGCCGTCCTGACCGAGCGAGGGCTGACGACTGAGGACGTATTGGCCCAGTTCCGCCTATTCGAGGGGTGCTTGGAGGTGGCGAAGAGTTGAGTGCGATGACAGTGCGTCCGGTGAACAGGGATCTGACCGTCGGCGTACCCTACGTGACCCGAGTTGAAGGCCACGGTAACATCAAGGTGCGGGTCCAGAATGGCGTCCTGGAGGAAGTCAAGTTCGAAGTGCCGGAATCGCCTCGCTTCTTCGAGGCGATGCTGCGCGGCCGCAGCTATGCCGAGGCATCTCACATCACCTCGCGAGTCTGCGGTATCTGCGCCGTCGGCCACGCGACGGCTTCCCTCAAGGCCTCCGAGGCCGCGCTGGGAGTGCAGCCCTCCGATCAGACCGTGCTCCTGCGCAAACTCATCTTCGACGGCGAGATCATCGAAAGCCACGTATTGCATTTTTACTTCTTAGTGGCACCGGATGCTCTTGGCGTAGGCTCGGTCATCCCCTTGGCGTCCACCCATCCTGACGTCGTGATTCGAGCCCTGCGTCTGAAGAAGCTGGGCAACGACATTGCCGGTATCTTGGCCGGCCGTAAGATCCACCCTATCTCGATGGTGGTCAATGGCTTCACTCACTTGCCGAGAGAGAGCGAACTGAAAGAGCTCAAGCAAAGGCTGGAAGGCGCCATTCCCGATCTTCGGGCAACCGTTGAGCTCTTTCAGAGCGTAAGTCTGCCCGATTTCCAGCGCGAAACGGAGTACCTTGCGCTTCATAAGCCGGGAGAGTACGCTTTCTACGATGGCGACATTGCCTCCTCCGATGGTGGCATTACCCCGGCCGCCCAATACCGACGCGTCGTGAAAGAGAAGGTTGTGCCTCATTCGACTGCCAAGCATTGCTGGTCGCAGCGGGATTCGTATATGGTGGGCGCTCTAGCTCGCTTCAACGTCAATCATCAGCAGCTTCGCCCGCTGGCCCGCCAGGCGGCCGAAGCCCTGGGTCTACGGGCTCCTTCGTATAATCCCTTCCTCAACTCGGTTGCCCAGATCGTGGAAACGGCCGAGGCGATCGAGGATGCAATCGAGACGATCGATGCTCTCCTGACGCGCGGGATCCGGGTGGAAGACAGCAGAGTTCAGGTCAAAGCTGGACTTGGGGTGGGAGCGGTCGAGGTGCCAAGAGGCACTCTCTACCACGAGTACGAACTGGACGAGAAGGGCCGAATCGTGGCGGCTAATCTAGTCATCCCCACAGGCCAGAACATGGCCAACTTGGAGGCCGATATGCGCGCCATCGTGCCCACGCTGCTAGACCGACCTCAGCCCGAGATCGAACTGATGCTGGAGATGCTGGTGCGTGCCTACGACCCGTGCATCTCGTGCTCGGTGCACTAGCAGCCGGTCTCCCTTCACCGAGGATTCGAGGCAATCGTCGTCTCGGCTCCTTTTCACCCACCAAGAGCGTGATGCCGGCTAGGTGGCGGCTTTGTAGCGCATTCTAGCCGCACAGGCATGCCGGCCTTGACACGCATCCACCGTCGCAGTAAAGTAGTTCAGGGCAACTTGCCATAACATGGCTTAAGGAGGCGCGGAGCAGATGCTTTTGAGCCTGGCTAGCATAAACATCGACATCGACCCTGTCTTGCTGCAGGTTGGTCCCCTCGCATTCCGGTGGTACGGTTTGGGCTACGTGGCCGGCATCGTGGCCGGGCTTTGGGTTGCCTTGCCTTACGCTAGGCGGCGCGGGATCAGCGAGGAGCAAGTCTGGTCGGTTTTTTGGTGGGCGTTCATCGCGGGGCTGGTTGGCGCTCGCCTCTACTACGTGGCTCAGTCTGACTTGGGCGCCTATCTGGCGCAACCGTGGCGCATTCTGGCCACCTGGGAGGGGGGGATGGCATTCTACGGCGCCGTCTTCGCCGCAATGGCCGCCATCGGCATTGTCTGTTGGCGCGAGAAGATCCCCTTCTGGGCCCTGGCGGATTCCGCCGCACTGTTCGCTTCCTTAGGGCAAGCCTTCGGCCGCATTGGCAATATCATTAATGGCGATATCGTAGGCTATCCAACCGATCTACCCTGGGGCTTTGTCTACCGGCATCCAGGCTCGTTCGTCGCTGACCACTCGGTGGCTTACCTGCCGGCTGCAGCTTACGAGCTGATCTTCAACCTTATTATGTTCTCCGTGTTGTGGTCGCTGCGATTCCGCCTGCGGCGTTCCGGCATGCTTTTCGTCGCCTATCTGGCCATTTACTCGGTTGGTCAGTTCGTGCTTTTCTTCTGGCGCGATAACGTGATCTTCTTCTGGGGCCTGAAGCAGGCGCAGCTGACTGCGCTTGCAGTCATCGTGCTGCTGGTGCCCCTATGGTGGTGGGTGAAAACGCACAATGCCCCGGAGGAGGCATTGGGTGGGTCGAAGGCCCTAGTGAGCGACTCCTCTGCCTAGAGTCCGTTCGCCCCTCTTGCCTGTTGCTTGAATCTCGAGGCCTGGAATGCCAGCGTCTCCGCGCTTCCTAGGCTATGGGCCCCCTCCCAAGTCTGCGCAGCCATGATACGATGGAGGGGAGAGCAGAGCAGGAGGTTGGTAATGTCTCCTAAGACATTGGCTCCGTACGGATCCTGGAAGTCGCCAATCACCTCAGATCTGGTGGCCTCGGCGGCCGTTGGATTGGGCCAGTTCCAGCTAGATGGTCAAGACGTCTACTGGCTGGAATCGCGCCCGCGGGAGGGCGGGCGCAATGTACTGATGCGCCGGGCGGCCGATGGCTCGATATCCGAGTTGACGCCACCAGGCTTCAACGTGCGCACGCGCGTGCATGAGTACGGCGGTGGCGCCTTCATCGTGACTGGCGGAGCCATCTACTTCTCCAATTTCGCTGACCAGCGCCTCTGGCGCCAGCGGCCGGAGGAAGAGCCCCAGCCTCTGACGCCTGAGGCCCCGATGCGCTACGCCGATGCCGAGGTAGACATCCAGCGAAGGCGCCTGCTCTGTGTGCGTGAAGACCACTCGCGGTCGGATCGGGAAGCCGTCAACACGATTGTCACCCTTCCCCTGGATGGCGGAGACGTGGGACAAGTGTTGGTCTCCGGTCACGACTTCTACGCTTACCCGCGTTTAAGCCCCGACGGGCGCCGGCTGGCTTGGATAGCCTGGAACCATCCCCAGATGCCCTGGGACGGGACGGAGCTATGGGTGGCCGATTTCGCGGCGAACGGCTCGCTTGAGCAGCCGAAACGCGCCGCCGGCGGACCGCACGAGTCCATCTTCCAGCCCTCCTGGTCTCCCGATGGCACTCTCTACTTCGTCTCCGACCGCTCCGGCTGGTGGAACCTTTACCGTTTGGCTGGTGAGGGCGTGGAGTCGCTCAGCCCGATGGAGGCTGAGTTTGGCCGTCCGCTTTGGAACCTCGGCATTCGCACCTATGCCTTCCTGGCTGGAGGCAGTATCGCCTGCACCTACTGCGTGCGGGGTACCTGGCATCTAGGAGTTCTCGACCCGGACACGGGCAACCTTGAACCGATCCAGACCCCTTACTCAGAACTGCGCGATCCGGCTGCTGACGCGAACGCCATCTACTTCATCGGTGGCTCGCACGCGCTTCCGACCCGCCTGGTTCGGCTCGATCTGAACAGCCGGCGCGAGGAGACTCTTCGTTGTCCACACGAGGTCTCAGTTGACCCTGCGTACCTCTCGCAACCCCAGCCAATCCAGTTCCCGACCACTGGGGGGCAGGTCGCCTACGGGTTCTACTATCCGCCCACAAATCGTGACTTCGAGGGTCCGCCTGACGAACGACCGCCGCTGCTCGTGAAGAGTCATGGCGGCCCTACGGGTGCGACCTCCACGACGCTTCGGCTCGAGACTCAGTTCTGGACCAGCCGGGGCATCGCGGTGCTCGACGTAAACTACCGTGGCAGCACCGGCTATGGTACCGCCTACCGTCGCCAGTTGAACGGACTCTGGGGTGTTGCTGATGTCGATGATTGCCTCAGCGGCGCCCTCTATCTATCTCGGCAAGGCTTGGTGGATGCGCGGAGGCTGGCCATTAGCGGTGGGAGCGCTGGCGGGTATACGACTCTTTGCGCCCTGGCTTTCCGCAACGTCTTTGCCGTGGGAGCCAGCTACTATGGGGTGAGCGACCCGGAAATGCTCGCTCGCGACACCCACAAGTTCGAGTCCCGTTATTTGGACAGCCTGATCGGCCCTTATCCGGCACGGCGCGATCTGTATCTGGAGCGCTCCCCGCTCCATCACGCCGATCGGCTTAACTGCCCGGTTATTTTCTTCCAGGGCCTGGAGGATAAGATCGTTCCTCCAAATGAGACGCAAGCAATTGCCGAGGCAGTAAAGCGCAAGCGACTGCCTGTGGCAGCGCTGTACTTCGAGGGCGAGCAGCACGGCTTCCGGCGGGCAGAGAACATCAAGCGAGCGCTGGAAGCTGAGTTGTACTTCTACTCGCGAATCCTGGGGTTCCCCTTGGCCGAGGCGGTAGAGCCGGTTGCAATCGAAAACCTCTGAACTGCGTTTTCTCCCTATTCACCGGTTTGCGGTGCGACAGCCAGGCACGCTATAATGCGATTATGCCTGCCGATCATCACCGCGCAATAATCGTTGTTGGCTTGGGTCCCGGAGACAGTAGACACCTGACCCTTGAAGCGCAGGGCGTGCTCCGCCGCGCCAGGCGTGTTTACCTCCGCACCCGCCATCACCCTGTAGTGGCGCATCTCCCCCCTCATCTGGAGATACACTCTTTCGACGAAGTGTATGACCAGGCGGATTCCTTTGCCGAAGTCTACTCGACCATCGCGCAGCGCTTGCTTGAGCTGGCAGCAAGTGGCGACAATGCTCCCGTTATTTACGCTGTTCCCGGTCACCCGCTGGTGGCGGAGGAATCAGTGCGACGTTTGCTTTCGCTGGCCTCGGAGCAGGGGGTGCGGGTCCGCATTGTGGATGGGCTTAGCTTCCTGGAGCCAGTCTTCACTCTGCTGGAACTGGATCCGCTGCAGCGAGGGTTACAGGTGCTGGATGCCACCGACCTGGCCGTCTTTGTCGAAGCCGCAAATAAGGGCTTGCCCTCTCGCCGCCCGTTTGACGCCACGGTGCCGATCCTGGTGGCTCAGCTCTACAGCAGCCTGATGGCCAGCGACGTCAAGCTTGCCCTTCTGCGAGCCTATCCACCTGAGCACGAAGTAACGCTAGTACAGTCCGCTGGCGTATCCGGTAAGCAGGCGAGCTGGAGCCTTCCCGTTTCCGATCTCGATCGCCAGCCCAACATCGACCACCTGACCTGCCTCTACGTTCCACCGCTGCCGCCGGAGGAGGATCTACATTCGTTCAAGACGCTCAAGTACATAGTTGCCCGGCTGCGCGCCCCTGGCGGCTGCCCTTGGGACCGTGAGCAGACCCACGAGTCTCTTCGGCCTCACCTCATAGAGGAGGCTTACGAGACCCTCGACGCGCTTGACGCTGGGGATACCGCTAGGTTAGCCGAGGAGATGGGCGACCTTCTGCTTCAGCTTATGCTGCACGCTCAGTTAGCGTCGGAAGAAGGCGTTTTCGATGTGGAAGATGTCCTGGCAGAGATATCCGCCAAGCTCATTCGGCGTCACCCGCACGTTTTCGGGACTCGCGCTGTCAAGGACGCCAGCGAAGTGCTGCGCAACTGGGAGCAGATCAAGCGTACTGAGAAGCATGCGCCCCAGTCTCTCATCGGAAGTGTACCCAAACACTTGCCCGCATTGGCGTATGCTCAGGCGGTGGGGCGTAAGGTGGCGCGAGTCGGTTTCGACTGGCCAGACCAGCAGGGCGTGCTCGACAAGATCGCCGAGGAAGTAAGCGAGCTGAGCCGTGCGCAGGATACGAGCGAGAAGCGCCACGAACTGGGTGATCTTCTGTTATCCATCGTCAACCTGGCTCGCTGGTTGGGCATCGATGCTGAAGAAGCCCTGCGCGAGGCCAATCGCCGCTTCGCCGCTCGCTTCCAGAGAGTGGAGGCTCTGGCGGCCGAGCGTCACCTCGACCTTGGCAGCCTGACCCCGCCCGAACTAGATGCGCTCTGGGAAGAGGCCAAAGCAGGGCTGGAATGAGGCTGCTACGGCAGGCGTCTGCCTCGGAAGTAGCAAGGATTGAGGAGGTTTGCTGGCAGTGTACTGCGGGAGAATCGTGATCGTGGGCTGTGCGGCGCAGCCATTCGTTGCCTATCGGATCAGTTCGCGCTCCTTTCCCAATCGCGACATAACGGTGCGAGACGGTGTGGGGTCGGTAGTGCCCCGCCGAGGCTTCGAAGCGGACCTGCAGAAGAATCCCTTCATCTCTTATCGCTGTCTGCGCGTGCTGGGCCAGTCGGTGTTGATGACCAACGGTTCGCATACCGATCCCATTGCCGTCAAAGTCGAGCGTGGGATGCCCCTCAAAGACGCGGTTGTGCTGGGGCTTCTTGCCTATGACTATGAGGGCGATGACTACAACACGCCCCGCATTGCTGGGGGTCTGCAAGGCGACCTGGGGCACTTGGGCATCGTCACCAAGGATACATTGGAAGTGGCTCGTTTTGCTCTAAGGCCCGGTTTCTGCCGCGTTGTCGCCACCAATGAACTGAATCGTCTGACAGCAGAAGAGTATGAGGTGAGAGCCAGTACTGCTCAGGAACTGGTGAGCTACGTATTGCGGGGTGGTGTGTTTGGAGAGATGACCCATCCCGTGGCGGCAGTAGCGTGGATGGGGGGCGAGGTGGCTGTGGAAAACGTGGGCGGATAGCCGAGTGGCACTTGGGGATGACACTGGGGGCAGACAGCGGTTTTCCCTTGCGCTGGCCAGTGCTTCTGGGGTCCGTCGGCGTGGGGGCACTGTCCTTCCTGCTACCCATCTATGCCCGGCAGATCGGGGCCTCGGCGCTTGAGATCGGTGGCTTGTTCTCGATCTTTTCTGTCTTTTCGCTGGCCTTGCGACCGATCATCGGCTGGGCGGGCGATCGGTTGGGGCGCAAAGTCTTCTTCACCACGGGCCTGGTAGGGTACGCTCTGGCGATGGCGTTGTTCGCCGTGGCCTACAGCGTGCCCGTCCTTTACCTGGCCCGAGTGGTCCAGGGGCTGGGGTCGGGACTGCTTTGGGGCTCTGCATACGGCCTGGCGATCGATCTGGCCTCTGCCGGGCAACGCGGCCGTGCGGTTGGTTTGGTGGACGAAACCTCGTCGCGCGGCACACTCTACGGCTCAGTTCTGGGTTTCCTCTGGCTGGTCTGGATCCCGATTCGCGCCGGTTGGATAGCTCTCTTCGTCCTTTTCTCCGCCCTGGCGGCTGTGGCGGCGCTGTTGGCAGGGTCGAAGGTGCCCGAAGCTAGGCCCTCTCGCTCTTTCGGAGCGTTCGGCTTGAGCACTCTCAGTGTCCCTCTTATCCATCTGCTGGTTCTGGTCGCCATCGCTAGCGTGCCGGCGACAATGCTGCCACCCATCGTGATTATCTACCTACAAGACGTCTTTCGCGGCCAGGCGCTGCCCTGGGAGTACCTGCTCCCAGTCGAGTCGCGCGGATATGCTCTGGTGGGTTTGGCGCTGCTGCCAGGGGCGCTGATGTATGCGTTGTTGCCCTCCCGGTTCGGCCACCTCAGCGATAGTTTCGGCCGATTGCCGATGATGACAGCGGGCCTACTGATGGCGGGGACAGCCACGGCTTTTCTGCCCGGTCGGTCCGACCTCTTCTGGCTCGTGTTGCTTCTTTCCCTTGAATCCTTGGCGTTGGTTGCGGCTATGCCCGCGTTGGAGGCCTTGGTTGCCGATCTTGCTCGTCAGGACGTGCGCGGCACGTGGTACGGACTCTACACAACGGCCGCCGGCCTGGGTGCGCTTTTCGGTCCTCTCTTCGGTGGCTGGCTCTACGACGCAGTGGGCCAGGGTGCCCCTTTCTATGTGGGAGCATTCGTTCTCCTGACCTTGGCAGCCTATTTGCTTTCTCCGTGGGGGAGACGAATGCTTGGCATCGGTTCCGTTTAGTCCCAGCGGTTTCCGGGCGTTGGACGCTGGCGTCTGGGGCCGGCCTCGGGCGGCTTTACGGTATCTTCGCCCAGCATGACCACCAGTGAGGCGAAGATCGAGTAGTCCAACTTGCTGGAGGTTTGCCGCTTGATGACCTGAAGCGCTTGGAATGGCGGCAGACGATGGCGATAAGGTCGTTCGCAGGTGAGTGCATCATACACATCAGCCACAGCGACGATGCTAGCAAGGGGATGGATTTGCGCGCCTCGGCGTCCGTTGGGATAACCAGACCCATCGAGCCGTTCGTGGTGGTCTAAGATGATGGCACGCACTTCAGGCTGATCGTGCTCTGTCGCCGCCAACATTTCCACGCCCCATTGGGAGTGTTGCCGCACTACCGACCACTCCTCTTCGTTGAGCGCGGAAGGCTTCGCCAGAATCTCGCGCGGAACGCGCGTCTTGCCGATGTCATGGAGGAGCGCTCCTACGCCAAGCTGGAGCAGCTCCTCTTTGCCTTTGCCACGAGCTATGCCAAGAGCAACGGCATAGGTGCAGGTGTTGACCGAGTGGGTGTAGACGCTGAAGTCGTGCTGCATCACTTTGACGATGGCTCGGAAAGCGGCCGGATTGCGCATGAGTTGAGTGACGCTTATGGCCACCCACTCTCTCGCCTTGTGTATGATCTGTGGCAACCGTTCCGAGCCGGTGATCTGTCGTGTTGTGGAGAGGACGGAGTTGTAAAGCAGATCACCCTTGGCGATGGGAGAGAGTTGTGTGTCGGGAAGACTTAGCAGGTCCGGTAGAGTCAGCCCTCCAGTGTCGACGTGACCGCGTTTCACGCGGACGAACAACTGCCCCACGTCGTTTTCAAGCAACCGCAAACGAGACTCTGAGGGAAAGCTGGCGTTCGCCTCGCAAAAGAGAACGTAGCGCCCCTGGACCTGATGGTACAGGTCGACCATCGCTGGCCGGCCAGCCACGAAGCCGTGCAAGTCCATCGGAGCGAACTCGGCATCGGTCCAGCTAGGGGGCGCGGACATCGCCCCGATTGCACTCAGGCCTGCCACCGCACTGTCACTGCCCTGCAAATCCGCCGCTTCGATCTCTACCACTTGGTTCCATCCACCCTTCTACGTTGTCCCGGTCTTGCCAACGACCTGCGAGGCCATCCAACTTCCTCCTGGTCATTATCGGCCGCTATGGCCAGTTCTTTAGTGTCGCTTCTCGTGAGCAAAGCTGGGTGCAACCTTTCTGCAACCATCAGCGGCCAGAGACCATCAGGTGGAGAGCGTCCGCACCGTCACTCGCCGCCTTTTTGGCAAGGCACCTTCGATAGAGATGAGGGCGGTAGAGACTCTCGGGGAAGCGGCAGCGTGGAATCTGGCAGCCGGGCGGACAGAATGCCGAGGGGCAGGAGGCAGGCAGCAGCGAAAAAGTGAAGACTGCCGGTGGCGGAGTGGAGGATCGGTGAGCGAAGGGGAACCGGCAAGCGAAACCGACGTCTCGCTCACCGGTACTCCTAACCTGTCAGTTGATGGCCGCTACTTGCCAAGCGCCTGATCCAGGTCCGCGATGATGTCGTCGATATGTTCCAGGCCAACGGAGAGACGAATGAAATCGTCGGTAACCCCGGTGGCTAGACGCTGCTCGGGCGTGAGTTGCTGATGGGTTGTGCTGGCTGGATGGATGACCAGAGACTTCGCGTCGCCGATGTTGGCCAAGAGCGAGAATAGTCTGACCGAGTCGATGAAGCGCTTGCCGGCCGAAAGACCCCCTTTGATGCCGAAGCCGACTATAGCGCCGAACCCCCCGTGATGGTATTTGGCAGCGATCTGATGCGTGGGATGGCTTGGCAGGCCCGGATAGCTTACCCAGGCGACTTTGGGGTGCTCGGAGAGAAACTGCGCCACTCGCAGTGCATTCTCGCTGTGCCGCTCCATCCGCAAAGGCAAAGTCTCCAGTCCCAGCAGAAACAGGAAGGAATTGAACGGACTCAAGGCTGGCCCCAGGTCGCGCAGCATCTGGACTCGGGCCTTGGTGATGTAGGCAGCGGCTCCGACATCTTGCACGTAGCGGATGCCGTGATAGCTTTCGTCCGGTTCTGTGAACTCAGGGAAGTTGCCGTTGGCCCAATCGAATTTGCCCGAATCCACGATCACGCCTCCGATGGCCGTGCCGTGGCCGCCGATGAACTTGGTGGCTGAGTGGATTACAACCGCTGCCCCGTGTTTGATCGGGTTGATGAGGTAGGGGCTGGGCATGGTATTGTCCACGATCAGTGGAATGCCGTACTCGCGCCCGACGGCTGCTACCTCCTCGATGTCGAGAGTGTCGAGCTTCGGGTTGCCCACGCTCTCGGCATACAGCGCCCTGGTCCGCGGTGTGATGGCACGGCGGAAATTAGCGGGGTCGACCGGGTCGACGAACTTGACCCTGATGCCCATTCGAGGCAAGGTGACGTTGAACAGATTGTAGGTGCCACCATACAGGCTCGTGGCTGAGACGAGTTCGTCCCCGGCCTTGAGGATGTTAAGGATGGCCAGCGTCTCTGCCGCCTGTCCGGATGCCAGTGCCAGTGCTCCGACCCCGCCCTCCAGCAAGGCCATGCGCTTCTCGAAAACGTCGGTGGTGGGATTCATCATGCGCGTGTAGATGTTGCCCGGCTCTTGAAGCGCGAAGAGCCGAGCAGCGTGGTCGGAGTCGTTGAAAACATACGAGGTCGTGGCGTAGATGGGTACGGCACGAGCGTTGGTGGCGGGATCCACTACCTGCCCGCCATGTAGGGCGAGGGTCTCGAACTGAGCCCGCTCCAAGTCAAATGCCATGCTCGATGTCCTCCTGCTCACAACTAGTTGGTGCCATAGTGCCCCCTTCCTCCGTGGACAGACGTGTCGGCTGCAGCAATGCAAAGGCTGCCTGGTGATCGCTCCTCCATTTTATAGTCAGACAGTCCATAAAGTCAATTATACACTTGTGCATTAGCCTCACTCTGCCCTCCTCGACGCCTCGTCACAGAAAAGCGGAGTTGGCTGAAGACGGTCGATGGGTAGGCTGCCTTCGGCCATGCTCAACCTGAAGGAGGCCAACATAGATGCGGGTCAGTGTAAACAGCGAGACGGTCACTCCGGAGCATCCCACGATTATTGCCGATTAGCTTCCCAGCAGAGGCCTGAAGTAAACCCTGGCGCCGATAGATTACAACCAGAAGCAGGTGGTGCGCTCGGACTCTGCTCGCATCACCCTTCGGGGGAGCGATCGCCCAGGAGTATTGAGGGGCGGGGCCGGCGACGGCTGGCAGGCGCTCGCCCACTGAACCGAAGTGCATCGCAACGCTTTACCCTCTTGACACTCGTCGCTGCCTGGGATAGCATGCTCACAGACCAGTTGGTAGTACAGACCAGTCTGTGAGCAACAATATTCGGAGGTCGGCAATGAGAGAAGACGACGTAGACAGGGCGGCCCAGCGGGCCCAGCGCTACTGGTTCGATGACGGCCTGGCCGAGATCGCTATTGGCGCCATTCTGGTGTCGATCGGCCTGCTGTTCTATGCGGAGGCGGTTCTGCCGCCAGAGATTCTCCCTCCCGGCTTCTCCTCCCTCGGCCTCTTAGTGGTGCTGTTCGGCGGTTGGTGGCTGGCCGGTCGCTTTGTCCGTGCCGCCAAGTCCCGACTGACCTATCCCCGCACCGGTTACGTGGCCTACGCGCGACCGCGAAGGCGAAGACTGGGAGCAGCCGCCGGCGTCGGCGCCGTTATAGCCGCTCTCACTGTCGTGCTGTTCGCTATGGCCCCCACATCACTGGCTTGGCTGCCTACCCTTCAGGGCCTGATAGGCGCCGCCTTCGCCGCCTACGTGGGGTACCGGTTCGGTCTGACCCGCTTCTACGCTCTGGCAGTCGTCTCGGTGCTGATCGGCACCTCAGCTTCCTTGGCCGGGCTGGGGAATGAACTAGGCGATGCTGTGTACTACCTCGCTATTGGGCTGGCCTTCATCATCTCCGGCCTGCTGACCCTCTACGCCTACCTGAGAGCGAACCAGCGGCCGACGGAGGGCTGAGGCATGGCCGAGAGCTTTCGGTCGCTGGCCGGCGTGGACCGCGTCATCCACGAGCCGGCGCGCCTGATGATCGTGGCTATTCTGAATGGAGTGGAGGCAGCAGACTTCCTTTACCTCCTGCGCGAGACTGGTCTTACCAAGGGCAACCTGTCGGCGCACCTGGCCAAGCTGGAAGAGGCCGGCTACGTGAAGATAGAGAAGACGTTCCGAGGCAAGGTGCCGCTCACGCTTCTGAGCCTCACCGACGCGGGGCGCGCCGCCTTCCGTCAGTACCGTCGGAAAATGAAGCACGCAATTGATGACTCGCCCGAATGAAGACAGCAGCTACAGCTTCCGTAGTGATTCCAAGTAGTACTCGTAGTTCTCCAGCGGCACCGACGACGGCACGGGTCGGTCGGGGGCGGGGATGTATCCACCCAGGCCAAGAAGCGTGCGGACCTTGGAATTCAGCTCTTCGGCTATGTCGCGCCACTTGCCGGCCAAGGCCAAGTGATCCACGTTGCCGATCAGGGCCAGCTCATTCCCATACTGACTGCGCAAAGCCACCGCATCTAGGCCTGCGCTGGCCTCCACTCCGGCAAGGGCATTCAGGCCGCCTTCGAGCCACATGGGGATCAGCCCTTGCACGTTGCCGGGTGCTTCGACGATGCGCACTTGCACTCCCGCTTTTTCAAGGGTGTCGCTCCAGCGCCGGTAACAGGGCGTGAGGAGGGCAGCGCTCTCTTGCTCGAGGCGAAGAAGCCCGGCCTGGTAGGCGCTTCGCTCGCGGATGAGGGCGAAGTCCAGCGGCAGTGTGTTCAAGGCGCGAGCGGCGGCCTCAGCCCCGAACTCTGCCAGCCACTCGACCATCTCTGACACCCAGGAGCGCTCCTGGCGCACGGCGCGCGCCAGCCGGCTGGGGCCAAGCCAATCACGGAGCGAAGTGAACGGACCGTGGAATGCGAGGCCGAGGGGATAGTCGCGCTCCTGGCGGTGACGGCGGTAATCGTCCCAGAAGCGGGGATAGCGAGCGGGAGAGGCGGGGTTGAGCCGAGCCTTCCATGCGGCCCAATTTTCTGGCCCGGCCAGCGGATAGGTCTCTCTCAGGCGCTCGGCTTGTTGCACAACTGCCTCTTCCACGTGGACGCGGTCGGTGCCCACCCGCCACTCCTGGGCCGCCTCAGCTTCGTCCTCTAGACCCGGCAGGGGTCCTAGGTTGACCGGCGCAATCTCGATCCGCTCGAACCCGAAGTGCTGGACCATATGCACATCGCGCGGGAGGCCCTCGCGCTGCCAGCGCTTGATAGTCTCCGCCTCGAACTGCTGGAACAGACAAGGCAGGGGCACTCGATCGGGAGCCTGAAAGCGCATCGTGGCCAGAAAGCGTTGGCGGCTGTTCATGGTCTTCTCTCCCAAGCCTATTCG
>Ga0123519_10009431_pt1 | contig 14708 bp, 10 predicted proteins | sample YelNatPaOPRAMG02_FD_87396 | JGI IMG/M metagenome (GOLD analysis project Ga0123519, IMG submission 87396) | Hot spring microbial communities from Yellowstone National Park - Yellowstone National Park OP-RAMG-02 (version 2) | ecosystem: Environmental > Aquatic > Thermal springs > Hot (42-90C) ...
AAAAACTTCATTTAAATTATTTCTATAATCGAATTCTCTTAATAAATATTGAAATATTATTTCGTATAAAACCAATTCATAAAGAATTTCATCATCTTTACCTTTATTTTCTGAAAGAATTTGATTGAATAATTTGTCTAATTTTAATTTAAAATATTTTTTATTGTTTAAAATTAATTCAATTCTTTTTTCTATATAATTTAGAAAATCATTCAAGAAGAAGTAAAATAGACCAGTACCTCCACCGTGATCTAATATCAAAATTGATTGATGATTTAAATTTTTATAAACACCATATGAATTGGATAAAATTTCAGAACTTTTATCTTTTTGAATTAAAATATACGTTAGAATAAAAAGAGTGTATTTAGTATATTGAATTCTTTTATATCTTAAATTATAACTATTTGCTGAATTCTCATAAAAGTATCGAATTTTTTCCTTTTTAGAATTTTCAATTCGGTTTTCACTCATCTATAATCTTTCCTTAAAATCAATTTGAAACTTAAAAAATATTTAATATAAAAATTATTTATTTTTTAAAAAAATAAATATCAATAAAGTTTTAATTTTTTAAAATTTGAATATTCATATTATTTTCAAAAATTTCTTTTAAAAGAGGTTTTAAATTTATGACAATTTCTATAGATTCAAAAAATCCTTTAAAAATACTTCAATCTGCGATAAATTCTACTATTCAAATTAGATTGAAAGACAATACAGATTATATTGGAAAATTAAAAGAAGTGGATTCTTACATGAATATGATAATTGAAGATGCTAAGGAATTGATTAATGGAAACATGATTGCAAAATATAGCGAGATTTTTATTAGAGGAAATAACATTTTATTTGTAAAGCCTAATGTCGAAACTTAAATTACTTATTAATTAAATGATTTCTATGAAATATCTTGTTTTTGGATATGGAACGTTTATAACTAATAAGATTTATAAAAAATATAAAAATCCGAAACCTGCATTTCTTATGGATTATTATAGAATATTTAGAAAAAATGAAGGCGATTGGTTTCCATATATTTTACATAAACAAGTGTTTGAAATTACTAAAAATAATGATAAAAATAATAAATCAGAAAAAGTTTTGCAAATAAAACCAGGATTTTGGGGGATAGTTTTTGAAGTAGATGAAGATGAACTATATGAACTAGATAAATACGAAGGATTAGAAGAAATCTATAAAAGAATTGAAGATAATGTTATGTTAAAAGATGGAACAATATTAAAAGCAATGATTTATTATCCAAACGATAAAACTATTAAACAAAAACGTTTAAAGGATTTTTTAAATGAAAGAGATTTATGGCTTGATTATATGAAAGAAAATTTCAAAGAAATAATTAATGAATTCCCTGAATTGATTCAAAATTCTCGCATCATGCCGGCTGAGCCGGATCCGGAGCATTGCATCCCGTCGAGGTTTCCGTGACCTATTTTTCAACGTCCACTGGCTGGCCAGATGCTGATACTGTGTTATACTCCGTTTTGCCATTATTACCATCCCTCTTTTCTTCAAATTCAAATAACGTTGGAGCATTAAAATTTAAAGAAAACTTCTTGATGCGCCTTTCTGCCAATTAAAATAGGAAAAGAGGGCTTTTGACCAATACATTTTTGGAAGTTATTAAATTTTTTTACATTAAATACTTTTTCGAATTGCAAAAAAGACCGACAAAATCGAAAATGAGAGCATTCCGAAGTCAATTACGTATATCAAACTTCACTCACGATAATCCCTCTAATTTGGGACAGAAAAAATCTTTACCCTGCTTCTTACAGATATTTTTTATACCATAGGTTATATCATTAGACTTAAATTTTAAAAAATATAAAAAATAAAATTAAAAAATAATATAAAATTTAAAATAATTAATTAAAAAAAATCTTTGAGGATTGAATAATGGCTCAAATAATTGTGCCGGGTGCATGCTCAGTAGCGATTAAATGTAAAAATGGTGTTGTATTAGGTAATGATAACCGAGTTATATGGGGTTACACTATAACAAATAAAAACACCAAAAAAGTATTTAAATTGACTGATAGAATTGGTTTAACTGCTTATGGTCTAGTTGGAGATTTTCAGATAATTGTAAAAATTTTACAAGCTGAAGCAAATTTATATAAATATAGAAATGAAAAAGAGATATCAGTTCGTTCGATGGCAAAATTGGTTGCCAATATGTTATATCAGAGGAAATTGTTTCCATATTATGTAAATTTAGCAATTGCCGGTGTCGATGAAGATGGACCTCAAGTTTGGACTTTGGATGCAATAGGATCTCTCATGCCAGAAGATTTTGCAGTAGGAGGTACTTCAATGACTATGGCGGTAAGTATTTTAGAATCCGAATATAGAAAGGACATAAGTGTAGAAGAAGGAATAAAATTGGTTGAAAAAACTATTCGGAATTCTATAAAAAGAGATGCGATGTCTGGCAACGGTATTGATTTATTAATTATAACTAAAGACAAGTGTGAAGAAAAGTCAATTGTTATTTCAGAATTTGGAGAATAAAAATTAATCTTATTTAGTAAAATAAACCAAGTGAAAATTTTTTATTCATATTATAATTTAATCTACTCATTAAAATCTCATGAACAAACTCTGCATCAATTTCAATTTGAGAAGGAAATAACTTTTTTACATATTTTTCAACAGCTTTCGCACCTTTTAATTTTTCACTTTCTATTTCATCTTTTATCAATGTTAAATTTTTTAATAGATAATTAATGATTTTATAAAATTCATCAGCTATTTTTTCACGATCATTTTGTTTTTGCTCACAATATTCAAGAGTACTGATTTCAAATTTATAATCACTTTTTTTATATTCTTTTTTGTAATTACTTTTGATTATTACCGGAATATCAGCATTGAATACAAATGCATTTTTATGTTGAGAAGAATATATTACTTTAGAATAAAGAGAATTATATTCCGATAATGAGCAAATATAAATTTTTGGACAATATTCTTTAAATGAATTTTTTAAGACATTTTGAATGTATTCTCTGATGGATTTTGATTCAGAGACACAAAAAATCTCATTTCCTTCTATTAATGACCTTAAAAGCCTAAAAAATATTTCCTCACCTAACAAACTTTTAGCAACATCAAAATTATGTTGGGAGATTTTTTCTTCTAATTCAGACTCAACTGATTTTTGTTGTTCGACTTGTAATTCAAAATCAGGAGTTTCATAACCTCGAACAATACCATTTTTATCTACAAAAATCTGAAATGAATGTTCGCAAATTGAATTTTGAGGTATAAGAATAGCGGTAACTCCTTTTTTTGATTCTTTTATATGCATAAAATCAAATTCTATATATTGATCTTTTTTACACTTAGGACAAATTACTCTAATATTAATTAATTCTCCTTTTGTTTGTGCCATTTGTAATCTTTATTAAATTCTTATATTATGTTTCTTTAAATAAAAATTGAATATTTTAATAAATAAATTTTTCTATAAAATATAAATAGATGAAATATTTTTATAATAATAATCTAAATTCCTGTTCTTCATTGAAACTCGATATCGAATTCTTATATGTTGAATTTGAACGATAGAGCAATAATTTTATTCAATGAAAATAATTATTTTGAATATTTCTGAAGAAGCTCAATTGGATTATATTCTCTATTAAGTGGTTTTGGAAAACTCCCTTTTTTTTAAAAAGCGTCCGACAAGCGACCTAAAAAGCGACCGATCAGCTCCTTTAGGGAATGAAAAAGCGTATTATTATTAATAAAAAAATGAATATTACACACAAAATTCCGAATGCAAATAATTTATTTTTCAAATTTTCATTATGAACTAAAAATTTAATATAATCAGTTTGCTTTTTTAAATTTATCATAATTTTAATTTGTTTCTAAAAATTTTTAAATTTGAATTTCTTAAACAAATTGAAAATGATAAAATTTAAATCTTAAATCAAATTAAATATCATATATAATATGCCTCGGTGGTGTAGTCCGGTCTAGTGAATATTTTTATATTCATATCGAAAGCATGAGGGACTGTCACTCCTTCGACCCGGGTTCAAATCCCGGCCGGGGCGTATCTTTTTATTGATTTTTATTTTAAACTTGATAGGAAAGTTTGAATCCAATTTTTAAATCGCTTATTTATATGAATATAATTATGCAACAAATAAAGATGAAAAGTTCAAATATCTGCCTATCCAATAAGGTAAAGTGAAATCTCCTGGAATTGGCAAGCAAGCGCCGGTATTTTCTGGTGTTTCTTTACTATCAAAAGGCGAATATTCCCACATAAACATTCCAACTCTACGCCAATCAGCTGGAATTGGTTTATCAAGAATTCCTTCTGTCTTAGTCCAATCCATTTCAGGATATAACAAACTTGAAATTAGTCTTACAAATGGATTTTTTAGATTAATTTTAGATTTCCAGTCATAAATTTTTGCGTCTGGATAAGGAGCGCCAGGAATTGGGGATAAAAACTCATATTTTTCATAACTTTGTAGAGTAGTTGCAGTTCTGAAATTTCTACCTGTTCTATGCACATAAGCAAGTCGAGTTAGGCAATCACCAACATCTTTTTCTATGAATGATTTTGTTTTACTATCCAAATTAATTTTTGGAGGTTGAATATAAGTATTATAATCTAAAAAATTAAATTCAGCCATTCCCATAGCGTATGCAGTATCAAACCACGCATTTCTATGATATTTAACTATTTCGTACAATGTATTTAAAAATCTTCTATAATAACTTCGCAAAATCGGATCAGTTTCCAAAACATTTAGAGTAAATGCAATGCTTACCATTAGTTCTATATTAAAGTAACCGCTAGCCCAAGTAAAAACATCATGAACCCCAAGTATTGATTGTTTTCCAACTTTCCGTGCTAAGTTTCTATCATAAGCGTATGTGTCATAAACTTTTTTCCATTTATCTGGATTTACGGTCTTTCCAACAAGTAGAAATGCTAAACAATAGGAAGCATCCGTTATTGGTTTGATATTGATAGCTTCAGCACCCATAATATGCGATTTTCCATCCTTATCCACATATTTCCATCCTACTTTAATCCAATATTCAAGTAACGAATCTACTATTTCTCTGATTAAAGATCTTATAGTAGAATTATTCACAAACAAATAAGTTATTCCCAAACAAGCAAAAACCGTTATATATAAATCCACAGAAGTTCCAGTTTCAAGCCAAAATGTGTATTCTTTTCCATTGGGACCTACATATGTGAGATTGTAAATTAAATGTGAACCTTTATAATCCTCTTTAAAACTGAAAAACTTAAAAGCATTTCGAGCAATGGGTGTATCTGGTAATACATACCTTGCCATTTTACCATTCCTATCAACAGAACTAACTAATTTTAATGCTTGAATATATTTATAAATATTTTGCAAAATCTCTTCCGCTTGAGAAGTTTTTCCTTCTCTATACAAAACCGCATACTTCAATGCTTCTCCAATCGCTGTCTGTGATGCGTATGTTAAGGCATGACCTGTATCCGTGTAAGTATATATTTGATTTAATGGATCCGATGTATTAAAAATATCACACAGTTTTAAAAATTCTGATTCATTATATATTCCTAAACTCATGGGGTTAATAGAAAAATAAGCTTCATTGAACGGATAATAATCCCAACCATCTCCAGTAAGATTTTGTGGAAAACAGTATGTGTATAATAATCTGCTCCAATTTTCTGCTGCAGATCCAATTAATTCTGGATCCGATTCTATAAATTCATCTTCAGAAAATGCAATTTCATATATATAATGATAATTTAAAGTATTTAGGTAATTTACCATAGAACCAATTGCATAGGATATGAAAATTACTGGAATCAAAAAAATAGTCACTATTAAAAATTTTCGTTTATGTTTTGCTTTAAAATAAATCTTTTTGATTGAGATAGTCATAATTTAATTTTATTAAGAAATTAATTAAAATTTATCAAATTAAATAATAATTTTATTTTAAATATAAGAAAGAAATAAATATTTGAAAAGTTTTGATATTATTAATTGATTTTAACTGTTGCAACTTTATGGTGTAAATTTTGAATGAATTAATTGATAAATATATAAATAAGTTATCAAAATTATTTCGATTATCCGTTATTTTATATATATTTTTTCTTAATATCATAATTTTAAATGGAAAAATTACTTATGCATTTGATTTTAATGCTACTGAAAGAATCATAGAGGAAAAACACTCTGCTCAAGTGGTTTTAAATCCAACATTCGAGCCACCGATTAATGAATGGAATTTTGAAATTGAAGGAGATAAATCAGATTTATCATACAATTTTTCAACAAATAGCGCAGATGTTTTAATACTAGGCGAATCAAAAACATTCGAGTTAGTATCAAATCCACCAGATAATTCATGGCATAAAACGCTCAATCCGGATTTTCCAACTTATCCTGATATAGCAACTATAAATCAGTTTGGATGTTATGTATCTCATCAATGGACGGAGGAAGCAGACCAAAGCCCGAGTGTTCATTGGGTGAAAAATATAACAATGCCAAATAATATGTCTGATTATATTATTACAAGTGCTAATATAAGTGTTATAATCAATGCCACTGTAAAAGCTGATGGAAATAATCCAAGTTCAGAATGGGGACTTGAAGTACCAGGAGATGCTACTCAAAATGGTAATCAATATGCTACATATGATTACGCTCGATTTTATGTGTTGGTCTCAGATGTAAATTTTTCTCGAAAATATGAAGTAGCATATTATCAAACCGTTGATTTAGGAAGAGATTCGGCTGGAGAGTATGATTATTTACCGAATACATATTTAATTCAAGTACCGGAAAATGCTCTTATATTTTATCTTTCTGATATTCTGAGTTTAGATAATTATAATTTCAGTATTATTCTAGGAGTTAGACTATGGTGTGAAGATAATTGGAACTCCGATAAAGATGAATTCACTGCATTATATATTAAATCCTTTAATTTAACGTTCTCATACACAAAAAGAATAGATAAATTTACAACAGGTATTATAAAGCAAGAAATTCAATCTATTGGAAATGAAACTAGTGAAATAAGAATTGATCAAGCATTTTTGCAGTTTAAATATAAATTGAATAATTCTTGGCCGGAATTTTTATCACCAAATTCCAAAATAAAAATAATGATTTCTGATAGATTCTTAAATGAAACCATAGAATTAAAAGACGCTTCTATAGAATATAAATTTGGAAAAGCTCCAAATGGTTTTGAAATCAAATCACTTTTAAATCCTTATAAAAATTTTACTTTATATATTGAAATAGTTATTTTAGACACTTTTACTTTAAATTACACTTATCTAGTCTCAATAGACGATGTTACTATTAATATGGATTACGTGATCATTACTCGAATACCTCTTCTGATGTCTCAAGGCGGATTATTGTTATTATTCTTGTCTATTTTAATGATTTGCGTTCTTATAAGTGTTATAATAAAACAAAATATAATAGAACCAAGAAAAAGAAGGATTTTAAATGCGCTGAAGTTAAAGACTCAAGTAATTGATGATGCGAAAAATATTGATGGAATTTATCTAATAGAGAAAAAGTCGAAAAGTATTAGATTTAATTTAAAACAAGATAATTTAAAATTTGATGAGCATAAATTAAATCAATTATTAAATGATGCAATTAATTTTGCAAGAACAAAAATAGATTTACCACAATCTAAAAATATTGAAATTCAAAAAACAAATGAGCTCGATCCGAAATCCTTTCCGAAAAAAAGAAAAATAATTGATGAATCCATAATACCTGAAAATCTTGATGAAAAATTAATTAATGAATTTAATATTGCAAATTTAAGAATATTAGTTGCGGATTCTGATAATTTTAGAGCAATTTTATTTTTAAAATCCCAAGCTTCTGAACGATTATACAATGCCTCGAAAAATTTCGTTGATATTATTGAAAATCGTTTCAAAGAAAATCCTAATTTAAATGATGAAGAATTTAAGAAGATCGTTGTAAAGGAAATAGATTCTATATTTCAGCTTTCACTATTGGATGAATATACATTCATGTCAGGATTAAAACGTAGAATTCTTGAAAAGAAATTAGGTGAAAAAGGAAAATATCTAATTAAAATTGCTATAAAATTGTATTACAAAAAATTAACTTTCATTTTAGATGAAATTTTAGAGCAAATTCCAGTAGAAAATGTATTATACTCAAAGAGCATGTTATTAGATTTAATAGATCATCAAATTATTATTCCATACCAGTTATATCAAGAATTGGAAAATCAAAAATCTCAACAAGAGACAAAACCTAAGGAACCTTCATTAAGCTCAGACCAATCTTTAGATAAAACTGCTAAATGGGTTCATTCATTAAAAAAGGCAAAAGAATTGCAAACTATTGGTCAAAAAACTACTTCTATAATTAAAAATTATAATGAACTCAAAAAAAATTTAGGACATTCTCATTTCTAAGAAAATATTAAAAAATAAATTGCGAAAAAACCTGCAAGTACTAAAGGATTTAAAGCATTATCAGTAATTTTTATTTTTGGAGTTGCCAAATCTACTACTATAAAAGCAAGAGCTCCTATAAACCCATAAATTAATCCACCAATCAAACTTCCTAATAAAAAGCAAAAAGCTAAAGCGCTAATGGCGCCTTCCCAAGATTTATTTTTATTAAAACTGATTTTATGCTTTCCAAATCTTTTTCCAATAATTGCAGCAGTAGCATCTCCAAAACTAACTACAGCATAAATCACATTTATAGCAATGCAATATGGTAAAGTTGGATTCCAGTAAAGAAAAATTGTTGCCGCCAGAACTGTGCAAATAGTGAGTTGAATATGCGCTGCGAATTTATACTGTTCTTCTTCTCTGAATGTTTTTTGAATAATTTTCTTGAAAGGATAATTCAGATTAGGCCAATGGAGTCTTATATTTTCAGTTAAGATTTGAACTTGAATTATTCCAAGGAGTACCAAAATTACCCAATAATGACCCATTAAAAGACCACTTTGAGTTTCTAATAAATAGATATTTGCAAATGAGTCATCTAACGGAACTTTTGGTATTGCTAACAAAACCCATCCAACGCTTTCATAGAATCGATATGCATTTGCCACATTTTTAGCGACCCATTCTGCTAAAACATATGGACCTAACAATGTAATGGCCATTAATAAATGAACTCCTTTTCGTCTAACCTCCTTGGCTAGTGATTTTTTTCGTTCAAGTTTTTCCTTAAACTCAATGTCATATCCAACTTCTTCATTTGGAGATGATTTTTCATTATTATTAATATTTTGGTTATTTAAATTACATCTCTTTAACCAAGTTCGAATATTTGTCGATAAAAATAAAATAAAATATGCTGATAGACCAAAAACAGACCAAAATATTAGATAATATGAAATTGGAGGAAAAAATACCATTCCAATTCCGGTTCGATAATGGAATAATAAAAATAAAGTTATGATTAAGCAAGAAATCATTATTAAATTATTAGAAAAACCACTTTTATCCTTCTTATATATCACATATGTCGTCCAAATGCATAATAAAATCAAACCACCAAATATAAATAAAATTATTGTTGCATAAATATTTGCTTCTATTGTTGAAAAATATAATAGCATGATTTTTATTTGTTTAAATAAATATTTATAATTTTCTATAAATTTAGAAAATTTATTTTTCAACATAAATTATAATTTTATCAGAAATCAAGTTAGGATTTGTAGCTTTCACTTCAATAACACCTTCTTCTCCGATAGATTGTACAATTGCAAGACATAATCCATTAAATGCATGTATCTGCTGATCGACAAATGATTCGTGAGATATTGGATTTCCATTACAAACTCCTATAATTTTACCAGGACCTTCTATCGAAAAATGAATGAGATTCTCGGCTGTTGGAACAAAAACATCATCTTCATCGAGAATTTCTACTTTTATATATGCAAGATCTTTATGTTTATTGATTTTATTTCTATCAACTGACAATTTAATTTTTGCTGGTTGTTTTGAAGTTTTGATCGATTTAGAACAAACAATATCATTGCCAATGATTCCTACTGCTTTTAATTCCCCTTCTTTCCAAGGCACCTCCCACTCTAAATGAAGAACGTCACTAAAATCTTCATCTTTAAATGATTTAATGCCTAATGATTTTCTATTTAGAAATAATTCAACTTTTTCACAATTTGAATAGATCCAAACAGGAATTACCATATTTTTTCTCCAATTCCAATGTGGAAATAGATGAATCATAGGTTTTGAAGTCCATTGGCTTTGGTACAAATAATAGTTATCTTTTGGAAATCCACATAAATCGACTAAACCGAATTGACAACTTCTTGCAGGCCAATAATAAGGTGTCGGTTCGCCTATATAATCAAACCCGCTCCATGTAAACATTCCGCAAACATATGGTCTTGTTTTCAATATTATTAATGGGATTTCACTTGTTATATCATATGAACTACAATGAAAATCCTCATGAATCTTACCGCCTTTACTATAAACTAACGGAAAATGATAAACTCCTCTCGTGTTCCATGCAGAACAATTTTCTGTGCCTATTAATATTCTATTTGGATATTTTTTGTGCTCTTCATCATATCGACACTTAAAAACATAATTTTTATTTTCAATTTCGGCGGGACCAATTACTTCATCTCCGTAATAGTTATAACCAGCTATATCGAGTAAATCTGCAAAACCAGTTTTGTTTGCCTCTCTCATTTGATTACATCCTTGAGTTACTGGCCTCGTTGGATCTTCTTCATGGAAAATATCTATTAATCTCTTCAGAACAACTAATTTATTTTTAAATTTCTGCTCTGGAACTTCATTTCCACATGACCAAATTATGACACTTGGATGATTTCTATCACGTCTTACAAAATCTCTAACATCTTTTTCAAAATTTTGTTCAAATACTCTTGAATATCCAAAAGGAGTTTTAGGGATTGTCCATTCATCGAAAATTTCATCCATAACCATAAATCCTAAAGAATCACATAAATCTAATAACTCTTCGGCAGGAGGATTATGGCTTGTTCTGATTGCATTACAACCTATCTCTTTTAAAATTTGTAATTGACGCTCAATCGCTCGTTTAAATACTTTGGCACCTAAAGCTCCATTATCATGATGGAGACAGACTCCTTTAAATTTGTAGTTCTTATTATTCAAGAAAAATCCTTCATTTGGATCGAATCTAAATTGCCGAATTCCAAATTTTGTAAATTCTTCATCCACAATTTCATTATTTAATATCAATTCAGTTTTTATAATATACAAATTTGGAGATTCAGGGCTCCATAATAATGGCTTATCAAGTTCGAAATTTTGAATATGAAGATTCTTTTCATAAATTAAAGAACATTCAGTTTGAATTTCCTGAATAGGTTTAATATTTTCTATTTTTTCGTAATCTTGTCCGGATTTTATAGGAAAAATTTTACTCCGAACCGAAATGACTTTATTCAAATTACTTGAATCAATATTTATTGTGATTTTTAATTGTATTTTGGCGTTTTTTTCCGAAACATCGGAACATACAACATAAATGCCCCATTGATCAATATTAATCTTATTTTTTATTATTAATCTAACTTTACGATAAATTCCGGAACCAGAATACCATCTACTACTAACTCCTTTGTTATCAACTCGAATTGCAAGCACGTTATTTTGATCAAATTTAATATAAGGAGTCAAATCATAATAAAATGAAATGTATCCATACATTCTATGATCTAAATGAAAACCATTAATCCAAACATCAGAATCTCGGTAAATTCCATCAAATAGAATTAATATCTTTTTGTTTTCGAATTTCTTCGGAATAAAAATATATTTTCTATACCAACCGATACCTTGCGGTAAATAACCAATTCTGTGGTCCAAATTCTGAAAGAAAGCCCAATTCTCGTCTCTAAATTGTTTGAACGAACCTTCAATACTCCAATCATGTGGTATTTCTACTTCTTGCCATTCTTCGTCATTAAAAGAAGGATCTTGTGCATTTTCTAAATCTCCAAAATGAAAAAGCCATTCATTTTCCAAATTAATAACATCACGAATTTTATAATTCATAACAAATAAATTATTTTAAAAATTTAAAAAAATTTTGATTATTAATTATATTAAATTTATATAATTTTTTTAAAAATTTTTAAAATTTTTTCAAATATAAAACCAAGTTTTTAAATAAAATAAACTGAAATTGTTTGGATTAACTCATAAATTAATTTACAATTTTGAACTGCAACATTTGGATCCCACAATTCCATATTATCTGATTTATGATGAGCCTTTTTAGCAGCTTCATATACAATAAATTCACAACCTTCATATCCATAGCTTCTAAAAATAAAACCGTCTGTAGAAGCACCAATAGGCATCCAAAAGCCTTTAATCGGAATTTTTAATCTATTGGCAATTTTAAATATTAATTCATTCAATTTCGGAGATATGGGTTTTTTAAATGGCAGTCCATAATATTTCATAATGGAAACTGGAGCATTTTTCAATCCGATCATATCTATATTAATATTACTCGATTTATTTGGAGAAATATCATTTTTATGGGCATTGCAGAAAGCACGAGACCCCCACATACCTAATTCTTCAGCACTTAGTATGGTGAGTACTACCGATGTATTTTCAAGACCACTATTATTTTTAATGATTCTTGCAATTTCGTAAATCACTGCTATTGAAGATGCATTATCAAGCGTGCCAGGAGAATCATTTCCAAGCTTATTAAAAGTAAGCATAATCGAACCTGCTAAAGAAATAAGAGAAAATATTATCGTTAAAGATTTTATTAAAATCGATATCTGGTAAGGTGGTATAAATTTCATTATAATAGCCGTTAGCATTATTATAAGTAGAGGAATTAAACCTACCACTAAAAGAAAATAAGCTAATGCTCTAAAGAAAGTAGTGAATGTTTGACTTTTTGTATCATAATGACCAGAAATAATGATAAATTGTGTTTCATTTTTCAAATCGACATTCTGTGAATTTTTTGGAGGAATTACGGCATATAAATTTTTCGACACAAATTTTTTCCCAATCTGTGGTAATCCTTTTCCCTTAGAGCCGGTCAATCGTGGATATATTAAAATAAAAATCAAAACAACTAATCCTACAATAATTAGGTTTAGGATTGGGTTAATAAATATAAATACACTCATCAAAACAATAAGAAAGGCACAAAAACCAAAAAGAAGTTGCTGAATCCATCCCACCCAACCTCGAACACACGTGAATTCTTCTTCTTTCAATTCAATGTTTATTTCTTTAAATAAAGATTTACAATATTCAACCGCCTTTTTTTCTCCATCTGTACCTACAAGTCTTGGAATTTTTGAAAGAATGGAAACGATTTGAGTCATTTTTTCTGGATTAAATTCTTCACTCATTTTATATCACTAAAAAAAATTTAATAATAAATAAAATTTTTCTTTAAATTTATTTTATATATATTCTCATTTTTCTTACATTTTTTCCTTTTTTGGATAAAAATTGAATTGTTTTTTTGGATATTTTGCGGTAAATCTTTTTTGGAGCAAAATCGGGAAAAAAATAGCTTTTTATGCGAATATGAATCCATGCTTATAAAATCAATATTAGTATTTAAATTTTTGTATATTTAATGATATAATTAAAAGTATATTACTTTAAAATAGATTGGAAAAAAATAGAAAAAAATATATTCATATTTTTTTAAAAAGCTTGGCTAATAAGTAATATATAAATAAATGAAAATTAATATAATAATAAGCTTAAAAATTTAAATTCCAAATTTAAAAGTAAAAAAATCATTTTTAAAGAGATGATAAAATGTTATTTCCATTTAATGAATTAATTTTAAGATTGGATTTTTATTTATGGATAATCACAATTTTGTTAAACTATTTTTTCATGATTAAAGTAATTCCTCGCTTTAAAGCACCAGAAACCGCGATTTCTGGTAAATATTTTAAAGGAATATTTTTATTCTTCTTAATTCATGGATTTTCGAGAATTGCATATTTTATAAATGATTATTTTATAATGAATCAAATAGTTTATGAAATTGGTGTTTCATTAGGACTAGGTTCAATCGTAGCTTTTATGTATTATATTGAATCAACTATATATACAAAATCGCATCATATATTTTTCATCTATGGAATTTTTTCATTAATTATTTCTATAATTTCAGTAATTTTAACAGCACTAATTATAAACTCTGTTGTAATATCAATAATCATGCAATATGCAACATTACCAGTTCTTGCGATAGTTATTTTATGGATTTATTTATACACAATGATAAAAACCGTTGGAAGAGTTCGAGAAAATACAATAATAATATTTATTGGAATTATTTTATTTATGATTGGTCAAATGGCTCACACTCCTACAGCAGCAGATTTATTAGGAGATTGGGTAAATTATTATGCCAGTCCCTTACTGATGATTATTGGATTAACTTTATTCTATATAGGTCTTACAAGAAGTTCAAAATAAATCTATATAAATAAAATTCTAAATTATAATTCATATGACTGAAAATAATAAAAATCAAATATCTAAGACTGCTATAATTTATAAAAATGTGAAATTAGGAAAAAATATTACTATTCAAGATTTTGTTATAATTGGAGTTCCCCCTAAGGGT
>Ga0123519_10009432_pt1 | contig 14708 bp, 8 predicted proteins | sample YelNatPaOPRAMG02_FD_87396 | JGI IMG/M metagenome (GOLD analysis project Ga0123519, IMG submission 87396) | Hot spring microbial communities from Yellowstone National Park - Yellowstone National Park OP-RAMG-02 (version 2) | ecosystem: Environmental > Aquatic > Thermal springs > Hot (42-90C) ...
TATGATTTCTGACCTTGATAAACTGCGGTAGCATCGAATGTTATTGTACTATTCGTAAGCACAGTTCTATCAGGTCCGGCATAGGCGATAGGCGGCGAATTAAGAACTGTAAGGTATATTTCAAATATACCTTGTCCGCTTTTATCGTCTATAACCGTAAGGACAACCTTGTATGTGTTATTCTTTTTATAAGAATGACTAACCTCTGTCTTGTTAACACCACCAACTTGCGTGCCATCGCCAAAATTCCACTGATACCATTTTATGTATCCATCTTCGTCGTATGAGCCCGTGGCATTAAAGTAAATTGTTTGATAAGTGTAAATGTCTCCGGTGGCATTGGTTGAGGCAATCGCGTGTGGCAAGATGTTATGCTCTAATACAGTAATGATATTAGAGGCTTGGTGCAAGTCTCCATCATTATCGACAACAGTTAGGATGACCTCGTATGTCCCATTTTTAACATAAGTATGAGAAATATTCATACCAATACCTTCAGAGCCATCACCAAATATCCAATGATAGGTAACTATCGTGCCGTCTTCATCGTAAGAGCCGAGCGCAGAGAAGTTAACTGGGAGAGCCTCCATGGCGCCATGGGGTTCGTATGTGAAAATTGCATGTGGGGCTCTGTTTTTTACCGTAACGTAGATTGAAGTCGAATTTGTTGCGCCATCGTCGTCTGTTATTGTCAAGACTACTTCATAAATTCCATTATCTGTGAAAGTATAATATACATTAGCCCCGTAACCGATTATTGTGGGTGAGACTCCCCCCAGGGACCATGTGTAATTCACTATAATTCCATCTAAATCATAACAATATACACCTTCTAACAAGGTTGGGACCAAAGTTATGGTTTCTAAATCGTTTATGGCTGTGCGTGGCTCTCTATTATAAATTGTAATCTGCACCTGAGTGCTATTCGAGGCACCATCCAAGTCAGTAACAATTAGGACTACATTATATATTCTTGTCCCATCTGTGAATTGATGAGTAACATTCATACCAAATTCAGAGGTTCCATCACCAAAATTCCACTGATAATTTGCAATCATAGATATATTCGTAGGGTCGTCCATGTCAAATGACCCAAAACCTGAGAAGAAGATAGTATCGTTTGTCATGGCGTTCATAGGTATGGCTGTAATTTGTGCCACAGGATACAAGTTTCCTACCTTTACTTTTAATCTTGCAGTATTTACCGCGCCATCGTTATCTGTAACTATTAAATAACAATAATAAGTGCCATTTGTCGTATATGTATATGTTACATTTGGACCATATCTTACGCCACCATCGCCCATGTACCATGTCCAATTTACAATCGTTCCGTCGAGGTCCGTTGAATTTTCGCCATAGAATGTAGTTAAAGTTCCCACTGTTGGAAATGCATCTGAGGAAGTTATGCGTGCAACAGGTGCCCGATTAAGTATTGTAATATCTATGGTAACGTTCCCTTTTGCACCATCGTTATCTGTCACTTCAAGGACTACACTATACACTCCATTATCTGTGTAATTTTTAATTGTCTCTACGCCTGTAGCGGTAGAACCATCATGGAATCTCCATAGATATTGGACTATATACCCGTCTGAATCCGAAGACATCCCTGCATTGAGCGTTACATTTTGATATGTAAGAGCGGTCTGGCTTGGGCATACAGCAACCGGAGGTCTATTTAGTATCTTGACAAGAACAGTAGTTGTATTGACTGCGCCATCATCGTCAGTTATAGTAAGCATAACAGTGTAATTTCCATTATCTGCGTATGAATGTTGAACTGAAGGACCGAGCGCAGTAGTGCCATCACCAAAGAACCAGATGTAACTTGTAATAACGCCATCAGGGTCATAGGAATTCGAAGCGTCAAAACTAATTGGAGTGAGAGTATAGTATATTCTTATTTTCTCGCCTGCATCGATAACAGGGGGGAGGTTTCCAACTGATATTTTCTTTATAGATACGTTTATGTCTCCATCGTCGTCCATTACAGTTAATCTTACAACATACGAACCATTTGCAGTAAAAGTATGACTTACACTCTGCCCGCCAAGCGTTGTGTTTGTATCTGAGAAATACCATTGGTAAGAAACTATGCTACCGTCAGGGTCATAGGACTCCAAGCCATTGAAACTTACCGGTGTGCCAGGCAAAATCACAGTAGGCGTATAATTTATAATAGCACATGGAGGAAGGTTACGCACGTAGACCGTGAAATTAGTGTATGCGATAGCACCGTCGTCGTCAGTTGCCGTTAGATTCACAGTGTATATACCATTATCGGCATACCAATGAGTTGCATTAGGTCCGTATGCAAACTTTCCATCTCCACAATTCCAAGAATAATTCACTATGTTCCCATCTACGTCGATACAACTCGAGGTATCAAAGCAAACAAGAGCTCCGCCTCCAACACTGTTATTTACATAAACATCAGGGACCATGAGGCTTGGGGCTCTATTGAATACATTTACAGTTATAGTTAACACAGACCAGTTAAAATTGTTATCTGTAACATTTAGTTTCACATAATACTCTTTACCCATCACAGTTCCATCGGTGTACTCATGTGTAACTGTCGCCCCTGTGGCTGTGGTAGTATCGCCGAAATCCCAAACATAACTTATGATGTTACCATCAGGGTCGTACGAAGAAGACGCATCGAATGTGAATATCTCGAATGTCTGTTTTGCTGTACCTCCATCTACTATGATTGAAGGCACAGGCGGAGAAAAACCTACATGAACAAATTTTGTTATGTAAGATACGCCGCCGTCGTTATCTGTAGCAGAGAAGGTAACAGTGTAGGTTCCACGTGCAGAATATGAATATGTAGTTGTAGCACCCGTTTGAATGATACCATCACCTAAGTACCAGATTTTACTTCCATCTGATACCGTACCATCGTCATCGGAAACAGTGCTTGTAAAAGTTATCGTTTCGCCTACATTAGGTCTTATTGGCGTCCAATTGAAATCAACGATTGGGGGTTTATTTTTCACAATAACATAAGAATTGAGAGTTTGAGTTGCTCCGTCGTCGTCCTTTACTGTAAGAGAATAAGAATAATTACCATTGTTGGGAAAGACATGAACTACAGATTGACCATATTTTGTTATTCCATTAATTACCCAAGTCCAATTAACTATATAGCCATCTTCATCTATGGAGGATGATGCATCAAAAACAACAGGAGAAGCAGCAAAAGGCTCAGAGGGGCTTATAGATGAAACAGGCTGGGGTTTTCTATTATTAATAATCACATTAACAGTTGCGGAACTTGTCTCACCAACCGAATTAGATACCGTGAGGGTAACTGCATAGTTGCCCCCTTTTGGAAATGCATAGGAAACTATCGCTTTGTCGGGTCCTGAGATTACATCGCCATTATCGAAATACCACTGATAGTTAGTGATATTCTGCCCCACACCAACTGTTGAGGATGACCCATTGAAAGTTATTTCTACTTTAGTGTCTGTAGTATATCCATTATTAGGTTCTGAAATAACTGCTCCCACTGCTCTTGTAGATGCGTTTGAGTTGGGTAGGTATGGGATTACAGAAAATAGCAGAATGGCGATGAATATACCTGCTGTGCACCGTGCTAATATGCTCATCTTTAAGTCCCTCCAGCCATAAGACCTGACTGCATCTCGATATGCACTATGATGATATATTACTTTCGCTAGGATATATCCCATAGTATATCGTCTGACAGTTTAGCAAACGAGGTAATGGTCAAACGCAAATAATTTATAATACGAATGCCAATTTCTAAATCATGCTTTATTCATATACTAGGTCAAACATATGCTCAGAGTTAAGGTGGTTGAGGTCAAGGTTTTTCTTAGTTCCATTGTTGGTTATAGGAATCTTCTTGAACATAGGGAGCTGCTTACCAACTGTTCATGGACTCGAAACCGAGATTGGTAGTGATTTTACAGATAACACAGGCAAGGTTTTTGAAGGTGAATATATTGCGTATGGAGTGAGTTTGCAAAAAGACGAAAGGTTTACTGTCCATTTTGAAGTAAAGGACGGAAAAGAATTGGATATGTACATCATATCGTCATTGAACTATATCTCATACAAAGGAAATGCCACTCAGATTTCCGGAGCAACCTCTTACATGAAGACACGCCTTGCAGACCATACTCAACCATACGCAACAAAGGATGAGAAATATTATATTGTAGTTGATAATAAAGATAATGGTATAAACGATTCCAAGCCGGTAGATGTAGCAAATTACACTCTTATTATAAAATTCTTTGAAAAGAATATAACCCAAAGCGGAGATAACAGAACTCCATTCATAGCGCTTGCGTTTATTGTTTTGATTGTGGGCTTGACGATTACTGCATTAAGAGCAAAATTGTTTGGAAAAAAAGGAGAAGATATCTCTCTTGAAGAAGAGTTGCAACTCAAGAAAAAGGAATTTAGTAGTAAGCAAGTTGCACATGAAAAATTGTCTTACGATAAAGTTAAAAATGTTTCGAAAAAGGGAAATTTAGAAAAGGGCAAGAATAGTGATGTTAATACTGATGTTAATAATATTGAAAAGAAAAGTGAAAAGAAGGAGATATCCAGCGAAACTGAAGTACAAAAACAAAAATCTAAAGAAATGAGAAGTGAAGAATTTCCTGCCCCCAAGCCATTAGTTGTCGAAGAGATTGACAGGATAGAAGCCCAACAAGATTTACAGTTCATTGGTATGAACAAGAGATTAGTAAAAAAAGATGAAAGAACCGAAGGAATGCAAGTTACTAAACAAAAAGAACGCACAGAAGAAAGGAAAGAATTGAGCAAAGGAGAAGTTGATAAAAAAGCGGAAGAGATAAGAAATAAGTTAAAGAAAGAGACAAAAGAAGTAAGTAAGGGTCCTATAGTATGCGAAAAATGCGGTGCGAGAATATATGCCAAACGGCTTACCTGCCCAGAGTGTAATTCTAAATTAAGAAGATAAATAGAGAAGTGTTATGTTTTATTGCATTTTATATTACATATATAAACTTAAATTCTCATGCTAATATTTAATAAGAGTTTAGCGATTATAATATCGAATATAACCTTTGATAAATATTAATAAAAAATAAAGGGAAATCGGAATGAACGAAGAGTCATCAAATCAAGAGAGAATTGCGATGTTCCTTGATAGAAACTTAGATAACAACGAATTCAAAATGGCGAAAGTGAACTTCGAGAACGAAGAAGATAAGGAAGATAATAATATAGAAGGTAATATAAATTCGAACATATTTGAAATACTACATCCAAGCCTGAAGGAAGTTATGAGAAGTAAGGGGTTAGTAGAACCGACTTTGCCACAACGTAGAGCAATTCCAAAAATACTTGAAGGAAAGAATGTGCTCTTAATCTCGCCTACTGGAATGGGAAAGACAGAAAGCGCCATGCTCCCTTTATTTCATAAAATATTGAACGAAACGCCCAAGCCAATTGCACTTCTATACATTACACCGCTCAGGGCTTTGAATCGGGATATGCTTCAACGTATGCACGAATTTGGAGATGCGCTTGGTATAGGGATTGGAGTAAGGCATGGTGATACATCTCAATCAGAAAGGATAAAAATGTCTAAAAATCCGCCACAAATCCTAATAACGACGCCTGAGACGTTCCAAATCCTTTTTTTAGGTAGAAATCTAAGAGAGCATTTGAAGAATGTTAGATATGTGATTATAGACGAAGTGCATGAACTTGCAGAAGATGAAAGGGGTGCACAACTTGCTATTGCTCTTGAAAGATTGTATCATTTAACGAAAAGAGAATTTCAGAGAATTGGTTTATCTGCAACAATAGGTTCTATAGAAGAAGTTGCGAGATATCTTGTTGGCTTGGGTAGAGAGATAGACGTGATAAAGGCAAATGCAGAAAAAAAGATGGAAATAGAGGTATTTTTTCCGAAAGAGAAAGAAGATGATGGATTAATTGCAGATAAAATCAGATGTGAGAGGATAGTTGCCTCTGCGCTTAGAGAATGTTCCTCGTTAATTAAGAAACACAAATCGACTTTGTTCTTTGTAAATACAAGAGACCATGCCGAGGGCTTGGGCGCTAGACTGAAGATTATGGAACCAACTCTTCCAATAGGCGTCCATCATGGGTCATTATCCAAAGAAGTGCGTATGCAGATGGAAGACGAGTTCAAATCTGGAATTTTAAAGTCTTTAATATGTACTTCTTCGCTAGAATTAGGGATAGATATAGGGAGTGCAGATTATACCATACAATATAATTCGCCAAGGCAGGTAACAAGATTAGTGCAGAGACTGGGACGTTCGGGGCACAAGGTATGTGAGGTTTCCAAAGGGAGTATAATAACAACGATTTTAGATGACATTGCAGAATCTTCCGTGATTTCAAGAAAGGCGCTAATTGGGGAATTGGAAAAGTTTACGGTAAGAGAAAAACCGTTAAGTGTCCTTGCCAACCAACTTGTAGGTTTTGTAATGGTAGGAGAAGTGAACATCAGAGAAGTTTATTCTGTGATAAGGCGAGCATATCCATTTAGAGGATTAACAGAAGAAGAATTAGAAAGAGTAATTTCGCAATTGGAAGGAGTAAGGATACTAAGAAGAGTAGGCGAAACTTTAAGAAAAGGCGGAAGGAGCCTGAAATACTTTTTTGAGAACCTTTCAATGATACCTGATGAAAAGACATACAAGATAATAGATATAGTATCAAGAAGATTTGTAGGTACACTTGATGAAAGTTTTGTTGCTACATTTGCGCAAGAAGGTGCGAAATTTATCTCTTGGGGAAAGAGTTGGCAGGTTGTCGAGATAGAAGGGGAGAATGTGCGAGTTGTTCAATCAGATGAGATTGGAGCAGTCCCTAGTTGGCTTGGAGAAGAAATCCCAGTACCTTTTTCGGTTGCACAAGAAGTTGGAAAGATACGAGGATACATAGAACGGCAAATAAAAGGGAATAAAAAGAAAGAAGATACAATTGCAGAATTAAGAAAATACTATCCTACTGAAGAGCATGCATTTGCAAAATTTTATGAATACATAAAAGGGCATGCAGAAAAATATCCTGTACCAACTGATTCTCGGATTACAGTAGAAGAAGGAAATGGTTTGGTAATAATAAATGCATGTTTCGGTTCGAATGTAAATGAGACCTTAGGGAGAGCACTTTCTGCTTTAATAGCCTCGAAATATGGTTTTACAGTCGGTCTTCAAGTAGACGCATATAGAATAATACTCGAAGTACCGTTTTGTATTTTAAGAGGGGAGATTTGCGAAATGTTGAAAAATATTCAGCCCGAAAGCCTTCATTTACTCCTTAAAATCATACTTGGAAATTCATCTTATTTGAGATATCAACTTTACCATGTGGGAAGAAAATTTGGTGCAATCGAAAAGGGTGCGGATTTTAACATTCTATCCATCCCAAAACTCCTTGAGAGTTTCCAAAACACACCGATATATGACGAGGCGATTGATAAGGTAATTTGGGAAAAAATGGATATTGGACGTGCGCGTGAAGTTCTGGAACGCATTCGGTTGGGAAAGATAGAAATCGTTCCCTCAGACATATCCATTATAGGGCTTCAAGGTGTAGAGAGAAGTAAAGAATTAATGCGTCCGGAGAAGGCAGATAAAGGAATTCTGCACGCACTTAAGGTTCGACTTGAAAAAGAGAATGTAAGACTTGCATGTTTCTCATGCAAGGGGACTTGGACAAGTTCGGTAGGTGAGTTACCTGATAAAATAAAATGTATATTCTGTGGTGCGGTTCTTGTTGCAGCGTTATCACCAAAAGAAGAATCTGCAATAATGATTTTAAAGATACACAAAAATAAAAAGTTAAATGACGCTGAGAAAAAGAAATTGAAAAAAATTGTTCTAAATGCAGAACTTGTATCCGCACATGGAAAAAAAGCAATTATGGCTTTAATGGCACGTGGAGTAGGTCCAGATACTGCAGCAAGGATTTTACTAAAACCACACCAAAATGAAGATGAGTTTCTACGTGATGTTCTTTCTGCGGAAGTAAACTATGCAAAGACAAGGCAGTTCTGGAGATAATGAGAAATGAATGAATAAGAAACAAGCATTAATACAACCAAGCCGATACGGTCTTGAGAAATATGATAGTAGTATCGGGGACTGCCTCAAGGATTCTTGCAAGAGAACTTGCGAACGAATTGAATGTAAAGTTGATAGAAGCAGAACATAAATATTGGCCTGACGGCGAGCAGATTGTACGAATCCCAGAAGATGTAAAGGGCGAGACTGCAATTCTAGTTCAAACAACATATCCAGACGAAAAGATAATTGAACTATTGCTTTTGCAAGATGCCCTGAAAGATGCTGGCGTTGCCAAATTGATAACTGTTGTTCCATATTTTGGATATGCCCGCCAAGATAAAAGATTCAATCCAGGCGAACCGATATCTGCAAAAACAATGGCTAAACATATCGAACTTCAATCAGATATGGTAATTACAGTAGATATCCATAATCCAAACGAATTGGCATATTTTACCAAGCCGGTGTATTCTGTATCTGCGATGGAAGAGATTGGAAACTATCTTAAGAATCTCGACCATAGAAAGCCAGATTTAATAATCGCACCTGATGCAGGGGCTATAGAAAGAGCAAAGAAAGTTGCTCAAATTGTAGGTGTAGAATATGACCATCTTGAGAAAAAGAGGATTTCAGGGGATACCGTGGAAATAAAACTAAAAAATCTTAATGTAAAGGGGAAGAAGATTGCAATCGTTGACGATGTGATTTCTACGGGCGGAACGATACTAAAAGCATCAAAACAGTTGAAAGAGCAAGGCGCTTTGGATATAATTGCAGCGTGTGTTCATGGCGTTTTCACGAACATGGCTGATGTAAAAATGCGGGTATGTTGCGACCTTGTAATCGCATCTGACACAATAGAAACAGAACGCACGAGAATATCAGCAGCCCCTGCGGTTGCTAGATTCATTCGTTCCCAAGCCTTTTAGCTTTTAGATATTCCTTTTTAAGTCTCCTTTAGGTTTCTTTGCTTTTAGAATTCTAAATTGAAGATATCATGGATGTATATCATATATTAAATCTAAGGGTATTTGAAAATGTTACAATTCCAAGATTCCCACGTTTAGATGTTCCATGTCAGGGCAGGCTGTATTTATGCATAAGGTATTCCCAAGCCTTGCTTGCCCTGCACATTCGTGAACATGTCCACAAAGGACAACTCTCGGTTTCTTTCCAAGTATAAATTCTTGTAATTTTTTAGAACCAACATCAACTTTATTCGAGTTGTTGGAAATGACACCAAGCCCCGTGCCGTATGGCGGAGCATGTGTAGCAAGGACTGTATTTTCATCGACAAGGTCTTCGAGCACTTGAAGTCTAGCTTCCATTTCATTTTCTGTACTTTCATAATTTGTATCGCCTGTCATTCTTGGAATATAGGGAAAGCCCACAAAGTTTATTCCCTCGATATCGATTCTATCTTCAGATATACATTTTGATCTCGAAAAACCCTTGAGTGCAGAAAGTTTAGGAAGGTCATGGTTACCTGGAATCCAAAGTACTTTACAAGGTAGCGAGTCTATGGAATCAAAGATTTTTTCTGCTGCTTTAAGTTGTGCATCTATGCGTTCATCTTGGTTTTTAGGCATGTTTTTAACTTTAACAACACCTACTTGTTCAAGTTGCTTTTCATCTATATTTGGGAAAAAGTTCTTTACTTCGTCTATTGGCACAAATTGAGTGGGTAGCATATCACCACATAGAACGCACACGTGAGGTTTTTCTTTCACTATATATTCGTGCAAATGTCTTAAAAGTAACAAAGAACCATGAAAATCAGAAGAGTATGCTACTTTCATTTTCTATCACTTTCTTATTTTTTTGTAACTTTTTGTCAATTCTTGTGTTAATTATATTTTATGAACTACATAATCAGGAGGTATTCTCTCTATGTCCTCTAGGGTTCTTACTCTGTTATTTTCATTAAATAGGAACTGGTCGTACCAAATCATCATTGCTTCCACGAATTTAGGATTGTTTGTGTATATCGCAGAACCTATCTCTTGAGTATCTCTTTCTGATGGGAAAGTAAGTAATGCCTCTTTATCGTCCACAATCATGAGTTCTGAATTGCGCTGGTCTGTATGGTATATTCTAAAATTTTTCTCATTTCCATATTTCTCAATGAGTTTTTTTGCAGCATCTCGAATAGTAGGTATTTTCATATTTAATAACCTTGTAACACCTATTCCAGAGCGAATCTTTGCCTCTGCAATGTCACCGTACCAGGGAGGGGGTGTTTCATGTGGCAGGCACCAAATTGCTCGTATATTTGATTGTGCGGACATCATCATAGAACTTGCCTTTGAATAAATAGTATCTTTATTCGATATAGTATATGTATCTTCTACAAGAGCCTTTTCGATTTTGTCTTGGATTATTTTTGATTTTGTGATATTTTCAAATAGACCATCTAGGGTCATACCTTTTGCATTTATTATAGAATTAATCTTTTCGAGTTGTTTTGATGTTTCTGCTGCAATTCCAATTTTTTTGTCTAAAGAACGGAGCATTATGATATTTATTATGAAAAAGAGGATAGCCAGGCAGATTGCAGCAAGTGCAACAATCAGTTCAATCGACGGCATAAATTACACCAAGCCACGTATTGCAAGAGCAATATTTAAAATTAGTGTTACTTTTACTTCGTCGTGATTTTTCTTTCTTATTTTTCATTTTACTTTTTCATTCCACTATATATTATATATGATTCATAATTCATAATAACAAATCTTAATAGGAATAATGCCTATTCCATTGTTTGTTAAGGTGTGCAAGATGGGAGAAGACACTAGGTTTATGGCTTGTGACATTTGCCATAACAGAACTGAATGTAGCGAATTTAAGCAAGGCGGACGTTGCAGAATCGAAGCAAATTTATATGAAAAAATTTGGAAGGACGTACACGAGAAATATGATTTTGATTCTGCACTTGATGATGTTATCCTCGATTCTCTTGTAATGCTCATAATAAAACACAGAAGATTTTATTCCTATCTGGGCTCACAGCGAGTTGCAGAAGCAATGCAAAATATAGAATATTCAGATAAACTAGATTCCCATCTATTCAATACAATTGATATGTTATGCCTTACTAAAGAAAAAAGATTGAAAGCATACAGAAAACCGCCGAAGCCTGTATCTTTTGGTCCACAACCAATGAAACATTCAGAGGTCTTGGAACGCGAAACAGAAGAATTAAAGAAAGCAAAAATTCTGCTCGAAAAAGCAGTACCTGAACAACCTAAAGAGCAGAGTGCAAAAAGTATAGAACCCTTAGAAAAAACCCCTGATAAAGCAATACCTGAAAAGGTTGAAAAAATAACACCTGAGCGAAAGGTTGAGGAAAAAGTAGAACCTAAAGAGGAACCTAAGATTGAAGCAAAGGATATAAAAGTAGAATCTAAAGTTGAAAAAGTTGCTGAAGAAAGTAAGAAAGAAGAGGTTGCAACTACAGAGAGCGTTGCAGAGAGCAGTAAAGACGGAAAAAAGATAACAATCCGCCCTGCAGGACGTGGTGATAAAAAGAAGAAGGACCAAGAAGTTCAGAAAGAAGAACCTAAAGAAGTTCCAAAAGAAGAACCAAAAGGGAAGATGATAAAATGTCCTTCATGTGGAAAAGAGATGGTAGATGAGAATTTTGCAGATTGTCCCTTCTGTGGCGAGGAATTTAAACCTGCTGAGAAAACAGTTGTAAAGAGTCATAAAACAGACCCTAAGATAAGAGAAGAACTTGAGAAACTTAAAAGGCTTGGAAATGATGCTTATAACGACGAAGAGTACGATAAAGCAATAGAGTATTACAATCAAGCAATCGCGTTGGACCCAACCTATGATAAGGCTTGGTATAATAAAGGAGATGCCCTTCGAGCAGTTGGAGATTTTGAAGGTGCTATCGAGTGCTATGATAAGGCATTAGACTTGAATCCAAACCAGCCTGGAGCATGGGCAAACAAAGGTGTTGCACTAGGTGGACTAAAGAGATACGATGAAGCAATAAAGTGCTGCGATAAGGCGTTGAGAATAAATCCTGAATATACAGCGGCTTGGTTTAATAAAGGTGTGGCATTAGGATGTGTAGATGCATACGATGAAGCGATACAATGTTACAACAAAGCGCTAGAGTTAAATCCGGAATACACTCCGGCTTGGTTTAACAAGGGAGTAATGCTAGATGCAAAAGGGGACCATGAGGGTGCAATAAAGTGTTATGATATGGTATTGCAGATAGACCCGGAAAATACCTCTGCATTAGTAAACAAAGGAGTTTCGCTAGAGAAGATGAACAAGAACGACGAGGCTATAAAATGTTATGAGACTGCTCTTGAAATAGACCCTGACCATGAAAGCGCAAGAAAAAACCTAGATATGCTTCTCGATAAAATGAATGCCCAACTCAAGTAAAATTTATAGTAAAATTTTATATATTGATTTTGTAAATTAATCCTCAGTGCCTGGGTCTTTGGGGTCGCCAATGACTTGTTTTCCAAGGTCTTGGAAGGCTTCAACCACGCCTTCGCCAGTCTTTGCACTCGACATATAAAACTCAGCATAACTTTTTACTTTACTTTTTATTTTATTGACAAGGACTCGAAGTTCTTCCTCGCCAAAAAGTGCATTCTCTGAAAGGTCAATCTTATTTCCCATGATAACAACGGGGATGAAACCGCATTGTTCATATACTGCAAAGAGCCAATCATCTAAATGTTCGAGAGTTTCGATTCTTGTAATATCACATACAAGCATTGCGCCTTTTGCACCCGAAAATAGGGATTCGATATACTTATTTTTCTGTCCCTGCACATCCCAAATCATCAATCTCAAATCTATCTTTTCTTTCTTAAAAGGGATTACTTTCTTTGAAACGTTAGTCCCTATTGTATGAATGTATTTCTCATCGAATGTATTATCTACAAATCTTTTGATTAATGAAGTCTTTCCAGTCCCCCCATCGCCTGCAAGCACTATTTTTCGTCTAATAATAGTATTTCCACTATTTCCGCCCTTTTTTTCCACAGTTGATTGAGTCTTAACTTTTTTATCCTCTTTTTTGCTTGCAAATAATCCCCAAGCCATTAAATCACAACCGCGTGTTACTCATACACCTCTTTATTATTCCAGAACTAATTGCAAAAATAAATGTCTTTCTGTAATACAGCAAATACAATAAAAAACAGTTAAACAAGCAAAATCGGTTGCTAGGATGCTTTTGTTGCGGCTTTCTATATCGAAACATTTATTTCAAGAGCCATTTAGAGTCATTTATTTTCAATATTCATAATTTTCGATATATGGATACTTAAAAACTTGATGGTATGTAATCTATAATTCGCCTAAGAAAGAAGAATGATGTTTTTGTCATCACTCGAAGTAAGGTCTATGGTCTAAGAAATGTACTGAAAACCTAGTAAGCACTTCTCTTGAAGAACCTACTGTATCGTCTATGTAATATTCAAATCTCACAATTGCAGATTGTATCCCCTTCTGAACTTGGAAATCTCGCTCAAATTTAGTTTTGTCTTTTGTTGTCATACAAACCAATTTATGAGGTCCCTCGGAGAGATTGATGGAGAACCTTTTTGGGGTATGTCTCTTAGGTAAATAGGAAAAGGTGTCGTTTACTACTTCCTTGTTGTCTATAGTTATTATGATATCAGCAGGCGGTGTAGAATCCGGGTCAACTCCAGCAAAATAAGCTGTTTCAACATAAAGTTCGAACCTACCCATGTTTTTACCCCTTTCTATTCTGATTTATGGCTGTTCATATAGATATAGAGTTATTGTTTTGTTGATTGTAGTCTCTATATAAAGGAATGCGGGAGACCGGATTTGAACCGGTGAATCCCTTCGGAACTAGACCCTGAATCTAGCGCCTTTGACCAAGCTGAGCTACTCCCGCACCTCTTGTATTCATTATATTGCATTTTTGATATAAATAGATTGCATTCTCAAGGAAAAGCTAATCTTTACAGTTGTTCCTTTCTGTTTAGATGCAAAAAGGAAAAAAGAGAAGCGAACCACTTGCAATATTCAAAATCGTTCCCAAATTCGAGCCTGGTGAAAAAAGAAAGGATTCTTACAAATATGTATTTGATGCACCTGAAAGGCTCGAACAAATTCCCTGGGATGTACCACCCCACGAATTAGAAAGGCAAAAAAGATTAAAAGAAGAGAAAGAAAATTACGCATTCCCTGAAAAAATCGAGATACTTTTACGCAAATTTGAAAAATACATGGATGCAGAACCGAGAAGAAGATTAATCCTTGGACATCTGAGATTAGGAAAAGTTTTGCAGTTAATCTGGTTTGATTTATTTCTGTTACTTGCATTTTTTGCAGTAATTACAAACAAATTCCCATCTTTAGAATACATCCCATTTGTAGTTGCGGCTTTGTTTATGAGTGCGGCGATATCCACTCTATCAGAGATTGGAGATATAGAAAAAGCAAAGAAATATGACGAAGAAACAAAAAGGAAAAAACCTCTTGTTTCGGGTTGTGTGAGTGTAAAATTGGCTTGGATTCAAGCAGTCGTGTTCTTCTTCTTAAGTCTTGGAATAGCGTTTGCATTTTTAGGTCCCATAGTTGTGGGATTGTTCATTCTTCTTATGGCTCTTTCCACACAATATGCATTTCCGCCTTTGAAGA
>Ga0123519_10009434_pt1 | contig 14706 bp, 9 predicted proteins | sample YelNatPaOPRAMG02_FD_87396 | JGI IMG/M metagenome (GOLD analysis project Ga0123519, IMG submission 87396) | Hot spring microbial communities from Yellowstone National Park - Yellowstone National Park OP-RAMG-02 (version 2) | ecosystem: Environmental > Aquatic > Thermal springs > Hot (42-90C) ...
ACCAGAATCTTTATACATCATTACATTAGTTGGAGGAAAACCTTTACCTGTTTGGATTACGAGTATTGTAGTCCCGATATTATTTTTTATTGGAGTTTTTACGATGGCGTATGGATTTATAAAAATGTTTTTAAAATTGACATAATTAATAAATAGAAGTTAAAAATATTTAATTTAAAAATTTTATTTTGAAATATTGTGATGAATTATTTAAACAATTTTTAATGAATTATAATGAAGATAGGCTTATTTATTTGTCATTGTGGATTTAATATAGGTAGTGTTATTAATATTCAAGAACTTAAAAACTGGTTTGAATCGAAAAAAGATCTTTTTGTTTTTGATGATCTTTATCTATGTTCAGAAAGTGGTTTGAATCTTATAAAAGATAAAATCAAAGAAAATGAAATAGAAAGAGTTGTGATAGCAGCTTGTTCATTTAGAATGCATGGTAAGATGTTTCGGGATGAATTACAAAAGATAGGAATACATCGGGATTTAGTTGAATTTGTGAATATAAGAGAGCAAAATTCTTGGGTACATCCAAATGAAAGAGCTTTAGCAATTCAAAAAGCAATTGAGCAGATAGAAGCCATAATTGCTTATATTAAATTAAAAGAGCCTACAGAAAGGATTAAAGTTCCAATTACCAAATCAGTTTTAGTTATTGGAGGAGGAGTGGCGGGAATTCATGGATCCTTATCAATAGCTAATGCGGGTTATAAGGTTATATTGGTAGAACGCGAACCTACTATCGGAGGGCATATGGCTTTATATGATAAAATTTATCCAACATTAGATTGTGCTATTTGCATTTTAGGACCTTTAATGAATGAGGTTTTAAATCATCCAAATATTAAATTATTAACTTATTCTGAAGTAGATAAAGTTGAAGGATTTATAGGAAATTTTAAAATCACCGTTAAACGATATCCAAAATATATTCATGAGGATAAGTGTGTTGGATGTTTTAACATATGTAGTAGTGTTTGTCCTATAGAGATTAGGGATTCAATTAATATAAAGAAATCTATTGATGTTAAATTTTCTCAGTCATTTCCATTAATTCCAGTTATTAATATGAATTATTGCACTGGTTGTGGAGCTTGCAAAGTTGCTTGTGATCGAGACGCAATAAACTTTGATGATAAAGAAAAATACGAAACATACAATGTTGGGGCGATATTAGTCGCCACAGGTTTTAAGGGATTTGATCCTACTGGTTTAAGGGAATATAATTATGGCAAAATTCCAGATGTAGTTACTTCATTTGAATTAGAGTTAATGTTAAATCCAGATGGTCCAACAAAAGGAAAAATTATAGTTCCTTCAACTGGAAGATTGCCAAAGAAAATAGCATTTGCATTATGTGTTGGATCGAGAAATAAAAATATTAATAGGGAACACTGTTCAGTTGTTTGTTGTTTATATTCTATTAAACAAGCTATTTTATTGAAGGAAAGGATTCCCAATGTGGATATTACTATATACTATAATGATATTAGAGCCAACACAAAAGGAGGAGAAGAGTTTTATAATCGAGCGAGAGAAGAATTCAATATAAAATTCGTTAAGGGGGTAATATCCCAAATACAACAAACAGATATAGATAAATCGTTGATGGTTTTAGCAGAAAATACACTTGAGCATAAAATAACAGATGAGAAATATGATCTAGTTGTTTTATCTATAGGATTAGATCCACCAGAAGGCACATATAAATTAGCAAAAACATTAAATGTTTCCTTAGATCAATATGGATTTTTCATGGAATCACATTTAAAAATTAGAGCTTCTCAATCAAATATCCAAGGGATTTATATAGCTGGAGCAATTCAAGGCCCAAAGGATATACCACAATCAATTTTACAATCTGAAAGCGCGGCTGCAAAGATAATATCATTGCTAAATTCAAATGAACTTGAGATAGATGTAATTAAAGTTCAATTAGATAGCTCAAAATGTGATTTATGTCGTCTTTGCATAAATATTTGTGATTATCAAGCAATAAAAATTGAAAACGATAAATTAATTTTAAATAGTGCAAATTGCACTGGGTGCGGAGCATGTACTGCTATGTGCCATTCTGGTGCATTATATATTCCAGGTTTTACTAATGAACAAATTGAAATAATGGTTGACACAATTTTATCTTTAAGAAAACAAAAACCATTAATTATTGGTTTTCTATGTAATTGGTGTGCATATGCAGGGGCAGATCTTGCCGGAACGAGCAAGATTCAATATCCTACTAATATTCGAATAATTAGAGTCATGTGTTCTGCGATGGTTAATCCAGCTTGGGTCATTAGAGCGTTATTAAAAGGAGCCGATGGTGTTTTGATTGCTGGATGTTATGAACAAGATTGCCATTATAAAACCGGATTTAAAAAAACTAAAGAAAGATTTGATTCTATTTTAGAAATTTTAAAAGAACTAAAAATTAATGAGAAAAGAGTTAGATTAGAAAGCCTATCTGCTTCTGAAGGCAGAAAATTTTCTAATATAGTAGAAGAATTTTCTAAAACTCTATTTGAATTAGAACAAAAAATGGAAAAGAAATATTGAAATTTATTACTAAATAATGTTGCAATATTAAATTCCTAAAATATTTTTAATTGAACGGGAAATTAAACCAAGTTGAGATTTTGATTCTTGATCGATAAAGGCACCAATTATTAAATTGTTACCTATTACAATATCTACAATTCCCGTTTCAAGATCAATCTTTAATTCAGTCGAAGATCCTTTTCCTATTAAATCTCCCAATTGATTGACTGTATTAATAATATCACTTATTTTAGCCTTTATTGCTTCTTTATCCATATCCTGTTGGATAGTTTGTCCAGCAATTAAATTACCATTCATATCAATGGCAAAGATTCCTTCAACTTCCGCAATATCACTCATTAATTTCGCTAATTTAGGTTCTATTTCTTCTCGAGACATATATTATAACTCCTCAATTTATTTTTTATATATATTTATTTGAAATTTTAAAATTTATAAAACTTGCTTTAAATTAAAATTAATTTTTGTTAAAATTAGAAATTTTCGATTTTGAATCAAATTCAAAAATAGATATTTAAAAACTCTTTATTTCAGAACAATTAAATTCAAACCTTCTTGTGGAGCTATCATTACTTCACCCTTTTCGGTTTCAAGCCTAACGAACTTAAGTTCTCCTTCTTTTAATGCTTCACAAATAGCTTTTGCTCTTCCAATTAATGATGTTATATAGGCAGCCGTAGCTTCTGTCGTTTGGGTATCTAAATCACTTTGAATAGGTAATCCCTCCGAATCACATACGATAACTCCTCTCACACCTTCCATACTACTAAATCTTTTAATAATTGCTTTTATTTTGTAACTATCAATCATTATATGCAATCCTCTTTAAAAATTTAAATATTTTTAATATATATTAATAATTAATGTGAAAATTTAAAAATTTATTCTAAATAAAAATTCTTAAAATATAAAAATAAGGATTTTAAAAATATGTTAAATGAAGATTATATCTATCAGCAAGGATTAAATTATCTTCAATCAAATCCACCCGATTTAATAAAGGCATTAGATTTGATTAAAAAAGCTAAAGATATTTATGAATCTAAAGGAAAAATTCGTGAAGTAAAATCAACCATTGAAAAATTAAATTTTATTTGTGAAAATATTGAAAAAGAATATTTTAATCAATCTAAAGAAAATTTAAGAATCTTTAATTTCAAAAATGCAATTAAAAATATTCAAAAAGCTAAAAAATATCATTTATTATTACTATCAATCAAAAATGAATTAAAAATAACTTATGATTCCTCCATTCGGAAATATAATGAATTGTTAGAAGAAATTATTATAAATTATTTATCCTCAATTCAAAAAAAAGTAAGTTCATCAGAATTTAAGGAAGAATACTTGTCAGAATTATATTTTATTATTAAAACTTTATCTAAAGAACTCTTTTTAAATCAAACAGATGATGAGGAAATACCAAATTCCTTTTTTAATGAACTTAAAAAAAGAAAAAAATTATACAAAACCTTTGTTAAAACAACTGAAATATTGGCAATTTACTCTAAAAATAAAGCAATTGAGTATATCGATGCTAATGATATAAATTTAGCAATTAAATATCTAAATATCTCTAAAAATTTATATAAAAATAATGATCAAATTGATTTTAAAAATAGTATTAATTCATTAATGCCCTTTTATAATAAAATTTATGAACTCAAAGGAGACTTGGAATTTAATAAAGCAATACAATTAAAAGAAGCAGGAAGGTTAAAAAAATCCATTGAACATTATAAAAACTCATTTAATTATTATAAAATTTCAAATAATGAAAAAAAAATTAAATTAAGTGAGAATAATTATATCGAAACTGCTATAAATTTTGCAAAAAAGTTTTTAGATATCGCAAATGAAGCAGAAAAATTTGGAGATAATATAGAAGCAATTCAAAAATTAATGGAAGCAAAAAGAGTTTTTGAAGAAATTAATGATATAAACTTCATCCAAAAAATTGAAAATGAAATAAATAGATTATACAAAAAAATTGGTGATGTTGAATATCTTAAATATGAAAAAATTTCATTTGAAGAATTTAAAAAAGAAAAGTTTGATAGATCATCAGATTTATCAATTCCATTGAATATATACAAAGATATTGCACCAGAAATTGAATTTGAATCATATAAAATTCAATTATTAAGAGATGCATTATTTTATTATGAGAAATCTAAAAATAATATGCTTGTGAATCGAATAAAAGAAAAAATTGAAAATCATCTTTCAAATATTGCAAATAAATTATATAAAGAAGCAAAAAAACAATTAAAATTAAAAAATTATGAAAATTCTTATATTTTATATAAAAAATCTATTTTTTATTATAAATCAGCTATAAAAGATAAGTTTGTAAATGAAATTCAACAAGAACTTGAAAAAAACTTTAGAAATTTTGATCAAAATGTCTTAAATAATATAGAGAAAAAAATACTTCAAATTGAAATAAATAAAACAAACAATGATTCCGAAACAAATAAATTAGAAGGAGAATTTAAATCTGACTCCGAAAATATAGTTAAGGAATCAATTAAAAAAGATAATTACCTATGCTCAAAATGTAATAAAATAGTTCCACCTCATTATTATGATGCAATTCAAGAAAAATGTCTTGATTGCCGTGAAAAGATAAAATGTGATGAATGTGGTAATGAAATTCAACCTAATGAAATTTTTATGGAGTGTTCAAATTGTAAAAATAAATTTGATTTAAATTGCGCTGATTTAATATATGATTTTATACAAAAAAAATGTGTAAAATGTAGGAAACCTCAAATTTGCAAAGTATGTAATAAAACTTCAGAAATTAATCAAGCTTTTAATACTTGTTCAATTTGTGGTAACGACTTTTGTTCTTCACATTTTGATATTGATAAAAACTTATGTTTAAATTGTCGAGGTGTAATAAAATGTTCTATTTGTAATAAAGAATTAAATGAAATGGAAGAAATTTTTATCTGTAATATTTGCAATAAAAAATTCTGTATCTCTCATTTTGATATAAACCGACAAGTGTGTTTGGACGATAGAAAAGAGGAGATTTGTGCAAATTGTGGACTTCGAATAGAAATAGAAAAGCCTGCATTCAAATGTAAAATTTGCAAGTTTATATATTGTAAAGATCACTTTGTTGAAAATTACGGAATTTGCTCTAATTGTTATCAAAGCTCACCTACATCTTTAATAATTCAACCAAACATAAAAGAATTTTCATTAGAAAAAAAAGAATCATTTGAACAATTATTTAATATTTTGCGTAAAATCATTGAAAAATATAATCAAGGAATTATATTAGATTCAGATGAGATTAAATTGATAGTAAAAAATTCAATAAATCTTCCCAATGATGAATTTTACTACATAAATTTTGGAAAATCAGATGATTACATGGTGATTATAAATGATGAATATGGAAAACCATATGTAATATTAACTCCGAAAAAATCTCTAATTGAGGATTCAAAATATTTTGGAGATTTAATTAGAAAATTCAGAAAATATATACCAGATATAGAAGATGATTTAGATAGTTCAGTTTTAATACGAAATCTAATTTGTTATGCAAAAAATCATTCAAATTGGTCAAAAATATATTATTTTTTAAATAAAACTATATTAAAACCAATAGTTGAATCAATTAATACTTTAAAACTAGTGTTGAATTCTGCATCTTATCTTGAAATAAAAGAATCTATTTCTCAATCTATATTTAACGATATATTTAGTAATAAAAATCTCGAAGAAATATTAAATTATATAAAAAGTTTAAAATCAGAAGATGATATCGAATTTATACAAGAGAATAACGAGAAACTTGAAATAATGCTAAAAGTATTTTTTAGATTAAATCAAGAAGAAATTATAGGAGCTTCAGAAATTCTTAGTTTTCTTGAACTTTAAGTAAATAAATCCTCTTAAGTACTTTTTCGAATTATAAAAAAACACGACAAAATGAGAAAATGAGAATAAATTAATATATTTTACAAAAATATTTAAATTTTAAATTTATCATATTATTAACAAATTAAAATTTAAAATTAAATTAGATAGAAAAATTGGTGATTTTATGCCTAAATATTGCTCTCAATGTGGTGATCCATTAGAACCGGGACAAAAATTTTGTGAAAAATGTGGTGCAAAAATAGATGAAAACATTGTTCAAGTCTCCAGTCCTCAAGTTTCACAACCTCAAGTAATTCAAAAACCACCTTCTGGAGGATTATTTGATCCTTCAAGAAACTTTTATATTTTGAAAGAGAAATATTGGGATTGGGGATCGGGTCCGATAACAGATGAAAAAGGATTGGAAATTGGAAAAATGCATAGAAAATTTTTCTCCTTAAGACAAAGAATTGAATTTGAAGAATTAGATGGAACAATTAGCGCCTATATCCATAAAAAAATTATTGCTGTAAAACCAACTTATGATTTAAAAGATGGAGATGGAAATCAACTAGCTCGATTGAAAAAGACATTTTTTTCGTTTTTAAGACCAAAATTCTATTTACAAGATCCTACAGGAAGAAAGATAATGATTGCTCAAGGGAAGTTCATGGGATGGGATTTTATAGTTACTGATGGAACTGGAAAACTTATTGGAACAATAAAAAAAGCAGACAGATGGAAAGATGTGTTTTTAAAAGGATTATTAGACTTTTCGGACACTTATGCATTAAAAGTTGAGGATCCCAATGTGGATAGAAGATTATTATTGGGGTTTGTTATTGCAATCGATAATACTTTACACGATAGAAGATAAAAAGTTAATTTTTAATAAATATTTTTAATAAAATAACTAAAAATATGAGAGATTTTCAAAATTCTCTAATTTTATCTTTTTTATATTTTATTTTTAATGATTTTGGTGTAATGAAATATTCCAATGTAAATTTTCCATTCAACTTTCTATCCCAAATATTGAATATTAAAATGAAGAAAAAAGCATAAGAAAACATTATAAAAAAACTAATCCTAGGTGGAAAATTTGGATTAAAATTCAATGGGTAAAGAATAAACCAACCTAAAAAATGAATAATAAACGCACTCATTGAATATTTTCCAAATGTTTCTAAAGATGTGATAAAAAATAATAATTTGTTTTCAATGAAAATCCAAAATTTATAAAATCTCGAGCACTCAATATAAGGAGTAACATAAAATAAATTAAATTGATTATTCCTTCGTAAATCATTTGTATAAATTCCAATACCAACAAATGCAATTACAATTGCAGTACAATATAATAAACTTTGCCATGATCCATTAAATAGAAATAACGGATAAACATCAATATGGTAAGGGGCCCCGGAGTTTAACCATATTAAATCTTTTGCTCCCCTAAAATAATCTACTAAATTTAATCCCATTATGATTCCAATTGCATATAATATAGATGCATAAATATATAACTGCTTTAAATTTTTTTCAAGGGAGTTATTTTTCGATTTTTGAATTTTTTGATTCTGAACTTCATTGTTTATCATATTATTTTGTTCATTTTTTAAAATTTGTTGGGCGGGCATGATTATTTTATCAAATACCATATCACCTGCTATACTTGAAAGGAATGGGATAATGATCCAAGGTATAATACCCATTTGAAGACTTTGCCTGAAAAATATTAGATAAATCCAGCCATAAGTACTCTGAAGGGCATAATATCCATATTTTCCTTCAAATAATTCAGGAGTAATGAAAGTTTCTAATTCCATCTTTTGTATAACATATGGATAACCAAAAATATCGATTAAAATGATTATTATAGAAATTATTATTCTAATATATTTCTTGAAAATTATGGAAACAAATGCTATAATTTGAGAAATTGCAATTAATTGAAATATATGAACTCTTAATAAATACATAGGATCTAATATATTGGAGATTATTTCATTAAAAGTCGTTCCCGAAAAATTTCCAACAAAAAAGAAACCAATAATAAAAAAAATTATTGATTTTTTAATAACTGAAATAAAGATTTTACCATTACTATAACCTTTTTGTTGTTTGGTTCGAGTTGAAATAGTAATATTAATAGAAGTTAGGACGGCAAATCCCGCCGGACCACAAAATTGAAATATCATCCAAGCAATTCCATGCGCCCACATTTTATTTGGATCATTAATCCAAAATGAAACATGAGCACAAATTACTGCAATCATTGCCAATCCTTTAAGAAAATCAATACATCTCAATCTTATTTCAGAAAATTGTTGAGGATGATTCATATTAAAATTCACAATGTTTTTTGTATAATAAAATTAAGCATGAAATCAAAAAATAAATTTAAAATTTAAATTAGTTAATTTTTCAAAAGTATAATTTTAAAAAATTTCATAAAAAAATTACAAAAGATCTATTTTATTCAATTTTTCGAGTTTTAAACCAAATTATTAGCGAAACAACCATAATACCTAACATATAATAAATAGCTCCTGTTCCTAATAAAATTGCTGCACTATTACTTTGGGATCCTCCACCAGTTTTTTGAGATGCACATGTTGGACCTGGAATTATCTCTAATAAAGTCCATGTATAACGCCACACTGCAGTATATCCTTCAATTTGAAATGTTAATGTCTCTTCAACGCTTTGGAGTTGTGTATTAGAATCATAAGTAATTACACCTTCATAAGTCCATGAAGAACCATCATATGTTCCCAATCCTCTAAGAGTCCATTTTAGACCACTATATGAAAATTCCCAATCTTCGTTATTTTCTGCTATAGATTGTAATTGCTGTTTTAAGGAACTCAACTTAGACGGATTACTAATAAAATATATATTTTTCGGTAAAATAAGACTATCATTTTCTGGATTTTTCATCATCCAATCTTCTGGAATAGTTACATTTGTTAATTCAGTATTTTCCTTAATTGTTCCACCAACATTTAGCGTTCCATTAATCTTACCATCAATTTGAAAAATTATAGTTGTCATTGTTATAGACAATTCTTCTACATTTCCTCCCGGATAAACTGCATCTTGTCTAAAAAAGACACCTTTATATTTAATGATACTACCAGCACAAACATTATCCCCTGTTGCCTTTATAAAATTTGCTAAACTGCATCCAATAATTAATGATAAAAATACAATATTAATTATAAAATATAATTTAATCTTTTTCATAGAAATCACTTATATTTTTAAAGTTTTATTATTAATTATTATGAAAATCAAATTTATACTTATTATAATTTTGGTAAAAAGAGTATTTAAAATATATTGTATTAATGAACAATTTTTTTAAAGATGAAAAAATTAAATTTAAAAATTAATTGTCGAAAAATTTCGAATCTTGGTGAAAATAAAATTAAAATAAAAATATTTAAGAATAAAATATAATTATAAAATATATTTAGATATTTTTATTTTAAGATCATTTAATGTATAAGGCTTGGGTAAAAAATCTACAAACCCAGCATTATTTAATTGTTCAATGGATAAACTATCAGAATATCCACTAGAAGCAAAAGCAATTATATTTGGATCGATTTTTAATAATTCCTTTATTGTGTCAATACCTCCCTTTCCACCTGGAATTGTTAAATCTAGAATGAAGAATTTAACAACTTTGTTTGATTCTTTAAATTCTTTGAATTTTTTAACCAGCAATTCACTATTTTCTTCTATAATGGCTTGAAATCCAAGTTTTCCTAACATTTTGCTTAAAACTTTTGCGACTGTCGGTTCATCCTCTAAAACAAATACAAATCCAGAACTTTTATATTCAATCTTAATTGGTTCTGGTTCTTGATCAACTGAAGTTTCAACTGCGGGTAAATAAATGGTTACAATGGTTCCTTTATTTAATTCTGAAGATACATCAATATAACCATTATGGTTTTTTATAATAGAATAACAAATTGTCAACCCTAAACCAGAACCAAATTCCTTTGTAGTAAAAAAAGGATCAAATATTTTATCCAAATTCTCTTCTGGAATTCCACAACCTTGATCTTCAATTTCAATTTTAACGAATTTTCGTGGATTTTTTAATAATTCTTCTTTATTTAGATTTTGTAATATATTTTTAATTAATTTTGGATTATTTTTTTCAAATTCATTAAAATTATCTATATTAATATTTAAATTTGATAATCTAATAAAAATTACACCATCTTTAGGCATTGCTTGAATAGCATTAATAATTAGATTATTAATAACTTGAATAATCTGACCTTCATCCACATAAACTTTATATAAATTTTCTTCTATATTGAAAATAGGTTTTATTGATGAACCACTCAAACAGAAATTCACAGAATCATATATTAATTTTTCTAAAGATAAAGGTTTTTTAACCGGTGCTCCTCCTTTAGCGAATGTTAATAGTTGTTTTGTTATATTCTTTGCATGTAATGCTGCATTTTCTGCATTTGTTAAATCTTGGAAAATATTCATATTTTTATCTATTTCTGATTTAACTATTGATATATTTCCTAAAATAGATGTAAGAAAATTATTAAAGTCATGAGCAATTCCACCAGCTAATAAACCTAATGATTCTAATTTTTGAGCTTTTTGGAATTCTTTTTCCAATATCCTCTTTTCAGTAATATCTATTACAATAATTAAGAATCTGGTCGGAATATTTAAGGGTATTTTTAAAGAATCAGGTAAATCTGTTATATCTGAAAAATCCAATAAATTAATTGGTGGAGGGATTGGTGTAATCTTACAAATAACTTCTTTAAATCTTCCATTTTTAGTTTTAAATTTAAATTCATTTTCATAAGGTTTAAGAGAAAATAAGATTTTAAAATTTCTCCTAATTTTCTCATAATCAATTTTAATTTCTTTCGATTTATCAATTTCCGTAAAATGTAAATTTGTTATAAATTCTGAAATTTGATCAATTGATTCTAATTCAAAAATATCGATAACAGCCTGATTCACTTCGATTATCTTTACATTTTTAAAAAATTCCAATAAATTATTAATATCTTGCAACAAAAAGCTTATTATGTTATCCTCATTAAAAAGTGAATTATCATCTAACTGCATTTTTCCTTTAATATTAGAAATTGCATTTGATAAATCTTCTTCAATAAGTCCGACAGGATTATAATGAAAAATAGATCTGTATCTAAATTCATTTTCTTTAAGTTTTAATTCAAATTGTTTTCTGAATGTAATATCTCGTCCAATTGTTAAACAACAAGTTTTTTTTTCTTCATTAAAAAATAATTGACATGTTAATTCAAATGGTATAATTTTATTATTTTTAGTCTTTAAATTTGTTTCAAATACCACAATATTTCTCTCTTTTAATGTAGTTGCAACTCTTTTCAATTTATCTTGTTTTATTTCTATATTTGGAATAAGATCTTGTAATTTTAAATTTAATAATTCTTCTCGTGAATATCCTAGCATATTGATTGCAGTTTCATTAACCTCCAAAAATTTTGAGGGATAAAACTTTTCGTCAAAATAATGAACAAATTTTAAATCAGGTCCGATATTGAATAACAATTTAAATTTTTCCCTTTCTTGTTCAAGAGCAATTTTCATTTTTTTTTGATCAGTAATATCATGACTAATTCTGGCAACAAACCAAATTTCATTCTTAGAATTAAAAATTGGATAATAATTGTCAAAAAACCAATATGTTTTACCGTTTATTTGTAATTCATTTTCAATTATTTGTGGATTTTTTGAATTAAAAACATTTAAAACTTGTTTCTGAATTTTTTCTGTAGTTATTTCATCATAGACTTGATTTATTTTCCTTCCATGAATATTTTGAATTCTAAATTCTGAAATAGGTGGTGTATGATAAAAAACAATTCTAAATTCTTTATCAAAAAAAGTAATTATTGCGTTTGAATTTCTAACCAGCAATTTATAGGCTTCATCACTTTGATCGATTATAAATAAATCTGATAATTTTTCTTTAAATTGATTTTGGAGCAATACATTCAATTTTTTAATCTGTTTCTCTCTTATTTTTATTTCCTTTTGCAATTTTCTTATCTGATTTATAATCAGAGTAGGATTTGTTTCTTTACTATTCATATGAAATCCTAATATTCAAAAAAAAATTTATTCAAAGATTACTAGAATTTTTTAAAAATATAAATTTATTTAGAAATCTAAATTTTTTACATAATTTTTTAGAAAACCTCTAAGTTGTCTATTTGGCAGTGAAAAATTACTTAGCCTATTTTTAATTTCTTCATCTGATAATTCTACATCAATTCTTCGGTTTGGGATATCTATTTTAATTATATCTCCATCTTTTAATATGGCAATGGGTCCTTTTTCCCATGCTTCTGGACTAACATGACCAATACAAGGACCTCTTGTACCACCTGAAAATCTACCATCTGTAATTAATGCGACAGAATCAATAAGACCGATGCCGGCAACAGCACTTGTAGGTGAAAGCATTTCAGGCATTCCTGGAGCACCTTTAGGTCCCATAAACCTTATTACTATTACATCCCCTTTTTTAATATTATTAGGTTCCAAAATATTTTGCATCGCTTCATCTTCACTATTAAAAACTCTTGCAGGTCCTGTATGAACTAACATGTTAGGTGAAATTGCGGAAGTCTTAACCACAGCGCCATTTGGAGCAAGATTACCTTTCAATATAGCTAGTCCTCCTTCTTTTGAATAAGCATTTTTTATAGATTTTATAACATTTTCATCTTTAACTTTATGTCTTCTTGCAATTTCTCCAATAGTTGTTAAATTTACTGTAATACAATCTTCAAATAAAAATTTAAGTTCAGCAAGACGATTAAGAATTGCAGGAATCCCCCCAGCATAATGTAGATCTATCATTTCATGAGGACCTGAAGGACTAATCCGGACTAAATTAGGAATTTTTCTCGATATTTCATCAAATAATTCGATATCTATATCAACTTCAAATTCTCTTGCAATTGCAGGTAAATGTAATATAGTATTTGTAGAACCACCAATACACATATCAACAGCTATTGCATTTTTAAAGCTTTTTTCATTACAAATATCTCTTGGACATACATTTTCTTTTACTAATTTAACGATTTGTTTACCAGTCTGATATGCTATATCTAACTTTTTAGGATCTTCTGCTAATGTAGTTGCACAGTTTTCAATTGATAGACCTAACGCTTCGGTCATACATGCCATTGAATTTGCGGTAAAAAGCCCAGCACATGAACCTGGCCCTGGACAACAAGATCTTTCAATTTCAAACAACTCCTCCACTGAAATTTTATTGGCTATTACCTTTCCTACAGCTTCAAAACAAGTTATTAAATCAACTGTTTTTCCTCTAAAATTTCCAGGTTTCATAGGACCTCCCGTGAGTATGATAGATGGTAAATTAAGTCTTCCAACAGCCATTAGCATTCCCGGCGTAATTTTATCACAATTGGTTACTCCTACCCATCCATCAAATGAATGAGCTCCCATCATAAGTTCAATATTATCCGCAATGTGTTCTCTAGAAGGTAAGGAATAGTTCATACCTCTTCCTTTTCCCATGGCAATTCCATCACATATACCAGGAACTCCCCAAATAAATGGAACTCCATTTGCATCTTTAATTCCTTCAATTACTTTTTCTACTAACTTATTCAAATGAATATGACCCGGAATTATGTTATTATATGAATTTGCTATTCCTATCCAAGGTTTATCTCCAAAATCATCATCTTTTAAACCAGTAGCCCTCAATAATGCTCTATGAGGACTCATCTCTATACCATATTTTATACGATTAGATCTCATTCTTTAAATCCTCTTTTTGAACAATCTTCTTAATTCATCACCGACTTTTTGCAATAAATTATTACCTTCCTCTATTCGCATCTTTTTTAAATTTGGCATACCTCTATCAGCTTCATCCATCCATTCTTTAGCAAATTTACCAGACTCAATATCTTTTAACATTTCTCTTAAGACGGGTTTAACTATATTTCTATTAATTACTCTTTTTCCTCTTGTTCTTCCTCCGTATTCAGCTGTATTAGAAACTTTAGAATACATATATTCAATCCCACCCTCATAAATGAGATCTGTAATTAGTTTTATCTCATGACAAGCCTCAAAATAAGCCATTTCTGGGGGATATCCTGCTTCTACCATTACTTCAAAACTCGTTTGAATTAATTCAGAAATTCCTCCACATAACAC
>Ga0123519_10009437_pt1 | contig 14703 bp, 15 predicted proteins | sample YelNatPaOPRAMG02_FD_87396 | JGI IMG/M metagenome (GOLD analysis project Ga0123519, IMG submission 87396) | Hot spring microbial communities from Yellowstone National Park - Yellowstone National Park OP-RAMG-02 (version 2) | ecosystem: Environmental > Aquatic > Thermal springs > Hot (42-90C) ...
CAAGCCCGCGCTCATGGACGAGCTGGAGATTGACACCGCGGGCGTTCCCGCGCGAGCGGGAGCCCTGGCCGCGCGGGGCGACACCGTGGTACTGCTGGCGGCGAACCGGGAGGCAGTCGCCGCCATTGCACTGGCCGATGTCCCCAAGCCCGAGGCCGCCGACGTGGTGGCCCGTCTGCGCGAGATGGGCCTGTCCGTCGTGATGCTGACCGGGGACAACGCGCGCACCGCCCAGGCGGTCGCCGAGGCGGTGGGCATAGCTGACGTTCGCGCCGAGCTTCTCCCGCACCAGAAGACCGACGTCGTGCGGGCGCTTCAGGAGGAAGGCCACATCGTCGCGATGGTCGGCGACGGCATCAACGACGCTCCCGCGCTGGCACAGGCTCACGTCGGGATTGCGGTGGGCCGCGGCAGCGATATCGCGATGGACGCCGCCGACATCACACTGGTCCGCGATGATCTGGAGCTGGTTCCGGAGGCGATCAAGCTCAGCCGGGCCACGCTCGGGAACATCCGACAGAACCTGTTCTGGGCCTTCTTCTACAACGCCCTCGGCATCCCGCTCGCCGCCGGAGCGCTCTATCCACTGATCCACACGCTCCTCAACCCGGCTATAGCGGCCGCCGCGATGGCGTTCTCCTCGGTGTCTGTGGTCGCCAACGCGCTGCGCCTGCGGCGCTATCGGTCCGCGAGCGGGACGCGGCCCGACCGGACGCCGGCATCCGCGTAACCACGCTCGGACATCGACGTGTGCCAGAGCGAGTTCTTGTGCCGGCCGCGCGACGCGGCTGCACCTCGTCGAGACATTTGCGCCCGGGCGACCCAAGAGGGACTCTTGATCGGACAAGGGCGATCCACTCGCCGAACGAACAGACCGCTGACGGGCCCGCAAGCCGGGCCCGCCAGGAGGCGCAGATGGGTGCAGACTCCTCGTCGAGCCTCGAGACGGCCCCGAGGTCGGTTGGGACGCCGGATCGAGCGCGCCAGCTTCTCGAACTGCTGGTCTTCTTGTTCCTGATCGTCCCGTCGATGGTCCTGGCCGAGTTCGCCTACGGCCAGGAGAAGGCCACGTTCGGCCTGGTGGCCTGGGCGACGATGCTGCGCGACCTTGCGCTTGTCTGTTTGATCTTGTACTTCGTGTGGCGCAGCGGAGAGGGGATCCGCGCGCTCGGGTGGCGCTTCAGGAGAAGAGACATACTGCTGGGGCTGGTCTTGTTCGTGCCCTTCACCATCGTGACCGGCTGGCTGGACAGCCTCTTCGTGGCCGTCGGGATGAGCGGGCCGAGCCCCGGCCACGCGCCCGCGTATGTGAAGCCCTCGGGCGGCGTCGACATGGTGCTGGCACTCTTGTTGGTCGTGGTCGTCGCCATCTCGGAGGAGACGATGTTCCGCGGCTACCTCCTGCTGCGGATGCGGGGGATCGGGACAAGCGGATTGTGGGCCGTCATCCTGTCGTCGGTGATCTTCGCCCTCGGACACGGGTACGAGGGCACGGCCGGGGTGCTCACGGTGGGCATCATGGGCGCGGTGTTCGCCGTCGTCTACCTGTGGCGGCGCAGCCTGGTTGCGCCCATGACAATGCACTTCATGCAGGACTTCCTGGGCATCGTGCTGCTGCCGCTGCTGGGCAGGCGATAGGCGCCGGCCAGGCGGAGGCCGGGTTCGGGGCGGCGGGCGGTCGGGGCAGCCCTTGCCACGCCTCCGTGAATGCAGTAGAATGTGATTGGGGAGGTTCCCGTATGTCAGGCCATTCGAAGTGGCACAACATCAAGATCCGGAAGCAGGCCCAGGACGCGCGGAAGAGCAAGCTGTTCGGGAAGCTCTCCCGGGAGATCATCGCGGCCGCCCGGGAGGGCGGGGGCGATCCGGAGACGAACGCGCGTCTGCGCATCGCTATTGAGAAGGCGCGTTCGGCGGGGATGCCGCAGGAAAACGTCAGGCGGGCCGTGCAGCGCGGCACCGGGGAGCTGGAGGGCGCGCAGTACGAGTCGGCCACCTACGAGGGCTACGGGCCCGGCGGCGTCGCGATCATGGTCCATGTGCTGACGGACAACCGGAACCGTTCGGTCGGAGAGATCCGCAGCATCTTCGGCCGCCACGGGGGGAACCTGGGCGAGGCGAACTGCGTGGCCTGGCTGTTCGATCAGAAGGGCGTCATCATCGTGCCCCGGGAGGCGGTGTCGGAGGATCAGTTGCTGGAGGTCGTGCTTGACGCGGGCGCCGAAGACATGCAGTCCGACGAGGCGTCGTACGAGGTCCGGACGGCGCCGGGCGACCTGGAGCGGGTGAAAGAAGCGCTGGAGCGCCGGGGCATCCCCTACGAGAGCGCGGAAGTCACGATGGTGCCGCAGACTCGAGTGACCCTGGACGAGCGGGACGCGCAGCGGGTGCTGAAGCTGGTGGACGCGCTGGAGGACCAGGAGGACGTCCAGCAGGTGTACGCCAACTTCGACATCCCCGACCGGATCATGGAGGCAGTCGCTGCGTAGAACGGGGCTGGAGCGCAGCCCGCGGCGGGGACGAGGCGCGGGAGCCGGAGGGCAGTGGGGGCCGGGGTGATGGGACGGGCGGCGGGGGCCGCCTCTTCCCGTTCGGGTGGAAATGCAAGTCTTGTCGTATGACCACCTGCTGCCGCGGGTAACGAAGCCCGCGCGGTATACCGACGGCGAGTGGAACGCGGTTCACAAGGATGCCGCGTCCGTCCGCGCGTGCTTCGCGCTTGTGTATCCCGACGTCTACGAGGTCGGGATGTCTCATCTCGGCCTCCACATTCTGTATCACGTACTGAATTCCCACCAGGACTACGCAGCAGAGCGGGCCTACGCGCCGTGGCCGGACATGGCTGACGAGCTTCGCCGCAGCGGCCTGCCGCTTGCTAGCCTGGAGTCTCGCCGGCCGCTGCGCGACTTCGACGTGGTGGGAATCACGCTCCCCTACGAGCTGACCTATACCAACGTCTTGGGCATTCTCGACCTCGCCGGAATTCCGGTGCGCGCGGCCGATCGCGGGCCGGACGCTCCGCTTGTCATCGGCGGCGGCCCCGGCGCCGTCAACCCCGAGCCGATGGCCGACTTCTTCGACGCAATCCTCATCGGAGAGGGCGAAGAGGCGATCCTCGAGATCGCCGAGGCGGTGGGATCCCGGAGCCGGGAGGCCGCGCTCGACGCGCTGGCGCGCATTCCCGGCGTCTATGTCCCGTCGCGCTACGACGTGGAGTTCGCGGGGCCGGGCCCCAGGAGTCGCGTGACGCCGCGCGGAGAGGCTCCCAGGCGCATCTCGCGCCGCGTCGTGAGCGACCTGGACCGCGCGCCCTTCCCGACGCGCCAGATCGTGCCGTTCCTGGAAACCGTGCACTCCCGGGCAACGCTGGAGATCATGCGGGGGTGCTCGCGCGGCTGCCGATTCTGCCAGGCGGGGGGAGTCTACGGGCCGCGCCGGGAGCGGAGCCTGGAGACTCTGCTGCAGCAGGCCGACGAAGTGATTCGGGCGACGGGCTACGACGAGATATCGCTGTTGGCCTTCACGAGCCCCGACCACAGCCAGATCGAGGAGCTTGTCTCGCAACTCGTGGCGCGCTTTGGCCGGCGGGGGATCGGCGTGGCCCTGCCGTCGCTTCGGGCGGACACGTTCTCGGTGTCGCTGGCGAACAAGATCCAGGAGGTCAGGAAGACGGGCCTGACGTTCGCGCCCGAGGCCGGGAGCCAGCGGCTGCGCGATGTCATCCGCAAGCAGGTCAGCGAGAACGACCTGTTCGCGGCGGCGGAGGCGGCCTTTTCGTCGGGGTGGACTCGCCTCAAGCTCTACTTCATGATCGGGCTTCCGACCGAGACCGACGAAGATGTGGAGGCCATTGGCGACCTTGTGGAGCGGCTGGCCGCGTTCGCGCGGGGTGTGCTTGGGCCGCGGCGGGGGCGGCTGCAGATCGGCGTAAGCATCGCGGGGTTCGTGCCGAAGCCGCACACACCCTTCCAGTGGGAGCCGCAGGACGAGGTGGAGACGCTGCAGCGCAAGCAGCGAATCCTCCAGCAACGTCTGCGGGACCGGGCCGTCAAGCTGTCGTGGACCGATGCGCGGGTTAGCGCGTTGGAGGCGGCGATCTCGCGGGGGGACCGCCGGGTGGGACAGGTCATCGCGCGCGCGTTTCGCCTGGGATGCAGGTTTGACTCCTGGGGCGAGTACTTCCGATTCGATCTCTGGCAGCAGGCGTTCGCGGAGGCTGGCATCGACCTCCGCGAATATGCGAACGCGCGCCTGGGGTTCGACGAGCCGCTGGCGTGGGACCACGTCGACTGCGGTGATAAGTCGTCCCTCTGGCGCGAGGCGGAGCGCGCGCTCGCCGGAGCGGGGGAGTAGCGTGGCCCAGGTGGTGTGTCGCTATCGCAAGGGAGAGGCGGTCAAGTGGATCTCCCACCTGGACCTGAAGCGCACCTTCGAGCGCGCGCTGCGGCGGGCCGAGCTACCAGTGGAGCTGACGCAGGGCCACAACCCGCACCTGAAGCTCAGCTTCGGGCCGCCCCTGCCCCTGGGGGCGACAGGGGACGCCGAGCTGCTGGCAATGCACCTGCAGCGGCCCACGCCGCCGGACGAGGTCGCACGGCGGCTGAACGAGCAGCTTCCGCCCGGGCTGGAGGTGGTGGAAGCGTGGCTGGTTCCAGGGCATAGAAAGAAGGAGACCCTGGGCGATGTGGACGTTGCCGAGTATGTGGTGGCCGTGCGGGACGGCATGGAGGCGGAGGCGCTGCGGTCCCGGATCGAGGAGCTGCTAGCGCGGGACGAGATCGTGGTGCATCGCGGCGGCGCGCGCCCCGAGCGGACAGTGAACCTGAGGCCCTTCATCCTGAGCCTGAGGCTGGAGGAGGCCGGGGAGCACGAGGTGCGCCTTCACATGCGCTTGCGGACGGGGAGCCACGGTGGCGCGCGGCCGCAGGAGATCGTGTCGGCGCTGGGCCTGGGCAGCGGCGAGCTTCCGGCGCGCTGCCATCGGGTCGCGCTGTATGCGAGCGCGGAGGCGCCAGCGGCGACTAGTCCGTCGCGCCGGCGCCGATGGGCGCGGGCGCGCGGGCAAGAACCGAGAGGCTGAATGCTTTGAGAAAAGAGATCATAGTAAACGCGGACGACCTGGAATCGCGTGTGGCGATCATAGAAGACGGACAGCTCGCGGAGCTCCATGTGGAGCGAGAGCCGCGCATGGTGGGCAGCATCTACAAGGCGCGGGTCGTGAGCGTGCTGCCGGGGATGGATGCCGCATTCGCGGACATCGGTCTGGAGAAGAACGTCTTCCTGTGCGCTGACGACGTCGGGTTCGTCAGCCGCAGCGGCGTGACCACCGGGGGGCTGCCGCGCTCGGCCAGCATCAGCCAGCGGCTGAAGGAGGGGCAGGAGGTGGTCGTGCAGATCGTCCGGGCGCCGGTAGGAAGCAAGGGCGCCCGTGCCACGACGCGCCTGGCGCTGCCCGGGAGATACCTCGTGCTGCTGCTGACCGACGGCCGACAAGTGGGGGTCTCCCGGCGAATCGAGGACCGGAAGGAGCGCGAGCGGCTGCGCAAGATCGGCGAGCGCATCCGGCCCAAGGGCATGGGTCTGATCATGCGCACAGAGGCGGAGGGGCACGGACGCGAGGAGCTGGAGGCCGACCTGAAGGTGCTGCTGGACCTCAGCCAGCGGCTCACAGAGAAAGCCGCGAGCATCCGCGCGCCGGCGCTCATGCATCAGGACCTTACTCTCACCTACCAGGTGATACGCGACGTGTTCTCGGAGGACGTCGATCGGCTCCTGATCGACTCGAAGAGCGTGTACGACAACGCCGTCGAGCTTGTCAGCCGCATTGCGCCAAAGCTGACGCGGCGGATCAAACGCTACCGCGGCCGCCTGCCGATCTTCGACAAGTATGGCATTGAGGGGGAAATCGACCGGCTGCTGAGGAGGCGGGTGTGGCTGCACGCGGGGGGCTACATAAGCATCGACCAGGCGGAGGCGTTCACCGCCATTGACGTGAACACAGGTCGCTTCACCGGGTCGACAGACCTGGCGGACACGATTCTGCGCACAAATCTGGAGGCGGCCGAGGAGATCGCGCGACAGCTCAGGCTGCGAGACGTCGGCGGGATCATCGTGATCGACTTCATCGACATGGAGCGGGCCAAGGATCGACAGCGGGTGATGAAGGCCTTCGACTCGGCCCTGAAGCGGGACCGGCAGAAGACGAAGATCGTCCACCTTAGCCCGCTAGGCCTGATCGAGATGACGCGCAAGCGGCGGGGCGAGAGCCTCATGGAGACGCTGATGGAGGCCTGCCCGCGTTGCGGAGGTCTGGGGCGGGTGCGCAACGCGTTGACGGTGGCCGCGAAGATCGAGCGCGAGACGCGGCGGATCGCGGCCGAGCGCAAGGTGCGCGCCTTCGTGATCCGCGCGGCGCCGCAGGTGGCCGCGCTCCTGATCGGCCCGGGCGGCGAGCGCGCCACCCACCTCGAGCAAGCCATAGGCGGGCAGGCTTACATCCGCGCGGATGCGCGGCGGGACCGGGAGGACTATGACATCACGCCGACGACTCCCGCGCAGGCGCGGTCCTTCGTGAAGCTCTATTCGGAGGGGGATGAGCTGACGGTCGAGCAGCTTGACCCCGGCGAGCCCACCGCCGGAGAGGCCGCGTTGGCGTGGGCCGATGGCTACCGAGTTGAGGTCGAGGGAGCTTCCCCGAACCTGGAGGGAAAGCCCGTGGTGCTGATCTCGGCGGGCCGCTCGTTCGGCCGGGCCCGGGTGAAGGGCGCGCCACCAAAGGCCGAGCCCGAAGTTCAGGAGAAGAAACCGAGGCGTCGCCGGGGCGGACGGAGACGCAGTCACCCGAAGCGGGAGCCGGAGCGCGTGGGCGTCGCGCAGCAAGTCAAGGCCGAGACCGCGCCCCAAGAGGCTCCCGGCGAGCCGCCGCTCGGGGAGCCCTCGCAGGTCCAGGAGCCAGCGCCGGACCTCGTGGCCGCCACCCAGGCCGGCAGCAGGCAGGAGGAGCCGGAGCGGCCCGGGCAGGAGAAAGCCCCCGAGCCCACCCGGCGCGGACTGTTGCTGCGAGGAGCCCGTCGCATCGCCCGCGTGCGTCGCTAGGGGGGCATCGCATACGTCCGCGGGAGCCGTAGGCGACGCGGCGACGCTTTGACACCGCTGTATGATTTCTGGTAAGATTCCTCACGTGCGAAGGGGCCGACCCTATGTATGCAATCATTGAGGCTGGTGGAAAGCAGTACCGCGTCGAGCCGGAGATGGTGCTGAGAGTAGAGAAGCTCTCGGCGGAGCCGGGGGAGGCCGTCGCCTTCGACCGCGTGGCTCTGATCGCGGAGGGAGGTAACGTGCGGATCGGGGCTCCGTGGGTGCCAGGCGCGAAGGTGACGTGTCGGGTGCTGCGGCATGGCAAGGGGCCCAAGCTGGACGTGTTCACCTTCAAGGCGAAGGAGAACCGGAAGCGGAGTCTGGGGCACCGCCAGCCCTACACGGAACTGCGGGTGGAGGCGATCGCCGCCGGCCGCGCGGAATAAGGAGTGCTTAGATGGCACACAAGAAGGGTGGAGGCAGCTCTCGTAACGGCCGCGACAGCGAGTCCAAGCGGCTCGGCGTGAAGGCCTTCGATGGAGCGACGGTGCCCGCGGGGAGCATCCTGGTGCGGCAGCGCGGCACGCAGATCCGGCCCGGCCGCAATGTGGGACTCGGGCGCGACTACACCTTGTTCGCAAAGATCGAGGGAATCGTGCGGTTCACGGGGAGCGACCGGGGGCGGCGCAAGGTTCACGTGGTTCCGGCCGCGATGTAGGGCCAGCCGGCCGCCGGGGCCGCCCGGTGTTTCTGGACGAAGCGGAAATCGAGGTGAAGGCCGGAGACGGCGGCGACGGGGCCGTCAGCTTCCGGCGGGAGAAGTATGCTCCCCGGGGCGGGCCTGATGGTGGGTCGGGAGGCCGCGGCGGCAGCGTCATCGCGGTCGCCGACGCCCATCTCGGTACCCTGGTGGATTACTCCTACCAGTCGGTCTTTCGGGCCGAGGCTGGCGGCCGGGGCGGGCCGAACCACCGGCACGGGAAAAATGGGGCCGACGTGACGCTGAGGTTACCCGTGGGGACGGTCATCCGGGATGCGTCGACCGGCGAGGTCGTGGCCGACCTCACGGAAGCCGGGCAGCGGGTAGTGCTGGCGCAGGGCGGGCGCGGGGGGCGGGGGAACGCGTCGTTTGCCACCGCCTCGCGGCAGACGCCGCGCTTCGCCGAGAAAGGCGAGCCGGGCGAATCGCGCCGGTTGATCCTCGAGCTGAAGCTGCTGGCGGACGTGGGGATCATCGGCTACCCGAACGTGGGCAAGTCCAGCCTGATCGCCCGGGTCTCCGCGGCGCGGCCGAAGATCGCCGACTATCCCTTCACGACCCTTGTGCCCAACCTGGGCGTCGTGAGGGTGGGCGAGGGAAAGAGTTTCGTGATCGCTGACCTGCCGGGCCTGATCGAGGGCGCGCACGCTGGGGCGGGCATGGGACACACCTTTCTGCGCCACGCCGAGCGTACGCGAATGCTCATCCACGTGCTCGACGTCGCCGCGCCGGACCGCGACCCGAGGGATGACTTCGCGGCGCTGAACCGGGAGCTGGCCCTGTATGACCCGGAGCTTGCCCGCCGGCCGCAGGTCGTCGCCCTCAACAAGATCGACCTTCGGCCTCCACCGGAGCGCCTCGCGCAGGTGGAGTCGTTCCTCGAAGATCAGGGGTATCAGACGTTCCGCATCTCGGCGGTGACGGGGGAGGGCGTTCGCCCGCTCATGCAGCAGGTCGCCGAGATGCTCTCGGCTTTGCCCGCGCGCTCTCCGCAGACCGAGCCCCAGCTCGTCGCCGAGCGCCGTCCGAGGCCGACGCAGGTGGCGCGGGTGGGAGACGGCCTGTTCGAGGTGTCGGGCGATGACGTCGAACGGGCCGTGGCCATGACCGACCTGGGCAATGACGAGGCGGTACGCCATCTGCATCGGCGGTTGCAGCGCATGGGAGTGATCCAACGGCTGCGGGAGCTGGGCGCCCAGGACGGCGACCGGGTGCGGATCGGCTCGGTTGAGCTCGACTATGTGGAGTGAGGACAACGGATGGTGACGGGCATGACGGAGGAGGTGGTCGAAAAGGCGAGGCGGGCGCGGCAGGCCGCCGGCCGGCTTGCCGTGATGTCGCGGGCCGAGAAGGACCGCGTGCTGCTGGCGATGGCGGAGGCGCTGGAAGAGCGAGCGGACGTCATCCTCGAGGCGAACGCCAGCGATGTGGCGGTCGCCAGGGAGAAGGGGATGTCGTCGGCGCCGATCGATCGCCTCGTCCTCGACCAGAGGCGCATCGGCGAGATGGCCGAGGGGCTGAGGATGGTCGCCGGCTTGACCGACCCCGTGGGAGAGGTCATCTCGGGGTGGCGGTTGCCCAACGGGCTGGAGATCACCAAGGTGCGGGTGCCGCTGGGCGTCGTGGGGATCATCTACGAGTCGCGCCCCAACGTGACGGTCGACGCGGCGGGGCTGTGCATCAAGTCGGGCAACGCGGTCGTGCTGCGGGGCGGTTCCGACGCGATCCGGTCGAACGTGGCGCTGGTTGGCATCCTGAACGAAGCGGGCCGCGCGCACGGGCTGCCCGAGGGGGCCATCGAGATCATCGAGACCACGGACCGGGCGGCCGCGGCGGCGCTCATGCAGCTTGGCGAGTACATCGACGTGCTGATTCCGCGGGGCGGGGGCGCTTTGATTCGCCGCGTGAAGCAGGAGTCGACGGTGCCCGTGATCGAGACCGGCGAGGGCAACTGCCACGTGTACGTGGACGCGTCCGCCGACCTCGACGCGGCGGAGGCCATTGTGGTCAACGCGAAGTGCCAGCGCCCGGGCGTCTGCAACGCGATCGAGACCCTGCTTGTGCACCAGTCCGTGGCCCAGCAATTCCTGCCCAGGGTGGGCCGACGGCTTGCAGCCGCCGGTGTGGAGCTGCGCGCGTGCGAGCGCTCGCTGCCCTACCTGGAAGGAGCAAAGCCGGCCACTGAGGAAGACTGGGGCACCGAGTATCTGTCCCTGATCCTCGCGATCAAGGTGGTTGACGATCTGGACGCGGCGATTCGGCACGTCAACACATATGGGACGCGGCACTCGGAGGCGATCATCACGCGCGACCTGGCCCAGGCGCGCAGATTCACGCGCGAGGTGGACGCGGCGGCGGTCTACGTGAACGCCTCCACCCGGTTCACCGACGGGGGGCAGTTCGGCTTCGGAGCCGAGATCGGCATCAGCACGCAGAAGCTGCACGCGCGCGGGCCGATGGGGTTGCCCGAGCTGACCAGCTACAAGTATGTGGTCGTGGGTGAGGGGCAGGTTCGCACCTAGGTCGAGGAGGCCATGCCCGAGGCGGTCGGCATAATGGGAGGGACCTTCGATCCCATCCACTTCGGCCACCTTGTGGCGGCCGAGGAGGCGCGCACGCGCTTTTCGCTCACGCGGGTCGTGTTTGTGCCCAGTGGCGTGCCGCCCCACAAGAAGGCCTATGATGTCACCTGCGCCGAGCATCGCTACAACATGGTGGTGCTCGCCACGGCCTCCAATCGGTGGTTCGAGACATCGCGCGTCGAGCTGGACCGACCCGGGCCCTCATACACCGCGGACACGGTTGAGGAGTTCCGCTCCCGCCTGGGCGCCGACGCGCGGCTGTACTTCATCACAGGGGCCGATGCGATCCTCGAGCTGCCGATGTGGCACGACCCACAGCGGATCCTGGAGGCCTGCGATCTCATCGCGGTCACCCGGCCCGGATACGATCTGGGGCGCATGGAGAGAGCGCTGGGCGCCAAGACAGTGGGTCGGGTCCACCCGCTGCACGCCCCGGGGCTGGACATCTCTTCCACCGAGCTGCGTCGCCGCGCGACGCTTGGCGAGTCGCTGCGATACCTTACGCCCCGCCCGGTGGAGCGCTACATCGAGGCGCACCAGCTCTATCGGAAGGCGGATGGCGTCGCTCCGCGGTCGACGAGGGATGCGGCTGCGGCGTCCCGGCCCGGGGCCGGCGAGAGGAGGTGAGCAGGCGTGGCCGTAACGCTATACGTTGGCAACCTGCCGTGGAAGCTGACGGAGGACGAGCTGGCGGACGCCTTGCGGGCAGTGGCCCAGGTCCAGGTGCACGACGTGCGCATTATCACCGATCCTGATACGGGTCGGTCCCGCGGGTTCGGGTTCGTGGAACTGGAGGGCATCGGGCTCCAGGAGGCTATCAGGGCGATGGAGGGCGTTGAAGTGAAGGGCCGGCGGCTGACAGTCGGTCCCGCGCGCCCCCGCCCGCAGAGGTCCTGAGAGGCCGCCGCGCGAAGGGGGAACAGCCGGGGTCAGGATGCACCAGATGGTACGGCAGCAGAGGGACGAGTGACAGCAACGGTCGCGCAGCGGCAGCGAAGTGGACGCAGAATCGTCTTCCAGTGGTGGTGGCTCATCTGGGTCGGCGCTGCGGTCAGCATCTTCCTGTGCGGTGCCGTGGTGGGCATCGTGTCGGCCGGCGAGGCCGGCCCCGGCCACTGGTTCGGGGCCCTGCGAAGCCCTGCTTTCGGCGGCCGGGACCGGGTGACGATCCTGGCCATGGGGGTGGACCATACGGGCAACCACGGCCTGGCGGACACGATCATCGTGGCGGCCGTCTACCCGAAGACGGGTGAGATTTCCGCACTATCGATTCCGCGTGATAGCCGCGTGCTGATTCCGGGCGTGGGGACGCGCCGCGTGAACGAGGCGCACGTGTACGGCGGTGCGGCGCTGATGAACGACACCATCGAGCTTCTCCTGGGCATCCCCATCGACTACCACATCGAGGTCGACCTGGATGGGCTGGTGTCCCTGGTCGACGCGATCGGCGGCGTTGAGCTGGAGGTCGAGAAGCGCATGTACTACCGGGATCGCTCGCAAGACCTGCTGATCGACCTGCAGCCCGGGCTGCAGCGGCTCAACGGAAAGCAAGCGATGGGTTATGTCCGCTTCAGGCACGACGCCCAGGGGGACCTGGGGCGCATCGAGCGCCAGCGGAAGTTCCTGCGCGCGGTGGCAACGGAGCTCTTGTCGCCGAAGAACGTCACGCGGATGCCAAAGCTCGCGCAGGCCTTCGTGCAGACCGTTGACACCGACCTCAGCGTTCGGGATATCCTGTACCTCAAGAAGATGGTCGAGCAGGCCGGCCCGCAGGGGATCCGGATGGCGACCCTGCCGGGCCGTCCCGCGCGGGTGCACGGGGCGAGCATGCTCGTGCTGGACCAGGAGGAGGTGCAGCGCACGGTCGACCGCGTGTTGCTGGGGGAGGGCATCGCGGTCTCCGTGCTGAACGGCTCCAACGTGAACGGCCTGGCACAGAGCGTGGCCTCGATGCTGGCAGCCAACGGCTGCGACATCGTGCATGTCGGGAACGCGGAGAGGTTATCAGATGTCACCCGCATCATCGATCACCGCGGCCAGCGCCAGCGGGTGGACCAGGTGGCGGCCTGGCTCGGCAGGGGGGTGGTTTCACTGCAACTCGACGGGGAGAACCCGGCAGACGTGACCGTGATCGTGGGCCAGGACATGGCAGGCGGGGCAGCATGAGGCGCGGCGAGCGACGGCCCGGGGCCCGGCCCGAGGCGATGACCGCAGAGGAGAAGATGGCCCTCGCCGAAACGGCCCTGGTCGACCACCGGGCAGTTGACCCCGTCGTGCTGGACATGCGCGCGCTGACCATTATCACGGACTACTTCCTGATTTCTCACGGCACGTCGAGCGTGCATATCAGGGCATTGGCGGATGCGGTGGTCGAGGCGCTGGAGGAGCGCGGCGTTCGGCCTCACGGCAGCGAGGGGTACGATAGCGCGCGATGGATTCTTCTCGACTACGGCGACCTGATCGTCCATATCTTCGCCGAGGAGGAGCGCGCGTTCTACGACCTGGAGCGCCTCTGGAGCGACGCGCCCCGGGTCGCGTCCTCTGCGGAGGAGTGAAGGCACGTGCGCCGGAGCGGAGGTGGCGCAGCGGATGAGCGACGGCCCGACGCGCTCTGAGATCCGGCTGAAGGTGCGGGAACTGCTCGGACAGGCCACGCTTCTGCGCGCGCGCCGCGAGCTGGAGCGGGCGGTGGAGCGCGCGCGTCAGGCGATCGCCCTCGACGAGGGCGACTGGGAGCCGCACGAGCTCCTGGGCGATCTCCTGCTGGACCTCAACCGGGCCTCGAGCGCGCTCGAGAGCTACCGGCGGGCGCAGGAACTGAACCCCAGACGGGTCGTGTTGGAGGACAAGATCGCCCGGGCCGCCTTGGCGCAGGCGGCCGCGCTGCGCACGGCCGAGCGATCACAGGCGCTGTTGTCGGGCACTGCCAAGACGGACAGCGTGAAGCGCAGCCCGGCCTACGCCGCGTTGTTCTCCCTGATTGTGCCCGGCCTGGGACAGCTCTACAACGGACAGGTGGTGAAGGCACTCGTCGTGCTGGCGGCGTTCGTCTTTGCCTTCGCCCTCGCGACCCTGTCGGTGCTTCGGCAGCTTGCCCTCCAACCAATGTCGTCCATGGGGAGGCTGTACGGCCCGCGCATCGACGTCGGCGCGCTGCTTTCTTCGCTGTTCGGCGGTGTATCCGCCCTGTGGGTGGTCGTCCTTGCGCTCATCTGGATCTATGCGGTCGCGGATGCGGCGATACGCGCCAGCCGGACCATGACCTCGGACGACACTGGTCTGGTGTGAGGTCCGGGATGCCCGCCAGCGAACTGGTACAGCTCAGGCGAGCGCGGGTTGGCGAGCCCCTCGCCCTCCCCGACCCGCGGCGTCACGGCACAATGTCGGTTGAGGAGGCCATCTCGCGGCGCCGTAGCGTGCGCGACTTTTCGGCCGAGCCGCTCGACCTGGCTAGCATCTCCCAGCTTCTGTGGGCGGCCCAGGGGATCACCTCGCCCGACGGCCTGCGGGCCGCGCCGTCGGCCGGGGCCTGCTTCCCGCTCGAGGTCTACCTTGTGTGCGCGGAGGGGCTGTTTCGCTACCTGCCCGAGGGGCATGCGGTCGTTCGCGTCATCGGGAGCACGGCCGACGTGAGGCGATCGCTGGCCGCCGCCGCGTACGATCAGGCCTTCGTTGCCGATGCGCCGGTGAGCCTTGTCTTCACGGCCGCTTACCAGCGAACGGCGGCGCGCTACGGGGAGCGCGGCATCCGCTACGTCCACATCGATGTGGGACACGCGGCGGAGAATGTGCACCTCCAGGCGGAGGCCCTTGGGCTCGGGTCCGTCCCCGTTGGCGCCTTCGACGACGAGGTGGTCGCCCGCGTCCTCTGTCTCCCGCCCGATCAAGCGCCGCTCTACATCATCCCCGTCGGCCGGCCGCTGCCACATTGACCCCCCGCCCGCTGCGGGCTATAATCGCCCTGGTGCCCCAGTAGCCAAGTGGATAAGGCACAGGCCTCCGGAGCCTGGACCGCAGGTTCGAATCCTGCCTGGGGTACCACGCGCGCGAGGGGGATCGGGTGCGCCATCTCTGTATCTGCCCAAGCGGGCTGCCCCGCTCGCCCTTAGCCCCGGTAGGGCACAGGCCTGCGGAGCCCTGGGCCGCCATGGCGGCCGGGCGGCGCCCCCCAAGAATCGGACTCTCGGGCGTTTCCGCGGCCCGGGGCACGCGCGCTGGCGCGCCGCAGAGCTGCCAGGGCCCACTGGAGGGCGAACTCACCCGTGGCAGGCCAGGGCGGCATGG
>Ga0123519_10009443_pt1 | contig 14697 bp, 7 predicted proteins | sample YelNatPaOPRAMG02_FD_87396 | JGI IMG/M metagenome (GOLD analysis project Ga0123519, IMG submission 87396) | Hot spring microbial communities from Yellowstone National Park - Yellowstone National Park OP-RAMG-02 (version 2) | ecosystem: Environmental > Aquatic > Thermal springs > Hot (42-90C) ...
CGAAGCACGAAATACGAAACAAATTAATAATCAAGGAAGCCGGGTTAGGGAAGTGTACAGTTAACAGTTTACTGTTTACAGTTTATAGGGGTTAGTACATAGTACATAGTTAATAGGTTGCTGTAAACTGTACACTGATTACTTAAAGCAGGAGTCAGGGGTCAGTAGTCAGGAATCAGGGGATAAAAAGTAGTCAAGGGTAAGTAGTATCCCTGACACCTCACTACTGGCTACTGACTACTTGATAATACGAATGGTTGAATGAGTGTTTACATAATTGGAGAGAAAAATGGATATTATTGAAAATTTATTTTCTTTGAAAGGGAAAATTGCTGTTATAACAGGTGGAACAGGAGTATTAGGTTTTTCAATTGCAAAAGGACTTGGGAAAGCAGGTGCAACTGTAATAATCTGTGCAAGAAGAAATGTAGAAGAATATGCTCTTTCTCTTAAAAAAGAAAGAATAGAAGCAGAAGGATATTTTATAGATGTTTTGGAGAGAGAAAAAATAAAAGAAACTCATGATAAAATTTTAGATAAATATGGAAAAGTAGATATTCTTGTAAATTGTGCAGGTGGAAATTTGAAAGAAGCAACTACTTCTTCTGAATTAAGTTTTTTTGATATACCAATTTCTGCATTTGAAAAAGTCATTGCATTAAATCTTTTTGGAGGAGCAATTTTACCATCTCAAATATTTGGAAAAAGTATGGCAAAAAATGAGGGCGGTGGTTCAATTATAAATATTTCTTCAATGAATGCCTTTAGACCTTTAACAAAGATTCCAGGATACTCTGCTGCAAAAGCAGCAGTTTCTAATTTTACTCAATGGTTAGCAGTCCATTTTGCTATGGAATATAATAAAAAATTGAGAGTAAATGCTATTGCTCCTGGTTTTTTTCTTACTACTCAGAATAAATATTTACTACTTGATGAAAAAGGGAACCTTACATTACGAGGAGAATCAATAATAAAACATACACCAATGGCTAGATTTGGAGACCCAGAAGATTTAATAGGAGTTTGTATATGGCTTGCTTCTGATGCATCAAAATTTGTTACAGGGGTAGTTATTCCAGTTGATGGTGGATTTAACGCATATTCAGGAGTGTAAAAACGAACTGGTAAGTATTTCAAATCCTCTATCTTATATTTAAAAATTGAGAAATTCTTTAGCAATTTTTGCACGTTTACCAAGGCAGTCAAATATAGTAAATACACCTTCACCTTTTCTTTCAGGTGGGAGTTGGTCATTATGAGGTCTCCAAAGACCTGCTCCTGGATTTGCTTCTATTTTATAAACTATAAGAGATGGAATTTCTTTCCCTTTTTCATCAAACATTTTTTTCTTATTCCCATTTTCATCAAAAAAAGGTATTAAAACAGGATTGCCTTCTTTATCTATTCTTTTTATTTCTTCCCCTTTTTCATCATAAATTTTTACATCTGTTGGATTTCCTTTTTCATCATAAAGTGGAACAATTTTTTCTTTTTCAAAATCAAAAACATATTTTAAATTATCATTTTCATCCACAAGAAATACAGGCATATAATCTCCCATTTCATAAGGAATATCATCAATAGAAAATCCAGTTAAGTCAGTAAATATTTCATCATATTTTACTCTTTCTTTAAATTCAGGATATATCTTTAAATACTCTTTTAGAATCTGTTTCCAATTAGTTTTAATATATTTTCTTTGAAATTCCATACTTTGATAAGCAGAAAATGTAATTTGTTCTCTTAAATCCTTTCTATATTTTGGATTGATTATTTCATCTGTATATTCAAAAAGAAGTCCACCTTGACCTACATTTGCAATACCTCTTGTACTTATAACTGTAATATGATGGGAAATAACATATTTTTCTTTTTCCCATACAAGAATCTGTCTGAAATATGAAAATAATGGTGTTTTTGGTTCTCTTTCAAGTAAAACAGGGACTCCTATTTTTGCAAATCTTTCTACTAAATTTTCAAGAAATTCTTTAGAATATAATTGTCTTACTCTTGATTCCAATACTTGTTGTATAACAACATTATCTGTTTTTGAAACTTCATATACAAGTTCAACAAGTTGTTCAATGTTTTCTTTCAGATATTTCCCGTTTTCTTTTACAGGTAAAATTAGAGATTTTCTGCCACCAGATTCTTTTTCTGGTTTAACTATTAATGTATCATAATTTTTTGCAAGTTTTTCTATTTTCTCTCTTATTTTTATTTTTGCTTTTTCTCCAATTTTTAATGTATCTTCCATATACCAGTTTTCTTGTTCCGGACATTTTACTCCACTACCTTGTAGCATTTTAGGTAATTCACATTTAAGATGAGTTGCTGATTCCCATATTAAAGGTTGAATAATAGGGATTTTGAAATGGTCAAATTCTGGTCTTAAAGGATGTGTGAAATGAGTAAAAATTCCATGTAAAACAATTGGCTTTTTAAAAGTAGCAAGAACCATACCTTCTTTATTTTCTCCTATATATTGGTATTTTTCTTTTAATTTTTTCATATCTTTTTCAGAAGGATAAAATAAACTTTCTTTTATTGTAAGGATTTTTCTCCCTTTTATTTCTTCAGGTATAGGAAAAGCAGAAAGGAAAAGGTTTATTTTTGATTCCTGGGAAAGTTTTGGTCCTTGTTGTAAAGCAACAGGAACAGTTGTGTTTCCATAAGGGAATATAATTCCTACATTTGCTCTTTCAGAAATCTGTAAGTCATCTGGTTCTATTTCTTCAAATATCTCTGGATAACCAAACCCTTCATATTTAAGAACTACAATATCCCTTAATCTTGCATAATGAAACCAAAACTTTTCTTCTTCTGTTTCTCCTTTTACCCCTATTGCACAAATACCTTTTTCAATATCTCCTACCCATAAATTTATATAATCAGAAGAAAAATTTTTAAGAGGTGTCTTTTCTATTATTAAATTTTTGATATAGGTATAAAGCCACCTATGGTATTTTGCAGCAAGTTTGAATTTTTTAGCCCTTGGTAGTTTTTCAAATACCGACGAACGTTCCTTATGGTAATGATATGGCAAATAATCAAAAATATGGCTATTAACAGTTATATCAAAAAACTTTGCGATTTCATTATTATATTGGTCATCATTAAAACAATTAGAGATTTTTTCAAGAAGTAAAGAGATATCTGTAAACATAAATGCATAACATATTTCTTCTTCAAATTTTTTATCTCCTTTTTTAAGTTCAGCAGCATTACCAAGTCCTGTTACAAGTCCTATATAATCTCTATCAATAATTTCTTCTCCTGAAAATACTTTTTCTATGTAATAGGAAAGGTCATTTCCTCCCAAAGATATGATTTTTTCATTTAACATTTCCAGATAGTATCTTGAAATTTTTAAAAATCTTCCAAATGTGTAAGAAGAAATTTCTTCTTTCCCATCTCCAATTATTTTTTTTGCTTCTTCAATAACTAAAGAAATGTTTTTGGCTTTTTTAATTTTTTCAAATTCTTTTTCTGCTTTATCAAATCCTTCTTTTCTTTCTTTTAAAGAAACTATCCTATCAAACTCCTTTTTCCTCTCTTCCCATCTTGCAATTTTTGCTACTTTTTCTTCAACTGCTTTTAATGAACCAGCAAGTCCTGTACTCACTTCTCTATACTGATATTTTTCTTCAGGATGATAAATAGGTCTTACGAAATTTTTTATAATAAAATCTATTTCTTTTTCATTATATAAAAATTTTCCATTACCAAATTTCTTGATTTTTTCTCCATATTCATATTTCAATTTAATAATTTCTTCTTCCTCCAATTTCCCATTTATCAAATAAATACCTCCAAAAATAAGAAATTTACCAAAATCAAAATCTTTAACTTCCAGTCCTTTCGCAAGTTTAGAAAATGTATCTGTAACAAACCTATCTTTTAGAGACCATAATTTTTCTTTTTTATTCTCTGTTTCTTCTCTCAAAACTTCCTCTACTTTCCTTTCTAAAATTATATTTTTTCTTATTCTTGAAAGAAGCATATTTGCTTTTTCTTTTTCTCCATTTAAAATTGCAGAAAGAATTTGTTCACTTAAAAACTTTTCATCTTCCATCTGCTTCTTCCAATTTTTAATTGTTTCTTTCCCTACTCCTAAACATCCATAAACTGCTTTTTCTTCAAGAGCAAATAATTCCTTTACTTTTCTTCTACAACTTGAAGAATGGAAACCAAATACAGGCTTTCTTGCACCTGAAGAACCATCTGCAAAAACCAAAGCACTATAAGGTCTATCCTTTTTCATAAGATAAATCATCTTCGGCAGATTATCTATAAGGGTTAAAAGTTCTGGGTCTGGAATACCAAGGTCTATAAAATCTATTCCTTGTATTGCTTCTTCATAATGTAAAAATGGCCCTCTTTTATCTACAACAAGAAGATGGATTTTACCAGTAAGGTCATTAATAATTTTTTCTTTATCCTTTTCAGGTAGGTCTCTTATTCCAATCCAGTTTTTTAAATCACCTCCATAAACAAGGCAGTTTGTTTTAATTAAACTTTCATCTATCCCGATATTTATAAGATAGTCCTCTACTTCATTTTTGATTTTTTCTAATCCAGATTCAGGCACATGATTTAAAATATCAGAACCTGTGCATCTACCAACTATCCTTATATCTGCAGGAGAAACAAAATTTTTAAACATCTCTTTGATTATTTCTCTTCCTTCAGGGTCAATATCAAGAAGTATATGGTTATAGAAAACTTTTGAATAAATTTCTAATTTTCTACTTCCTGCACTAAATCTTACATCTGAAACTGGAATAAGTTTGCCATCTTTTAATTCTCCTTCTTTATAATTTGCTGTCATTACTCCAATAAGTTCAGAATCAGAAACTATTTTTGTATTTTTCCTTCTTGCTTCATTTAATAAATCATAAATAAGTTTTACTTTTCTAAATGGTCCAACCCTATTTATTTCTTCAAGCCCTTGCGCTTTTTTGTTTACCCAGTAAGTAAACTTAAAATCAATTTCTCTATTTTCTTCTACATCTATAATACCCATTTTTTTAAGTGTTTTTGCAATCTGTGGAAGTCTTGATAAACAAATTGGTTTTCCAAGTATTTCAAAATATTTAGGATATTTTTTTATAAGGTAATCAAATGCTTTTGCTTCCCAATCTATTTCAAATTCAGTTTCTGCTTTCCAACTCAAAACTTCTCTTAAATCATTTAATACTACTTTTTGAAGTTTTTCTGGAATCCCAAATGAAGAAATGATTTGAGAAGAAACTTCTTTATCAACACATGCTATAATAATTGCATAAAGTAAACTGAATTCTTTAGGGACACAAAAACCTCCATAAGTTTCTCCAGAAGGAAGAACTTTTCTATCTCCTCTTATATTCCACTGATTTCTGAAAAATTCAAATTCTCCTATTCCAAGTGTATCTAAATTTATACCTGCAGTTAAAGAAAGGTAAAAGACACCTCCCCTGGAGAAGAAATTTTCTCCAACTTTTAGAAATTCTGCAATTCTTGTAGAAGGGATTGCTACAGGACCTCCTATATTATAAAGAGAGTAAAGTTTTTCTCCTGAATTAGCAGAAAAATTGTCTATTCCACCAACCCATTTTGGAATATCTCTTACAGAATAAACTTCTTTTGCCCCTAAATCCACTCTGCTTGGTGTATAAAGCAAATTGTACTTTTTAAAAGGTCCTTCTGCTTCGTATCTGTAAATTGGATTTGAAAGTTCTCCAATAAGATTTTCTTCAGCAATAATTTCTCTTGATGCATTCAATTTTGCATAAGTTGGGTTTAAATAATTTTTAAGGAAATTTTTTACTTCCTTTTCCAAATTGAATTCTTTTATTAATTTTCCTCTTACTTCCTCTAATATTTTTGCTTCTTTCTCTTCTATTTTGCCATCAAAAATATTTCTTGCAATATCAGGATATTCTTCTTCAATTGTTCTAATAACTTTTTCTGGCTCTTCGGCAACAAAATCTTTATTGTTTATATCCTTTCCTTCTTTCTGAAGAAGTAAACAAATTTTACTTACTTCTTTACCTATTTCAGGGTATGCAAAAAGAGTTTTTAAAATTCCAAATTTATAAGTTTCTGCTTGTAGATTATTTTCTTTTATTACTTTTTCACCTACTTTTATTAAATTTTCTCTCCATTTTTTTATTCTTTTATCTACTTTTTCTTCAAGATGGTATCTTCTTATAATGTTGGAAAGGAGCATCCCTTCTTCAAGCCAGTTTTTTACATTGAATTCACTCTCTCCAGGGCCAAGTGTTGTTAAAATATGAACAGAAGGTATTTGTCTTCTCGGGAAATTTATAATAGGTAAATATTTTTCAAATTCATTTATTAACTTATTTTGAATAAGGAACTCTTCAAGATTTTTCTTTATTTGTTTCTTCCTATTTTCTTTTAAAAATTTCTTAACTAAATTTTTATCACTTTCATTTTCAAATATGACTTTTTTAAGTGCATCAAATCTTAGAACTTTTTCCTTTTCACATATCCTACCAATCTCTTCTATAAGATTTTCAAAAGTTTTTTCTACTAATACACTCATATATGCAATTTCTTTTTCATCTTTTACTTTATTATCTTTTATTTCCTCAAGGATTTCCTTTGCTATACTTATGTTTTCTGTAAACATAACTTCTTCTATATTTAAAGCCCAATTTTCTGCATTTGCCCTATACATTTCTTCAAGTATATTTCTCTGAACCCATGCACGGAATTTATAAGAGTTCCCATCAGGGATTATCTGATATGTAGCATATGCAGGAAGTGCTTCAACCCAATCATCACATTTTCTAAGCCAGTCCTTCATATCTGGAGTAACATAAATATTTTCCCCTCCTTCTGCAAGTAGTTTTTCAATTTCAGAATCCTCCCCAAAAAATGGTTCTTTTAATTCATTTAAAAGCCCCATATAAATAGCATCTATCGGAAAAATCCTTTGGAAGAATATCATATAGATAGGATTTCTTGATGGGAAAAAATGTAATTTTTTCTCAAACTTTTTTATTTCTAATCTGATGCTATCAAAAGTTTCTCTTATGGCTTTTAGGTTAATTTTTAGTTCATCTTCCTCATATTTTTTAATAAGAGAAATTTCATATTCTGTAAGGATATCTTTTAATTTTTTCATTCCATTTTTTATTTGCGCAAGAGAAATTTCATTATCTGATGCTAAATTTTCTAAAAATTGTATTTCAGAAAGAAGGAAAAATTGGTCAACTTTTGATTGATTTAAAATTTTTCTAATCTTTTGTGTAAATTGAGAAACTTTTGAAGAAGGGATAAGTTTTGAATTTGCAAGAAGGAGAGCATCAATATAAAAAGCCCTACTAAATCTTCCACATACAATTCTTCTGTTTTCCTTCCTTGCATTTAAAGAAATTTTTTCTGCACATATTCTGTCAAGGTTTTCATTATATGTTTCTTCTATTGCTTTATAAATATTATTTCTTAAATTTTCAAGGTCTTTTTCACTTTCAATAATATTTTTTACTCTTTCTCTGTCATATGGAAGCCCAAATTTTTTCCTTGCTAAAAGCCACGCACATAATTTTTTCTTCTCTATTTCTTCTTTTTTTCTGATTCCTTCTTCAAGAAAAGATATATAATACTTCCCATCTTTTTCTTTTGAAAGTAAACTTTTTATTTTTTCCTTTTGAACACTGGAGAAATTTTTGTAAATTGAAAGAAAAGATAAAAGAACCTTTTTTTCTTCTGTTTCTTTTAATTTTTTAATAAAATTTTTTATCTCCATAATTCCTCCCTCAAAGAAGATGGATAAAGTAGGCCGTGGAGGAATTGGCGCCCTCGCATCCCAATACCGGGGTGGCTCACCATCTCGCCACCCTTGCTATACGGTGCTCATTATTCTTCGCACCAGCAACTACTCGGGTCGGCCACTCGCTGGCAACACTCTTATTCATCGTGTTGCCTTACTTCGCTCTTTTCAATTCCTCCTTTCAAAGAAGATAGATAGAGTAGGCCGTGGAGGAATTGAACCTCCAGCCTTGGCATTAAGAGTGCCCTGCTCTGCCAGTTGAGCTAACGGCCCAATCCCTTCGCTATTCTATATAATACATAAATTATTACTAAAAATAAAATAACCCTTATAAATATTCCAAGTTTATTACTTTTCTCTCCTCTTTTACTTTCTATTTCTTTTAACCTTTTTGCAAATACAGAAAATTCCTGTGCACATTTATCGCTACAGAAAATACCGTCTTCTGTAATATGTTTACATTCTGCACATAAAGGTCTACTACATTGTTTACATCTTGTTACAGCAGTTCTACCTGTATGATAAAAACAATCTGCCATTTTTCTCCTTATTTATAGTTTACTTATTATTTTATCCATTTCTTCAAGAATTCTCGGTTCTTTTTCCCAAGGAGGTATTCCTTCTATTTCTCCTTCTCTAATTTTATCATAATAGTTTATAAAACTTAAAATTTTAAAATTTTTTAGTTTTTCTTCAATATACTTTTTTTCTTTTTCTTCTTTAATTTTGTTTCCAATAACTCCTATATTTTTTATACCAATTTCTTTGCCCAATTTCTCTATTTTAAATGTTGTCTCAATACTTTTTTCTCCAGGTTCTGTTATAATTAAAAGGTAATCAATGCCAGAAGTAGTTCCTCTGCCTAAATGTTCAATTCCTGCTTCCATATCAAGAATAACAACATCTTTTCTTCCAAGTATAAGATGTCTGAGTAATGATTTTAAAAAAGCATTTTCAGGACAGGTACAACCAAGCCCACCACCTCTTACACTTCCCATAACTCCCAAAAGAATATTATTGTGTTTTAGAAAGAATTTTTCAGGGATATCATCTACTTTTGGATTTAATTTGAAAAAAATGTTTGGCTGTCCAGGTTTAGTTTCAGTCCTTTCTTGAATGAGAGATTTCATTTCTATTAAAGGAGTAATTTCACCTTTTATTCCAAGAGTAATTTGTAAATTTGTATCAGGGTCAGCATCTATTAAAATAACTCTTTGTCCTTTTTTACTGAAAGAAATAGCAAGTGAAGCAGCAATAGTTGTTTTGCCTGTTCCACCTTTTCCACTAATTGCTAATTTCATAATTAAAATTTTAAACAATTTTTTCTTTTATATCAAAATTTTTTAAAATATTTTTCGTCTAATGTATAATTTATTATAAATCCAAAGTGAAGATGTTAAGACAGTATATAGGGGATAGTACATAGTCGGTAGGAGCAGGGGAGTAAAGCAAAAATCAAAATGCAAAAATCAAAAATCAAAATGGGAAATCCGAAATCCGAAGCACGAAATACGAAACAATTAATAATCAGGGAAGCTGGGTATGGAAAGACAGTACATAGGGGTTAGTACATAGTACATAGTTAATAGCAGGGGAGTAAAGCAAAAATCAAAATGCAAAAATCAAAATGACAATGCAAAAGCCAAAATGGGGAAATACGAAGCACGAAACAAAAGCAAAAATAGGAAATACGAAGCACGAAATTCGAAACACTAAATACAAAGCACGAAGCACGAAATACGAAACAAAATCGTACATCCTCAAGGAAGATAGGTATGTTTGTTTAATGTTAACATAACACATAACACATGAAACATTACACATTGAATACGAATGGTTGAGTAAATTATGGATAACCTAATAGAGAAAGCAAGAAAAATACATTTAATTGGAATTGGAGGGATAGGAGTAAGTGGTCTTGCACAAATTCTTTTGAAACATGGGAAAAAAATAACTGGTTCAGATAATGTTTATTCCACTTTAATAAAGAAATTAGAGAAAAAAGGAATTAAAATTTTTATTGGGCAAAAGGAAAGAAATATTTCTTCTGATATTGATTTGGTTATCCATTCTCAGGCTATTACTTCTGAGAATCCAGAATATAAAAAAGCACTTTCTTTAAAAATACCTATTATTAGTTATCCAGAAGCAGTAGGGTTTTTGATGAATAAGAAAAAAGGAATAGCAATAGCAGGTACACATGGTAAAACTACAACATCTGCTTTGATAGTAAATATTTTACAAAAGAATAACTTTTCACCTTCTTTTTTGATAGGAGGAGAAATTATTGGTAAAGGTAATTCAGGAGTAGGAGAAGGAGAGTATTTAGTAGTTGAAGCATGTGAATATAAAAGGTCTTTTCTAAATTATTATCCAGAAATTGCTGTAATTACAAATATTGAGGAAGACCATTTAGATTATTACAAAAATTTGGAAGAAATAAAAAAAGCATTTGAAAAATTCTGTAAAAATGTAAGAGAAAATGGTTTTATAGTTTGCTGGGAAGAAGATGATTTTTTCAAAGTAATAAGGAAAAATTTTTTAAAAAAAGCAATTACATTTGGTTTAAAAGAAGGAATGTGGCAGGCAAAAAATATAGAATATAGTAAAAAATTTACTTCTTTTGAATGCTGGTTCAATAATAAGTTTATTGGGAAAGTAAAGATAAAAATTAAAGGTCTTCATAATGTTTTAAATACATTGGCTTCTTTTGCAGTTGGAGATATAATAGGTATACCATGGGAAAATTTAAAAAAATCAGTTGAAGAATTTAAAGGAGTTCATCGAAGATGTGAAATAATAAAAAAAATAAATGGAATAACAATAATGGATGATTATGGACATCATCCGACTGAAATTAAATCAACTCTTAAATCTATTAGAGAAATATATCCTAAAAATAGATTAATTGTAGTTTTTCAGCCACATCAATATAGCAGAACTAGATTTTTATTAAAGGATTTTGCTTCTTCTTTTCTTTTAGCAGATAAGGTTATTGTTCCTGATATTTATTTTGTTAGGGATTCTTTATTGGAAAAAAGACTTGTAAATGCAAAGATTTTAGTAGAAAGAATAAGAAAAAACCAGAAAGAAGCAATATATATTCCCACATTTAGTGAGATTGTTACTTATTTAAAAGAAATTATAAAACAAGGTGATATTGTTTTGACAATAGGAGCAGGTCCTGTAAATGAAGTTGGGAAAGAACTTATAAAAGAATTAGAAAAATGAAAGAAATAATTTTAACAAAAGAAGAGATTTATGAAATTGAAAAATTAACAACAGAAAAATATGGAATAAGTAATTTAATTTTAATGGAAAATGCTGGAAGAATTACAGCAGATATAGTAAATGAAATTTTAAGGGAGCAGGGAGGAAAAAGAAAAGTGATAGTATTTTCAGGCAAAGGAAATAATGGTGGAGATGGTTTTGTTTGTGCAAGATATCTTTTTAATTTTGATATAGATGTTGATGTTTATTTTATAGGAGAAGAAAACAAATTAAAACAAATTTCCTTTACAAATCTTGAAATTTTACGTAAAATAGGAGTAGAGGTAGTTTCAATTAAAGAAGTAAATATAGAAAAAATAGAAATAGAAAAAGCAGATGTAATTGTAGATGGGATTTTTGGGATAGGGTTAAATAGTGAAGTAAAAGGAGTAGAAAAACAACTGATAGAAGAAATTAATAAAAAGAAAAAACTTACTGTGAGTATTGATATACCATCAGGGCTTGATGCAAATACAGGTAAAATTTTAGGTAAATGTATAAACGCAGATGTTACAGTAAGTTTTGGTTTTGGGAAAAGAGGGTTTTATTTAAATGATGGCCCTGGTGTAACAGGAGAAATAAAAATAGTAGATATAGGATTTCCCAAAATTTTTTATAGAGATGGATAAGAAATTGTTTTTTATATTAACTGGTTGTTTTTTGATAAATCATATAATATATGGTAGTTCTGAAAAATTTTATATAGAAGGTTTTCAATATGGAACAGAAAAACAAAAACTGGAAATTTTAGAACAACTATCAATCAAGAAAAATAAAATTTACCTTCCACAAATTGCTGAACTTCTTAGTGACCCTTCTAAGGAAGTAAGAAGTAAAGCAGTTTATACATTGCTTAAAATTGGAGATTCCACATGTATCCCTTATTTTAAAAAAGCACTTGATGATTCCTGGTGGCAAGTAAGGTTATATGGAATAAAAGGATTAGTAGAGTATGGGGAAAGTGATATTATTTCTGATTTGATAAAAGGTCTTGATGATTCTTATTGGCAAGTAAGATATTATAGTGCAGTTGGACTGGGGAAATATGGAGATGAAAATGTTATGGAAGTTCTGATAGAACATTTGAAAGATGAAAATGGAGAGGTAGTTGAAGAAATCCTTTGGGCATTGAGTAGATTAATGTGGAGAGATGAAGCAAGAGCAAAATTTAAAAAATTATCAGAAGAATCTTTAAAACCACTATTTGAAAAGTTAAAAGCACCTCAAATATCTTTGAAAATAAGAACAATATGGGTTTTAGAAGCCACAGGAGACGAAAGGGTTATACCTTATCTTATTGAAACATTAGAAGATACAAATGATGAAGTGAAAATAAGAACAATGTGGGCTCTTGAAAATTTAAAAGCAACCTCTGCCAGATATGCAATTGAAAGTAAATTAGAAGAGCCATCTTTAAAAGTAAAAAAGGAAGCAATAAAATCTTTAGTCCGACTTAAATCCCAAGATACAGTGGATGGTCTTATAAAAAAATTAAAAGAGCCTGATGAAGAGATAAAAATTTATGCTTTATGGGCATTAGAAAGAATAAATGAACCAATAACATATCCAGAAATAGTTACTTCTCTTTTAGACCCTTCTTTAAAAGTAAAAGAATACGCAGCAAAGATAATTGAAGATATTAAAGACCCAAGATTTTATCCTTCTCTTCAAGCACTTGTTATTTCTGATGTTTCTCCTTTAGATGTAAAAATTTTATGTCTCCAGATTTTAGGGAAAATTGGAGATAAAACTGTAAAAGAGTTCCTTTTTGAAATAAGTAGAAAAGAAATTCCTTCTTTAAGAGTAGAATCATTAAATTCTTTATTTTTAATTGATAAGTTTGATGAAAAATTTTTAAGGACACTATGTTTTATAGAGAATTTTGATAAGATAAAATATGTAAGAGAAAAAGCGAATGTTTTGTTAAAAAATATAATAGAGCAAGTAATATCTAAATTGAAAAGTACAAATATAGAAGAAAGAACAGAAATACTAGGAAAAATTGAATTTTTAGAAGGAAGTAAAAATTTTGATTTACTGTTGAAAGAAATGGCAAAAAGTAAATATCCTGAAGTAAGAGAAAAAATGAGTTTAATCGCTATTGAAAGCCCGGATAAAAGAGTTATAAAAAATTTACATGCGCTTTTTAAAGAACCAGATATTTCAATAAAGAAAAATGTATCTTTAGCACTTGGAGAAATTAAAGATAAAACTTCTATTTCTTTATTGAAGGATGGACTTAAAAGTTTTGACCCGGAACTACAAATTAACTGCGCCTGGGCATTAGCAAAGATAGGTTCTAAAGAAGGACTACCAATTGCAATTAATTTTTTAAATAGTAAAAATATAGAATTTCAAAAAAAATCAGTTGAAGTTTTGGGATACATAGGAGATAAAAAAACTTCTTCTCTTCTTTTAAAAACTATGTCAGAAGCAGAACCAGAGATTAAAGTTATATGTGGATGGGCATTAGCAAGGATGGGAGAAGTAAAAGGTATTGAAACATTAGTGGAATTATCAGAAAAAGATATAGAACCTTTAAGAACACAGAGTAATATTTACTTAGCAGATACTTCTATTCCTAAATATTTAAAAGAAAAAATACCTTCAATCAGAGAAGAAATCCATAATAGAAAAATAGGAGTACAGGAAATATATCCTAAAATTATAAAAGGATATGAAGTATCAACTCCTATTATAATTGATGGGAAAGATGATGATAGGTTTTGGGGAAGTATGGAAAAAGATGGTAAATTTTTACTTTTAGGAGAAGAAAAAATTCCTGCAGAAATTCAAACAAAAGTTGGGATTGGATACGATGATAAAAATCTTTATTTCCTTTTTATTTGTGAAGACCCTAAATCTTCTCAGTTAAATATTAACAGTAGAGATTTTGTAACAATATGTTTAAACCCTAAAAATTCATCTAACCAGTGGTATCAATTTGTAATTCATCCAGTAAGTAATTTTATAAAATATGCATATATCTGGAAATTTTATAAAAATGAAGAACCAGAAAAATTCTGGCAATCTAATTGGAAAGCAGAAACTTCTATTGAATCAAATAGATGGATAGCAGAAATTTCAATTCCTCTCTCTGATATTAAGATAGAAAAAATTACAAAAGGAATTGAGTTTGGAATAAATTTTCAAAGAGAATCTTCTACACTTCCTCTAACAACATGGACAGGTAGAATTGATAATCCAGAGCAGTTTGGAACAGTAGTTTTTGAAGGGAAAGAATGATAAATGGCAAATGATAAATCTTTAAATACGATAAGGAAGAAGCGATATCCAATTTGCGATATGCGATATGCAATTTTCCTGAAGCATCGGAATTTCAAAGATTCTTCTTTAGCAGATAAATTCCAGATGCTTCTTCTTACGTTTTTCAGCAAGAAATACCTTAATGTAAGTAGTTGCTTTTATACTTTATTGGGTTTCATGGATGCAGGTGCGAAGAATAATGAGCACCGTATTGCATGGGCGCCGAGATGTGAGGCGCCTGACCGAAGCGTAGTTTGCAAGATGCAAAGCACCCTGATTATCTTGATGGTTTTATTTTTTACTCCTACTTTATCAGGGATTTCATCTGAATGGTTTGATAGAAACAAAGAACTTAAAGTAGTTTTTTCTTCTTCTTC
>Ga0123519_10009444_pt1 | contig 14695 bp, 12 predicted proteins | sample YelNatPaOPRAMG02_FD_87396 | JGI IMG/M metagenome (GOLD analysis project Ga0123519, IMG submission 87396) | Hot spring microbial communities from Yellowstone National Park - Yellowstone National Park OP-RAMG-02 (version 2) | ecosystem: Environmental > Aquatic > Thermal springs > Hot (42-90C) ...
CCTAATGGGAGTAGATAATAGATGGGCATCGATCGTGAAAGGTTGAACCCTGGAGCACAGCCTTCGTCAGGGCCAGGGGGGGAAGTGACACCAAATGGCGCTCCTTCTGGAGCAAGGGGGCCGGTAACGCCCTCCTCGCGAAACCGATCAGGCCGCGCACGCCTTGTGATCCTGGCGTTGCTCTTGATCGTGCTGGCGGCGGCCAGCTACTTCGGCTATGGATACTACCAGGACCAGATGCTTTACGTTTCCACGGACAACGCTTACGTTACTGGTGCTCTGATCCAGGTGGGCAGCCTCAATGCGGGGCGCGTGAGCGAGGTGTCTGTGGATATCGGGCAGCACGTGATGGCAGGGCAATCGGTGGCAACGGTGATGCTGCCCAGCGCCTTGGCAACGACAGCCAGTGGCACGCCCAAGATGGGTTTCCGTGGCACTGATGACCAGATGGTCAGCGTGGAATCGCCGGTGGACGGCGTTGTAGTCTCACGCCAGGTTAATCCGGGGGATACCATTGCTGCTGGGCAGCCCCTGCTGACCGTCGTCGAGCCCAGCAAGCTCTGGGTCCAGGCGCAGATAGAGGAGACGAAAGTCGGGCGTGTTCACGTGGGGCAGACGGTTGCCGTCACGCTCGATGCTCTAGGCCGAACGCTGCCGGGAAAAGTGGTGGCGGTAAACGAAGCGACAGCGGGCACGTTTTCGCTATTGCCTCAGGGCAACACGTCAGGAAACTTCACCAAGGTCACGCAACTAGTGCCGGTAAAGATCGCGGTGGATTACGGAGAGGCGCCACTCGTCCTCGGGTCCTCTGCCGAAGTCAAGATTCGCGTTCAGGACTGAGGTCAGCAGGATGACCAGCTTCCGGTTGCGCTTGCCGCGCCCTCACCATCGCCTGCACGGGCTATCGTACGAGTGGCAGGCTCTGATCGTGGTTATTGTTGGGTCCTTTATGGTCATGCTTGACTCGACGGTGGTCAACATTGCCCTGCCGCGCATTATCACTGTCTTTCAGGCGCCTGTCGATTCCGCTCAGTTCGTCCTCACTGGGTATATGATCGCGCTGGCCATCATCATGCCGGCCACCGGTTACCTGACCGATACATATGGCACCAAGCGTATCTACCTGATCTCGATGTTCCTTTTCACCGTGGGCTCGGCGCTGTGTGGTATGGCTTGGAACGTGGAAAGCCTGGTTTTGTTCCGCGTCTTCCAGGGCCTCGGTGGTGGCATGATGATGCCATTGGGGATGACGATCATCTTCAAGGTAGTGCCGGTAGAAAAGCGCGGGCTATTCAGTGGCGTGTTCGGCCTACCGATGCTACTGGCTCCGGTGATAGGCCCCACCGTCGGAGGCTACATCGTAGAGTACATCGACTGGCGCGTGATCTTCACCTTGAACCTGCCCATCGGAGCGTTAGGTCTGTTCCTCGGTGGCCTGCTGTTGCGAGAGACCGAACTCATTCCGGATTTGCACCCTGACTGGCAGGGCTTCGTTCTTTCTGGTCTGGGCTTCGGAGCGCTCTTTTATGGACTGGAAAAGACCTCGGACTGGGGCTGGGATGACGTGCGAAGTGTCGCCCTGCTGGGAGGAGGAGTTGTCGTTCTCCTTATTTGGGTGATAGTTGAGCTTACGGAAGAGCATCCGCTTGTGGATCTGAGAGTGCTTCAGGATGCGACGTATGCGCTGGCTACGAGCATCAATTTCGTGGTTACAGTGGGCCTCTTCGGGTCAATACTGCTGCTGCCGCTTTTTCTGCAGAACTTCCGCGGGCTGGGGGCGATGCAAACGGGCCTGCTCATGTTCCCGCAGGCGTTGGCCTCTGGCTTGATGATGCCGGTATCTGGCCGGCTTTTCGACAAGCTAGGGCCGCGTCCGCTCATTGTCCCGGGGCTGGTCCTCTTGGCCTATGGGACGTGGCAGCTCAGCTACCTCGACATCACGACTCCCGACGCGACTATTCGCGACATACTGATCATGCGCGGGCTAGCGATGGGCTTGATTATGATGCCGGCGATGACAGTGGCGATGAACCGACTGCCGCCGCACCTGATCGCTCGCGGCTCGTCGCTCACCAACGTCTTGCGTCAGCTTTTTGGGGCGCTGGGCACTGCCCTTTTCGTAACGCTGCTGCAGAATCGTCAGCAGTATCATCAGGCTATGCTTTCCCAGATGATGACGCCGGACCTGCCGGGTGTGCAAAGGGCATTGGCCGGCGTCCAGCAGTACCTGGTACATCAAGGCTACAGTCTGGTGCAGGCTAAGGCAGCCGGGGTGTATCTGCTCTACCAGAACGTAATGCTGCGGGCTTCTGTGCTGAGCTTCGAGGATTGCTTCATCGTCGCCGCAGCGATCTGCCTGTTGGCCATCATACCCACCCTGTTTCTCACTAGTACTGGTGTCACCCGGCAGGCCGGACAGCCGATGGGGCTGGAGTGATTCCGAAGGAGGAGAACGCAGCGTCTTCAGGCCACATTGGGGCGTGGCACGCCGCCGGTTTGCAGTGTAGAATAGGCGTCGGTGAATCGGGGGATTGCTGAGAGAGCATCGAGCACGCTGGGGGTTGACGCATGGCACAGCGAATGACTCTGGATAGAGAGAAGGCGATGGCTACGCTCAAGCAGTATACCAAGAGCGAGAGCCTGATCAAGCACGCTTTGGCAGTAGAGGCGGCGATGGCTGCCTACGCGAGGAAGTTCGGCGAAGATGAGACCAAGTGGCGAGTGACAGCCCTGTTGCACGATTTCGATTACGAGATTCATCCCACGGCTGATGAGCACCCGATGAAGGGCGCTGACATGCTGGCCGAGATGGGCTACCCGGAGGATGTGGTTTATGCCATCCGTGCCCATGGCGATCACACGGGGTTGGAGCGCAAGAGCCGCCTGGACAAGACGCTCAATGCGGTCGACGAGCTGACGGGTTTCATCAGTGCCGTGGCGCTGGTACGCCCCAGCAAGAAACTGGACGAAGTCGAGGTCTCCTCGGTCAAGAAGAAAATGAAGGACAAGGCCTTCGCCCGTGCGGTCAGCCGCGAGGATATGCTCAAGGGCGCGGAGGCGCTGGGTATCCCGTTCGACGAGCATGTGCGCTTTGTCATCGAGGCTATGAAGCCAGTGGCCGAGGAATTGGGGTTGGCCGGAGAGCGATAGCGATCAGCGGCGAGTAATGGGCCGCTAATCTGCACTCTCGATTGCAGCCCCAGTCACCACGATCCTCAGCTCGGACTTAGGTCGACGTTGAAGAAGCGCTCAAGGATTCTGCCTCTCCGCAGCCAGCGAAGCACGAGCACCCAAGCGCTAGCCGCCAGAGCGATTACCACGTACTCGGCCGGGCTCAGAAGCACGAGTTCGAAAAACGAGCGCAGGGAAGGGACGGCGAGGACGGCGGCGTAGGCCGCCAGCAAACCCAAGGCCAGCCAAGTTATTTTGGGGTTGCCGGCCAGTCGGTCGCCACCGGCCCAGAACGAGGACGGGGGCTCTACAAAGAGAAGCAGCAAGATGCCGCAGAGGACGAGGAACGAGGTGAGTGCCGTTTGGATGAGCGGCAGCGTGGGAAATATGTAGTCAGCCGGGTGAAGGCCGGGATTGAGGGGGCGGTTTCTGAAGTAGGTTGGCATCACGAAAGCCAGATAGGTAGCTAACCCGAACAGGCCCAGTGTCAGGGCGGAAGGCAAGACGAAACCCAGTAAGCGGCGCACAAGACGCCCGCGGGGGACAGGCCCGGGCCGAGCCCAGGCGGCGAGCGCGATGGAAGGAATGCCAACCGTGAGAAGCGTGAGGATGGCGTTCTGCTTGGGCGAGAAGGGAAAGCCGGAGACGACTTCCACGGACATGATGAGCATGGCCGCGTAGAAGACGCGAACCAGGAAGATCTTCAGAATATCCTGCATTCCGTTGACGATGCGCTGTCCCTCCTGCAGCGCGTGAGGCAGAGCGCTGAAGGAGTCATCCAACAGCACGATATCGGCCACGCTGCGGGTGGCCTGGCTACCGCTGTTCAAGGCGATGGCGAGATTGGCCTTCTTCAGGGCGAGCACGTCGTTGACGCCATCGCCGACCATTGCCACATAGTGTCCTTGGTCGCGCAGCGCCTGAACGAGACGCTCTTTCTGTTGAGGACTGACGCGGCCAAAGACGGTTGCCTGGGAGGCGGCCTGGCTGAGCTGCACGTCGTTCATCTGGGCAAGGTCGGCGCCAGAGAGCACGCGCAGGTCCGGCCCCATGCCAGCTCTGATGGCGAGAGCGGCTGCTGTGGAGGGATTATCGCCGGAGACGATCTTTATCTGTACGCCGGTCTGGGCAAAGGCCGCTAACGTTTCCTTCGCGTCGGGCCGCAGTTCATCGCTCAAGGCCACCAACCCCAGAGGCAGCAGGCCTTGGGGCAGCGTCGGCTCGCTCTCCTGCGGGAGCGGAACCGGTGGTTGATAGCAACCGAACAGCAGCACGCGCAGCCCCTGTTCGGCCAAGGAAGAGACCCGTTGGCGGAGGCCGTTCTGAGCCGCCAGGTAGGGGAAGAGCATCTCAGGCGCCCCCAATACATAGGTCCTCGGTTCCTCACTCCCCAGAGTCAGCGCGCTCCATTTGTAGGCCGAGGAGAACGGCACTTCTGCTAGCACTGGTCGAGGCTGCCCCGGGCAAGCAGCAGCAATGGCCTCGCTGGTGCGGTTGCGCGACGAAGCGCTGGCCACGAAATCGCCTAGCAGGCGGCACAGCTGTCGTTCGGAGATATCGATCGGGTGCACGGCGTCGAACCGGATGCGATTGGTCGTCAGAGTGCCTGTCTTGTCCAGGCAGAGCACATCGACATTGCTCAGCGACTCGACTGCGTTGGCCTGCTGTACCAGCACGCCTTTCCCGACCATGCGCACGGCGCCCATCGCATAGGCGAGGGCAATGGCCAGGAAGAGGCCATTGGGCACCAGCCCGGCGATGACGGTAGACATCTGGACACTCACGACCAGAGGAACGCCGGTGAAGACGGTGATTACCCAGACCATAAGCTCGAAGTAGGCGGCGATGAAGAGGATGACACGGATCAAGAGGTTGATCTCTTCCTGCAGGGGTGTGAGGACGCGGCGAAAAGCGCGGGCACTGGCCGTCATCTGGTTCGCTAGGCTAGCGGCGCCCACTTTCTGCACCTCGTACAGGGCCGCGCCGGTGGTGCAGAAGCTGCCGGAGTACACTGGATCTCCTGCGCGCTTATGGACCAGATCGGACTCGCCGGTCAGGAGCGACTCGTCGACGTCCATCGCCCCCTCGACCACCTGTCCGTCACATACGATCTGGTCTCCAGGCCGGGCCACGGCCAGATCGCCCACCACGATCTCGTTAGGGTCTACGGCTTGTTCCTGGCCATCGCGTAGCACGACGACCGTGGGGCGGGTGATGAGCGCGATGTGGTCCAAGGTGCGCTTGGCGCGCACCTCCTGCACGAGGCTGACGAGAGTGTTGACGGAGATGACGCCTACGGAGACCAGGGCATCGCTGGGGCGGCCGAGGATGACGAGCGCCAGGCCAAGCACGAAGATGACGAGGTTGATGAAGGTGAAGACGTTCTCGCGGACGATCTGGCCGTAGGTCCGGCTAGTTCGGACGGGCATTTGATTGCCCAGCCCCTTGGCTCGGCGCTCCTGCACGTCGGCGACGGATAGCCCCCGGCGGGGTGCCGCGCCTGCTCCCGTTCCCAAGGCAAGCCTCTCAATCACGACCGTACTCCCATCTGGCCGACTCGGAACAACTATACCATTCTCTCAAAGCCGTCGCAGCGTTCAGGACGCTGCTGTGAGCGGTATCGCTGGTGTCACCGAATGGGCGCAGTCATCCGAATGCGGCAAAGATGGAGAACAATGCCTGTGCGCTGGCGTGCGGTTCAAAGCGCCCCGTAGCAGGCGACGATCTCGGCAAAGTAGAGGCGATGGTAATCACCCTTCGGGTAGGAAGAGCGATTGATCGACTCCGGAAGTGCCTGCGGAGGGAGGTCTATCTTGGCCAGCACGCGGCACTCGTAGCTGAGGATGGCTTGTTCCACCACTGGAGAGCGTACCAGTCGGGATGGCGCAGCCTGCAGGCCGGTCTCGGCGAACTTGTCGTGGTCGCGGCCGGAAACCGTGCCCCATAGGGATATCGCCCTTTCCATTTCGGGCCCTGATGGCAACACGTTGACGGTGAAGTCGCCGGTGTGCTCTACCATTTCGTAGCTGTGGCGAGAGGGTCGGATCATAGCCACGAAGATCGACTTTCCCCAGCTGGGGCCGATGAAGGCCCACCCGATGGTCAGCCCATTGGGACGGCCATTCTTGTCCAGCGACACCAGTAGGACGCCAGGATCCCGCAGCGCCTCGATGGTGCGAGACGCGGCTTCAGCCACTGGGATATCGACTTTGCCGGCCATACTACCTCCAGACGCGAGATCTGTCAATTTCAAGCGGCCCGGCTGGCCGCAGACGCTCATTTGAAGTCGCGTGCTCATTCTAGCCGGGTGCAGGTGGTCCTTCAACCAGTCGACTTGGCACTTTCCCTGCCCTACACAAGCGGGCGCCTCTAGCGGAATCCCACACAGATAGTATAATTAGCCAAACACCTAGCAGACGTGTGGGGATGCTAAGAGCAGGGGCTGGTTCCTAGCCGGAGGATTATCAATTGCCCTTTAGTGAGGGTTTTTCGAGAGTTCTTCGAGTGTTCTTTGATTGGTACAGGCATCCGATGATACAGATTGGTTCTGTGACTCGTGCCGGTGAGCACGCGGCACCAACTGAGATGATTCTCGGCTGAGGAAGATACATGACCAAAGTGATGCTGTTTATTGATGGAACCTGGTTGTATTACAACACTCCTAGACTCAGCGAAGCTTACGGCCAACCCGATTTTCGCCTCGATTTCGGCAAGCTGCCCTTAGTTCTGGCTGAGGAACTGGGCAAGCAATTGGCCAGGCCGGAGATCGACGTCGTGCGCACGTACCTCTTCGGCAGCTACGCCGCCAACTACGATGCTCGCGATGATGACGCCGTCCAGCGTCGCCGCGACTTCTTTGATATGCTCAAGCAGGAGTACCACTACGAAGTAGAGGTCTACCCGATCAACTTCATGGGCCGACGTCTGCGGCGGGCGGACCGCGACCCAAGTGACCCCTTCGAGCCGCAAGAGAAGTGCGTCGACATTTCGCTTGCCACGTACATGCTGTTTTTTGCGGCCGTGCCCAATAGCTACGATATTGCGATCGCGGTCATCGGCGACGAGGACTTCAAGCCTGTGCTTCAGGCCGTCCGAAGGCTAGGCAAGAGGGTTGCTATCGCCAGCATCAAAGGAAGCTGCGCGCCCGACTTGGCCGATCCTCGTGATGAAGCGAGGGTCAAGGACTTCGACGTCATTTGGCTGGACGAACTGCTGCACAAGCTGGAGCTTAAGTACGAATGGCACCAGCTACAGTGCGAATCGCCCATCCACAAGGGAAAGCGAGAGGTGTGGACGACGTTCCATCCGCGCAAGGGACAGCGGTTCTTTTGCGATGCCTGCCGACAGGAGTTCAGCAAACAACGTCAGGAAGCGCAGCGAGAGTATCTCAACGCTCATCATATGGAAATCGAAGGCCAGGCAGTAGGTGACGAGAGCACGAGGGTGGGCGTCTTGCTGACGGGCTTCGTCAGCAAGAGGTTCGCCGATCGCGGCTTTGGCTTCATCGAAACGGGCGACGGTCGCAACTACTTCTTTCACCTCAGCGACTTACAGGGCGGGCTCAGCTTCGATGAAATCTACGAAGGGATGCCGGTGGACTTCGAGGTAAAGAAGCAGCCGAGCGAAGACAAGGCCGGCGGTGCTCAAAACGTGCGCCGACACGAGGGCTGAGTGGAGTCTGCCGAAAAACCGAGCGGGAATGCGGGTGGCTGAAATATCGTCTTCTCCGGAATCATCGGAACGCGCAATCAGGTCAGAGCGGCCGTGGGTCAGATTCTACGATGAGCACGTACCGCCGACGCTGTCCTATCCCGCGGTACCTCTGCCCCGCCTGCTCGAGCTCGCTGCGCAGAGCTTCCCCGAAAGGGTCGCACTCATCTACTCTGATCGTCAGCTTACCTATCGCGAACTGGATGGGTACTGCAACCGCTTCGCGACGGCTTTGCTGGAATTGGGGCTGCGCCCAGGTGACCGAGTGGCCTTGCTCCTGCCGAACCTGCCCCAATTCGTAATCGCTTATTACGGGACGCTCAAAATGGGAGGCGTGGTCGTGCCCACGAACCCGCTCTATGTGGAGCGTGAGGTGCAGCACCAGATGGCCGATAGCGGCGCCCGTGCGGTGGTCGTCTTGGATCGATTGCTCCCACTGACAAAAGCAACCCGGGAAGCGGCTGCGCTGGAACAGGTCATCGTGGTACCCCAGGAGGAGGTGGTAGGTGAGGAGGGGCTTCAGCTAGCTCAGGACGAGAGACGAGAGACCAGAGGCAAAGGTGCCGCGGTTGGCCGATACAGCTTCAATGAATTGCTGCGCCTCGGAGCCGCGGAAGCCCCGGACTTGAGCGTGTCCCCGAGCGACCTTGCCCTGTTGCAGTACACCGGAGGCACTACGGGTGTGCCAAAAGGGGCCATGCTTACCCACGCCAACCTGGTTTGCAACACCGTCCAGATTTGCCGCTGGTTGCATCGAGGGCCAGCAGGAGAGGGCGTAGTGTTGGGGGCGCTGCCGTTCTTCCACGTGTACGGGATGACGGTGGCGATGAATTTCGCGCTCAACCTAGGCGCTAGCTTGGTGATCATGCCGCGCTTCGAAGTGCAGGAAGCGCTAAGACTGATCAGCCGGTATCGGCCCACTATCTTCCCCGGTGTGCCGACGATGTACGTGGCCATCAATAACTGCCCGGAAACCCCACAGCACGATCTGCGCTCGATCGAAGCCTGTCTTTCGGGAGCGGCGCCTTTGCCAGCGGAAGTACAGCGGCAGTTCGAGGCGATCACAGGGGGACGGCTGGTAGAGGGCTATGGGCTCACGGAGGCCGCCCCAGTCACACACTGCAACCCCACCTACGGCCAGCGCCGAGCGGGAAGCATAGGCGTCCCCTTGCCCGACGTGGACGCACGCATCGTGGACCTGGAGAAGGGCGAAACGGAGCTGCCAATCGGGCAGGTTGGAGAGTTGGTGGTGCGGGGACCGCAAGTGATGCGGGGCTACTGGAACATGCCTGAGGAGACAGCGACGGTGTTGCGAAATGGCTGGCTGTACACAGGTGATGTGGCCAGACGCGACGAAGACGGCTACTTTTACTTGGTGGACCGCAAGAAAGATGTGATCATAGCCAGCGGTTTCAATATCTATCCTCGCGAAATAGATGAAGTACTTTATGCGCATCCGAAGGTACGGGAAGCGGTGGCAGTGGGCATACCAGACCCCTATCGTGGCGAGACGGTGAAGGTCTTCGTGGTGCTGAAGTCGGGTGAAGTAGCCACAGAAGAGGAGATCATTGGCTACTGTCGCCAGCACCTGGCTCGCTACAAAGTGCCTACGGCTGTCGAGTTCCGCTCGTCGCTGCCCAAGAGCATGGTGGGCAAGGTCCTGCGAAGGGCTTTGCTGGAAGAGGAGCGGAAGAGGCAGTAATGGGGCAAGAGTTCATCGACCTGGCGCGGCGAGGTCTCAACGAGCCTTGGCGCTACCTGATATCGTTTCTGGTAATCGTTTTCGGCTGGCTCTTCCTTGGCAGCCTTTTCTCCGGTCTGGTGCTGGTAGCGGGGTTAGCGATCTTCCATCCTTCGGTACTCAATCAGGCAGGCTCGGTGCCGCTCGACCAGCTCGATCCACTAGTCACCTTTGTCGGGGCCAACGCGCAGTTCGTTTTGTTGCTCGTCTCGGTCTTGTTGGCGGTAGCGATCATTCACCGGCGGCCAGTCCGTTCGCTGATCACCACACGCCCGTCGTTCGAGTGGGGGCGAGCCTGGCTGGGGTTCTGGCTCTGGCTAGTATTGGCTGGGCTGGGTAGCCTGGTGGAAGCGCTGCTCTACCCGGGGCGCTACCAGGTGACGCTCAACGTGGTTGAGCTGCTCAAGTTCCTGCCTTTTGCTCTGGTGTTGACGCCAGTGCAAACCACGGCCGAGGAACTATTCGTGCGCGGCTACCTGTTGCAGGGGGTGGGGCTGCTTGTGCGCGTACCTATCATCTCTGCTGTACTTACCAGCTTGTTCTTCATGAGCTTGCACGCTGCGAACCCGGAGATGGGACTGTCGCCGCTGCTGATGGCACTTGGCTACTTCGGGTTTGGCTTACTCGCCTCCGTCTGCACTTTAAGGGACAACCGTATGGAACTAGCGCTGGGAGTTCATGCCAGCAATAACCTCTTCAGTTGGGTAATCGTGAACTACACTGCCAGCCCATTGGCCAGCCCGTCGCTCTTCACTTCCAAGCTTGAGCCGGTGTATAGCACGGTCAGCTTTGTCGCAATGGCGGTGGCGTTCTATTTGGTGGTGTTCTACGGGCTGGATCGGCTGGCGGGAGCCAAGGCGAGGAAGGAAGCGCGATCGGCCTAGAGACGCCGGTAGGCTCGTTCCACGTTCGCCTGCACTTCGGCATCCAGCGACTCCATCCTTCGCATTAGCCGGTCTACTGCTGTGAAGAGGTCATCGAGGCCGCCAAAGAAGTCGGAGGCGAACGGACTCGAGAAGCTCTCGCCGGGAAGGTCTTCTGCCCAGACGCGGCGAACTCTAGTTCGCCGCGATCGGCCGGATAGGCCATCGGCGTATGGGCTTCCAAAACCCCAGTCTGGGCGGTGGTATTCACGAATCACGGGCCGGCGAGTCATCGACGCCCGCCGACGCGCCTCCTCTGCCTCAAGTTCTCGGTCGTAAGCTATCCGGGCCGCGGGGTCGCTGAGCACCTCGTATGCCTGGTTTATCTCTTTTACGCGTGCGAGGGAAGACTCGTCGTCCGGGTTGAGGTCCGGATGATAGAGGCGCACCAAGCGGCGATAAGCGGATCGGATTTCAGCGCTCGAAGCCCCCCGCGGCAGCCCCAGAATCTCGTAATAGTCAGCATTCATGTCATTACCCCTTCGACGAAGGTGCCGTCAACACCGGCAATAACCATTCCACACTGGTCTATATTATAAGCTGACGTTTGGGAATAGGAAACAAGCAAGAGCGCGAGACATTTCCGGGGCTGCTAGCGGATGACGGCGTCGGCTACTTCGAGAAGGGCAGGCCAGTGGCGAGATACCTCGCTGGCAAGCTGTTTATCGGCGGCCGCCACACGCAGGTGGCGGATGTAGCGATGAAAGCGAGCCATATCGTCATTGCCAAGGCCTGAGGTGTGAGCCCAGGGAGTGAGGACGGGCGGAACGATACCATCCGAACGCTGAAGCACCCGCATATCAACTGAGAAGCTCTTGGGCTCGGGGATATCGAGCAACACATGATGAGGGGCGACCTCTCGCTTAGCCAGGCGGCCAAGAGCCTGGGCCCAGGCTACCTCCACCTGGCGTCGTTGAGCCGGATGCGACTTGAGCGCGGCTAGCCAGTCGAAACCCTCGTCCTGGTCTTCAATCTCCACCGCCAGCTTATACAGCCGGCGCCCCTCGATCCGTTGCAAGAGGTCGTAGCTGCTGGAGGTGGGAGAGGATCGGCGCTTCAGGATGTCGAGGATGGACCAATCATCGCAGCGCTCGAGTTCAGGGGCAGTAAGGGTATGGCTCTCCAGAGCATCCTGCAGAGCGCGGAGAAACATGACCGTCGTCAGCCGGCTGGTCTTGTGCCAATAGACGTTGAAGAACATTAGGTACTTGGCGAAGACCAACGATTGCAGAGCACCGATGCCTTTTTCGTCGATGACCAATCGCAGCCGATCCTGCGTCGGGTCGGAATACACTCGCAAGGAGAGCACGAGGCGCTGGGTATCGACCACGCCATAGGGTACGTTGCAATAGTGAGCATCGCGAGGAAGGTAGTCTAGCTTATCAACGTCCAGGGCGCCGCTCAGAAGGTCCTGGAAGAGGCCATCGGGCCCATCGACAAGGGCTTTCTTGTCCAGCAATCTGGCTACCCGCTGCGGGTCTACTCGCCAGTGGTCGGTCAGAATGGAGGCCACGGGGTCAGAGGTGATGATCTCTTTGCCGATGTCTTCGTGGCGGCGAATATGTTGTAGTTCTAGTTCCTCCACGGCGTGCGAGTAAGGATAGTGCCCGATGTCGTGAAGGAGAGCGGCTGCCAAAGCCGTGCTCAAGTCTTCTTCGCGGAGGTCCGGGCAGGAGGGTAGGTGCAGCAAACGGAGCAGGACGACCCTAGTTAGGTGCAAGACGCCCAGCGAGTGCTCGAAGCGCGTGTGGTGAGCGCCAGGGAAGGTGAGGGAGAGAAAACCGAGTTGTTGAACTCGGCGGAGGCGCTGAAAGGGTGGGGTATCGATCAGCATCAGCTCGCGGTCGTAGAGGGCGATGTCGCCCCAGACGCTATCGCGAATGACGGTGCGAGGCTCCGAAGAAAGGGCACCCCAGCTCTGCGGGTAGCGTCCCAGCATCAGCTTACCAAACATAGTGGCTCTTATTCCTCGCGAAGAACAGACCGTCCCGTGCTTCCATCTTGGCCCGTGATTATAGCATTTGCGCGCTAGCCTCTGGGCCGTGGCACAGGTTGTGCGCGTGGCGGGGTGCGGGCTCTTGATGTGTTTCTCGGAGCGATAGCGGGAGGTCGCTACCTATGGTGCAGTTCGCGCGGAGACGCCGGTCTGGCTGGACTCGGATCGCTCTCATCGTGTTGATTATCGCTGCCATTATCGCCTATCTCTACTTCACGACTCCAACTCTGTTCGCCTCCCTGCCGCTGCCTCGGTAGGGCCGCAGGCAGGCTCGGGGCACTGAGGTGGCCCCGGCAGATGCTGGCCCGTGAGGGGAAGAAGGCTAGCACATCGGTCCCCTCGGCGACCGCAATCTAGAAGCGCGCGTAGCCGCCTCTTCCTATGGTCCTGGGGAGGAGGTAGGGGGGTGGTCCTGGCCGAGTTGGTTTTCGTGTCTGGCTACGAACTCTCTGGCCAACTCTTCTGCTCTGGCCTTATCGTCGGGCGCCAGGCTGCCTTCGAGCACCAGCGAGAGCAGATATTCCTTTATGGGCTTGATCCAGGGGCCGGGCGGACGTTGGAAGATGGCCATGAGCTCGTTGCCGTCCAGAGGGCTCTTGAGGGCCGCGATGCTGGCTTGCTTCTCCAGCTCAGCCACCCGATGATCGAGTTCGTCGATGCGGCTCAAGGCGGCACGGACCCGGCTTGGGCGCTGGCTGGTGATATCGGCGCGGGAGAGGGCAAACAGGTCTGGCAGATCGTCGCCGGCTTCGCGCACCAACCGGCGCACAGCGCCGTCGGTCCAGTCTTCGCTGTATTGGTTGATGCGCATGTGCATGCCCACCAAGCGGCCGACCTTCTCGATAGTCTGGCTGTCGAAGCGCAAGCGTGAAAGGACGGCGCGGGCCATCGGCTCGCCAATGACCTCGTGGCCAGGGAAGTGGATCTCGCCATCCTCGTAGACGATGGTGCGGGGCTTGGCGATGTCGTGCAGAAGGGCAGCCCAGCGCAAGGCTTTCTCAGGAGGCGTGCGCTGGACCACCAGGAGCGTGTGCTCAAAGACGTCCTTGTGGCGGCCGATGGCGTTGAGGGTGCCGCGCAGGGCGGCCACCTCGGGGACGATCTCGTCTAGCAGACCTAAATCGGCCAGCATTCGCAGGCCGCGCGCAGGCTGTGGCGAAAGGAGAATCCGGTTCATCTCCTCGGCGATGCGTTCCTTGCTGATGCGGCGCAGGCTGGTGACACTGCGGCGGATCGCTTCCGCGGTAGCGTGGTCGAGGCTGAAGCCGAGCTCGACGCAGAGGCGGACGCCGCGGAGCATGCGCAAGGGGTCTTCTTCGAAGCGCTCCTGGGGATTGCCAACCGCGCGCACGAGTTTGGCCGCCAGGTCGCGACGCCCGCCGAACGGATCGATGATCGCGCCCGTGAGTGCATCCTGGGCGATGGCATTGATAGTGAAGTCGCGCCGCGCCAGGTCATCTTCCAGGGAGGTGCCGAAAGTAACCTCGGGCTTGCGGGATTCGGGATTGTACTGCTCGGCGCGGAAGGTGGTGATCTCGACCTTGCAATCGCCCAAGATGAGCCCTACAGTCCCGAACTTCTCTCCCACGGTATACATGCCGTCGGGATGAACAAGCCGGGCGAGGTGTTTGGTTTCTTCGGGGAGAGCATCGGTGGCGCAATCGTAGTCAAGGCTGGAGCGGCCCAGGAGCATATCGCGCACCGAGCCCCCCACGAAGTAGAGTTTCTTGCTGTGCTGAGCGAACACCTCAGCCAGTTGACGCAGCTTGTCCAATCCCCCCTCCATCGCCGAGTGGTTTGCAGGGCAGTCGGCCTGCAGGAATACTACCATAGGATGCTAATGGGAAGCAGACGACGATCAAGCCGCCAGCGCTGAGGTCGTTGCGCTCTTGCTTTCCTAGGCCGCACCTGGGCACGAACTCGCGCTGGCCCGCCGATGGTGGGACTAGTAACGCCGGACGTGGCAAGGTGCGGCTGGTGCCTAGTCGATCCTATCCGGCGACGACTATCCTCACTCCCCACGGCTCCAGTTCCAGTGCCTGGCCAGTTCGCAGCCGAGCCTGAGTGAACAGTACGGTTCCGCCAGTGGGCAGATTGGGCACAGTCTGCGGCGAGAAGGACCAGTTGCTCCAGAACCAGAGCTGCTTGCCATCG
>Ga0123519_10009445_pt1 | contig 14693 bp, 10 predicted proteins | sample YelNatPaOPRAMG02_FD_87396 | JGI IMG/M metagenome (GOLD analysis project Ga0123519, IMG submission 87396) | Hot spring microbial communities from Yellowstone National Park - Yellowstone National Park OP-RAMG-02 (version 2) | ecosystem: Environmental > Aquatic > Thermal springs > Hot (42-90C) ...
AAAAGGCGATGTTTTGTTCGTTTATGTAGATGCTAATAAAAAAGAAGTTATTTTAAGAAAAACTTAGTTTTTGCTACAAGGTTTTCAGGAAAATTCTTTTTTGAGTTACTTGAAGAGCTAAGTAATCCTCTCTTCTTTCTTTCAATTTTGAGATTATTTTTTCCACGATGTAGTCCGAGCAGAACATCAAAATGATTATTAAGAATTTTTCCTGCCAGAACTTTATCAACAATTGTTCGTGCTTCTTGAATTTTCCGTTGGATGAAAATTCACCAATTTTGATCTTTACGCATTTTTCTTTGTTGTAGAAAGCTCCTATACCGACTTGAGTGCTCCCGCAATAAATCTTTAGGCAACTGTTTTCAGTTTTAGTATGAGCATCATAAACTTCTCTTAGGATAAAATTAAGTAAGCAAAAAATCGAGTGGTACAAGTTTTGCCCTCTCAGGAATATTTTAATTCCTTTGTGCATTTTCTCAAAGTCTACAACATAAAAGCCCTCACTAGGATTGAAAGGACTTATTTCGGGATCAATTGGTTTGTTTAAGCCAAGTACTATGTCCCTAATTTTAGAAATTCTTTCATGAAAGCCATCTCTTCCTTTTAGAGTGATATAATCTTTTAGCGCTTGGTTTCTGGCAATTGTTCTTGCTTCTGATTTAATAGTCTTACCATACCTAACCTTAGCCTTAAATATCATATCCTCTAGTTTTCGGATCTCCACAAAATATTCCTCCCTAATAAGTAAACAGGCGGAAGGCCTGCAGCAAGTATAGATATTAAAATCTAGATATTTAAATCTATCGCTTAAATGATAGATAGAAAAATCTAAAATATTTAAACTAACACATATGAGAAGGTGATAAGATGGAATCTCTGAGAAACAATGCTGTGGCAAAGGTCCTTTTAGCGCTAAACAAAAAAGAAAAGCTCTATACAACTGAACTTTCCTATGAAACCCGTGTGTCTGCTAGGCACTTGAGCATACATGTTCTGCCTAAAATGGTAGAAGATAACTTAGTAAAACCTTCCAAAGAAAAAAACAAAATCTACTATCAACTCACAGAATTAGGCAAAGTGGTTGCTCTTGCTCTTGAGAACCCCAACTATCTCGCGGCCCTGTACAAGCTGGGGGAAACCGCGAGAAACAAAGAACTTCTCAGAATTCTTAACGAGCTCCTCGCTTACGAAGGAAAAATTAAACAAAAATTGGCTATTTCAGAGAAATTGTCTCTCATGCCTGTTGAGGAACAAGGAAAGGAACTCGCGGAACTGGTCCTCTACCTAGAACGCTTTGTTCCGGTTGCTAAAGAGTTTTTCCCGGATGAGATATCTTTCTTTTACGAGGAAACTGTCAAAAATATCAAGGAATACCTTGGACTTGGGAGAAAGATCGTGGCCGAAAGGAAATAATAGGGAAAGGAGTCGCTTAGCTGAATATCATCAGTCCCTCATGTGCAGAAATTTTTCGATTGAAACTTACAATACTTCTAATAGTAAGCCTTGACAGCATTGGTGTCTAATTCGTCGGTTTTTATTTATATAAGCTTGAACTTACATCAGATATCCGGAGATGAAAGTCTTGAGCATAAAGGATTTTAGTTTTAGTGAGATAACGGCAAAGGCAGAATGGCTTAGAAAGAAATGGAACTCAATTTCTGGGCAGCTGGCGCCTGAAGGTTTCTTAGCGAAAAACGAATTTGCCCCGCTTATAGGCACGATATGCGATGAACAAATAAATTCAGATGACGCTTGGGATTTTCCAGAGTGGCTTCATAGCAAAATTGGAACTTTCGAATTATCCAAACTTCTTGATGTTGATTACGGTAAGGAATTGGAGGAATTTCTGAAGGATAAGTGGCCGAAAGGTATGCGTGAAAATGAAAAGCAAGAGTATGTAAAAAAGACTTCAAAGGCCATAAAGGATGCCCTTAATTTCTTTTGCAAGGAGAAGAAGACACCTGTAACAATGTTTGAAAACAGACCGTATAAAGCTCTTGAAATATATTTTATGTTAAGAAGAATATCTGGAATTGGACCAAAGAAAGCCAACATGATAACAAGGGACTTCATTTACAGGTCGCTTGGAATTACAAACAGTCATGATTGGTTTGACCAGATTAAAAGAAAGTTTCCCGACTTTAAAGTTGAGGATGGAAATTTTCTTGATATGCCAATCGATATCCATGTAATTAAAGTGTTTAACAGGTTATTTGGTCGCAGGTACCCCAGCAGAAAAGGCTGGAGAAGCGAGTTGCCTAATCACGTTCAAGATATTCTGGCATTTTCCAAGCTTGCCTTTCCGGATTTACCTATAAAGCTGGATCAAATATTCTGGACTGTCGGGCGAGAATACTGCCATGAAAGGAATCCTGATTGTGCGCGATGCTTAATTGCAGACATATGTGAAAGCGCAGGAAATAAGTAAAATGAGATTAAATCAAAAAGACCGTAAAATTTTGACTATAATCGTTTTTAACACTTTTTCTTTTTTCAATGTTTTTTCCTCACTTCACTCAAAGGCTTTGGTTTCCAGTACAAATCCCTTTCAACTTTTAGCCCTAATGGGCCTCTTATCTTCTCAAGCTCTGATAGGCTAAAATAACCGAGCTCACAATAATCGCCTTCAACATATCCAAAGAAAGTGTCTTTTCCGTCAAATTCTAAAACGTACCAAGTCCAATAAGAGTCTGGCATAAAGTATTTTGCATAGACTACGGGATCCTTCGCGTTCTCTTGAGAGTATAAAGGAGGGATTTTCTTTCTTAGCTCTTTTGTCATTAGTCTCATAAAATGAGATTTGATGTGTGATAAATTGAAGTTTATTTAAGGAGAGGATGCCATTTCTACAAAAACGAACCTCCTAATCGCCATTTACACTTTAAAATATTTAAAATAAGGTTACATAGTTATTTCTGACTGAGGTTTGTAAATTTAAAAGTGCAAATGGAGTTATGAGAGTTTAAAAGTGGACAAGGGCAACAAAATATGGATCAAACAAAATATTTTCCAGAGGATCTGAACGCAAAAAACATGAAGTCATTGAAGGAAGAACTTGGATATCCACATGAATTACTTACTTTCTCTTCTAAAAAAGCAGAGGTTGTAATGAAAGGTTCATATAGAACTCGTACCAAAATTTTGGCGGCACTATACCTTTCGATGCAAGGCCAAAAAGTTGACCTTAAAGTAGACGTAAAGAATGAACCTTGTTTAATGGCACTTTTTTATCTTTTTAAAAGGTCAAAAATAAATGTAAAGAAAATTGCAGAAAAGCTAAACAATGAAATAGAAGAATACTGTAAACAATTTGAAGAAACAAAGAGTACCTCTGCATTCTTAACACTTAAAAAGTTTGTAGCCGATTGCATTTATCTACATTCAATTTCTCTAGAAATGCTTGGTATCCCAATTTTATCCCACAAGTGTATTGATCTATGCATGAAATATCTAGATTCTGAGGTTGAAATTACATCTATTCTTACCTCATTTAAGCTGTTAGAAGAAAAGGAAAAAAGTCCGGGAGAGATTAAAAGAGTTATTAACGCCTTACTTTCTATAAAAGAATCTCCATTAATTGAGAGTGCCTTACTAATTTCCTTTCTTTTTGCTTTACGATTTCCGAATTCCAAATCTGAGTTTTTGTTTGCTCATTATTCTACTTTAAGGAAATTGGTCGAGACGTATATCAAAATTAAAGATAACCAACAACTTGATGACACAATACTTCAGCGATTATTTGCCACATCGATTGTATTATTCCTTTGCGGTTACTGTAAATCTCTACGGTTGCCTCACGAAGAAAAATTAAATTACATCGAAAAGATAATTAAAGTTCCTGTTATCGAAAATGAGATAGAAAAAAGTTTTGATTATGCATCAAAAGTTAAAATTTTACGCTTGGAACTCCCCCTTTGGAGTCTAGCAATAACCAGTATTGCACTTCTTTTCCTTCATGCAATTTTAGAAGTGTACACGCCTGCGTCCATCAACATAGGGATAATAAGTTTTAATGTTCCTCAAATACCCATTTTTCTAAGTTTCTCTCTCGTTTTACTAACATTTTTATTTTATAAGCTTTTAAAAATTAAAGAAGATTTGCTTAAAAGAATTAGGAAGGGCGAATAATTTGAATAGTTATAGAACTAGTCTCTACGTTGCAATGGTTGAATTACCTAATCTTCCGACGAGAGCAAATGTCCGAAAAGGAGTATGGGAAAGCTTAAAGGAAACAAAAACGCTAACGGATGTTAAATTTGTAGAGAAAACGCAGAATATTATTTATAACGATACTATCATTGCTTTTAGCGTTAGAGAGATTCCAGATGAAAACTATTACTTGGTTTCATTTTTTCCAACTGGTGAAAATAGATCAGCCTGGACCAAAAGAGAGAATATCAAAGCTATGAATGATGTAATCAATTTTTGTGATGCTATAGGAAACGAATTAAATGTTGTTGTTGAGGAAGGAATTCTTCGTTTTAATAGACAATATTTGAATGTGCAACAAGCTATTGATATATCTAAATGGGATGTTGGGTTTCCGTTCATCAATCCGCCTGAAAAAGCCACTTTAAAAGTTATTCTGGAAAAAACAAAAGAAAGCAATTATAACTATATAATGGAAAGAGTCCCTAAAGAGAAGAGTTTTCAAATTTTCACACAAACTTACCTTCACAATAGAGAACCAGTAGAAATATTGAACGCTTTCCTCAAAAGATTTGGGAAAGTCGAAGGTCCTAGATCACTACTTACAGCTAGAGAACTTGGGGAGAAGTTTTATGATAAAGAAAACACCGCATTCATTTTCGTAGAAGATGAAAAAATGCTCGTAGCGTGGTATAAGAATCTTAAAATATTTTTTGATAGTAATCGCATCGCGACTCAATACGTTATGGACGAAACAATATATCAGAAAATAGGATTTCATGGTGTTAGAGCAAACCTTATACTTGAAATAATGACTAAGTTAGGATTAAAACCCATTCAACTTCGCCCACCTGAAAATATAATTGATAGTGATGGTTTTCTATGTCTATCAAGCATTGAAAGTGCTACACGCAAACTTTTTGGCGCTCTTTTCACTTATGCGAAAGAAGGTCTAGAAATTGAAGAGGAAGTACAAATATACCCAGACATTGAGTTCAACGTCCACGAAGGCGTTCTTGAAATACCTAAAGACAAAATCGGTTTACTTTCTGAGAAAATTTCAAAACTAATAGGGAAAAAGTTAACGATTGATATTCTTTTAACAATGGAATGGAATAAAGATTCTTTAAAGAGCTTAGTCAACGACCTTAAAAAGAATGGAATTGAAACGAATAGAGTTTATTATGTTTCCAGTAAAACTTCTCGATATGTTGATAGCTGTTTACTTGAAGGGCTTCAGTACGGATTCGTTCATCCTTACCTAATGATTGGCAATACTGTTGCGTTTTTAAAAACTTCGACAGACGTCAGAATTTACGCTAATTTATCATCACTATTTATCAAATTGATGTGGCCTGAAAATAACAAAATTGAAACAAAAGATCTAGAAAAAATTTTATGGCTAGTTAAAAAAAGGTTGTATAGAATTCAAGAATATTACGTTTTAAAAATTCCTGAACCAATACATGTTTTCAAGAATGTTAGAACAATGTACCTTGGTGAAATAAAGGAAAAGCTTACAATACCGCTGCGATTATTAATATAAAGGTGAACTAATGTCCGAAGAGAAACTGCCAATTTCTGAGAAATTAAAAGTTATCGATAGCTCTACTTTATATAAAACAAGTAAATGGTGGTCCGCAATAGTTTTGTTGGAATCGTTTGGAAGGAAACAAATAGCAATGTATGTTTGGTTAAATAAAGATGGAAAATGGAAACGAAATCAAAAATTCGTGATTCATAACAAAGATGAATGGAGCCAAATCAAAGGAGCTGTTGACAAGTTTATCAATCAATTAAGTTAGAGAACTCAATTCGAGCGATCTTAATCTCAAAAGCAAATTCAGTTATTAAACAGTTAAATAAATTTTTATTCATATCTCAATTAATTATCGTAATGTTGAGTGTTTAATTATGAGTGCTGAAAACATAGTTTATAAAGCAGACCTCCAAAGGGTAGGTTCCTTAATAAATGAAAGCCTTGTAGTACTTACAGAATATGATAAGGTAAAGGATTGGCAGAAGGTTAAAGAAAAAGTAATTTCTCAAAATCTTTTGAATAAACAATCGAGCCAAACCATTCAAGGAATACTTGCGGCAATACATAAAAGGTTTTTTTGGAATCACAAATTCTTACCCCCAGCTGAATTGTTAGCCAAAGCCATTACTAAGAATATTCCCAGAAATGCCAAAATACAGCTGCTTTATCCATACATTTGCGAATCAGATTACTTAGTAAAGAATATGGTATCAAATTTTGTTGCCAATAAAATAAATCAGTCTCAACCTATTTTGACAAAAAATGATGTTTTGGAATTTTTGGAGAAGGAGAAGAAAACACATCCAGAGCTTCAAAAGTGGTCAGATTACCTTAAAGGAAGATGGACCAGGGGTTTTTTAGCTTTTCTAAGAGATTTTAATATTATGGAAAAAGCACCAAGTAATAGATTGATTAAGCCTCCTTTGAGAATAGAAACTTTTACCTTTTTTATGCTCGGTTTACTCGATAAAAAACTGAATATTAAAGAAATCCTAAAAAACGAAATTTGGCACCTTTATTTCCTTAAAAACGCTGAAATAGAGAATTTTTTAGTTGAGGCGCAAGCTCGCGGGTGGATTTATTATTCAAGAGCAGGAGAAATAATAGAATTGCGACCAAAATATAATTTAGAAGGTTGGTTAAATGGGTTGGAATAGTTCACGATTTGATACTCTTGAAACAAGAATAAGAGAGAGCGTGGCCGGAAAAAGGCATGTTATCGATGTTCCTTATTATATTTATTTGTACGACCCTGAGCTGGAAATCGAATGTTTAAAGCATATCAAGGCTTTGGCTTCACGTCTTAAAAGAGAGGGCATTTCTGTCGAGATAATCTCACTATCCTCATTAATGGTTGATGCGCTTCAAAGTTTTGGGTGTCTTGATCCTTCTGTTTTAAAAAACGAAGAAAAAGTAAGAGAAGAAATTGCAAAGGATTTAGAAAGAGAATTATTGAAAGAAATTGCCAAAAGATTGAAAGAAAAATTAAAAGATAAGGATGTTTCACATTGCGCTATTTTAACACGTGCAGGAAGCCTTTTTCCTTTTGTTCATATCTCAAGCTTACTAACTCAATTAGAAGGAACTGTTCACTGCACTCTTGTTATGCTATATCCTGGAAACAAGGAAGGAAACATGTTAAATTATCAATGGGAAAATATTAGAACATACTATAGGGGGGAAATCATATGAAGCCGACTTTGCTAATAAAGGATATACTTGAAAAAGATCCAGCGAGACAAATTGAGCGGGTAATAAAGGTCGATGAGCGTGACCCTAGAATTGTTGGGTCCGAACTTGAAGAATATGTTGTTACAGACGAAATCAGGCAGTATTTTGAAGACATTATAGATAGGTTCATCGAAAGTAGACATAGAACTCCCGAAAGTGTCTGCGCGTGGATCTCAGGCTTCTTCGGTTCGGGTAAAAGTCATTTTCTTAAAGTTTTAGGTTATGTGCTTTCAAACCAAAAAGTAAAATTAGAAGACGGACGCGAAGTTGGAGCTGCTTCCTATTTTTGCAAAAAGCATTCCTTACCAGGTGGTACAATTCTTGAAAAGGAAATCAATGCTAAAGCAATTTTTGTTAACATGCTTAATTTTCCCCGCGACAGCCCAGAAGCGCCCTCTATCAGCAAAATAGTATATACTGCTTTCCTCGAAGAACTCGGATTTTCTGATGTTTTCTGGATTGCTGAAATAGAAAAGATGCTTAAGGAAAGAGGATTATGGGAAAATTTCCTAGAGTACATAGAGAAAGAAACAGGAAGAACATGGCAGCAAGTCAGAAGAATGACTGCTATGGCTGGACCTATTCTTGCAAAAGCTCTTCACAACATTGACCCGAAGACATTTTATAGAATAGAAGAGGCTGAAAAAAGTATAGAGGATGTTAAAAAAAGTTTTGAATTAACTCCTAGAAAGCTTGTTGAGGCTTTAGTTGTTGAGGCAGAAAAACTTGGGAAAGAAAATGGGAGAATTATACTTTTATTGGATGAGGTAGGCCTTTACATAGGTACAAACACCGACAGACTTACAGACCTTGGAATTTTAGCTGAGCATATAGAAAGAATAGGGAAAGGTAAAGTTTGGTTATTCGTGACAGCACAAGAAGCTCTAGAAGAAGTTATACCGAGAGTTGAGGCATATAGACCTGAGCTTGAAAAAATCAAAGATAGGTTTCAAATTAGAGTTACTCTAACTCCAGAAAATATAGATACTGTTGTAAAGAAACGATTACTTTCGAAGGTTTCAGACTTAACTAAATTAAAACATCTTGAAGAATTGTATAACAAATTCTCCGGAAGCCTTGCAACTTTTGCGTTAATTAAAAATCCTGCAAGAGAATATGGCGGTTTACTAACAAGAATAGATAAAGACAAATTCATAGAGTCCTATCCTTTAATGCCATATCATGTGCTCTTAATGCAGCATATTTTTGGTTCGCTAAGATTAAGAGGAAGGGCTGTTCCTGAATTGACCGGTAGAGAAAGAGCTATTCTTAGTGTTGTTCGTGCCTTACTTGTTGGACCAAAAGCTGATGCGAAGGGTTTAGCCTACTCAGAAATAGGGTCCCTTGCTACATTTGACGCTGTATACGATGCAATTCATCTTGAAGTACGTGGGGAATATCAATCAACCATAGAGGATGCAAGTAGGCTTGGGGATAAAGATGGGTTAAAAATAGGTTCAGTTGCAAAGGCACTTTTCTTATTACAGCAGGTTGGAGAATGGATTCCTTGCACGGTTGAAAATATTGCAGCTGTTCTTTATTCGTATTTGGGAGAAGACGGTGTTTCATTGAAAAATAAGGTCAAGATGTGCTTGGAAGAATTACATAAAAGTAAATGGATTGCTGAGGAAGACGGGAAATGGCGATTTCTAACAACCATTGAAAGAACATTCGAACAGGAAGTCGCAAGCAAGTTTGCATCACCGATTGAGAAACAAGAGTTGGTAATAGAAATTGCCAAAAACGTTGTTAATGAGTTTAAAACTTACAATTATGGCGGAATAAGAGTTTTTGATGTACATTTATTTGTCGATGATAAAGAAATAACTTCTAAAGGTCAGGTGGTTATAAAATTCTATTCTCCTCTTGTCACCGCAGAAAAGGATAAAGTTAAAACATTGCTTGCTAAAAGCCTCGCATCTAAAGATACCATTTACATAGTATCCGATTATGATAAGAAATTTGAGCTGTTACTTGAGAAAGTAATTTGTACTGAGAAGGCGATTAAAGACCGCGAAGCAAAACCATTAACACCGGAAGAGGAAAACACTCTCTCAAAATACCGAAAGGACATAGAACTGCTTAAAAGTGATGAACTACCAAAACTTTTTGAAGATGCATGTGAAAATGGCGTCTTGCTAATCCAGGGAAAAGAGATAAAGCTTGATGGAAAAAAGCCTCTTCAAGAGGTTATTAAAAAATATGTTAAAGACGTAATCGACGATTTATTTACCCAATTTCAATTGGCCGCTTTCAAAGTAGAAAAAGATGAACATATTGGAACAATTCTTACTTGGCAGAAAGGAAGACTTCCGCCTATTTATAAAGAGCTGCAACTTGTTGATGAAAAAGGCAACATTCTGATTGACAGACCAGTGGCCTCCAGAATTCTTCAGGAAATAAGGAGAAGATATAAAGATGGGGAAGATTGCACTGGTGCAAGCTTGGCGGAGCACTTTGGTTCTCCACCCTATGGTTGGGACCCAAAGGTGGTTAGATTAACGCTTGCTACCTTATTCAAAAGTGGTGCAATAGCGGTTAACTTAGATGGTAAAGATTATGTTTCCGCAACAGAATTAGGGTCCCACGAAGCCTTTACAAATACAAGAGCTTTCAATAGGGCTAGATTTTATCCAGGAGTTGAAGTTACGCCTGAGCAGCGAAACAAGGCATGGGAGCTAATGTCTTCTGTTTTAGGTTCAAAGGCTGAAAACACGATTGAAGATATTGACAAAAAGTTAGTTGAACATCTGTCAGAAAAAATGAAGCAAATAATAGAATGGAAAGCTAAGGCCACAGCCTTGGAATTACCGATTACTGAGCGAATTGATTCTTTGCAAAATGCAATTAGTGAAATAGTGAACGCGCCTAACACAACCAAAAGAATCTTGAACTTCATTGATGAGTCAAGGATAAAAATTCTGAAAGATATTACGATACTTGATGATTTAAGAAAGTTTGAAGAAAGAGGTGGTTTAAAAGAATACAAAAGTATTGTTAGATTTATAAGGGAATGCGGTCAAAGGTTAGTTAAACTTGGAGAGGAGAGCGAGACTAACCTTAAAAAACTAGAGGATTCAATTAAGAGCGAGAATTTCATAAAGCTATGGCAAGACATAATTCCAAAATATGAAAGCATTAAAGATAAGTACGAAAAATTATATTCTAAGTGGCACGAAGAAAGAAATGAATTACTTTCTAAAACGATAAAATCACTCTACTCGCATCCTGCTGCTAAAAGGTTAAAGGAAGAAGAGTTAGAAAAAACTCTTCAACCGCTCAAAGAGATGCTTTGCCCATCCAAAAAACTTGAACTGGATGAAAACTTTGTTTGCAGTGTCTGCAGATCTTCAATTGAGGAACTTAGCTTTAGTATAAGAGAGGGCATAGAAAGCAAAAGACAGAGAATAAAGGATGATTTAGATAAAAAATTAATAAAGATTGAACCTAAAGCTGAGGAAATCATAGGTTTTAAGGAGGTAATAAGGTCTCGCAAAGATGTCGATGAGGTTTCAAGCAAGCTTAGAAAAGTTTGTGAGCGTGCATTGAAAGAGAAGAAAATTGTAAGAGTGGACGTGAGAGTTGAATGATGGACAAGGAGAGAAGAAACAATTTAAGGAGAGTTATAAATCAATGTAGAAAAATTCTCGAAGAAGATGTTGAGAGAAGGCTTGCGTATTATGGTATTATGGCTGATGGAACCTTTTTAGAATCAGATAAATTAGAACACTTAAATGCTGAAGAAATTGAGGTTCGTAAGAAAATAGAGCTAGCTATTCAAAAAGAGCTAGTAGGAGGTTTGGATAAAAAGGAAGCTGTTCACCGTTACATTAGACATACGGCATTCACTTTTTTGAATAGAATTGCTGCATTGCGCGCTATGGAAGTTCGCGGTCTAATTAAAGAGACAATAATCCAGAGGAGCGAATATGGAGGAAGAAGTTTAAGAGAAAGGGAGATTGCCGAAACAAATCCTTCACTTTCTCCATATGAAATTTTGAAATCTACATTAATTCAGGCATTTAAAGAAGTAAGCCAAGAAATAAAGATATTATTCGATGTAAATAGCGAGTATAGCATCGTTTTTCCAAGCGAAAAAGCATGCAGAGATGTAATTAAGTTATTAACCGAAGATGTTACAGAAAACGATTGGAAAGAAGATGATATCATTGGATGGATATATCAATACTTTAACGAAGAAGCTAGAAAAGAATACAGGAAGGCGAAAAGGAAGCCTAAGCCTGATGATATTCCTGTCATTAACCAATTTTATACTCCGCACTGGATAGTAAAAGCTCTTGTCGATAATACTTTAGGAAGATTATGGCTAGAAATGCATCCAGAATCAAAGCTAGGCGAATTTTGCACTTATATGGTCCCGTTAAAAAATGGGCAAAACAAAAGAGAGGTTAAAAGAGTCAGGGAAATTAAAGTTCTGGACCCTGCATGTGGAAGCGGCCATTTTCTTGTCTATGCCTTTGATGTTCTCTATAGAATGTATCAAGAAGATGAGCCTAATACTCCAGCTTCTGAAATACCTTTATTAATTTTGGAAAATAACCTCTTTGGAATAGATATAGACCTTTTCTCGACTCAATTAGCAGCTTTATCTTTATATTTAAAAGCAAAAACATACAATCCTAACCTCAAGATTAGGAAAATGAATATTGTTTGTGCAGATGTTCGTATATCAGACGGTAAAAAGAGGATTGAATTTCTCCAGAGGTTTAAAGATGATCCGGATTTGCAAGAAATTTTCGCTAAACTTTTTGACGATCTAAGTTACACCTACGAAATTGGCAGTCTTCTGAAGATTCGGGAACCATTTGAGAAATTATTTAGAGAAAGGAAAAAAGGAGCTAAACAAGCAAGATTCGCTCTTTACGGACAAACTCAATTAGGCAAAGAAGGAATAGTCGGTCAAGCAAAGTTTCTTGTTGAAACTTCAAAGGGCTCAGTGAATTCTGTTCTTGTTATTCCAAAAGAAAGGACCATTGAAGAAATGATTGAGGAGCTTCGCAAGTTTGAAAAGGAGGCTATCGAAGCTCATGATATGGGCAGCTTGCTTTTTGCAACAGAAGCTGAAAAATCTGTCGGTCTACTTGCCCTACTTTCAGAAAAATATGATGTTATACTAATGAATCCGCCGTATGGCGATATGCCAACTAAAACCAAAGAATATCTTCTAAAATACTATCCAAAAACTCACTTTGATTATTATGCAGCGTTTATTGAACAAGCGATTAATTTAGCTAAAAATGAAGGCTACATTGGCGCTATTACTGGCAGAACGTTTATGTTTCTTAAATGGTATGAATGGGTTAGGGAGGTTCTTTTTAAAGAAAGAGCGCCACTTCAGATAGTGTGGGATCTAGGCTTTGGAGTACTAGATGTCGCGACAGCTAGATGGGCTGCTTTTATCGCACAAAAAAGTCCCACCAAAGAACAGAAAACTATCATGTTTATTCGTTTGACCGAATTAAAAGGTGAAATGGAGAAAAAAGCAAAATGGGAAAAAATATTAGAAAAAGTAAAAGTTGGAGAACCTAATTATTTAATCTACGAAAAATCTTGGAATGAGCTATTACAAGTGCCAGGTACGCCTTTTTCCTATTACGCTCCAAGCATATGCGTGGAATTATTTAGTAAGTTTCCGCCATTTGATAAAGATGTTGTAGGAAGACGAAATGAGCGTAAGATAGCGGACGTGAAAGTAGGGTTACAAACTAGTGAAGAATCTAGATTTACTCGTTTTTGGTGGGAAGTTGATATTAAAAAAATCTGTATAAATCGTGCCGAAAGTTACCAGAAGAAGTGGGTACCATTTGCAAAAGGCGGACAGCCATTCTACTATGATATACCAATGGTTGTGGACTGGGCTAATAATGGAGAAGAAATTAAAAAATTTCCTGCTGCAGTAATAAGAAATGAAGATTATTATTTTCGTAGTGGAGTTGCATGGGTTGATAAATTATCTTGGACTGCACAGGGAACTTTTGAGAGGTTAAAAGTATTTCTTTTGCTAGAAGGTTGCATTTTCTCCCAAGGATATCATGCTGCATTTATTTCAGATGAGAAGAAAAATTGGATTTTGCTTGCGTGGTTAAGATCCAATTTGGTTGGTATGCTCGTATTCCTTCTAGATCCAAATATTCAACACATTAAAGTTGGAAATATAGCACATCTGCCTTTCAATCCAAAGTTATTTGAATCAAATGTCTTAGAAGGATGTTCAAAAGAAGCGTTCTCACTTTTGTGCGAATGGAAAACAGGAGATGAAGTATCCACACGATTTATTAAACCTTGGATTCTGCAAGTGCTCTACGGTTTTAACCCGAATGAAAAACCTGTTACCCAACATCCATTAGCACAACAATTTAAGTGGTCTGATTGGCCTAGTGTTCAAGAGATACGGTCTGTTAAAGGATCTTTGGATTCTCCTCTAAAAGAGTTGGCTGAGTTATGTGTAAAACGACAAATTATGTTGAATAAACGGATAGAAGAGATTCAAAAAGAAATTGATGATGAAGTATATAGGATTTATGGGATATCTGATGAAGATAGAGCTTTGATAGAACGGGAACTAACTCTGCAACAAGGTTTGAGTTTTGAGGAGGAAGAAATTGAAGAAAAAGCGGAGGAAGTAGAAGAAGAGAAAGATATGATTTCTGCAGAAGAGCATGTTAAGCGCCTCATTTCCTATTATGTCAAGAGGACTATGGAGTCTGACGAAGATGGTATAATTCCCCTTGATGAAATGTTCCGGGATAATTTAATAAACAAAATTCGTGAGCAAATAGCACAAGATTTTGGCAAAAATAAGGTCGACAAAATTGAGCTTGAAATTTCCGAAATTTTGGGAAAGAGTTTGAAGAAATGGATCGAAGAAGATTACTTTGACTTTCATGTGACTTTATATAGAAGAAGACCAATATTTTGGCAGCTAACTTCTTCAAACTTTGGTAAAAGCAAACTTCCTGGAATTTTCTCTTGCTTCATATATTACCATAAACTCGATAGGGACACTGTGCCAAAAATATTGGCATTCTACCTCAATCCAATTAAAGAGAGACTTTACAGAGAAAAAGAGAGAATTCTTAAGGAATTGGAAAAAGCGAGAGCTTCAGGAGATAGAAAAAGAATTAATGAGTTATCTAAAGCTTATGGAGAATCCCTTGACAAAATCGATGAAATTGAAAACATGGAAAAAGCGCTGAATATACTACACAACCCAAGGAAAGATAAAACAAAGCTTAAGCCTGATGCTAAATGG
>Ga0123519_10009448_pt1 | contig 14689 bp, 8 predicted proteins | sample YelNatPaOPRAMG02_FD_87396 | JGI IMG/M metagenome (GOLD analysis project Ga0123519, IMG submission 87396) | Hot spring microbial communities from Yellowstone National Park - Yellowstone National Park OP-RAMG-02 (version 2) | ecosystem: Environmental > Aquatic > Thermal springs > Hot (42-90C) ...
AACATTGCTGCTGAGAACTCACATTGTGAGAGGCTGCGAATGATAGATGAAGCTACTGTGAAAGCGCTAATCCGCGATATTCCAGATTTCCCTACCCAGGGGATTATGTTCAGAGACATAACGCCTGTGTTGCAAGACCCTTCGGCCTTCAAGCAAGTAATATGCTCCATGGTGGATTGCGTGAGGCCAATGAAGCCAGATGTGGTCGTAGGCATCGAATCACGAGGCTTTATCCTTGGAGCGCCTGTGGCGTTGGAGCTGGGAGTAGGCTTCGTGCCGGTAAGAAAAGCGGGCAAACTGCCTTCTGAGACCGTTAAAATCGAATATGCTCTAGAATACGGGACAAGCGCTGTGGAGATGCATAGAGACGCAATCGAACCGGGTATGCGGGCGGTGATTGTCGATGATCTCCTAGCAACTGGCGGAACGGCTAAAGCCGCTGCACAACTTGTAGAGGAACTCGGCGGCAAAGTGGCGGGGATCAGCTTCCTGATAGAACTCTCATTCTTAAAAGGTCGAAAGCAACTTCAAGGCTATGATGTATGTACCATAGTCACTTACTAGCCAAGTAGAAACGAAGGGATCGTGATGCTCTCCCGATTCTTCCAACTGAAGGAACGGGGCACTGATGTGCGAACGGAGTTGCTTGCGGGAGCAACGACGTTCATGACCATGGCCTACATTATCTTCGTTAACCCGGCAATTCTCTCAAATGCTGGAATGCCGGTTTCGGCAACTGCCGCAGCAACCTGTATCGGAGCAGCCGTTCCTACCCTTGCAATGGGGCTCGCAACCAACTACCCCTTTGCTCTCGCCGCAGGTATGGGGATTAACAGTGCAGTTGTAAGCATGGCTCTATCGCGCGGTATGAGCTGGCAGGCAGCCATGGGAGTGATTGTAGTCGAGGGTCTTTTAATCGCCCTCCTGGTGCTGGTAGGACTGCGCGAGGCTGTGATGCGAGCTATCCCTATGAACCTAAAACGCGCGATTGGAGTCGGCATAGGTTTGTTGATTGCGCTCATTGGAATGCAAAATGCCGGTTGGATCGTTCATCCCGATAAAGGACCAATTCTTACCTTCGGTTCGTTCCATAATAGAGCGACATTGGTTGCTACGGCAGGAGTTGCAATCACAGCAGTACTGTTAGCGTGGCGCGTGAAGGGCGGCCTTTTGTTGGGAATACTGGCCACTACAATCATTGCACTTCTTGTCGGCGAGGCCAAGGTCCCTAAAAGCAGCGCTGTGCTTGCATTGCCAGACTTTTCGACTTTTGGCCAAGCGGACGTACTCGGCGTATTGAAGTTCAGCTTTGCGGCAGCCATCTTTTCTTTCCTAATAGTCGACTTCTTCGACACAATGGGCACTGTGATTGGCGTGGGTGAACAGGCTGGCTTTGTGGACGAGAAAGGTAACCTGCCGCACCTGAGTCGGGTGCTGTTGATCGATTCGTTGGCAGCAGCTTGGGGCGGAATTTGCGGCGGCAGCTCGACAACTACTTACATTGAAAGTGCCGCAGGGGTCAGCGAAGGCGGCAGGACAGGTCTTACAAGTGTTGCCGTTGGTCTTCTCTTCCTGCTTGCTCTATTCATCAGCCCTATAGTAGGAATGGTTCCGGCTGTCGCGACTGCTCCGGTTTTGATCGTCGTTGGATTCTTGATGATCTGCATAGTGAAAGACATATCGTTCGACAATATTGAAGAATCGTTCCCTGCTTTTCTGACGCTTATTGTAATGCCTCTCACGCTATCTATCTCCCACGGCATAGGCTACGGTTTTATCGCCTACACTCTTATGAAGCTGGCAAGGGGAAAGTTCAGAGAAATTCATCCTCTGATGGCAGCAATATCTGTCGTCTTTGCCGTCAGCTTCGCGCTGCAAAGATAGGCGCTACGACAACGTCAAAAACCGCCTATAACTGCAGATTAGGCTGACTGCTGTAATAAAACGATTTTGCCGTGCCTTGCTTAGTTGAAGAACGGCAAAATCGCTATGTTTTGTTTTATTCTCTATTGCGATTGCCTCGGATATACCGTGCCTTCTGAGCCTGGCAGTGCTCTAATAACGGTTGCCACGCGCGAACCCACGATCTCTCTGCATACTATGCCTGCAACAGCCACATAGGATTCAAGAGGCGGCGGGCTGCCAGAGGCAAACTGCACTTCTATACCTTGTCCTCCGCGAGGAGAAAGCAAATATGAACCATCATAAAGCACGCACCATCCGCTGCCGGTGCGTGTGACTTTTCCAGCAATGCGCACCAGCAGAGCAGTCGTATCCAATCCTACTTTCGCAAGAGTCTCGCATGGCATACATACCGGTGCGATTTCAGCACGAAATCCGCTTGGAGTGATGGTGGCGGAATATAGCACCGTCTCGCCGTATCGGAGTCCGATTGTGCCGGTTACGCTGACTACCATTCCGGCTTCCAATCCAACGGGAGACACCTGGCAGCGAATTGCAGCAGACCTGTCCGGTTCCTCGATAAAGACGCAGTCGTTAAACACGGCCGTAACGATCTTACCAAGCAAGTTAACCTGCGTGCCGGGAAGACGCTTCTTGGCCCAGCCTATCGTGTTTGACGGACTGCCAGCAACCACAGTTATGGGGCCGGATACGCCCACAGCGCTTTCGAGCAGGGCATGGTTGATTGCCTTAACTGAGACGTAATACGACCGTCCTATAAGAAGCGGCAGGTTAGAGCGGCTGATGAAGGTCGTAGTTCCCGCGTCGGTCCAGGCTACAACATCGTCAGCTCCCGGTTCGGTTCCTATAGCATACAAGTAACTGCGTATGCCGGACTCGGGATCGGAAGCCGACCACGACGCCTCGAGCGCTGTCTCCGGCGTAATGAACTGATGGGCCACGCGAACCACTGGAGTGGTCGGGGGAGTGTTATCGAGGGCGCCGTAGTCTCTAAAGCAGTAGATGCCGCCGTCATCCGATCCGACTACAACCGATCCTCCTGTGCCAAACACGGGAGACGAGAGTATGGAATCTCCCGTAGAGTAGCTCCATAACTCAACACCGTCACGGCTGACCAAATAGAGCCTGCCGTTCGAGGACCCAAAGCATATATTGCCGTTCTCATCTACCGCAGGTGAAGATCTTACCCCGCCGGAAACGTTGAATTGCCAAAGCTTCGTTCCTGTATGTGAAAATGCGTGAAGAGCACCGGCAGAGCCAGGTCCGCCGCTCCCAATGTAGATCCGACCGTCGGCAGTTACAGCAGGCGACGAATCTGCCACTTGCCCAAGATACGCTTTCCAGCGAAGTGTGCCGGCAGAACTGAGCGAGTAGATGTAACCGTCACCAGAGCCAAAATAGATACTTCCGTCTTCTGCAACTGTAGGCGAAGAATCGACAGCGCTACCGGTCTGGTAAGTCCACTTTATGACACCTTCTGAGGTCAATGCATAAAGCTTTCCGTCGCCGCAACCGAAGTAGATGCTGCCATCCGATGCGACGGCCGGAGACGACCAGATAGCTCCGCCCGTCGAGCGCATCCACTTGAGATTGCCGTTGGAGTCAACGGCGTAGAACTTGTGGTTCTGGCATCCGAAGTAGATGGTGCCATCGGAGACGACGTTCGGAGAAGACCACACCATAGACCCCGTTGTGTACTTCCACTTGAGAGTCCCACTAGGACGCACGCAGTAAAGCCCGTCATAAGATCCGAAATAGATGCATCCGTCGGGGCCAATGGCAGGCGAAGAATCGATGCAGGTGCCCGTATCGTAAGTCCATTTAACGGTTCCGACAGAGCTAATTGCGTAGAGTTTGCCGTCAGCGGACCCAATGTATATAGTGGCGTCGCTCCCCACTGCTGCTGAGGATTCTACATAGCCGTTCGTCTGCACACGCCAAGTAAGTCTTCCCGTTGTAGGCGCTCTGACAGGCGCACAGCCACTATTACGCGAATCGAACCGGAACTTATGCCAAACACACGTGCCGGGTCTATACTCAATACCGTCGCTGGTGCCAAATGCGCTTTCCAATCCCGCCCCGTTTGCGGCTTTAACGCTTATATAGTACCGCACACCTTCCTGAAGATGCAGTGCACAGACCGTAATAGACGATTGGTTGCCTACAGCAGTATCTGGCACAACATCATTCGCGCCAGGCGAGGTCCCGATGCGATATTTATATCCCACAACTCCCGATTCTGCATCGGTTGATGATACGACAAAGTGTAAACAGTCGGGGCTGGAAGTTACCTCGCCGTCATCAATTACTACCGGCTGAGAAGGAGGCGTTGAGTCAATCTTTATACCGTCCGAAGAACCAACAGCACTCACAAGCCCTGCCCGGTTAACGGCGCGGACAGTGAAGTAATAAGTTTGTCCATTGATAAGGTTCAGACCCACTAACGTGACTGAAGTCTCCGCTGTATCGGTCCACGGCACTACGTCTGTTGAGTTCGGAGTTGTTCCAACGCAATAGGTATAATGGTCAATGCCGGACTCTGGATCTTGCGAAATCCAACTGGCATGCAGGCTGGAAGTGCTAGTCCAATAGACTCCATCATCCGTCACAACCGGCGTAGTCGGCGGCGTGTTGTCGACTCTCAGCGGACCGCTAACAGTAGGCTGCGACCAAGTTCCTGCACCGTTCAGTACCCTAGCAGCAACATAGAAGACCGAGGACGGATCAAACGGCCCAGGAAAGACAATATCCTGACCCAAGGTTCCAGATACCCAATTAGGAACCGGCGGAACCTCAGGCGAAGTCAGCAGTGCACACTGAACCTGTGTTGTGCCCGATTCAGGATCAACGGCACTTACGCGAACGCGGACTTCCTGCAAGGACATGCTCGTGTTGAGTTCGGTTACTGCCGGCGCAGTGAGGTCTACAAGAATACCATCCGAGAGACCTTCTTCACTAACGAGCTGAACTCCATTTACGGCGCGGACGGCAAAATAGTAGGTCTCGCCGTGGGAAAGTTGCAAGCCAGTCCGAGTAACCTCAGTGGCGGTTCCGACATCGGTGAAGGGAACGATCTCACTACCTGAAGAGTTTCTAATAGCATACTCGTAACGAGATATGCCCGATTCCGGATCGGAGCATGCCCAGGATGCATGAAGAGTATCCGGACTATTGGAAAATGCGCCGTCGTCTGTGACTATGGGTACGGGCGGAGGCGTCCGATCACTACCAAATGCATAGAGTATCCCGTCTCGCGATACTGCGTATAAGGTGTTGTCTCCGACGGCTGGGGATGAAGTCACGGCTGTTCCGATGTGTGTCCGCCAGATAATGCCGCCGTTCGACCCAACCGCATAGACGAAACCGTCGTTAGAGCCGACATATACTATTCCTGAGGAATCTATAGCGGGTGAAGAGTCTACATAGGCACCAGTAAAAGTTCTCCATTTGAGACTACCGGTGGAGCTCAGACAGTAGAGCGCTCCATCTCTACAGCCGAAATAGATAGAGCCGTCGGTACCTAGGGCAGGTGAAGAGACGATGCCTCCGCCTGCAATAAAACGCCACCGCTGAGTACCTGTTGGCCACACGGCATAGAAATAGCCTGCGGAGGAGCCAAAATAGACTGTCCCATCCGAACCGATTGACGGTGAACCCTTAATGGCCGATAAGGGATTAGTTGTGAACTTCCACTTCAACGTTCCTGCAGAGTTGAGAGCATAAAGACATCCGTCGTCGCATCCGAAGTAGATCGTGCCGTCAGGAGCAAGCGCTGCAGATGAAGCTATTGTTCCGCCAGCGGTGTATGAGAACTTAAGAGTGCCATCGCTTCGGTAGGCAAAAAGCTTCTTCGCAGTCGAGCCTATGTAGACTGTATCGTCAGGTCCCAGGGTTGGAGATGCCTCGGTAGTTCCCTGAATGGTTCGGCGCCATCTCAGCGAACCGTCGGAGTTGAATGCGTATAAATACGAGTCGGTGGACGCGATATAAACTGCTCCGTCGGCGGCCACCGACGGCGATGATGCTCCGTTGTTCCCACACGGTGCCGACCACATGACGTTGCCATTCAGGTCTAAGGCGATCAAATTGCCGGTGCCAATCGCATAGACAAGGCGATCGCCGACGGCAGGCGAAGCAGTTCCCGGCCCGCCGATAGCACTGGTCCATTCTACTGCGCCGCTCGACGGCCCGACTGATGCGCACCTGCCGGTGTGCAGAGCGTCATGCCGGAAGCTCGGCCAGGGAGACGAGAGAAGACCCGCTTCGGATTGTATGGCCGAAAGAACTACGACAATAACAAGAATGGTTGAGCATAGCACAAGAAACCGTCCCATATCCGTACCTCCCCGGTAGCAAACGAGCACCAAGATGCAGAGAGGTGTTACCCTGCGCTCGTTTGGTTCAAACATGTCACAAGCTCAACAAACAATTGGCTGAGGTAACATAAAGAAGAGATATAAACAGTTCCCAAGCTTCTCAACGAACCACAGTCCAAACGATGGGACAAGTCGTGCAAATTCTCACAAATCAGGTATTGACATTGCCGAACAAGCGCGGTAGAATTAAATCGTTAAGAGTTTAACGATTATCGGTGGTTCAGGTGGTCGAAAATAAACAACTGTCGCGAGCCTCGGTGCTGCGAATGGAACTCTATCTGGATGTGTTGCAGCAATGCCGGGCGGAAGGACGCCGAAATATCACCAGTGCGGAGATCGGAGAAACTGTCGGAGTATCGCCGGAAAGCGTAAGACAGGACCTTTTCAGGCTGGGCACTGCCGGTAAGCCTATGGTCGGATATGACGTAGACCAGCTTATCACGCTTCTGAGATCTGTATTTGGGCTTGGCACCATAAAGAAAACCTGTCTCGTCGGTTACGGCAACTTGGGCAGGGCACTTGCCAACAGCAACATCTGGGCTAAAGCCGGATTCGAACTAGCAGCCATATTTGACAACGACCCAAATGTGATTGGCACGGATGTGGGACGGCTTAAGGTCAGAAACTTTGCCGAAGTATTCGGCGTGGTGAAGTCCGAAGGCATTGTCGCCGGAGTTATAGCAACTCCGGCTTCGGCAGCTCAGGAAATCGCAAGCATTTTGGTCAGTGCTGGGATCAAGGCCATCTGGAACTTCGCACCGGTAAAACTGCACGTGCCAGATGGAGTAGCTGTCGAAAACCAGTCGCTTGCTTGGGGACTGATCACCCTGTCGCATGCAATGAAGTCTGCGTTTGAAGAGTAAGATTTGGAGGTTCTAGAATTGACACCTTCTACTACCAAAAAAGTCGAAACCGGATCTGAGGCTAAACGCCGTTTTGAGAAGATCCAGAAAATTATCGAAGAGTGCGGGACTGACGAAAGCGCACTTATCCCGATACTCCAGAAGGTTCAGGAAGAATATCGCTACCTGCCTGAGGAAATTCTGACATTCGTGGCGACCGCGCTGGATTTGCCGCCAGCAACTGTATACGGCGTAGCGACGTTCTATGCCCAGTTCTCCCTGGAGCCGAAAGGCAAGCACTTAATCAAGTGTTGCGACGGCACCGCTTGCCACGTGCGAAAGAACCAACCTGTAATCAATGCGATAAGACAAGAGCTGGGTCTGAAGGACGGCAAGAAAACCACCGATGACCATCGGTTCACCGTGGAGATCGTAAGCTGCATCGGCGCTTGCGCTCTAGCTCCCGCAGTCGTCATAGACGATGTGGTCTACGGTCAAATGACCCCTGAAAAAGTACGCGAAGTGATAGCCCAAATTGAAGCGGCTGACAATGCGGAGGCAACAAGATGACCCCCATCGCACCATTAAAATCACCACAAGAGCTTGAAGAACTTAAACAAAAAGCAATTTCTGCCATTAAGGCTTGCTCTACTCGTATACTCGTGTGCGGCGGAACCGGCTGCATGTCCAACGGGGCACCGGCCGTATTTCAGGCTATTCAAGACGAGCTGGCAAAAGCCGGAGTGCCCGTGCGAGCTGACATCATGTCGGACGAAGATGAGAAAGCCATTGGCCTAGGTTACAGCGGCTGTCCTGGATTTTGCCAGGTTGGTCCAATTGTCAGGATTCTGCCGGCGGACTATTTTTACGTTCAGGTCAGACCCGAAGACGCAAAGGACATCGTAGAAGAAACGGTGCTTAAGGGCAACCCGGTAGAACGATTGCTCTTTAAGACACACGATGGTGTACAAATATGCAAGACTCGTAACGAAATTCCGTTTTACAAAGATCAGACCAATGTGGTTCTGGCTGAATGCGGGGTCATAGAACCCGGCGATATACGCGACTACATAGCTCGTAACGGCTACCGCGCGATGGCGGAAGCGTTGTTTGGCATGACCCCTGAGGCCGTCATTGACGAGATCACGAGGTCCGGCTTAAGAGGACGCGGCGGTGGCGGATTTCCAACTGGACGCAAGTGGGCTGCTACGCAGGCTGCACAAAGTCCTAAGAAATACATAGTCTGCAACGCTGACGAGGGCGACCCCGGAGCGTTTATGGACGAAAGCATAATGGAAGGCAATCCGCACGCGATGCTGGAAGGAATGATAATTGCAGGCTATGCCGTTGGCGCGGATGAAGGCTATATATATGTTCGTGCGGAGTATCCTCTTGCGATTCAAAGGCTGCGGCGCGCAATCGCACAGGCTGAAGAAGCCAATCTTTTGGGAGATCGCATCCTCGGCAGCCCGTTTTCATTCCACATTCACATTAAAGAAGGGGCAGGCGCTTTTGTTTGCGGCGAGGAAACCGCACTGATCAATTCTATCGAAGGTCGTCGCGGAATGCCCAGACCCAAGCCGCCGTTCCCTGCTCAAGCCGGTCTCTGGGGAAAGCCGACGGTGGTAAACAACGTTGAGACTTTTGCTAACGTGCCCAAGATCATACTCAACGGCGCAGAATGGTTCCGCAGTTTCGGAAACGAGAAATCGCCCGGAACCAAAGTATTTGCTCTCACGGGAGCAGTGGTGAATACTGGTCTTATCGAGGTGCCGATGGGCACTACCCTTGGAGACGTGGTGTTCAATATCGGCGGAGGAATGCGCACCGGCCGACCATTCAAAGCTGTGCAAATCGGAGGACCGTCGGGAGCATGCCTTACAAAAGACCATTTGGACCTACCTCTCGATTATGACTCGCTTAAATCGGTAGGAGCAATGGTCGGCAGTGGCGGTCTGGTGGTAATGGACGAGTCGACCTGCATGGTCGAAATCGCTCGCTTCTTTATGCAGTTCACCCAGAAAGAATCTTGTGGAAAGTGTGTGCTCTGCCGCGAAGGAACAAAACGGATGCTGGAGATTTTGGAGAAAATCGTCAGCGGACAAGGTCGAATGGAAGACCTGGATCTGCTGGAAGAACTGGCAATTGCTGTTCGCGACGGTTCTTTGTGCGGACTTGGCAAATCGGCACCTAATCCGGTTCTATCAACTCTCAAGCATTTCCGTGATGAGTATGTAGCGCATATAGTTGATGGCATCTGTCCTGCAGGCGAGTGCGAAGCTTTCAAGAGCTACACAATCATCGAGGAGAAATGCAAAGGTTGCGGCTTATGTGCCAAGAAGTGTCCGGTAAACGCAATCTCCGGCGAGATAAGAAAACCGTTCAAGATCGACAAGGAAGCTTGCATCAAGTGTGGAGCATGCGCAGATGCGTGTAAGTTCGAAGCCATAATGCGGGCTTAAAGGAGATGTTTTAATGGAAGGTTACGTTACAATCGACGGAGTGAAAACCCCGATTAACGGCAAGAAAAACTTGCTTGAGGTTATACGTGCGTCGGGAACCGAATTGCCGACGTTCTGCTACCATTCCGAGCTTTCGGTATATGGTGCTTGCCGAATGTGCATTGTGGAGATCGAAGGAAGAGGGATACAACCTTCCTGTTCCACGCCGCCCGAAGACGGTATGGTGGTTCATACCCATACTCCGCAGGTTATGCGCATACGCAAAATGGCCTTGGAGTTGCTTCTTGCTAACCACCACGGCAATTGTCAAACTTGCGAAAAGAACACAAAGTGCCGTCTCCAGGAGCTCGCTCAGAAATTGGGCGTCAAGAACGTCCGATTCGGCGAACCGAACGAGTTGCTGCCTATAGACGACAAGAACCAATCTATCGTGCGCGATCCTAATAAGTGCATACTCTGCGGCGACTGCGTAAGAATGTGCAAAGAAATCCAAGGCATAGGAGTCCTTGACTTCGTAGGTCGTGGAAGCAATGTGCGCGTCTGCCCGGCTTTCGGCAAAAACCTCAACCAAGTGGAGTGTGTCTACTGTGGGCAATGTGTTTCGGTATGTCCCACCGGTGCATTAACAATTAAGAGCCAGGTCGATGACGTCTGGAAGGCCATAAACGATCCAAATAAGATAGTGGTCACCCAAATTGCACCGGCTGTCAGAGCGGCTATCGCTGCCGAGTTCGGAATAACCGACGGAGAGCACGCGCTTGGCAAAGTCGTGACGGCGTTGCGTCGAGCAGGGTTCGACAGAGTTTACGACACGTCGTTTGCTGCTGATCTGACCACAGTTGAAGAAGCAACCGAGTTTCTCAACAGAGTCACCGAAGGCAAGCACCTGCCGCAGTTTACTAGCTGCTGCCCGGCGTGGGTAAAGTTCGTCGAGCAGTTCTATCCGGAGTATCTTTCAAACCTGTCGTCGTGCAAAAGTCCTCAGCAGATGTTCGGCTCACTGGCCAAGCGTTACCTGTCCGAAGAACTTGGTGTTCCCAGGGAAAACATCTATGTAGTATCAATAATGCCCTGCACAGCCAAGAAATTCGAAGCAAGACGGCCTGAGTTCGCTGTAGATGGCGATCCGGACGTAAATGCAGTCCTTACGACGCAAGAACTCATAAAGATGATCTCCGAAGTAGGCATACGCGTAGCCGATCTGCCGTTAGGTTCTATGGACATGCCGTTCGGCTTCAAAACAGGCGCCGGCATCATCTTCGGAGCAAGCGGAGGAGTAGCCGAGGCCGTACTCAGAACGGCGGTAGGAAGCGAACCCGGCGCGGCTGCCCCGGAATTTCACGAAGTCCGAGGACTCGAAGGGCTGAAAGAAGCTAACGTAGTCGTCGGAGACAAAAAACTCAACCTTGCAATAGTTAGTGGTCTGCTGAATGCCAGGCAGGTCCTTGAAAAAATAAAATCCGGTGAGGCAAACTACGACCTAATCGAAGTGATGGCCTGTCGCGGAGGGTGTATCGGAGGAGGCGGCCAGCCACTGCCTAACGATATGGCTGCGCGGGAAGATCGCAAGAACATTCTTTATAACTGCGACGCTGTTCAGCCTCTGCACAACGCTGCAGACAATCCTTACATAAAAGAGTGCTACTCGAGGATGTTGCACAGACCTAACAGCCCAGTGGCGCATAAGTTGTTGCATACCAAATACCGGTCCAGACGGCGAATTCAGGGCGAAGACGTCGAACTTACGGACTCGACATCGGTCGAGAAAGTTCCGGTTTCTGTGTGCATAGGCACGAACTGCTATCTGCGCGGTTCCTACGACACTCTGCGTCGATTGATTAACATGGCTAAGGATGCTGGTCTTGCCGATAGATTCGACTTCAAGGCTACATTCTGTTTCGAAAAGTGCATGTCCAGCCCGAATGTACAGGTAGGCGATACAATACACGGCGGAATTACTCCGGATAAAGCCGAAGAATTCTTTGAACAGGTAATTAAGCCGACTGTCGATGCGAAGGCGAACGAAGAAGTGGAGGTCTAGTCGGTGATTAAAATCCGGTGCTGTGTTGGAAGCTCCTGCCATATTAGAGGCGGCGCAAAAACTTTGAAGATACTCAAAGCACTTATCGCTCAGTACGATCTGGAAGGCAAAGTAGAAATAGCCGCAGACCTGTGTCTGGATAACTGTATTCGTGCGCCTAACGTAATCGTAGATGATGAAATATTCGGGGGCATAACGCCGGACAAAGCCGAAGCTTTCTTCGAGAAGCACATACTGGAGCGTGTAGGCAAATGATAGGCAGGGGAATCGTCACCACAAATAAGGCCCGCTGTCGCGACTGCTATCGCTGTGTGCGAGTTTGCCCGGTGAAGGCTATTCGCATTTCTGAGGGCCAAGCGCACGTTGACGCCTCCAGATGCGTTGTCTGTGGAACCTGCGTGCGCGAATGTCCGCAGAAGGCGAAGCAGGTGCGTAACGATCTGGATAAGGTGCGGCTTATGGTCGAAGGCAGCACCAAAGTAATAGCGTCAGTTGCTCCGTCGTATGTAGCGGCTTTTCCCGACTATGGTGGCGGCCTTTTCCCAGCTCTGCTTAAGACGCTCGGCTTTGCAATGGTAACCGAAACTGCAGTAGGCGCAGAAATGGTTGCACGCGAAACGGCGTTGCTGGTGAACGAAGAACCTTATACGCATATATCTTCGGCATGTCCTGCTTTGGTGGACTTTATATCCAAGTATCACCCATCGGTTGTAGGCAATATAACGCCTATTGTTTCGCCGATGGTTGCACATGCGCGGTATCTAAAAACTCGTTACGGCGACGATTACAAGGTCGTATTTATCGGTCCTTGTCCAGCTAAGAAAGCCGAGGCCGAAGACCCGCATGTCGGCGGAGCCGTTGATGCAGTGTTAACTTATGAAGAACTGCGCTTGTGGATTGAGGGAGCATCTGCAAGAAAGGACCAACTTATATCGGCTGATTTCGACGATATTCCGGCATCGCTTGCAAGACTTTTCCCTCTGGAGGGCGGATTGGCTGAGTCCGCATCTATGGGACCGAACCTGCTCAGACAGGATTTTGCTGCTATATCAGGCAGTTCCGAAGTCATGGAGATGTTGGAAAACATCAAGAGCGGAAGCCCGATACGCCTGTTCGAGGCCTTGTTCTGTCCCGGTGGATGCATTAATGGCGCGTGCTTTGGGGATGGCAGGGACATTTTCCGCCGACGCAACTATGTGCTCCAACACCAAAAGAGAGCGCAGAATCAAGGATCGGACGAGGAAATTCGTGCTGCAATGGAATGCGTCAAAATGCGCCGAGCCATTAGTGAGAATCCTGTCGAGCTGCCTCAGGTCAGCGAGGAAGCTATTAGGGAAGTCTTGGCGAAAACTGGCAAGACCAAGCCGGAAGATGAACTTAACTGCGGAGCTTGCGGCTACGCTTCCTGTCGAGATAATGCCGTTGCCGTTCTTAGCGGTATGGCCGAGCAAAATATGTGCTTGCCTTGGATGCGCAAAGTGGCCGAACGTAAGGCGGATCAGATTATCGACAACAGTCCGAACGGCATCGTAATCGTTGACTCTACTCTTAGAGTGGTCGACTTTAATCCAGCGTTTGGAGAAATGTTCGCGGCGACACAGGGACTAATAGGCAAGCCTCTTTCCACGATAATGGATCCGGACGATTTCGAAAAAGTCTTGGCGGGAACTGTTGATCGCATAGTATCTAAAGAAGTCTCTTTTCCCAGCTATCACGTCAGCGCGAGCATGAACGTATACAGGCTGGAAGACGAGGACTTGGTTGTCGGCATCTTCTCCAACATCAGTAGAGGAACGGAGGGACTAAGCCGCCTGGATCGAATCCGAGAAGAGACGCTCTCTCATGCGGAAGAGGTAATCAAAAAACAAATGACCATGGCCCAGGAAATAGCCGGCATCCTTGGAGAGACAACCAGCGAAACGCGGGTGCTGCTTCGTAAGCTGACCGATCTTATAAAAGAATCGGAGGATCAAAACGGGCGCTCAAAGGATTAGGGCTGTTTCGGAAACTCGAAACCTCGACACGGTAAAGCAGGATCGGTTTCCATTAAATTGATTGATGCCGACGAGTTTTGTCATTAGGCCGAGTTGAATCGAATGAAGAGCTTCACTGTTGATGTAGCGGTTCGTCAATTCTCCAAAAAAGGTGAGGATGCTTGTGGAGACGCTGTAAAAGTCTCAAATACGGCGGATTCAACAATCATAGTTGTGTCCGACGGTCTGGGCAGCGGCGTCAAAGCTAACGTTCTCGCCACAATGACTGTGGAGCTCGCAACAGGATTGTTTAAAGGCAATTTATCACTGCTTGAGATAGTTGAGACGTTAATAGCCACGCTTCCGGTGTGCAAGTGGCGCAACATAGCTTATTCAACATTCTCAATAGCAAGAATTTACGATACCGGACACGTAACTGTCGCAGAATATGATTCACCGCCGCTTATATATATACCGGCGTCTGGAAATCATCCGCGATTGGCCGAAAGCACCGAGTGTACGTTGCTCGGAAAGACCATACGTGAGTCACGCTTTCGGCTCAACCCAAATGATATGATTATGATCTACTCCGACGGGATTGTATATGCCGGAGTTGGCGAAGGATTACCGATGGGATGGCAAGAAGAAGGCATACTTGATTATCTAGCCAAGACGGTTCCAACCTTGGATGGCGACGTAAAACGAATTGCGGATTGCGTAGCCGACAAGGCTCTGGGTTTCTGGCATAACCGTCCGGGCGACGACGGCACCGTTCTCTGTGCGAAATATCGCAAAGCCCGGCATGTGACCGTTCTGACCGGACCACCCACAGACCCAGCGCTTGTGCCCAAGATGTTGCGCGACTTTATGGCTACAGAAGGGAAGAAAATTGTATGCGGAGGCACAACATCGCATCTGGTAGCCGACTATTTGGGCAAGGAACTCGTTCTTGACGAACGCTATCTCGATACCGGACTCCCACCTATTGCAGATCTGGCAGGCATCGATCTTGTAACTGAAGGCATACTGACACTCAGTAGAGCCACTGAGTACTTATCAAAAGGCCGACCCA
>Ga0123519_10009450_pt1 | contig 14685 bp, 19 predicted proteins | sample YelNatPaOPRAMG02_FD_87396 | JGI IMG/M metagenome (GOLD analysis project Ga0123519, IMG submission 87396) | Hot spring microbial communities from Yellowstone National Park - Yellowstone National Park OP-RAMG-02 (version 2) | ecosystem: Environmental > Aquatic > Thermal springs > Hot (42-90C) ...
AAAGATAAACAAATTTGTGTTTTTCATACCAGGCATCATATTGTTTATAATATTTATTGAATATGTTCATCATAGGAAATGTTCACTCAATCGTTCGTATTTACAGTTTACAGTGAACAGTGTACAGTTTACAGCAACCTACGAATTATAAACTGTAAACAGTAAACTGTTAACTGTACACTCCCATAACGGGTTTCACTAAGGATTTACCATTTAACATTACACAACTATACTGTCCTGCTTCCATGAAGTATTACACTTCTATTATAGTGCCTATTTTTATGGGAATAAAATTTTCCTTATATTTTTCTTTAAAAATTTCTTCTGCTTTTTTCCCTGAACAGTGAGTAGGACCTACTTTTTTTACACCTATTTTTTCAAATTCAGTAACTATGAATTCAATAATTCTCTTATCACTTTCTATTAAGTGAAAACCTCCCATGACCAAATAAAAATTTTCTTTTGGGAAAATTTTTTTAACCACTTTTAAAATCTTTAAAATACCAGGATGGGCACATCCTGTAAGTAAGGTAATTCCATTTTTTGTTTTTATCACTAATGCTTGCTCAGGCATATATTGACCTTTATACTCGCCTTCTATTTCGCCTGTGATAAAAACATCTTTTGAAATTTCAGTAACTTTTTTTGCTTCTATAAGTTCTCCTTTTAATTTTTTAACTTTTTCTTTAAATTCCAAACTGAAATTTGGGCATCCATAAACTGTAAGCCCTTCTCTCTTTTTTAATAACTCCTCAAGACCCCCTGTATGGTCCCAGTGGTCATGGGAAATTACAACTGTTTTTATTTTGTTAATATCCACTTTTAAATTTTTTATGTTTTCCATAAGCCAGTGTCCATTTTCTCCTGTATCAAAAAGTATATCTTCCTCAACTAAAATAGAAAGTCCCCAGCCAATATGTAACTTTTTATCCGGCTCATCTTTGTCAAAAAGAACTTTTATCCTCATTTTTTTACTCCTTCCACTTTTTCATTAATTGAAGTACAAATTTTGTCTAAAACTTTTGCTGATTCAGAATCAGGATATAATTCAATAAAAGGTTTACCATTATCAGTTGTTTCTACTATTCGTGGGTCAAATGGGATTCTACCTAAAAATGTAACATTTAGTTCTCTTGCTGATTTTTCTCCACCTCCGGATTTGAATATATCAATATTTTTACCACAATGAGGGCAGGTCAAACCGCTCATATTTTCCAGAATGCCGAGAATAGGTATAGAAAGTTGTCTAAGGAAACTAACACATTTTCTTGAATCCAGCAACGCTACATCCTGAGGTGTTGTAACAATAATTGCTCCTGTCAAATTATGAATCAACTGACATACAGATAAAGGTTCGTCACCTGTTCCTGGTGGAGAGTCAACAACTAAATAATCCAGTTTGCCCCAATTTACTTCTGCTAAAAGTTGTCTTAAAGCACTCATTTTCAAGGGACCACGCCATATTAAAGGAGTATCAGCATTTTCAAGAAAAGAAGCCATTGAGACCGCAACCAAATTTGGATTAACCGGATAGGGAGAAATACCATTTTGTCCTGCAAGTAATCTTTTCCCTTCAAATCCTAACATCTTGGCTATAGAAGGTCCATGCATATCAGCATCTAATAGTCCAACCTTCCTTCCTTTTTTACTTAAACACACAGCAATATTTACTGCTACAGAACTTTTTCCAACACCGCCTTTATTGCTTAGAACCAAAATTTTATATCTAATCTGTGCCATATTTCTGGCTAATAAAGTTTCTAAACGTTTCAGTTCATTTTCTTCCATATCTATTACCTCCTATATAAAGCAAATTTATATCACCAACATTGCATCCGACATCTCTAGCAACTACTGGGCATTTAGCAATAAACAGAAAAAATACTTGTTTTTTCCTATCAGAGAATGCCTCAAAATTACCCTGTCCTTTGCTGATAACCATATCTGCTTCTTTGTAGATTTTTAAAAACTCTTTTGAGCATAAAGATAGAATTGTTCCCGGTGTATCTAATCCACAAGAAATAACATCTGCTATTTTATCAATTCCACACTCATATGCATCTTTAATTAAGGCATCGTTTATTACTGGTTTTTCTTTGACCGTATAGATAATTTTTTTGTTTTTGTCAATCTCTTTTATCTCTTCAATTAAAATTCTGTCAAAAACAGTTTCACCAGCATTATCCGCCAAATAAACAATGGTTCTGGTTTTTTTAAGAACGCTTTTAAATTCAGAATAATTAAAAATTGCTTTGTTTCTTCTCTTACTATTTTCTTTCTCTATAATCCTTTTTAGTTCTCTGTCCAGATTTAAAGAATTATTCACTCCATAATCAATTATATTCCCTGTAATGGCTAATTCTAATGCCATTAACAATTTATCATTTGCGTTTGATACTTTCTTTTTCAATTCAGGATAAAACAGTAAAGCAAGTTGATTGCTTCTTTTCTTTATCTTTTTAAAAGGGTCATCTTTACCGGTTATCTTTTTAATCAATCTATGAATAATTCCTCCCATTTCAACAGGAGAAGATGTAAAAGAAAATACTGGTAACGTTTTTGCTACCTCGTCTAATACTCTTTTTTGCATCCTCTGGTTTGCTCCTGCAAGTCTGGCTGCCTCAAGGGCTTGTTTAAAAAAGCAAGGAATACACTCAAGATATGTCCTCATTTTGTTTGCCTAACATAACACAGGTATTATAAATTACTTTGATATTATTCTCCTGACAAAATTTTATTGCCTTTTCACTTTCTGCCCCAGGTTGTATCCATACTCTATTGATTCCTTTTTGCAAACATTGTTCAACTATTTGTTCAGTTATTGGCGGTGGAGTAACTATATCAACTACATCAACTTTTTCAGGTAAATCCAAAACTGTAGGATAGCATTTTAATCCTTCTACTTCTTTTAAATAAGGGTTGACTGGATAAACTTCGTATCCTTTTTGTTTCAGATTTTTTAAAATTTTATAAGCATACTTTAATTCGTTTCTGAAAGACCCCACAACAGCAAATCTTTTTTGACTCAAAAATTCTTTAATTAATTCTTGCATTTTAAAAATATCAAAAATACATTTTCTCTGCTACTAAATAAGCAAAATCCGGTTCTATTTCATTTGGTTTTACATGTTCTATTTTAGTGATTATTTTTCTTACCTTTGTTGCCATTTCTATTGAGAGAAGTAACTCTCTTGCTCCCGCTAATGCACCGTTACCTATCTTAACTATTTTTTCTGGTAGTGAAGGTAGAAGCCCAATAGCAGCAGCATTTGCTGGGTTTATAAAGTTTCCGAATCCGCCAGATAAAAAAATTCTTTCTATTTTATCAAGTGTTGTTCCATAATATTTTATCAAAAGGTCCTGGTCAGTTCTTAATCCAGCCTTAGCAGTTATAAGTTGATAAATATCCTGTTGAGTAATGCTTATTTTTTCGGTAACAAAGAACTCTTTTTTTATTTTTGCTTTTTTATCCATAATACCATTACGAAGCATCTCTGCTAGTAAATCAATCAATCCTGAACCACAGATTCCTATTGGTGGTTTGCCACCTATTGTTTCAAAACTTACCTTTCCATTATTTATCCAGATATTACTTATCGCACCTTCTACCGCACCTACACCACATTTTGTAGATGCTCCTTCATAAGCTCCTCCAGCAGCACAGGAAGCGCTCATCATTCTATCTTTATTTCCAATTACAATTTCACCATTTGTGCCGATATCAATAACCATAACTACATTTTTACTGTCATACATTCCGCAAGCCAGAATATCAGCCAAAGCATCAGCCCCAATATGTCCTCCAATCAAAGGAGGTCCGTATACATTACATTTCGGATTAACTACTAACCCGATATCAATCGCTTTTTTACATATAGATTCAGGATGAGGTGGTTCAAACGGAATTACTCCGAGCGTATCTACAGGTAAACCAAAAAAAAGATTCCGCATAGTAGGATTACCAACTATGACTATGTCATAGATATATTTTCTGATTTCTCCTCTCTTTTTTTCTAATTGCTCAAGGTTATCATTAACCGCACCTATAATACATTTCTGAATTTTTTCTAAACCACCTTTGTTACGAATAGTGTAATCTATCCTGGAAATTACATCATTACCATAAGAAATTTGAGGATTTTTTTGTGAAATTGTATCAATAATCCTGCCATCTTCAAGGTCAATTAGTTGCATTACCAAAGTAGTTGTACCTACGTCAATGGCTAAACCAAATATCTCACCCATATATTTCCCCAAATCTTCTCCTGAACAATGAATTACTTTATCACCTTTCCGTTTAACAAAAGGGTCTAATTGAATCTTTCTCTGGACTGTATCGGTAAGAATGGAATATTTACCAATATCTTTAATGAAAATAGAAAGGTCAGTAGAGGTATTAACTATTCGTGATTGACATGCTAATCTTTCATCTTTTTCTAATGGATGTTTATTTTCCTGTTCTGTTTTTTCATTAAGACACTGCATACCCTTTTCAATTCTGACTATGCATTGACCACATTTACCTAAACCTCCACATTCAGAAGATATTTCAATATCGGACTCTTGCAAATAATCAAGAATGGTCTTGCCTTTAACCAATTCTATTCCATCTTTCCCTTTTCTATATTGAGGGAAAAATATCTTAGCCATTTTTTACCTCCTTTATAATTTTCCAGAGATTTTTAATTTGCCGGGTGACTTCTCCATCAGAATATTCTATAATAGTTTTTTTATTTGCTATTGATTCAGTTACAACTGAGTCATAAACAATTTTTCCAGCCATGTTAATTTTATTATCTTTGCAGTATTTTTCTATTTTTTTTGACATTTCAATATTCAAATCATATTTATTTATCACAAGATTTACCACTACCCCAAAATGTTTGGCTACATCTATAACTCTTATAGCATCATGTAAACCAGATAAAGTTGGTTCGGTTACTACCAGAGCACAATCAACTCCTGATAAAGAAGATATAACAGGGCAACCAATTCCAGGAGGACCATCAATAATCACATAATCTTTATTTTCTTTTTCTGCAATTTCTTTTGCTTTTTGTCTAACCAAACTAACAAGTTTACCTGAATTTTCTTCAGCAATACAAAGTTTTGCATGTACGAAAGGTCCATATTTTGTTTCAGAAAGAAACCACTCTCCGCTAATTTTTTCTTTAAATTCTATCGCATCCATAGGACAGTTCCAGACGCATACGCCACACCCTTCACAGGAAATAGGGTCAACCATAATTTGTTGATAAGTTTTTGAGTTGATAGATTGATAAGAAATTGCGTTAAATCGGCAGACATCAAAACATTTTCCGCATTGGCTACATTTTTCTTGATTGATTATTGCTTCTTTCCCTCCAATAAATTTATGGGTCTCCTGAATTTCTGGATGGAGCAGAAGATATAAATCCGCAGCATCTACATCACAATCAACCATAACTTTATTTTTTGCTAAAGAGGCAAACGCTGCTGTAATTACAGTTTTACCCGTTCCGCCTTTTCCACTAATTATGACTATTTGTTTCATAATAAATAATTTTTTATTCAAATTTTTTGTATAACAATTTTATTGCCGGAAAGATGAAAACAATAAAAAAAATGGTAAGAATTGAGGTATCCAAAAGAATTATTTTACTTAAACCAGCAGAAAACGACTCTCTAAGCCCATCTATAGTATAAGTTAAGGGTAATACATAAGAAAAATATTGTAATACTAAAGGCATCTTTGAAATGGGATAAACAACGCCACTTAAAAATATTATTAAGAACCTCGGAAGATTAAGTAATGTCTGGGCTTCAAAAACTTCTTTCACCATCACGCATAAAAGAGCGCCAAGGGAAGAGAATACAAAGAGAGAAGGAAGAATTATTAAAATAAGGTAAAGTACATTGGGATGAATTTTAAGCACTGCCACAGAAACTATTGTTACTATAGTTGTCATTAAAAAACCAAAAATAACACCTCCCAGTACTTTTCCTAAAAGTACCGCAGCAATACTGATTGGCGCTAAAAGCAATCTTTCTAAAGAGCCAATCCTTAATTCAAAATTTATCACTACTGCTTCGGCTGAAGTTGTACTAAAAAGAATTGTCATTGCAATTAGTCCAGGCACTAATTCTTTAAAATCTCCAGGATTTCTTAAATAAAAGGCTAAAATCCATGTAATCGGAAAGACAATGCCCCAACTGACTGCTGGAGGTTTGAGGTAATATGTTTTTATGTCTTTTAAAGCAATATAAAAAATCCCTCTTAAGTTATCCCGTCCCATCTTACTTTCCTTTTTCAATTGCTAAAATTTCTGGCTCTAAACCAGTAATCTTCATAAATGCTTCTTCCAATGATTTTTTATCAGTTTTTTCTTTTAAACTTAAAGGAGTATCAATCGCCAAAATTTTTCCCTTTACCAGAATAGCCACACGGTCGCATAAAAGGTCTGCTTCTTCTAAATAATGGGTAGTAAGAAAAATAGTTATCCCTTGCTGGCGAAGGTTAGATATCAAATTACGTAGCGAACGAGCAGCCACTACATCCAAACCAACAGTAGGCTCATCTAAAAAAAGAATTTTAGGATTATGAATTAAAGCAGCAGCAATTGTTAAAGCCCGTTTCATACCCCGGGAAAATGTGCGAAAAGGGCTGTCTTTACGTTCGTAGAGCCGAAATGTTTTCAGTAATTCCTGTGCTCTTTTCTTACGTTCAAATGCAGGGATACCATAAAGTTGCGCCATAAATATCAGATTATCCATTGCGGATAATTCATCATAGAGATTGGAAATTTCCGGGACTACTCCAATATATTTCTTTATCTGTAGGATTTCTGAATTAACATCAAGTCCAAAAATAGACGCATTTCCATCTGTGGGTTTAGAAAGTCCTGTAAGTATTCTTATAGTAGTAGTTTTTCCTGCGCCATTCGGACCTAAAAACCCAAAAACCTCACCTTCCTTAACTTCAAAACTGATATGGTCAACAGCCAAAATTTCACCGTAACGCTTTGTTAAATCTGATACCTGAATTACTATATCGTTATCCATCTCTATATTTTAAAAACAAAACATCCCAATCAGTCCACAAATAATCAATAAATAAATAGGATTTAACTTCTTAAATTTCATAAAGGCAATAAATGCTACCAAGGAAAGTAAATAAGGCCGAAAATCATGAAAACCACCTTTAGCCATCAAATAAGCCGCCCACATTAGAAGCACAAGGACAACCACCATTACTGCACTTAGGAATCTTTGATAAATTTTATTTTCCTGGATTTTCACAACGGTTATAACAACAAAAAGCATAATCAGAAATGGTAAAAAATCATAACCTATAGTAGCAATAAGTGCTCCTAAAAATCCTTTTAGCCGATAGCCAATAAATGTAGATAGATTCATTCCAATAGGCCCAGGAGTAGTCTCGGCAATAGAAACCATATATAAAAAATCCTGCTCAGAAATCCAGTGCAAATTTTCTACAACCTCTTTATGTAAAATAGGAAATATGGCGTTACCTCCGCCAAAGGCAATAATTCCAATTTTACAAAATTCCAAGAAAATCTTTATAAGCAACATTTAATCCCCCTTTCCTAAAAGAATTCCTAATAATGCACCAATTATCACTATATAAATAGGATTTACACGGAAAACAAACATAAGTAAAAAGGAAAACAAAAAAAGAAAAACCTTAAAAGTATTAAATTTTGTTTTTCTAAACATTTTTAGAGTAATTCCTGAAACTTCACCCACTACTCCGGCTAATATTCCAAGCATAAGTTTCTTAACCAGCGCAAATTCTATAAATTTTCCATAAAACACAGCAATCAATGTAATAATTGTAAGCGGCGGAATTGTAATAGCAATGCAGGAAAATAACGCGCCTAAAAAACCAGCAATTTTATACCCAGTAAATGTTGCCATATTAATCATTAATGAACCGGGTAAAATCTGTGCAATAGAAAAAATTTCTGTAAATTCTTTTTCGCTAAGGTACTTCTTTCTTTCCACCATAATCCTTTCCAGAACAGGCACCATAGCAATTCCACCACCAACCGTAAAAATTGCCACATAAAAGAAAATAGAAAAAAGTTTAAAAATGACTTTTAGAGGATTTTTATCTTTCATTTATTCTTTACCTTTATAACAAGTGATACATAATTTTTTCTCATCTTTTACTTTTATTCCATGACTGAATACTATCTCTCCGCATTTTTCACATTCATACCATTCAAATGTAGATTTTTTCCCTTTAAAATCATAGTTAAAGACCTCTGAAATTTTAAACAAAACTTCATCCGGTTGATTCATTATATTTTCAATTGCCGGCTCAACAATATCAGAAGGAATATCCTTTGGTTCAATACCTTCTTTCCTCATCTGGACAAACTTTGAACCTAACCCCTTTTTCTGAAAATCAGGTCTTACTGCTACTCTTACTGCTTTTTTAGTCTTAACATCAATGAGCGTAATAGCAAGTTTACTGTAATTTAATTTTTCAATATTTTCTTTTCCAAAGGTACAACCTGTAGCAACCTGAACCCCATCACCAAAGCACATTTGGGCATGTGCAGGACCTCCTTCAAAAAAACAGAAAAGTTCCTTATTGGAGGCACGTTCAACACCTAATTTTTTCATCGCTGCTAATCCTGCGCGCAGGCCCAAAGGCATTGCCGGACATTTATGCCCATGAAATTCAATCGCCAAATCTAACAAATCTTTATCTAACATAAACACCTCCTTTTTTAAAATGTAACAACTTTATCCGCCCATTTTATTATCTCATACAAATCTTTCATTGTTGATAATGATATACTATCCCTTCACCTTTAAACTTATACCTTACCTGATGCATCCTGGGCTGCCAATACAATCGGATACATCGTCGGAGCACTTGTCAGGTAAGGATGAGTAGCAAACTGTAATGTTTCCAGTTCTGTAATAGACATCCTTTTCTGGATAGCGATTCCCAGGATATTTATTACTTCGCCGCAGGAAATTCCACCAGCAACCTGTCCACCTAATATAATTCCTGACTGTTTTGAAAAAATTAATTTAATTTTGACCTTATTTGCTCCAGAAAGAGTAACAGGATGTTTATCTACTCCCTCAATACTGCCTGTAATAATTTCAAACCCTTCTTTTCTCGCCCTGTTTTCTGTAAGTCCTGCTGAACCTAATACTAAACCATCAATATATGTTGAGTAGATTGCAATTGTACCTTTGTTTTCACGGATGACCTTTAACTGGTAAAGATTTGCTCCTGCAATTCTTGCTTCAGCAGTAGCAGTAGATGCCAGCATTACAGGTGCATCTTTACGGGTATAGAAATCTCTTTTCCCAGCACAATCACCTACAGCAAAAATATCCGGGTCAGAAGTGCGCATATACTCATCAACCCAGATACCTTTGCCTTTCCCTAAATCCAGTCCTGCATCAGTTGCTAACTTTGTATTAGGAACCGCACCTACTCCTAAAATAACACTGTCAATTTTTATTTCTTTTCCGTTCTCTAAACGTACACCCTTGACTTTTTCATTTCCTAAAAATTCAACCACACGATTGCTGGTTAAAATATTAATACCTTTTGATTTCAGTTTTTCCTCTGCCAATATGGAAAATTCTTTATCAAAAGAGATTTCCAAAAGGTTTGGAAGCATTTCTACCAGATATACATTAAGACCTTTTATTCTGGAAATTTCATCAGCAAATTCCACACCAATAAAACTTCCTCCTATTATGAGAACACTTTTCACCTTTTTAATTTCATCTATAAGGTTTTTAAGGTAATCCATATCTTTGTAGATAGGATAGATTCCTTTTTTATCAATACCAGGGATAGAAGGAATAATAGGAGATGAACCTGTAGCAAGAACCAGTTTTTCATAGTGATATTTGTTGCTTTTGGCCTCTATTACCTTTTCCTTACGAACAATTCTTATGGCTTCATCCACTACAACATCAATATTATTTTTTCCCAAAATTGCCCTCCCCAGTTTATTTTCATCCGGACTTTTCAAACTTGCAAACATATAAGGAATACCACAAGGAATAACACCATTTTCAACATTTCTCATTATTAAAATTTTTTTATCCGGATAATATTTTCTTGCTGTTACTGCACTTACTATCCCTGCAGGCCCGCCGCCTATTACCAAAATATTTATTTTCTTATCCAAACTAACCTCCTTGTTTTTTCAAATAAACTCTGGAATTTTTTTTGATATTCTGGAAATCTTTCAACAATCGGTACCCCTTTTGAATAAGCAGAAGCAATTTCTCTATCAAAAGGTATTTTTAGAAGAATCGGTATATTTTGTTTTTTGCAATATAAATCTACTTCATCATCTCCAATATCAGAACGGTTGAGAACAATTCCAATAGGAATTTTCATCTTCTTTAATACCTCAACTGCTAATATAAGGTCATTCAAGCCAAAAGGGGTTGGCTCAGTAACCAATATGCAAAAATCGCTTCCTCTAACTGCCTCAACAACCGGACAGGAAGTTCCAGGCGGCACATCTATAATAGTTACTTTATCTTTTTTTATTTTCTTTTTTACTTTTCTAATCACTGGCGGAGACATAGGTTCTCCTGGATTCAATATTCCATCTGCAAATTCAATTCCGTTAGTTTTTCCTACTCTTACCACTCCGGTCTCTCTATGTTTTTCAGTAATTGCTTTTTGTGGACAAACCATGGTACAACCACCACAACCATGGCATAGTTCTTCAAATATTAACACTTCCTTTGGTAAGCATGCAATAGCATGGTATTCACAAACTTGAGCACACTTTCCACAAAAATTACACTTACTTTCATCAACTTCAGGAACAGGAATAGCAACTGGTTCAATCTTTTCTATTTTGGGCTTTAGAAATAAGTGGGCATTCGGCTCTTCAACATCGCAGTCAAGAAACTGGATATTTTCTAAAGATAAAGCCAAATTAACTGCAACTGTCGTCTTTCCTGTTCCACCTTTACCACTTGCTACTGAAATAATCATATTGATTGATGGTAGGCGATTAAAACTTCCTGAAATTTACTGTGTGACTCAGTAATCATAAAACCCTTATCTTCTAAATACCGCTTTATATCTACTAAGGTAATTTTGCTGGTCTGGTGTTTTCTTCCTTCGCGGGCATGAATTTTATCTATAAACTCTAAACCTTCTTTTGTGAAATCGCTTAAAATAATTTTCCCTTTAAATGCAAGTACTCTTATTAACTCATTTATAACTCTGTAAGGATTAATAAAGTGATGCAGTGCATTTACAGCAAAAATTATATCAAAACTTTTATCAGAAAAACTCAAATTTTCAGCATTCTCAATTCTAAAATCAACAAAATCTTCTAAACCAAAATATCTTAAATTTAACTTAGCGATTTTTTGTTCTTCTTTAGAGATATCCACACTTATAAAACGGTGCCCTTCTTTAGCCAGAGCGAGTGTAAAATGACCCTTGCCGGTTCCGACTTCTAAAATATTGCCAAAAATCGGCTGGGCTTTTTCAATAATAAAAGATCTTTCCTTATCTACATCGTAACCCAACCTTTTATATAGGGCTTTACGTTCTAAATATCTCTGGTGGTTCTCCAAAACTTCTTTATCCATTTTATCCACCTCTTACCATTCTTGTACCACATTTAGGACAATTCATAGATGAACAAGGTACACCTGCTTGATGCTCAACTTTAGTTCCACAAGAAGGACAAACACAAAATCCTCCTGGTCCTGAACCACCTCTTCTGCCTCTACCCATACCTCTACCTTTTCCAGGTCCCTGACCTATTGGACCGGTTCCATTTCCACCTGGCATCTTAATCACCTCCTTTTACTCTATTAGAAAAATTTTTGAATTCAGCAGTTTTTTAACGGGGTTTACCACGTATACCAAATTTAGAACCTACACTAGGACCTTCATTTGGCTTAAATTCACCTTTTTTATACTTTTCTATTGCTTCTTTCACACTACCTGATACCCCAGTAATAACATCTATTCCAGATGACTGTAAAGTCTGAAATGCATTTGGGCCAACATTGCCGGTTAGAACTACCTTTACCTGCTTTTCTGCTATAAGTTGACCTGATTGGATGCCTGCACCTCCCATAGCGTTTATACTTGGATTTTCAATTGCCTCAAAATTTAAGGTTTCTGTATCTACAATAATAAAATACTGACATCTTCCAAATCGTGGGTCAACCTGTGAATCTAAATTATCTCCCTGCGCAGTTACACAAATTTTCATTTTGTTAATCCTCCTTTGTAAATGCTCACCCAACACTGTTCGTCTTCAATGTGTAATGTGTTAAAAAACATTAAACAACTAAACCGGTCTTCACTTAGGATTTACCCTCTTTTGTTTTCTCTTCTGGATGTTCACATTCGGTCTTATCCAAACCATAACCTTTTCCTGAACCTGGTTTACATAAACTTTCGCCAGATTCTAAGGTGCCTTTTAGAATTTTTTCAATTACATCCTCAATCTTTCCAGTCACTCCCACAATTGTCTGTATACCAAGTTCAGCAAAAAAGGTTTCTGCCCTTGGTCCCATGCCACCACAAATTATACATTCAACACCTTTTTGATGCAAAAATTGAGGTATAAATCCAGGTTGATGCCCGGGATTATCTATAACTTTTTTCTCCTTAATTTCATTGTTTTCAATATCTATAATTGTAAAAGAAGGGCATCTTCCAAAATGTGGAGATACAAAATCTCCATCAGTAGAAATCGCTATTTTCATAAAAATTTTCCTCCTTCCGCACCCTTGCAATACAATCCCTTACCTGCATTTCCTCTCCCCTTACCTACATTTCCTCTCCCTTGATGGGGAAGAATTGAGATGAGGGTGAAAAGGGGAGAGGTTAAATTTCACTTTTTTTCCTGGGCAGATGCTTTTTCTAGAATACTGATTCGTTCCTGAATTTCTTTCAATTCTTCCTGTATTGCCTTTGCCTGTTCTTTCAACATCTCTGCTTCTTCCTTAGGAGTCATTTCAGGAGCATAAGGATATGCCCAATAGGGAGCATAAGGATATATTCCATAACCTCCCCAAGCAGGCAAACCCATACTTGCTCTTGCCCAGCCAGGAAGTCCAGTTGCCCAGTACCAATGTCTCCAGCCACGACCGCCGGGACGACCAAACCAGCCGCGACCTCTACCCCAGAAACCTCTACCAGGAATTGGATTCATATAACCTGGCACAGGATAACCAGCACAAAAACCTGCTGCTCTTCCAGTCATTGGCCCCATCCCTGCTGGTCCAGTTCCATCTCCACCTGGCATCTTAATCACCTCCTTTCTTAATGTTAATGGTAATCATTTTCATTTATATTTAAAAAAATATAATGCTATTATTTTTATTTACATTTATCACATAATCCATAAAACTGAATAATATGGTTTAAAATTTTAAAATTATATTTTTTTGAAAGTTCTTTTTCTGTCAGGTTTAACAATTCTATTTCTTCATCAATAAAATCTGTATAATCTATAACTCTACCGCAACCTGTACATATAAGATGGTGATGATGTTTTTGCCCTTTCCCTTTTTTTATTGATTCATATCTTGCCCTACCATCTCCAAAATCAAATTTAAAAACCAATCCCATCTGGACAAGTAAATCAAGGGTTCTATATACTGTTGTTAAACCAATAGCCGGATATCTTTTATGAACAGCAAAATATATATCTTCTGCACTTAAATGACCAGAACTTTTTTGTAAAACATCAAGAATTACCTGTCTCGGTAGAGTCCACCGATAACCTGCACTGACAAATTTTGTCCGTAACCAAGGTGGTCCACATTTCATATTTTCTCCTTATTGAAAATGATAACCATTTTTATTATACCTCAAAATTTTTCAAGTGTCAAGGGATCGCACTGGAATATTTTTGAATTAAAAAGTATAATATATTGCATATTTCGGAGCAAAGTAGCCACCTATTTCAACAAAGTAGCCGGCCATTTCAATCAAAGTAGCCACCCCCTTAGGAAGTTCTGAAAAACGGGCAAAAATTGACTACTTAAAATCTATTTATTACGCTGTATAGGAACTATACGAAAGGAGGTTCCTATATGGCACAAATAAGGATAAGTATGCAAAAAATACGTGAAATATTGCGGTTGAAGTATGAATGTAGGTTCAGTAACAGGCAGGTAGCGAAAAGTTGCAAAGTTAGTCGTAGGACTGTTTCTATTTATTGGGCTCAAGCACAAAAAGCAGGGATAGATTGGGAACGGGATAAGGAATTAAGTGATACCGAATTGGAATTACTGCTTTATGGTGGTCGAGTTCCTATACAATCTAGTAAAGTAGTACCTGATTTTCAATATATTTTTCAGGAAATGAAACGGCCGTATGTAACAATGCAACTGTTGTGGCAGGAATACAAGGAAGAAAATCCAGAAGGATATCAATATACTCGGTTTACTGAGCTCTATAATGAGTGGCGAAAGAAGTTAAACATTTGTATGAGACAGGGGCACCGAGCTGGAGAAAAAATGTTTGTAGACTATTGTAATGGGTTGCCGATAACTAACCCCAAAACAGGAGAGAAGATACCGACACAGTTATTTGTAAGTGTATGGGGAGCAAGTAATTACACCTATGCAGAGGCAAGTTTAACCCAGAATGAGGAATCTTGGATAATGGCACATGTACGGGCATTTGAGTATAGCGGATGT
>Ga0123519_10009455_pt1 | contig 14683 bp, 17 predicted proteins | sample YelNatPaOPRAMG02_FD_87396 | JGI IMG/M metagenome (GOLD analysis project Ga0123519, IMG submission 87396) | Hot spring microbial communities from Yellowstone National Park - Yellowstone National Park OP-RAMG-02 (version 2) | ecosystem: Environmental > Aquatic > Thermal springs > Hot (42-90C) ...
AAAAGCGTCATTGCCAAAAACCATTGCAAGTCTTTTAAAGCATTTTTGAAACATAAGAAACGTTGTTGACGCTAATAAAGAAGAATTAATGAAAATGAAGGATATAAGAAAAACTCGAGAACCCATAAGCTTAAAGAAAATCAAGATTAATTTAATGAATAAAAAACTTCTATTTCAAAATCTTCAAGCAAATACTGTTATTTTTAATTTTTCTATACTTTTTGATTTTTCTGGAAAAATCAGAAAAATCAAAATTTTACGCGTAGAAAGTTTTAAAAAATCAAAGAAAATCAAAAATCAGAAGGGTTTTAATATGGAGGGGGCCCCCCTCCCCCTCTAAAAACAAATGCGTTATGGTTTAGAATCAAATATAGATTTATAGATTTAATAAGGCTTTTAATAGTTCAAGCTTATGATCAATTAAAAAGGAAGTATCAATATAAAAAGGGGTATTTCTTTTGAGAAAGCTTTCAAGACTAACTTTTAGAATAGATTCTGTAAAGGTTAAGTTTTTATGTAAAAGGAAAACTTTGGAGATGCATTAGCAAGGGCTGAAGCTTGCAAGTTAAGTCATCATTTAATAGAAATAAACTGGTTTGAAATTCAAAGGAAACGTTGAATTCTCAGCATTTGTTTGGATAAAATATCTTAAATATGCCTTGTATTGTCCCACCAAACTTCAAACCGTTTCGTTTTTTGGTTTAACTGTACATATTCAATTTTGATTGGTATATGCTCTAAAACTTGCCCTAAAGCTACACCAAGAACGATAGGTCCAGCTATTAATAATTGAACATCATCATTTTTTTCTAGGATTTTTTCTTTCACAATTTTTAGGCTTTCCAAAATATCACTTGCTGATAGAAATGCTGGAAGTTCTATTGTTTCCCAATCCGTGCTTGGCGCCCTTGAAGAATTACCGCATCTTACAAAAATTTTTCTCATGTGACCTCACTTTAAAAGTATAAATTAATAAATTTAACGGTTTTTAGCCTTTATTTAATTCGAACTTTGGCTTAAGAACCTTTTCTTTCTATTGAAACTGCTACAAGCAAGTCTCCCTATATTTGCCCTAAATGTTGCAAAGAAATTGAAGGATTCGCTGGAAAAGCATAAATGAGTGTTAAACGATTTAAATGCACTTTTGTAAGATAGACGTTGAAAGGATGAGGAAAATGGTGGCGCTGTTGCTAAATACAACTAAAGCTTAAATAAATTAAAAACTTAATTTGAGGAGTAGCCTTATTAGAATTTAAAGCAAGATCGTTTGATGCTTAAAATCAAAATTAAGGGGTTCAAGTATTGAAAAATTTAGTTATTCCTAAGCTTGATTTTATTAATTCCTTATTCCTCAACCATTTTAGCCTTCCTTTCTCCTCGTAGATGTAAATTAATGGCGCCTGATAAACTTGAGCAACTTCATAGTAAGCTATAGTAGCCGGCTTCGTAGCTGATGTACAATCAAGTAAAAGTATGTAATCTCTTAGCAAAAGCTCAACTTCTTGTTGAATCTTACTTTTAACTGCATCTATGTCAACTATTTCTTCCTCATAGCATAGAATCCAATCGTAAGGAAGCTTCAAAGGCTTCCACTCTTCTAAGGCCTCTATAGATGTTAAAACTGAAACAACTTTTGGTTCAATGCCTTCAGCTTTAAGAAGCTTTAGAGCGGTATCAGTTTCAGGTTCATCTCTTCCATTTCTTCTTCCGAGCAAACCTAAGTAGGCTATATCTGTTTGTTCCTCATTAAAAAGGTAGCATAAAGGCGTTTTATATTTTAAGCGATAAGTTCCTTTAACTTCCTCTTCAACTATGTTAAACCTAATTAAAAGCCTTAAGTTATGAACCAACGTTGAATCCTTTATACCAGAACCTCTTTGAATATCGGAAAATTTGCCTACGCCACCAAGCTTTGCTAACGCTATAGCTGCCTTTAAGGCATTTGGTCTAGAGAAGGCTTCTTTATAATCTGGAAGGGATTGCAAGCTCTTCATCATAAAAGCCCTTCTTAGAGTAATGCTCAAGAAATTTAGAGCAATGCTCTAACAAATTATTAGAACTGCTTTAACTTAAATATTTTCTCAAAAATGATTGCGCTAAGAGGTTGGAACGCATTGAATCATAAATCATTATCAAATTTTGCTCCCTTCATAGGATTCGATATAGAAACGTATAGCCCAAACGGTTTTCCAAAAAATTTTGAAGATCCTGTTGTAGCTGCAACCATAGCTTTATCTATTAATGAAGATTTTAGGAATGGATTAATAGTTTTATCATCCATCTTTCCCCCTTCAAGCGAGACTTTAATTTTAAAATGGATCTTGAATACGTTAGCTTCGCTTCCTAGAGGTTGCATCTTAACATATAATGGAAAGAGATTTGACATTACTTACATAATGACGAGAGCGGAAAGATGCGGAATAAATTATTGCGAGAAAGCTTTAGGTAAGCACAATCATATAGATTTATATGAGAAGGTAAAGCAAAATGGGAGATTATCGAGCTTCAAGCAGAAAGTTGTGGAGCAATTCTTAGGGATAAAACGCCAAATAATAGGTGTAGAAGGGGCAAACTATTATAAATACTATGAAAGATTTCTAGGCTATGGAGATTTAGCACCCCTACTCTACAATATAGAGGACGCTGCGAAATGCATTGAGCTCTCATTTAGATTAAAAAATGATAAAGCTTTTATACGCATTACAAAACAATAATATAGTGAGACCAACCCTTGATCCGAAATTGGGAAACTTTATGGATTCTAAGGTATGCTTCTTTACTTCATGACATAGGCAAATTTAGCCAAAGGTGCGCTGGACGACCATTCTTTCCAAAGCATCCAGAGACAGGGTGTAATTTTATATTGCAATCTGCTTTTCCATCAAGCATAGATAAAAGCTCTATTGCAAAGCTTGTTGAAAGCCACCATAGTAAACTAGAGGACCCTATATTAAAAAGGTTACATGAAGTCTTAACCGATGCCGATAGCCTTTCAGCTAAGGAAAGAGAGCCCTTAAATATCAATGATAAAGATGTTATTTTCAAAACGCCATTGCGCTCAATCTTTTATGAAGTTAAATTAAGTGATTCAAACATTCGCGAAGAAAAGTATTACAATGTTGTGCCACTTAAAAACTTTAAGGAAGATATGATTCTTCCAAAGCTTAGAAACAAATTACCTGAAACATTTGCTGAAAATTATGCATGTATGTGGAACAACTTTAAAGAAGAATTTAATCAACTTTCTGGAATTAAAACCTTAGAGGGGCACTTCTTAACATTATACAGTTTATTATTAAAGTACACATTTTTCATTCCTTCCGCAGCTTATCAAGCTGAGCCAACAATAACTCTATTCGATCATTCATCAACCACATGCGCAATAGCTGAATCTATTTATAGAAGCGGAGATGGAAGAACATTAATGCTAGTTGGTGGAGATGTATGCAACATCCAGTCCTTTATTTATACGATAATTTCTGAAAATGCTGCTAGAATGCTTAGGGGGAGATCATTCCTTATTTATCTAATAAACATTCTTGCTGCAAGACACATTATGAATTGCTTGAAGATTCTGGATCCATGCTTAATATTTTGTGGTGGAGGAAACTTTACAATTCTTGCTCCATGGAGTATGGAGCTTGAAGAGAAGCTTAATAATTCAATTAAGGAGATCGATGAATGGCTATTGGAAGAATTAAAAGGAGAAATTTATGTGGCTATCAATTATATAAAAATAGATAAGGATGAATTGAGCTCACCTCAAGGATACAGCGAATGCTTAAGGAAGCTTCAAGAAAGAATTGAGGAAGCTAAGCTTAAGCAATTCAATAGAATTTTAGAAGATGGCTATGAAAAAATCCTTGAGGGAAAGGAAGAAGGACATCAAAAAGTATGCGGAGTATGCAAAGCTATTCTAAGCAAAAGCGAGCTGGGAAACAAAATAGATGAAACTGATGTTTGCAGTTTATGCAAAAAAATTGAGGAAATAGGAAATAAGCTGATTAATGCAAACTATCTCATAATAGCCTTCTTTAAGGAGGATGGCTTACCAAACAATGATTTATTTACGATATCTTTTAAGATGATTAATACTGGAGTGAAACTTTGCATAAACGATAATGATCTATTCGCATTCATAAAGGGTTTAGGAAATTCAAATGCAAAAAGCTTATTGAAACATTTGCATGTTATAAAACTTAACTCAGGAGAATCCTTCATAACTAAGGAGCTGATTATGGAAACTACCAAATACGGTTTGCCAGCTTCTTTTTCATTCATCCCTATGGCCAACTATGTCGCGAAAGAGAATGGAAAAGTTTTAAGTTTTGATACTATAGCTGAGAAAGGTGATGGCGCGGACTATTTAGCTGTAGCAAAAATGGATGTCGACAATTTAGGAAAAATATTGCATTATGGTTTAAAACCAACAATTTCTAGATTTTCAACTTTAAGCCGTTTGCTATCATTCTTTTTTGAGGGATACATTAATCAATTTATTGAAAGCAGGGAAAATTTAAAAAATAGCCTATATGTAGTTTATTCTGGCGGCGATGATTTATTCATTGTTGGGCGTTGGAATGCTGTTTGCAATTTTGCGCAAGAGTTTGAAGCGGATTTTAAAAAATTAGCATGCAATAACTTTGATGTTACTATTTCATCGGGAATCGCCTTAGCTGAGCCAAAATATCCAGTCCATAGAATGTGGCTTTTAGCAAAAAATTACATCGATCGATCTAAAGATAGAGGAAAAAATAGGGTTACAATCTTTAATGAGGGAGAAGATTATACGGTTGAATGGGGAACATTAAGCAATCTTAGGGACATCAAAGATAACCTTGTGGATAAGATTAAAAATAGAAAAATTGCTAGAGGCTTCCTTTACACCATTAGAAAAGTTCATGAGATTTACAAGTATGATGGAACTGGAGGCGGTCATAGCAGAGCTATAACTCGCCTAAAGTACATTATTGGAAGAAAAGCTAGCGAGAGTTCGGATCAAGAGTTAAAAAAATGGTGGTATGAAATTGAGAATATTATCTCAAGATTTCTTCCTTATATTGAAATCCCAATCATATGGGCAGAATTAGAAACAAGAAAAGAAAAAGGAAAAAGGAGTGGGAAGTTTGAATAAGGAAGATTTTGAAGAATTAAAGAAGAAATTAAAGAGTATAAAATATTTGAAAGATTTAGATGAAGAGACGATCATTAAAGGAATGGATTCTTTAGCAAAAAAAGTCAGCGTTACACCAACCCAAATTAGAAAGGTATATGGAGAACTTAGAAGGCTTAAAGGCAAGCAAGATTTCAAAAGAAAGTTAATTAGACTTGAGCCTAGACTTGCCTATGCCGTTGCTAGAGAGAAAGGATTAGAATTGCTTTACGATATTTTCAGGGAATCTAGAGAAAAAATTATTGATGAAAACGATTTAGAAAAGCTGATCTTTATGTTTGAAACTCTTGTGGCGTATCAAAAATATCATGAGGCTTTTCAGCAAGGAAGGTGAAAAAATGGGAGTGAATAAAGAACCTCAAGAAAGCAGCGTAGCTTTATTAGGTAAGATTTTGATTAGCGGAAAAATTGTATGCGAAACTGGTTTAAGAATTGGGGGACCGAAAGAGGCGTTGGAAATCGGCGGTTTAGAAAATATAATCGTGAGGGATTCCGTAACAAATTTCCCTTATATTCCTGGATCTTCACTTAAAGGTAAAATGAGGTCGTTGCTTGAGAAAGCTCAAGGAAAACCTTTAACAGACAAGGAGAACGAAATTCATGTATGCAAAAATTCAAATGACTACATGAAATGTGAAGTCTGCAGAATCTTTGGTGTACCTGCTTCAGATGAGATTAAAGATCAAGTAACACTGACTAGGCTATACGTAAGGGATGCATCGCTAAGCGAAGAATCTGAAAAGCGATTAAGGGATTTAGATACGGAGTCTCCATATGCTGAAGTTAAATGGGAGAACGTAATAAGCCGAATAACCTCTAGGGCAAATCCAAGGCAAGTTGAACGCATTCCAGCTGGCACGGAGTTTAATTTTGAAATAGTCTACAATATTTTTGATGAAAACGATTTAGAATTTCTAAGGTATGTTTTCAAAGCGATGAAGCTAGTTGAAGACGATTATTTAGGTGGATATGGCTCAAGAGGATATGGAAAAGTTAAGTTTAAAGGTATTCGAGTGATATTGAACGATATTGTTAAGGTTTACGAAAAAGGGGAACTAGGCGAGGAATTAAGGAAAGAGAAAAATGTTGATGATCTCTTGAAGGATGGGAAGCTTATCGAGGAAATTAAAGAGAAATTAAATAAAAGCAAAGCTTAATGGCGGTTATTATTGCGATGAAGTGTGTATGCATTAAGCCGAACACTTCACTTCATATAGGCGAGCGTGGTTATGGCATTGAGCAAACTGGAGTTTTTCCGCATTCCGATACCATATTCAGCGGAATATGCAATTGTTATGCTTGCATTAAAGGCAGAGATGCCTTAGAAAGCCTAATTGAAAAATTTATTGAAGAACTTCCATTCATCATCTCCTCAGCATTACCAATGATTTTCTTTGAGAATAATGCTATTTTCTTTCTCCCGAAACCTAAAGTTGCTCCAAGAAATTTAGACTACGAGCTAAGCAAAATGTTTAAAAGTGGAGAATACGTCTCCTTTGATGCATTTAAGAGAATTGTTGAGAGCAGCTTAAGTGCTAGTAAGGATTTAAAATTGCTTTCTAAATGCATCGTTACCCCTGATGAATACAAGCTCATTAAAGACTTTGATAACATAAGATGCGGTCATATAGCCAGAAATGCTATTGGGGGATTAACATCTAAGTCGAGCATATATTATTGTGGCCTTTCAACATTTCCTAGGAATTGGGGATTTTACTTCTTATTTAAAGGCGAAGAGGCATGGTTGAAAAATATCGAACCATCGCTTAGGCTGCTTAGTGATGAGGGACTCGGTGGAGAAAGAAGCATTGGGTGTGGAAGATTTGAGTTTGATATTAAAGAAATAGATATTCCAACAGCTGAGGACTCTGTGCTGATGACGCTATCGCTGTATCATCCATTAAAGGAAGAAATTGTGAACTTTCTTAAAAATCCAATGATGCTAAGCTATAGATTAATCAAACGTGGAGGATACGCCTTCTCTCCTTTTATTAATGCAGGTTTACTAAAACGCTGGGTTAGAATGTTTACTGAAGGTTCCATATTTCCAAGGATCGATCAAAAAATTGTTTATGGTCATTTAATAAAAGTTATTGATGAAAAACATGCGCCTCATCCAGTTTATCGCTATGGCTACGCTTTTACCATTGGCTTAGGTGATTTATCTTGCTGGATAGAATGATAGAAAATTATACTTATAAAATAGAAGCTTTAACACCTATAGTGATTGGATCTGGACGTGAAAAGATTTTAACAAAATTAGACTATATAAGTGAAGGTAACACTATATATGTAATAGATGTTGATAAGCTCATTTCTTCATTAAGCTTTAATGAAGCTAAAGATTTTTCTGATAGACTTATTAAGTTTGGTAATCTTAAAGCCGCCATCAAAAATATAGATTTCAAGAGATTTTTAAAGTATAAAATTAAATGCGCTGATAGAGTTAATGATAGAGAAATAAGAGTTACTTTAACAAAAGATGTTAACAATTATGCTTATATCCCCGGTTCATCAATCAAGGGAGCTATAAGAACCGCAATTTACTATAAGGTTTTTAATGAAGCAAAGGAAAACTTAAAAAAAGAGCTGCAGAAACTAATGAATGAAATTTTTATAAAAAAACCGCATAAAATAAAAGGCGATAAATTGCTGTTAAAAATTTTTACTAGTAAGGAAGCTGATCAGCCTCATTTTGATCCGCTTAGATTTTTAAGAATTACGGATACAAAGCCTTTGCCAGTATATGAAAATACTGAAGTTTTCCGGATAGAATTGTTTAAAACCTATCAAAAACCAACTTTTGCTGAGGGATTTATCCCTAATAGATTGCTTTTTGGCGAAATCTACTTTGATAGGGTTTTATGGGATAGCTCATATGAAATTTGGCGTAAAGAATTCAAGCACCTTGATTTACTTAACATTTCTGTTCTTAGCAAAGTCTTAAATGAATTTGCAGAAAGGATTATAGAGCATGAATTAAAATTTGCAATTAACCATAATTTATCCAATATTGAAACTTTTTATCAAAATTTAAAAGATGAGCTTAAAAAGCTAAGTGTTGACGAATCTATTATTAGAATCGGCTGGGGTAGCGGATATTTTTCAACAACTCTAGGCCTGCTCTTCATAGAGATGAATATTTTTAAAGATATTAGAAAAGCTTTTAGGCTTGGAAAACCTGGTTTCGAATTTCCTGCTACTAGAAAATTTGCTTTTTACGAAAGAAAATTATATCCGCTAGGTTGGGCAAAAATAACGTTTCAAAGCAAGACAATTTGAATATATTTACTCTTTAAGCGAAGTAAATAAGCTATTAATTTACAATGATTAATGAAAAGCCATGCAAGAAACATGTGAAATTAAATACCGTGATTCATAGCTTAAAAATTATGGGTGAGAAAATATGTAGAGCTAATAGTTTATTTAAAAAATGAGTTAACTTGGGAGTACTTTATAACCCAAGTTAATGAGCATAGAAAAAGACAATGTGAATAATTCTGCACTCTCAAAAACGATTTTCTAATCTTCACGCAACCTAATTAAAAAGCAGCTAAAAAAAGGATAGAAAAAACTAATATGAGCAAATTTCTACCTAAGTTTCAATAAAATTCTTAATGAAAAAAGAATTGAAACTAATCCTTTTAACTCTAACTCTCTTAACGTTTTTCTTAGTTTCAATAAAATTCTTAATGAAAAAAGAATTGAAACTTTGGAGTCATGACATTAGGATTAAGTCGATTAAATTCGTTTCAATAAAATTCTTAATGAAAAAAGAATTGAAACTCAAAATTGACGGGAACTATTAAAGTGTTTAATATATAGTTTCAATAAAATTCTTAATGAAAAAAGAATTGAAACTCTTCAACGAGAAACGGAACATCATCCTCTATGTTTATAGTTTCAATAAAATTCTTAATGAAAAAAGAATTGAAACATTGGATTACCATTATCATCGAATGCCACTATTCCACTGTTTCAATAAAATTCTTAATGAAAAAAGAATTGAAACTCAGGGGGCATTAGATACCAAATACCGTTCTCAATTTTGTTTCAATAAAATTCTTAATGAAAAAAGAATTGAAACAAAATTAAAGCTGGTTTAAGCCAAACATATTCATCATCGTTTCAATAAAATTCTTAATGAAAAAAGAATTGAAACCGGTGCGGAATTAAGTTTTTAATTCACTTATGCAAATTTTTTAATTATGCTTAAAAATTATAGAATGGTCTGTAAAATTCTTGGGAATACTTCTCCAAAATTTTTCCATAGATTTACAATTTACCTTAGAGGGGCTTTTGGTTATGCATTGAAAAGCTCATCCTGCCGATTTAATCCTGACACTCCATGCCTAAAATGTAAATTAAAATTTTCATGCCCTTTTATACTTATTTTCAAGCCCCCTAGAAAACTCTTTCATGGAAGATTTTTAATGCAAAAGATTAAATATGTGCCTAGGCCTTACGTGTTTACTCCAGCGTTAAAAATCAATACTGATAAATTATGTTTTTATTTAAGAATCTATGGTGGTATTTTACATTTTGAGCCAATAATTATTAGAGCAATAAAGAGGCTTGAAGAAAGAAGCTTTTTAAATGGAAGCATTAAATTAAAAGTTGAGAGAATTGAGGCAGTTAACGAATTAAAGGAGCTAAATCTCACCTTATTTACGGATGAGAAAGGATTTATAGAAAGTTCAACGGAGAAAGCTGTGATATTAAGTGAGGATATTAAAAGTTGGGCTAAAGAGCATGCAAGACTTCCAAATTTTCAACTTCAAGTTAACTTAGCTTCTCCAACAAAGATTTTACGCGATGGAAAAAACATTTTTGAAACTAAAGATGTAAAGTTATCAGATTTCGTAAGGTATCTAGCTCGAAGAAGATCTCTGTTAAGCTATTTTTATTTAGGAAAAATCTTCTACGATGTTAAAGATGTAAGAAAGCTTATGAAATGGAGTGATGAAAACACGGCTGCAACAATTCAAGATTTAAAAAAGACGAATATTTCGATTAAGAGAAGTGCTAAATTTTATATAGGAAAAATTTTATTCAATTTTAAGAATGCTGGAACTGAGGCTGAAGAAATTCTAGATTTAATGAAGTTTGGGGAATACATGGGTGTTGGTGAAATGACTGCATTTGGGATGGGTCAATACAATTTGAAAATTGTTGAAAGATAGATTTAAATGAGGAACACTAAATGCAATATTTGCTTACTTCGCAGTAGATGCATTTCTCCCTACTGGATTTCATTGGAATCTTCTCGCTTGAAAGCAGCTCTCTTATTTTTGCTATATCCCTTTTTAATGCTTCTTTATCGCTATGCTCTATTGAAACTTTTACTAGTTTATTTTGTTTCGGGAAATAAAGAATTCCTTTAGTCACTTTTCTATCGAATTTTTGCTCTAAAAGTAATGCATAAGCCGTTAACTGCTTTTTTCTGCTTCTGAAAACATTCATGTAACTTGAATATTTTATTTCAATAGGGATTACTTCACCGTTTTTAAGCAGCACAACAGCATCAACTTTTCCTTCTAGACCCAGCTCCAAACTTTCCAATGGAAGCTTATAGATAATTTTTTCAACCTCCTCATGTTTGAATCCGAAGAAATCCTTTCTTTCTTTAGATCTTCTAATTTCTTTTTTATGTTCTTCTTCGCCTTCTTTAATTTCCCATTTGTAAATTGGAGGGACTCCAAGAACCTTTAAAAAATAAACTTTTCTTGGGCAATAATAGTATTGAAGAATGTCCCAAACATTAATTACTTGTTTATTACCATCTAAGCCAGAAGCCTTCATACCTCGAAATTTCACCTCTAAGAAATTTCCCTATCTTCCTTGCTTGGCTTAAAATTAAATCGCTCCAAGTGATTCGTTCATTGCCAATAACGATAGATTTCTCAAATTTTTCAAGAACTTCTTTCACCAGAATTCTTCTAGCTTCATCGTTTAATTTACAAACATCCTCTTTAACTAAAGTTGCTTGGTTTAACATTTCCCTTACAAATTAATTTCATTATAGTTTTATCGATAAGCTGCTGCCTAAACTCCTCCATTAAATCCAAAACTAAGCTTGGTTTTCCAGGTCTATCCGCATGAAGGAAACCTCCATATGGATCTAAGCCAGCAAAGTATACAGCTCTCCAAACTTCTCCCTCAAGAATTCCATAGCCATAGTTTAACATAGCATTAACTGGATCTAAAGCATGTCTGCCTGATCTGCCCTTAAATTGAAATTCCTTTGGAATAAGATTAGCTACAGCAAACCAATAAATTGATGAAGCAGCACCTTCAATTCCCATTAAAGATTCCCTAATTGAATCGACATTTGAGGACTCGATTTTACTAACTTCATTTATCCATAATTCATGCTCGCCTCTTAACCTATAGATTTCATTCGCTAATTCAGGATTATTATCCTTTCTAGCTTTAGCGAAGGTCCCTAAGAGCGCATGCTGATTCTTCAACTTTGCTAAAACAAATTCTTTAGCTAATGCTGATCCTCTCCAATCCCTATAGGCATAGTACTGCTCCCTTCTTGTGCTTACAGTTCTCATTTCTGGAGGAGAGACTCTAGCGACAACTTCACCCTTAGAGTTAAGAAGAATTACGTCAACTCCGCTTAAGGATAAAAGCCTTAATGCATCGAATCCTATAGCGCCTTTACCTAAAATTAAAATTTGCTTTAAATCATCAGGCAAGAGCTGATGAACAATAGAGGCATTATTTTTTATAATTATTCGTTTACTTTTTCGCCCAATATATTTTCCAAAACCATCAATAACCAAGCGAGTAATCATTTTTGATCCTCTCTGCATGCATGATAATAAATGCAATTTTGATCGCATTTCTTTGGTATGCTAGGCTCTTTTCCTTGAGCCACTATTTCAAGCTTTTTATCTCTTTCTTCAATCCACCAGCTTCTAAGCTCATCGTTAGCAAAGAACAAATCCTTTTTAACCACTAGCCTATCGCCAATGAAATTTAAGTAAACAACGCAGCAAATATCAATTGGAACTTCATAAATGCTTTCAAAAACCAACGCGTAGCCCACTGGAAAAAGCCTATACCATTCTTCAGGTTTAGCTTCAACCTTTAAATCGAACATTATGCACCTTAAATAATCATAACAATCAAAGCTAATGTAGCCGCTTGAACCAAGCAATTCGCCAGAAATCTTATGCTCAATAAGGAAAGGAATTGATGAAGTTATTAAATCATGTTTAGAAGCGAAAGGCTGTTCAGTCGAGGAATGAATATACTTAGCTTTACAAGCATTAACAACATAATCCCAAACAATTTTTGCTTTGCGCTTAAAAGATTCCTTATCACCAATAAGCCTTTCCCATCTAATTTTAGTCCACCAATCTTCAAATTCAAGCTTCTCGCCCTTAATGAAGTTAAGCAAGCTATCACTAACGGCGCCATGAAGAATTTTTCCAAGAGAGACATTAAAATTTAAAATGGGCTTTTTCCCTTTAACTTGAGAAAGAAAGATGTCTCTTCCGGTAGGACAAAACTTAGAGCAAATAGCATACATTGGAATTTTTACATCATAGTAAGGCTTCAGTGGAGGTTGATGCCAATTCCATCCTCTTAGCTCTGAGCTAACGCCTACCTCTCTAGCGATCGGCAAAAGCTTATGAATAAGCATTTTATGCTCTAGCTCAGATAAAAAATACAATTTTTATTCGCCATTTAAACAATTTTAACCATCGATTCATCAATTAAGGGGGCATCTCTTTTTGAAACAATCTTGCAAGTTTTTGCGCATTCATTGCAAAGCCTAATAATATAGATGCTATCATTTCTGCTTGAAATAAACTGTTTAACCTTCTTAGCTAAGACATTGCAATCATGAAAGTTCAAATTACCTTTGAATCCGCTATACTGAATTCTTTCAAGCCCAAAATCTAAAAGAAGCTCAGCTAGTTTATTTCTATCTTTATCGCTAGAAATATCGTAAATCACAAGCGTGAGCATATAATAAGTAATCGCATTTAATGTTATTTAAAATTTACCTTCATTAGAAATGGTTCTATTAGCTTTCTCATATTTAAGCAGCGAAGCTTTCAGATTTATAGCTTTTACATAGATGCTGTCTTAACAAGGTTTCATGAAGAGTTATGTATGTGGTTATATAGGCAAAATTGAAAGTTGCTAGCTGAAGCGGTTATAAAGCAAAAAGTATTTATATGCATTCAATATTTAAGTTTCTTGAAATGAATTGCATTTTACAGGTTCTTGGAAAATTTAACTATGAAGAAGTTAGCTATGATATTGAAAATAAGGAGTATAAATGTAAACTTGCTTCAGAAGCTCTTCAAGCTCACTTTAAGGAATATAAGGTAATTTTGTTAGCTCCAGAAAGCCTAGTTGCATTATTGGCGGAGGATGTGAATGAAGCTATTGAGTTGCTTAAAAAGCCAAATGAGCTGAAGGAAAGAATTAAGAATGAAGTCTTAAAAAATAACTTGCTAAAATCTGAATTTAAAATAATTCTTATGCAATCTATTGGCTCATATTCATTAAAGGCAAACAACAACTTCACCATCAACTTTAAAAATGATGTTAACAATGTTGTAATCTATCTACTTCTCAATTTTCTAGAGGAGCTTAAGGATGTAGAAAAAATAATTGCTGATACATCTAGTGGACATAATATTTATGTATCTTCATTAATTGAGGCTTTAAGGTTACTTCTTGCTTATTGCAAGCTTAAAAGCTATTTGCAACAACCAAGAATTAATATAAAATTGGCTTTTTCACCGCCAATCGGACAATCAAAAGAAAACTTGTATCCTATTAATTTATACGATTATAACGTTAAAGCATTTTTTGACTTCCCAGTTAAAGAAAAGGTGGAACTTCTCAGCAAAAACGCTTTAACAGAAATTAAAAAGTTGGAGAAGAAATATTTAAAGCCATTAAACGCTATCATAAGCTCAGGTAGGATAATGTTTAATGCTATAAAATACAATGTTCCGCTTGCAATATTCTATAAAGAAATTATTGAGTTAGAGAAAAGCGTAGAAGAAGGCGAAGAAATGCTTAAAGAAATTCTATATCGCATTGAAGAGGAAAAATCTATTGAAAGCGATGGTAAAATCTCGCGCATTGCGCTTAATAGGACTGCTATTGTAAATATGCTTCTTTCCCTAGCGTTAACTTCAAGCATTAAGGAATTTTTAAGCGGAATCTCCCAAGCAACAATAAAAAACATTGAAGACTCATTTTCAAGATTATATGAAAAAGTTGGCCTAGGGTTAAACAAAAGGTTCTTGAAGAGGGATTTAAGTAAAATCAAAATTGAAGAAGATTGGAAAAAAATAAAATCATCATCAAATGACCCAAGGGATTTCTTTGCTCATAGCGGTTTGCTGAAGTCTTTTATAGATAGAGAAAAAATAGATGATGAAGAAATCCTTTTAAGGTATAAGCCTAAAAAAGTAAACCTCATAAAGAAGTGGCTTAAAAATCCTGAAAATTACTAAACGGTTTTAAAAA
>Ga0123519_10009456_pt1 | contig 14681 bp, 16 predicted proteins | sample YelNatPaOPRAMG02_FD_87396 | JGI IMG/M metagenome (GOLD analysis project Ga0123519, IMG submission 87396) | Hot spring microbial communities from Yellowstone National Park - Yellowstone National Park OP-RAMG-02 (version 2) | ecosystem: Environmental > Aquatic > Thermal springs > Hot (42-90C) ...
CAACCATAGACCCTGCTGTCCGAGCAGAGATAGACAGCCTTCTTGAGCAGTACGGCGCCAGCAACTTTGACTTCTTCAAATATAGCGCAGCTCGGCCGGTCATAGGATCGATAGCCACTGCTGCTCGTTTCATCGGGGACAAGCAGTTCGCTGATGAGATAACGACAGTTCCTCCAGAGTATATATCTCGACTTGAGAAAGCTAAGAGTATGGGGAACTGGGAATACTGGGTAAATCAGACTGGTGAGCTGACAGGTAACTTGTTGATGATTGCACTTACACGGGGTCTTGGTGGTGCAGCTGCTGCCCCCGTAGCTGCCACCAGAATAGGCCCTATGGCCACAGCTCTGGGAACGAGATTCCTGCCTATTGCCGGTCTGGCTGCCTCTGCTGCTGAATCAACGTATCATGCCATAAAAGAATGGGGTCGCATGAATGGCGAGGAGGTTGATGATGATGTAGCTAACCAGTATGCACGGCTGAATGGCCTGTTATCTGGCGGCCTTGCCTATGTAGCCGGTTCCAAGATACTTGCCGGACTTGCACCTTCGGTGAAGGAGAAACTGGTTGCCAAGGTAGCAAGCTCATTCCTTCACGGTGCAGGAGAACAGGCTGGCCTTGCGGCTGCTCAGCAGCTTTTCGCCAACGGTGCTGTAAATCAGGCCATTAGGGCACATAATGCTGTTGACCCAGACCATCAGATTCCCGTGCCTTCACTCTTTGATGGGGAAAGCCTTGTTCAGGCAGCATTCACTGGTGGCCTCATAGGCGGTCTGATGAAGGTGCCATTTAGCTTCAACTGGTTCAGAAATGCAGATTTGAAGCCGAATCAGGTCATAAACACGCCAGCTCGGCAGAAATTCCTTAGCAGTCCTGCCATGAGGAATTTCCGGAGTGCTTATGGCGAAATAGCTACTGAGAAGATAGATGCGATGGTTGAGAAATATGAGCAGGAATTCCAATTGCCAAAGGGCAAAGGATACGATGTGCTCAACGTCCACTTCTCACCTGAAATTGAAAGATTCACCAACCTGCCATTTCGGAAGCTTATCCTCGATGACACTTCTTTCGTGGATAATCTGAACACCTACAGTGACCTTAAGGCTGAGCTTCTCCGACGGGGTATTCCTGAGAATGTCTTTGAGGATGCTGGCCTTGGTGATGCCATTCTGGCTGCTGGAAAAACCAGAAAGGCAGTAAAGCAGCTTCTTACCAGTGGGGTTGCTTCGGTTGAAGCTGATAATGGCCTGACGAAGTATGTCATTATGCCATATGCTGGAAAGCCTACCGCTGTCCTTGGCTATGTGAATAATGACAGGCTGACTCTTCTGAATATTCCCAAGGGCTTCATCAATAGCGGGGCATTCGACCGTCTGGCTATCTCTGTGAAGGGCACTGTGGATGAGATAGCTCTTGCCAGTATGAGGGATAAGCCTGGTCCTATGGTAGAGTCAGTCCAGTCCGTGATTAACGTGAACGATTACCTGAACAAAGCAGAACGTATGACTATGCTCTTCGGAGCAGGCACTGTGGCTGGTAAGAAGGCAACCCCGTTGGTATCCCTGATACCTGAGGAACTCATTAAGAAATTCGGTCGAACCCGACAGGAGATGACCCTTGCTGCCAGTAAGTTCCTTGAACAGGGCAGCACTGGGGAGGAAGCTCTTGATAATGCCTTCTCTGACCTCTTTGGCCTGAAGGTTCAGTCCGGACCTTCGGTTGTTGGCAATTTCATAGATAAGTTCCTTATGCCTCTGGGCATGTACATTGACAAGTCTATGGCATTTGGCCGCTCAATTACCGGACAGAAATTCGCAGCAGCCTTGGACAAATATGACTTCAAGGTCCGAACCTTCATGGGAAAATACATGCCGACGGTGGAGTACCTCCAGAAGTACATGCTGGACGAGGATGTGAAGTTCCTACAGGAATATGATGCTCAAGGCATCCCGAATATACAGAAGCTGATTGAGGGAGGCATGCCTCCTAAGACGCAGGGACAGAGGCTATTCCTCCAGCACTACGAGCAGCTTAGGAAGGCTCTTGGCCAAGAGGCAGAGGGCGTCCGTGTTCTAACAAAGTTCCCCAAGGGTCTGGCTCCATTCGAAACTCCTGAGAAGCCACACCTGTTCAGGTATTATACGAACGCGGCCAAGGAGTTCATCTTCGATTCCCCCAATAGCAAGTGGGCCAAGCTGTTGGAGCAGAAGATTCTAGACCTGAATCCGGGCTTTAAGTCGGTAGACCTGGTCCGTAATATCCTTCAGCAAGAGGCCAAAATTCGGAAGAGTCAGGTTCTGGAGTTTAGTCGCAGAATACCAAACATGCCCTATTTCATTACTGACGATGAGGGGCATACGCTTCAGGTTCTGGAGACCGACCCATTCGTCATTATGTCAAGGGCCGTTCAGGAGCATGCGAGGCGCATCAGCTTCATCTCCATGTTTGGCCATTCGCAGGGAATTCCTGAACCAACGCGAAGGCAGATATTGGAATCATTGAAAGTGCTGAAGGTGGATCCATATAAGGAGATGGAGAAGCTCGTATTTGCCTCTGAGCCTGCACTCTCATATTTAAATGTGCGACAGGATATAATTCGGAAGAACTTCAAGGACTGGTTTGGTGAACTGAACCTGAATGAGCTTCTTATCAGAGAAATCCAGAATGCCAACATTAGCACGCTTAAGAAAGTTGCTATCAAGCTCAGGCATGTCCTCCCGTCTGATGATCCTGTAGTTCTGAGGGAAAGAATCATCAGACGAATCTATGACAAGCCCTACGTGGATAAGCTGAACGAGTGGAGATTGAAGCTTCTTGACAAGGTCGGTCCTGCCAACCTTCGCATCATAGACAGAATTGTCGCTGAAGCTCAGGGCATACCACAGGTATCTTCGATAGAAGGGACTTTGCCGTATAAAATCTGGAGGCCGATATCCAACTTCTACAGCTGGTCCCTGACCAGTCTGTCTTCACTCTCGAACGTAGCTCAGAGCATGCATGCAATCCTATATACAGACCTCGGCAGCTATGCCAAAGGCTTCGGCCTGATGCTTCGGAACTATGGCCTCATGCGCGACCAAGCGATAGCTGATGGTGTCTTCGGACCAAAGTATACGCCGGCTATTACGGGCAAGAACCTGTCCTTCGAGGAAGTCGCCAGATGGCTGCGGAAGGTGGGGGATAAGACGACCTTCCTGTCAGCCATAGCTGAGCTGGACAACGTGGCATCCTATGCTGCTGCCCGTGAATACTGGGACAAGCTGGTGAAATATGGGCCTAAGGATGAGGACCTCGTAAGGTTCAAGAAGCTCAGGTTGCCGCCTAACTTTGAGAGTATGATAGGCACTGAGGAAGGCCGAAGGCTCTTCGTTCAGCGTGTTGTTGATGAAAGCCAATATTTGACCAAGGCATCCCATAGGCAAGGTGAAGTAGTCCACGGTCCCCTGATTAAGGAACTCATTCCTTTCATGCAGTATTCCATAGAAACCCTGAAGACCACCAATTTCCTCATTAATGAGATTATGGAAGCCAAGAATGCGGAGCGTGCGGTTACAGCAACCAAGTTGCTCATGAAGCATGCAACCATCCTTGGAATCGAAGGTCTTATAACGCGGGCCCTGTGGGACATAGTCTCAGGACGTACAAAGCCTGATACTGATAAGAAGAGCATCATAGAGAAAGCTCTCGATGCTGTAATGCAGGCTCAAATCTTCGGTCCTACGACCAGAATCCTGATGTATGCCTCAGAAGGTGACAGCATTCAGGACTATCTCATCAACCTCATGCCGAAGGTCAGAGCGATAGCTGAGGGTATATCCGTAGGCTTGAATGCCCTAGGCGCAAGGTTCGGAAAATACGCTGAGCTTCCCATTGCCGACCAGATTCTGAATTATGGCAAGTCTGTTATGCCCCTGTTCAGAGTTGGGCATAATAGAGTCATGGATGTTATATATCCGGAAAGAAAAAAGCATATTCGTGTACGACAGGCGGTCTTCGATTTCATGGACAAGCAGGGTATAAAGCCGGAGGCAGGTGGGGATGCTCCGATTAATCCTGCTTATTATGCCATCGCAAAGGCCATAGAGGCAGGTCAGCTTGATAAGGCTCAAGAAGAGGCTGCTCGTTATTATGCCAATGGCGGTTCTCCTGAGAGAGTCTATGCCAGTCTCTATGCCAGAAGGCCCCTCAATATGCCGGAGAAGTGGCTGCCAGTATTCCTTACTCAAAGTGAGGTGGCTGGCGAAGCCATTGAGCTCAACAAGCAGTGGCTGGAAGCAGCAAGGATGCTGGCTGGAAAGGAAGAGAAATGGATAAAACTGCCTACGTACCATTCGAAGGCCTTCGAAAAAGGTTCATCTGGGAAGGCTTCGAGATTACTCCCTCAAGGGATGCCTGGATTGTAATCCCTGAGCTTGTCCGGAAGCTGCCTATCAGGTCAGATTCCAGATACATAGGCTGGGTGACTGCCAATGGTATGGTTCCCTTGGTGGTTCATTCCATACCTATCATTGGGATGTGCTACGGCTGTGGGCCGCAGGTAGTCGTAGGTCGTGTTGGCCTCTGGCACGAAGTACCGAAGGTCCAGAAGGTTGAAGAGGCAGCCCGTAGATTGAATTACATTGGCCCTGTCATCTTCGATGTAGACGCATGCTCCCTCGGAGTTCCTCCGGAGATACCTATGCTCGAAGAGGCTATGGGAAGCCTTGAAGGCTGGAATGAGGGTCAATTTAAGACAGGCCCCTTGTGCATGTACGTAGCTAATGTCAAGACTCATCATCGGAAGCATGTCTGGGCCTTGGGCGATACTACCGTGTATACTGCTTGGGGTGATACGGCCCGTGCTGCGGCCAGAAGAATCCTGAGGAGTCTCGATAGAGAGGCCATCAGGCGATGCGACCTTGCAGAAGTCGCTTCTCGTATTCAGGATGAATTTCATAGCAAATGTCCTGTGCTTGAATCGTAAGCAGCTTCTTGGCCGTTACTAGCGTAGTTATGACATCATCGAATTCCCTGTGGTCAAGTCTGTTTGTGAACATGGCCAACAGTGAAGCTCGGTCTATCCGCTTTACGGACCGGATGACAGACATAATCATTCCGGCTATCGCTCCTTTCTCATTCGAGGTGATTATCTCCGTAAGGGCCGGTAGGTTTATCTCCATCTGCTGAAGCAGGAGCAAGGCCCTTTCGATATGGTCCTTGGATACCACCTTGGTCTTGGGGTCGTCTGATTTTGCCAAACACATAGCCAGCTTCAGAAGATGAACATGCCTTCGGCTGGCATATCCGGAGAGGTAGTTCGACAGGAAGAGTCTGCTCTTCTCAAACCACTCATTATATAGCCTCCCAAATTCCTGCGAAGCATCGGCTGACATTACCATCTCACCGTATTCCAAATGTGTCAGCATCTCCATAGCCTGTGTGAACAGACTCATATTCACCTTGGGGAATGGCTTTGGCGTTATCCTTTCGCTCTCATAGACGAACAGGATTCTCGACGTAAGTCCTTCACCAACAGCCTCATATGGTATGCATTCCCGAAGGGAGAACATGGTTGTCCCGAAGAGGCAATTAAGGCAGCAGTTTGAGATTATCTCAATGCCCTTCTTCCGTGTCCTATATGACCACATATCCTTGCAGTCATAGAGGGGAATGAGCACGCTGGCCAGACCCATCTCATAACTCTTCCGATTCATGAATGTTGAAAGCTCATCGTTTATGATGACGCAATCTGAGTTCTCTGAAACAGCCTCTATGAGGGCCTCAGCCGTCAGCCTTTGGCTCAGGATGATAGGCCCATTAGGGAAGCTTAGGAGCTTCTCAGCGAAGCCGATGGATGAGGATTTCCGGCATATGCCGCTGCCAGCTACGAGGACTATGAACATATTCGGATAGACCCTATATGCATCCATGTTCATCCAGACCTTCCGACCCATAGCAGCGGATAGGGCAGCAAGGCCGCTCCACGTAGCGAAAGACTTGGGCACCTCGGTCTCAGCCAAGGCGCTAACGTATGTCCTCAGCATGCTACTTCTCCCAGGTATCCCCGATGGAGATTTCACAAGGTATAACAAGGCCAAGGCCAGGTACGGGTTCGGACAGATGCTTCCGTATAAGGCCTACAGCCAAGTCTACGTCCTTGGCCTCAACGACTATCTCGTCATGGACCAAGGCTACTACGTAGTTGGGAGGCGGCAGTTCTTCCATGAGCTTACGGGCTGCTCTATGGACAAGGTCAGCGACTGTGGACTGTGGGACGTAGGCGATAGCCGACCGAATGAGTTCACCTGAAGGCCGGTCGAAGAAATATGCTATTCGGCCGTAGGGATTCCGGAGGTACTTTCTGGTCTTGACTTCGTGCTCCACCCTTGACCACCACCTTGGAATCTCAGGGAATCTGGTCAGATATCGCTGTCGGGCCATCTCTGCGATTTCATAGGGAACTCCGGCATGCTCAACAGCGACTTGCGGCCCACCCCCATAATTGGTAGCATGAAGGCAACACTTGGCCAGCTTGCGCTGCTCAGGAGTGACTGCCTCCTCCTTAACCCCAAAGATGACGCTTGCGTTCATCCGGTGGATATCGAAGTCGGGCTTGAGAAACAGCTCTTTGAGTTCAGGTACAGGCGCTACCCATGCTACTACGCGGGCTTCGGCCTGACTCAGGTCAGCCTTTATCAGCTTGAAGCCCTCTGGGGCTATGAAGATTTCCCTGAACCGTTCCTTCGGGATATTCTGGATATTCCCCCCATAGCCGTCAGGCGTTTTGCTGGAACTTGCCCGACCCGTCAGAGTCCCAGCTACGTTATAACTTGTTAGCATCCGGCCATCTCTGAGCTTCATATCGCCGTAGGCGCGGAGTTTCAGGGCTTTCTTGAATGCCAGGATGTCCTTGACGACTTCGTCATTGGAGAATTTCTCCAGTTCTTCAGCCTGAGTTGACCTTATCTTCAGTCCTCTGGCCCGAAGGGCCTCCTTTACCTGAACAGGCGAGGCCAAGTTGAAGCTATACTTGCTCCGGATGGAATTCACCAAGTCATCATATTCCTGCCGTAAGGCAGCCAGCTTCGCTGTATCAACGAGAATGCCCCTTCGTGACATGGCCAGAAATGGCAGAATCCTCTTATTCACGTCTTCGACATAGAAATCCAGGAGCTTCACCGACCGCAGGTCCTCCCATATCCTCAGACTTACCTCATGAGTTACGATGGCATCCATGCCGTTATAGTAATACAGGTCCTGCTTCCCGCTCCAGTAGTTCTGATAGCTTGTATACCATGTGCAGAGGAAGTCCAAACCCTTGGGTAGATGGGATGCCAAGGTGTGGAAGGCCACCATAGTGTCCATCTTCAGGGAATCTATTGTGAATCCCGCCTTCTCCCGAAGGAACGTAATGTCGAAGGCAGCATTATGGGCTATGAGCTGATGAGTCCTGAATCCCTCCTGAAGCAATTCCCACATCGTGGGACTGATGGGGAATCTGATGACAACCGCTCTGCGGTCACAGCCGAGGCCAAGGCAGGTTATATTATGTCCTTTGCCTGTCTCTATATCGAAGGCGAACTCCGTTGTCTTCGACAAGAAGTCCCTGACAGCTTCGACAGAGGCGTTACAGTTGATATTCACCGAAGGTGGTTCTTCGAGCCTGACGGCTTTCTCAATGTCATGGTATAGAATGGGGAGCTCAGAATAGACCCTGAGTATTCTGGCCGGATGATAGGTCGCCAGAGCTTTGACGGGCCTATGGGCCAGATAGACGGTCTCCAAGGTTCCCCTATGAGCCTCTATGCCCACTTTGCCCATAACGGCCCTCAGGGCTTCACCGCCAAGGCAGATGATAAGCCGCAGGTTGGGCAACTGCGTTAGCTCATCGAAGAGCTCCTCATGCATTCGCAGAAGTTTCTCCGAGGGCTTCTTTCCCTCATAGAAGATGGAGAAATCGTTATTCGGGGGTCTTTCCTTGGAAACATTTGTTATCCAGAGGTTGGACCTATTTAGGCCAACCTTCTCCAGAACCTTCGTCAGGAGCTGGCCAGAGCCTCCCACGAAGGGCATTCCCTTCTCTTCCTCCTGAGCACCTGGGGCTTCACCAACTATGGCGATAGCCGCAGTCTTGGGGCCGACAGGCGGGACCATGTTATTTCCCTTCCTTCTTATCCAAGAGGCCAAGGGCCACTTCAAGGGCTGATGCTATGGTTATGCCAGTCTTGCATCTGGCACATCTCTGATTGAAGTCCTTGATACCGAAGCAGAACTGGCATGATTCCAGTTCCCCAATGAGTTTTCCCCGAACCCCTATCAGAACATCCCGTGCTTCCTTCTCAGTCATGCTTTCCCTCCTCTTCGAGGCATAGGGGTATATATCATCCTGATGCCTCTCTTTCCATCGAATCCCCACAGCCCGACCTTCAGTTTCCTGAAGGTCCTGAGGTGCCTCTTGGCAGTCCTCAGCTTATCCTTCGGAATGACCAGAATGACTACGTCTGCGTAAGCACAATGCCTATAGGCCTGAATGAGTCCCTTCTGCCAGTCGCTCGTTTCAAACTTGAAAACCCATAGGACCTCAGAATCTCCCACTATCAGGTCAGCCTTGCCGAAGCCAGGTACGATGATATCGCATCTGTAGAATCGGGTTTTCCATGCCTTGGCGAAAGCTTCACTGTCCATCTGAGTCCTCCTTCAATCTCTCACTGGCCATGCTGACATATGTCGGATTGATATCAATGCCTAGGGCATTCCGTCCTGCCTGAGCACAAGCTTCGAGGACAGCCCCTGAACCGCAGAATGGGTCCAAGATTGTGCTCCCTTCGGGACTAAAGTGATGCAGCAGGTGGCTTATGACAGCCGTCGGCTTCTCATATGGATGCTTCTTGTGCAGAATGTCAGGGCACAGGATGATGTCCTTCTCCAGCGGCCTTATGATGGCCCGCTTCAGCTTCCAACAGAGCAGGATGGGTTCCCATGCATTCTCTCCGGAGAACTGCGTTTTCACCCATACCAGAGGTATCTTGCGGATGGAAAGGCCTGCGGCCAGAGCAGCTTCCTGCCAGACATTATTGAATCCCGTGAAGATGAGGCAGTAGCCTGATGGCTTGAGAGCCGTGAATACCTTCGGCATCAGCTTGAAGGCGAAGTCCCTAAGTTCAGCCTCTGGCATTTCATCCGAGGGCAGGCAGGTTATATCACTGGATAGCCTTGGCGGGTCCAGAATTATCAGGTCGTATTCGCAGACGGACCGAAGGTTGAGGGCGTCATCCTGACGGACTTCAATCTTAGGCCTAGGGCCTGAGGGCATTTCCTTTCTGGCCTTCAGTTGAGCGTAAGCTCTGGAGGCTTTCTCCTCCTTGGCAAGGCTGGGATTCTTCTTCAAGCCTTCAACCAGAGATTTCAAGTAATAGAACCGTCTCCGGCTCATGCCTATCTTTTGGGGAATCTTGCAGATAGGCGTACCCTTCTGCTTCTCCTCCTCAATTATCTTGGCCAAGGCCTCGCATTCTTCCTGCCACGTAAGTTGCTTTCGCATGGTGTTCTCTTCAAGCTCAGCCTTCCTCTTGCCAAGCTCATCGAGGTTCAGAATCGTGATGGGAATCTCATCATAACCCAGCATTCGACAGGCATTCAGCCGCCTGAATCCGGCTATAAGATGGAATCTCCCCTCACGCTCTTCGACTACGATAGGGTTCAGCAGGCCAAGCTCGCTAATCGAAGAGGCCAGTTCTTGGAGGGCTTCAGGGTCGAGCTCTTTTCGAACCCGCTCTCCGATGATGATGTCTGCGATTGGAATGAGCCTTGCCGATTTGCCACACTTTGGGCCCATATTTCCTCCGCATGATTCTGAGGATACCGAGGTATCCCATCAAGTCCAGAATGGTATCTTCACCGAAGGCATCAGGAGCATTTGCTATTCGAGCCAGCTTGTCATCCAGCCTGATTAGAACACCTTCAACCGGGTGGTGCTTGGAGAAAATACCCAGAGGTTTGAAGACGGATAAGCCATAGCTCTTCATCTTCCGCTTAACGAGTTCCTTCGGAGTATCGAAGGCCCAGTCTATCAGCTTTTCCAGTTCTTGAATATTCATTCCTGCTTCACCTCAGCGACAGGCACAATTATGCTCCTGCCATGAAATCCCCGCTTCAGAAGCTCACGCAGGCCCATGAGTTCACGTACAAGTTGTGCAAGGGATATCCCCTGCTCAGAGGCAAGACGCACCAGCACCTCGCGCTCCTCAGATGTAAGTGGTACTGCTATGGAAAACTTTCTGCCTTGCTTAAAGCGCTTCATCGCTTTTCCTCCCTAGGCTCGTAGACCATGATGTGAGCATCAAGCTGTCCAAGGATTCGCTCTATCAGAGGCCGGACTTCATCCCACTTCAGACCGCCACAGCCACAGCCAAGAGCTGGAATGGCTATGGACCTGATACCCAGCTTTACGATAGTACGCCTCAGGTCCTCAAGGCCAAGCTCAATATCTTGCAGGTTCGACTTCTCACGCCAGTGGTACTTCGTGGGAAAGTTAATGATATACCCTGATTCCATCTTATGGACATGGACGCAACCAGGCTGGAGCCATCTATTATCACACATGCAGATGTACTCCCTCAGGTTATCAGGATACCTTCGCCTGAACTCCAATGCAAGGCCCTTGCCCATGGTTCCATCGCAGTTGACGGGATTAACGAGGGCCTCAGCCCCGGATTCGAAGATATCGCCCTGTTTCAGTTCGAGCATAAGCCCTCCGCTACTTCGTAGCACCACTTGGCAATTCTGGCCTTCGGCTTTTTCTCAAGGACTGCATCCGTCAGAATGCTCTTGCCCAGAAGGAGAGAGGCAAAGCCGAAGCCTATGAGGAAGTCTTTGTTATTGCACGACAGGGACCTTTTGACAACTATGATTGCCTCCATGTCACCGCATAATGAGAAGGCAGTTGCTTGTCCAAAGTCTGCTTCTTTCACTATAACACCCAGCTCTGGAAGCCTTTCTTTCATGCTAAGATGATAGAACACATCCCTCTTGGTCTTGGCTATCACATCCACAGGCGGATACGATGATAGAGCGCTGTTCACAAAGGAGAGAGGCCAGCTTTGTTTATGCTTCCCCATCTCAGTCAATGCCTCATAGATGGCTTTCAATAGAGGCCTCTTGGGCTTGACCTTGTTTTCCCTCAGGTCAGTCAGGGGTATGTCATAGGATGGCGGCTTCGGAGCAAAGAGCAAGCCGAAGGGAATGAATGTTGCTTTGGCGTATCTCTCCAGCTCGTCTATGTCTGGCTTAGACCGGCCTGTCTCCCATGCCCTAATCTTAGGGAACCTCTTCTGCATCTCTTCGAGGCTGTAGCCAGCCCGCTCACGTGCCCACTTGATTACCTTGGGATTCATTCTAATGCCTCCATTGGGTAGAGGGAAAAGGGGATGGGTGAAGATCACCCATCCCCCGTGTGGTCAGTAGAGGAAGTCCGCTATTTTGGCGAATTCCTTCTTCTGACCATCATCCCCCGTGAACGTGTCCTTGATGACCTTAACCTTGCATTTCCGGCCTACAACTGAGGCAAGGTCGAAGGCGCCTCTGGGAGGCTCCATACTGATGCTCTTAAAGAATCTCTTCATCTTCACCTTGTGGCCTTCGTTCACATCCCTGCCTATGAGAATGCTGCCCTTGCAGTTCCTGTCGCCATTGGGCGTATGAACTGCAACTACTATCTCCAGCTTCTGGCCGCCTGACATGGTAGGCTTGACTTCTGCGTTGGCAACCGTAGCCTCGTAGATGCCAGGTTCAAGGGTCTTGTACTCATCCGGAACCTGATCCCAATTTTCCGCGAATTCAATGATAGTACTCATTTCTTGCCCTCCAAAATTTGCCTGATTGACATGCCCGTGATTTCCATCCCATCCGGCAGATTGAGCCTTGACCTAGCCACAGCTGCGCTGGTAGACAAGGTTTGAATCCTCTGAATGAACTTCCCACCTACGGCATAACTGGTCAGTCGCCAGATTTCATCAAAGTATCTGGTGAACTCAGCAGGGAAGCTCTTGCCCGACAGGGCTATGGTGGCCTTAGAGTCACCCTTTTCACATTCGTGCCCCGTGACTATCACCAATCCCTTGAATGACCGCAAGTACATGAGGAGTTCCTTCATCAGCAGGTCCCTTCGACCCCAGTGTTGTATCTGTGGCGGGTCGTAGAGATTCGCTCTGCTGGAGACCATCGCCTGCCGGAACGCATAGTCCCCGACCGCAGAGATACTATCCAACACTAGCGCATTGTAATCACCTCCTTTCCGAATGTAACCCATTAGCTCATTGTAGGCTGTGGCTGTACTTGGACTCTTCTCGTTTATGCTTATGACATGGCACTTCTTTCGCTCTTCCGTCCAAACATCCTTGACATTCAGGACAGAAGAGAAGCCATCCTCCATGTCATAGAACACCGTTCCGGCTCCGGCCGTAGCTGCCAGAAGAGTCTTTCCACAGCCTGGTTCTCCGTAGATTAGTACCCTCATACTGCCTCCTTAAGCTTCAGCAGGAAATCCGTTCCGAACTTCTGAGCTATCGCTGCTTCATCAAGGTAGTACATGCCCCGATGGCCATACTCTGTATCCTTGCGGATAATGCCCCTTGTGACCATCACCCTCAGATGATAGGATGTCAGGGGCTGGCTGATGCCCGTAGACTGCTGTATGTCTATGACTGCCGAGGGCCCATGCTGAGCCAGGTATTTCATGATTGCGAACCTTCGGCCGCCACCCCAGATTGCATCAACGTCTTCGACTTTCATGTCTTCCTCCTTTCTGAATCTCCCTCATGACTAACGTCATGAATTCGATATAGAATCTGTCCCTAGGGACCTTTATCTTGAAATGCTTGCTTCGCAGGATTAGCTTCTTGCCCGACTTCGAGATGAGGATAGGTATCTCAATGTTGGAGCAGACGAACCTCATGATGCCTGTATTCCTGTTGATGATAGTCCATCGCTCCAAGGGAATCCCTAGCTTCTGCTCGAAGAAGTCATGGAATACCTTCTTCATACTGCCTCCTTTCTCAGCTTCTCAGCCAGCTTGGGGTCAAGGCTAATCCTTACATCCGGATTATTGCTCAGGAACTGAGGCAGGAATGAATGGCCAACCTGGCCTATGAGGCTATCGCCATCATAGATATCGTAAACAGGCTCGTTTGAATCAGGCCGTTTGACCTGAAAGAATGGACCTTCAAGCCTCACTTCCACTGCTGGACTCTTGTGTAGAATCATGGCTTTGCCCTCCAAAGAGAACCGGAATCAGACTCTGCGGGTCATCGGACATGCACAGGGGCTTATATGGACAGTTCTTCATGCATACGCCCGTTGTGATGTATGAGTTACAGGCAGACAGGTTCATGGGCCAGTCGTCATTCCTATTGCAGTCCTGAATCATGATGTCGAGGCGGCTTACCCATTCCATCGTTCGCTTTATATCGGAGATGTCAACAGGGAAGACCGAGCAGCTTATATCCGGGCCTTTCAGGCTGACCACTTCGAGGTGAACTTCCGTTATATCGGGGATATATTCCAGCAAGGCTGCCATATATATGGCAACCTGAGGGCTGTCCTGAACAGCATCTATGATACCGCTGGAGTTGAACGTAGTTGTCTTCAGCTCGAAAAGTCGCTTATGGCCATCGGTTTCTACCAGACCGTCCAGATAGCCAACTAGGGGCAGGCTGAGGCCGGCATCCAAGATGAAGGGGATTTCCCACCTTGACATTCCTTCGACCTTGGGCGTTCCTTCCGGAGGAGGGAGAGGCTTGCAGTGTTTCAGGACGTGATATAGCTGGAAGATTTCCTTGGCCTTCTGGGGATTCCGGAGTCTGTCGCCTTCACGATTTCCCCAGACACCTAGGAAGGTCTCCATAGCCTTATCCACATCTTCGAGGGAATCCAAGAGGCTGGCATGAAGGGCCTTCCCGAAGGTCAGGGCTATCCCTTCTTCCTCCGCCGGAGGCAGGGTTTTATTCCAGTAGAACCTCTTGGGGCACTGGCTGAAAGCCAAGAGGCTGGTGTAGCTGAGATGGTCCAGATTCATAGCTCCCTCCTAGAAGTTACGAAGGCCAATGAAGATAAATCCACCCATTATCAATGCCCAAGTCAGAATCATGTCAAGCAGTCTTTCGACGTTCGTTCCGTCTTCGAAGAATCTCATCTAGAATTCCTCCAGCTTATTCCTCATCTTCATGAGGCTGGATTCTACCATAGTTCTGAAAGAATCCAAGGGCATTCCAAGGAAGTTCGCGGCAGAGGAGGGAGTCAGATTGTTGAAGAACAGGAGTGTGATAGCCTGCTTCTCAATGTCCGTAAGACAGCTCATGGCGAATCTTACGTCATACTGGAGGATGTAGTTTGACTCCCTCCCCGCCTTTGCGAACTCCACTTCTGCCTGCTTCCTTATGGATTCCTTCTTTCGCTCATCCTGGATTTTGTGCTTGATCCCTAGCTTGGTTATGGGTTCGCCTTTGAGATGTGAGCTTAGCATGAGGTCTATCGCTATCTGCTCGTGGTCAAGTTCGGGTGTGCTCATTCTTCGAATGATGTTGGTCAGATGCTCGAAGTTCATGTTCAGGCCTCCTTTCTTCAAAGAATCCTCTTATGCCCGTAGTACTCTTTCAATCCTTCAGTCAGAAGACTCAGAAGCTTGCGCTCTTTTTCACTCACCAGAG
>Ga0123519_10009459_pt1 | contig 14680 bp, 14 predicted proteins | sample YelNatPaOPRAMG02_FD_87396 | JGI IMG/M metagenome (GOLD analysis project Ga0123519, IMG submission 87396) | Hot spring microbial communities from Yellowstone National Park - Yellowstone National Park OP-RAMG-02 (version 2) | ecosystem: Environmental > Aquatic > Thermal springs > Hot (42-90C) ...
ACAGAGAAAGAGCGTATCAAACATGTGGATCTCAAGGTGAAGATCCCGCTAGTTCTAATTGCAACCATAACCTTCGCAGGCCTCATCATGCTGGTTGGAGTATCTTATTATGTTGGGTTGATGGAGTTCACTGTTACAACTCCAATGAAGACTTTCACTTTTCAATTTGTAATGCCTGAGATATTCTGGATAATACTCTCCGCAGCCTCTGGAATAGCAATACTCTACATCTCATTTAGATTCGACCCCACTCTCAGCTGGCAAATTATCGCAGTAATGCTGGGAGGTGGTGAGATGATATTGGGATACTTCCTTTATGAGCAGCTGATCTTAGGAGTTGCTGCAGTGATTGAGATCCCCATAAATCTTGGTCAGGTGATGATAGGCTCAGCAATATCGATGCCAATAGCTAGATCGATAAGAACTAGACTGAAAGCAAATGTGAACTAGATTTTTGAACCAGCTCTTCCCATAGCCCTATCGATAGCAGCCTCTACGAAACCCATATAGACGGGAGCAGGCCTGTTGGGCCGTGACTTGAATTCTCCATGAAACTGCGTGGCCAAGTGGAAGCGTCTACCCTTCAACTCAATAACCTCCATACGTGAACCATCCACACTCTTCCCTGAGAAGACCAGACCAGCAGCCTCAAGTCTCCCAACATATTCTGGATTCACCTCATACCTGTGGCGGTGCCTCTCATATATCACGTCTGTCCCATACAACTTGTGCACCAAGGTTCCTGGAGTTAAAATTATTGGATATGAGCCCAGCCTCATGGTTGCACCCTTCTGCCCTATCGACTTCTGCTCTGGCATCAAATCGACCACAGGATGAATTGTCTCCGGATCCACCTCAGTGGAGTTCGCATCCTCAAAACCTACATGTCTGGCAAACTCCACTATTGCCATCTGGAAGCCAAAACATATTCCGAGGAAGGGAATGTCTCTCTCCCGAGCATAGGAGATAGCCATTATCTTGCCTTCAGTCCCTCTTGCGCCGAATCCGCCTGGAATTAGAATACCATCATAATTGTCCAAGTGTGAAAGGGTGGAGTTATTCTCCTCGAACTGCTCGGTCTCTATCCAACTTATCTCAACTAAAGTTCTATTGGCGGCTCCTGCGTGTCTGAGAGCCTCATTTATACTGACATACGAATCTGCAAGTTCAGCGTATTTTCCACATATCGCTATCTTCACCTTATGCTTCGGATTTATGAACCCTTCAAGCATACTCTTCCATTCATCCCACCTTGGCTTGGCCAATTTAAATCCCAACCTCTCACTCAAGTAATCACCCAAGCCCTGACCGTCAAGAATCAGGGGAAGCTCGTATATGCTCCTGATGTCGGGGGATGTGAAGACAGCCCTCTCCTCGACATTACAGAACAACGCTATTTTCTTCTTAGCCTCGTCTCTGAGAGGTTTCTTACTCCTTGCAACTATTACGTCAGGTATTATCCCTATTCTCCTGAGCTCCTGAACACTGTGCTGTGTAGGTTTCGTCTTCTGCTCCCCAACAACATCTATGACTGGAACGAGTGTTACATGTATATAGGCGACGTTTAGTTGACCCTCCTCAAGCCTCATCTGCCTCGCAGCTTCAAGGAACGGTAAGCTTTCAATATCTCCGACAGTTCCTCCAATCTCAACGATGGAACAGTCAACCTCATCTTTGAAAGATATGCTTCTTATCCTCTCTTTTATCTCGTCGGTTATATGTGGTATTATCTGCGCGCATTTCCCAAGGAAGTCACCCCTCCTCTCCTTGCCAATGACTGAGAGGTATATTTGGCCGGTCGTTATGTTATGCTCCTTACTCATGTTCACATCAAGGAATCGCTCATAGGTTCCCAGGTCCATATCAGTCTCCCCACCGTCCTCAGTCACGAATACCTCACCGTGAATGTAGGGATTCATCGTTCCAGCATCGACATTTATGTAAGGATCTATCTTCACAGCTGTGACCTTCATACCTCTTGACTGCATTATCTTGCCGATGGATGCTACTGTGACACCTTTACCTATACCCGACATCACGCCACCAGTTACGAAGATATATTTGACCAAGGATATCGCCTATCGAGATTACACTAAGGGTAAGAGTTTATCAAACGTTAACGCTTCCCTGACCATTCTGAGCCTTACCCCTCTCAGGGAGCTGGGTGTACCTTCCATCTGAAGTCCTGTAAACTGCAAGTCTGCCGACAGTCTCCCAAGAGTCATCCTTGAAACGTCTGACCTGAATAGTGAAGACTTCAGCAGATGGATCCGACTTACCCTGCCACACCGCAAAACTCAGAAAATCTCCATTTGCAAGCCTAGTCGAGAAACGTACTTTTGGTTGTTGCCTACCAGACAATCAACGCACCCGATACTCACTTAGATATTCACATACGCTTATAGAGAATTTGGAGACCTCCGCTTAAATAGATGTATCTCATAAGCCACATCTTAAAGTGTTAGAGACCCTCATCCCATATAAATTAGAATTGGCAGATAGCTTGGTCAGGTCTATGTCCAAGTATCACCGTGGAAGAATACATGAAGAGAAAGTTATGAACAGGTATAGGAAATATCCTAGGATTCGTAGTGCAAGAAGTTTGAAGGTGGATGTAATAATATTTTCTGAGAAAGGTGTCACTAAGCTGGTTGAATGTAAACGTTGCTCCCAAGACTCAGTCTACATTTACCCTCGAGACCTACAAACCCTACACCATTACTATGAGAGGCTGACCAAGTTGGGGCATAGACCGCAAATGGTTCTCTCTCTATGGTTTCATAAAAGAAAGATCACAAGGGAGGTTATTTTAGATCCGGCTTTACTTGAGAGGGGGGAGCCTATAAAGTTTGAATTGAGAGATGGAAAAATTTTCAGAGGAACCCCAAAAATCAGAGCCCAAACAACATCCCCATAGACATTAATCCTAGCGGGAGGTATACACATTTAATTCTAAGATAAAACTTGAACATAGTAACAGTTTTCTTGGTGTCAAACCTTCCTATTCACCATGTCATGCAATGTGGTTGTAGGTGGATTCTTCGGCGACGAGGGGAAGGGGAAGATAGTTGCCTATCTAGCCCTGAAGGATAAACCTGCAATAGTGGCGAGGGGCGGGGTAGGACCTAACGCCGGACACACCGTAATAGTCGAGGGTAAGAAGTATTCCCTGAGAATGGTTCCGAGCGGATTCTTAAATAGTGAATGCAGACTATTGATAGGTCCAGGAGTATCAGTAGATCCAGATGTGCTCGTTAAGGAGATAGAGATCACAGGAATCGACTCGAGGCTAGGGATAGATCCTCATTGCCCAATAATTGAGAAGAGACATATCGAACAGGAGAACATCTCTGAACATCTTAAAACCAAGCTTGGATCGACTGGCAGCGGTTCAGGTGCCTGCGTTGCAGAGAGGGCTTTGAGAAGCGTGAAGACAGCGAGAGACGTTCCTGAGCTTTCCAAATATTTGGCTGACGTTCCATCAGAGGTGAACGAGGCCCTAGACAAGGGCATGGGTGTTCTTGTTGAGGGAACTCAAGGAACCTACCTCTCCCTCTACCATGGAACCTACCCATACTGTACCTCAAAGGATGTATGCGCTTCAGCCATATGTTCTGATGTCGGTCTGGGTCCTACAAGAGTGTCGGACGTAACCTTGGTTTTGAAGTCCTTCGTAACAAGGGTTGGTGAAGGACCACTCCCAGGCCAGCTGAGTAGGGATGAGGTTCTCAGAAGAGGTTGGATTGAGTATGGCACGGTAACAGGCAGGGAGAGGAGAGCAGCGCCTTTCGATTTCAACCTTGCAAGGAGGGCTGTGATGCTGAATGGGGCCACACAAATTGCTTTGACGAAGATAGACCTCATATCACCTGAAGCTTCAAGAGTGAGTAGCTACAAGGATCTTCCGGCAAAAGCCAAGGAATTTATTGAGAGAATTGAGAAGGAGACTATGAGACCTGTCACATTGATAGGTACTGGACCATCAATATTTGATATAATAGATAGGAGACGTCATGTGTCTTAAACCACCCCCTTAAATATGGTTGGACCCTTAAGCAATATGAGATGTTTGGGATGAACGAGCCTACAAGTTATTCCCTAACCAAATGTGCAGCATTGTTTGTCTGCATGGTAGCGCTCGGAAACCTTCTGGCGTTCATATATATTCATGTAGGATACGCCCATCCGCAGGCGGCTATGGATTTCTCACATCTGGCCACCGCGATTGTCTCCATACATCTCGGTCCAGGCATAGGCATGATCGCAGGCGGCCTGATAGGAATAGTGCCATACTATAGGTTTGGAGCCGCCGGTTGGCTTGGGCCTTTCCTAGGGTTTGTAGGCATAATTGTTAGTAAGGCCCTCTCCGGATTATTCTTTGGAATATTGTATAGGAGAGTTCGACCTTTCCAAGCAGTCGTCGCCGGTTTCATACCTGAAAGCATCTTCACATATGTTGTCTTGAAATATTTTACACACATACTCCTACCACCCCAGATAGCATCCGGATTCACCGACAGCCTGATCATATTCATATTAACCAAATCTTGGATTGGAATACTGGTTGTAGGGGTGATAGCGGATATTTTGAAGAGCAAAAAGATTGTGGAAACAGTCTTAGCGGCTTAACTTTTTATCGGTGGAGAATCTGCTTAGCCTATCTTTTACCAAACATATTTTCGATACTTCTAAGTATGAAAATAGCTGATCTAACATTTTCATATGCGCTCTTCAAATCTGAACCTGCAAGTTCGATTGCCTTACTCAGAAGCGCCCTCGCATCACCCAGTCCATCATCAACATCATCAGTGAATGATTGTTTATTTGAAGTGCGTTTGAGGTCAGGGTGAAAATTGTATAGTTGCCCATAGATGGATAGCAGGAAGGCTGCATACTCAGCCTCCGCTGCTGCATGCCAAATCGAAGAGAGAAACTCTTTACGATCAACAGTTTTACCAGTTATCTTAATGATATGTTTTGACGCTCTCTCCAAACTCTCAACAATCTTCTTGACTTTCTCATCATCCATTAGTTACCATCTTTAACCGTTCTAGGCTGGAATGAGTAGCTTCCTTTTTTTACGTGGATGAAATGTTTAGGAGTCTGCTATTCTACTGTGACAGATTTCGCCAAGTTTCTCGGCCTATCGGGGTCGCGGCCTCTCTTGACCGCAACATAGTAAGCGAACAATTGGAGGGGAATGATGTAAAGCATCGGTGTTAGCAGCCCATCTACTGTTACCGGCATCTGGATGTAATCGTCGAGAAGGCTCTTCAACTCTTCATCAGTCGAATCGATGACACCTATCGTTGAGGCCCCTCTGGCCTTCATCTCCATAATGTTACCAACAATCTTCTGCCGCGTCTCATCCTTTGGAGCAATGAATATGGTTGGGTAATCTGGCTCAACGACAGCTATGAAGCCGTGTTTACTCTCACCGGCTGGATATGCGAGGGAGGGGATGTAGGATAGTTCAAGGAGTTTCAGTCTAGCTTCCATTGCAGTCGTCACATTTATTCCACGTGCTAGAAAGCAGAAGCTTCCTCTATCAGCATACTTATATGCGATTCTTCTGACCTCTGACTCTGAGAGAAGGATCTTCTCCATCATCTCGGGAACTTGCAGAAGATTATTCTTAAGCCTGCTCAATTTGTCTTCAGAGATGGCTCCAATCCTCTCAGCTAAGACCAAGGCGAGTCTAGTCATGATTGAGACTTGGGAGGTGAAGGTCTTGGTTGCGGCTACACTCACTTCAGGTCCTGAATTCTGGCCTATATAAACGTCGGAGAGACGAGTGAGTGTCGAGCCCATAACGTTTGTGAGGCTCACTATGGGAGCTCGTCGGCCCTTCGCGTAGCGAACAGCCTCTAAGGTGTCAGCGGTCTCGCCAGACTGGCTGACAGCGAAGACCAAAGTCTCTTCACCTATTATTCGACCATATCTATCGATAAACTCAGATGCGACTACAGGTTCCGTGTGGAGGCCAGCGATCCTAGTGAACAGGTATGAGGCGGCCAAGCATGCATGGTAGGATGTGCCGCATGCGATGAGAAATATTCGCTTAGCCCTCTCCATCTTTGAAGCTATCAGGTCATAGTATATTCGTTGGATCCTCAGAGCATTCTTGACCGCATATGGCTGTTCATGAATCTCTTTGAGCATGAAGTGGGCGTAACCTCCTTTACTGGCATCTTCCGGACTCCAACTGATCGTAGCAACATTCTGCTCAAGTTCCTGTCCAGTCTTGAAATCGATGAGCTGAATCCTCTCAGGCTCGAGGACAGCTAAACCATCCTCCTCGAGAAAGATAGCTTGTCTAGTCAAGTATAGGAACGCTGAGACGTCGGATGAACAGAATTTTGATGAGTCGCCCAAACCTATAACTAGTGGACTCTCCTTCTTGACGCAGACAATCATGTTTGGGGAATGCGTCGAGATGGCTGCGATAGCATATGAGCCCAAGAGTCTCTTGGCGGTCAACCTAACAGCCTCAATGAAATCTTCACCTTCAGAGAGATGATCCTCTATGAGGTGGGGGATGACCTCTGTGTCTGTCCTCGATCTGAATATGTGCCCCCTACCTTCAAGCTCCTTCCTTAACTCCAAAAAGTTTTCAATTATACCATTATGTACCACAGCAACCTCACATTTGCAACCTATATGTGGGTGAGCGTTCTCCATGGAAGGTGCACCGTGCGTAGCCCACCTCGTATGGCCTATACCTACATTCCCATCCATAGATTCGAAATTGAGTCTCGAATCAACATCCTTGAGTAGCCCTTTATCCTTTCTCACCTCCAACTTTCCGTCTGAAAGGGTGGCTAGACCTACGGAGTCGTATCCCCTATATTCTAGGAGCCCCAACGACTTCCTTATCAGAGGTGCAGCCTTACCTTCCCTCAAGACTACACCGAAGATGCCGCACAAGACATCCCGCCTCCACCCATCTCTTTGAGTTTGATATTAAATCTCCAATCTCCTAAACCTTCTAAGACAATCTTATCTAAAAATGCTATTCTGAGACTGTCAAACAGAATGGTGAGCAGGATTGAAGTATACCAAGAAAGGTTTGGAACGTTGATATTTGGAGGTTAGTTACCCTACGATTCTGGCGGGATGGTGCGTAAATATAGTAGACACCTCTCACCACCCTTTACCTACCTTCGGAATGTTATGTAACCCATACATGGAACACTACCATGTAAAGGGTCAAATCGCCCATCAAAACTTTCTAAAATTAACTTAATGGAGCCCTCCCAAATAAAGATCCACCAACCCCCATCTTTGGCCGCTCCAAGAGGATTTCAAGACCTTCGGTATGAGGGTTCGAGCATCTGAGAGTTTAAGCCTCCATTGAAAATCAAAATATAGGGGATGCTTGACAGTATCCACTATAGATGCGATAGGTTAATATATAAGACGCTACAATCCTCCAGAAGCTCATCGAGGCAGGTGAAGATAAGTGGGTGGCAACCTTTTCGGTGATGGCATTTACACAAACAATATTCCCAAGTACACCTGCCCAACATAGTGAGGAAGAAGTTGCAGAAAGACCGTCCAATCATTCTGTGGGCCCACACATAAAAAATCTTTCTAACAATATAGTCAGCCAAGAACCAAGTGCAAGGCCTGACAGAATAATAGTTGCAAAGTTCGGCGGTTCAAGCCTGGCAGATGGTGAAAGAATAAGCAAGGCAGCTAAGTCTGTAGCAAAGGAAGTAAGTAGAGGAGTAAAGGTTGCCGTAGTAGTCTCAGCAATGGGCAAGACAACAGACGTACTTATGGAGATTCTACAAAACTCAGGCCGAGGCGTCGAGAAACATGACGTGGACGACATTCTCTCTATGGGCGAGAGGACGAGCGTAAGAGTCTTCGCTGCCGCCCTAAAATCTGAAGGGTTGAAAGTAAAATATTTCGACCCCCACGACGACGAATGGCCCATAATAACCGACGACAACTTCTCAAACGCAAACCCAATCCTTGAAGAATGCAAACAGAGAATAAGAGAACATGTACAACCACTCCTAATGAACGGAGTTATACCAATAATAGCAGGATTCGTAGGCAGAACCAAGACGGGAAAGATAAGCACTATAGGAAGAGGGGGAAGCGACACAACAGCATTCATTCTAGCCCAAGCCTTAGGGGCAGAAGAGGTTGTACTTGTCACAGATTCAGAAGGCATAATGACAGCCGACCCAAAAATTGTAAAAGACGCGAAGAGACTTGAAAATATAGACGTAAACGTGTTAGTGCAACTCGCAGATTCAGGTAAGAAATTCATACATAGAAAAGCCTTAAGATATAAAGACCCAAAAATAGATGTGAGAGTAATCAACCTGATGAAGGGAGATTTAGAGGCTGAAGGAACAAGAATAACAGGTTCAATATCTTCAGAACTTGAAGTTGAGCAAGTCATCGAAGAAAAGGCGTCGATGCTAACATTCGTCGGAAGAGGAATGTCGAGAAACCCAAAGATAATCTCAGACCTCGCCGAAGAGGTTGAAGAACATAGTGAGCTACTTGGAATCTCAGCGAACTCAGACTCAATAATCCTCTACATCAAAGAGAAAGGAGACCAAGAACATCTCTGCAGGAAACTTCATGAAACCATGCTCAAACATAGGCAAGCCATATCGATGAACATGAAGACAGATCTCGCCTATCTGAGAGTCAAAGGAGTCGGGTTGGAGGAGACACCTGGACTAATAGGAAAAATATCTGAAGCCCTCAGAATCAATGAGATAAACATATTTGGAATATTAACAATAACGTCAAGCATACTCATCTTTATCTCCTACGAGGAGAAGGAGAAAGCAACCGCACTCATCAAGAGAGCTTTAGGAGTGAGTTAAAAGTGTTGAAAGCAGCGATTCTAGGAGCCACAGGAATAGTAGGCCAGAGATTCATTGAACTACTCCACCACCACCCATGGTTCAAGATCGAAGCCATAGCAGCCTCAGAGAGAAGCGTAGGACTCCAATACTCAAAAGCAGTAAAGTGGAAGCTGCAAACAGAAATCCCTGAAGAAGTTAAAGACCTAGAAGTCTTACCAGTGAATCCAGGATCAATCAAAAACGTCGACATAATCTATTCAGCCCTACCTTCAGAGGAGGCTGGAAGAATCGAGGAGGAGTTTGCGAAAAAAGGCTACATAGTCTTCAGTAACGCATCATCACATCGAATGGATGAAGATGTACCAATCCTCAATCCGGAGGTTAACTTTCAACATTCAGAGATGATAAAGGAACAGAGAAAGAGAAGAGGCTGGAGCGGAGGCATAGTGACGAATCCGAACTGCACAACAGCAATATTAACCCTATCTCTGAAACCTATCAAAGACGAATTTGGAATAAAGAGAGTAATAGTATCAACCATGCAAGCAGTCTCAGGAGCAGGATATCCAGGAGTCCCCTCAATGGATATAACAGACAACGTAATACCATTCATAAGAAATGAGGAGGAGAAGGTGAAGATCGAGACTCTCAAGATTCTAGGCGACCCATGGAAACCTGCAGACTTCAAGATCTCAGCAAGCTGCCACAGAGTCAACACATTAGACGGACATCTAGAAGCAGTTTTCATAGAGACCAAGAGGAAAGCGGATCCAAAGACACTCACCGAAGTCATGGCTAAATTCCAAGCAGAGCCCCAGAGACTAGGCCTACCAACCGCCCCCAAGAATCCAATAGTTGTCCGCCACGAGGAGGATAGACCACAGCCGAGACTTGACAGAATGGAGGGTAAAGGAATGTCCGTTGTTGTCGGTCGAATCAGAGAGGATCCAGACCTCGAAGGAGTGAAATATCTAGTCTTAGGTCACAACACCGTCAGAGGCGCCGCAGGATGCTCAATTCTAAACTCAGAATACTTCAAGGCAGCAGGTTACATTTAGGTGATGCATATTGAACATGGGAAAATCCAGAAGGTTGAGTAGAATATTCAGAGAAGACAAAAAGACAGTAATCGTACCAATGGACCATGGAGTAACAGTTGGACCAGTCCAAGGCCTCAAAGACATGAGAAGCATAATAAACAAACTGAACATAGGAGGAGTCGACGCCATCCTCATCCATAAAGGAATAGCAAAAAACATCGACGTCGGAAGAGTCGGCTTAATAATACATATGTCCGGAAGCACCTCGATAGGGCCAGACCCGCTCTGGAAATGTCAAGTATGCACCGTCCTCGAAGCATTGAAACTAGGCGCAGACGCCGTCTCAGTACATATAAACGTAGGAGCACCTAAAGAACATGAAATGTTAATGAAATTCGGAAAAGTCTCTGAGGAGTGCGAAGATTTAGGAGTACCCCTACTTGCAATGATGTATCCCAGGGGGCCGACAATCAAGAGTGAACATGCACCTGAAGTAGTAGGACACGCAGTCAGGTTGGGAGCCGAGTTGGGTGCCGACATAGTAAAGACAAACTACACTGGAGACCCAGATAGTTTCAGAGAAATCATATCAAGCTGCCCAGTCCCGGTCGTAATCGCAGGAGGACCTAAAACAGAGAGTGTAAAAGAATTCCTGAGGATGGTATACGACTCAATGAAGGCAGGAGCCTCAGGAATATCAATAGGCCGAAACGTCTTCCAACACGAGAGGCCTGAATCGATGGCGAAAGCTCTAGTAGCAATAGTCCATGAAGGCGCCAGCGTAGAAAAAGCAGTTGAGATAGCAAGTGGAAAATCTTGAAAGAACTATGGATTGAAATCATTGAGAACCTACCACCAACAGTCAAGACCGACCTGATAAGAGCGGCCTCAGAAGCAGCAGATGTCATTCTAATATCCGACAGTCAACCCCAGCCTCTGAAGATTCATGGAAAAACCTTAGCAGGACCATTCGAAAACGCGGATATAAGGACAATAAACCTACAGAAGGTCGAAGACATTCCAACAGCGCCAAGAGACAATCTCGCCGCTAGAGTCGTCGTAACAGGAGGCGAGGACGAGACCAAGGCAGAATATGCAGCGAGGTTAGGAGTGAGATACATCATCCTGAAGTGCATAGACTGGAAGACCATACCCCTAGAGAATCTGATAGCAAAACTGAGGAGAAAGTCGAAGAAAATCATGGAGGTAGACAATATTGAGGAGGCTAGACTTGCCCTTGAAACATTGCAGCTAGGAGCCGACGGAATAGTCTACAAACCCAGAACAAGAGAGGAGATAACCCAGATAGTTGAGGTTGTCAGAAGATCACCTGTTAAGATCACACTCTCAGAGGCCGAGATAGTAAATACGAAACCGCTGGGTGTTGGGGCGAGAGCCTGCATAGACACATGCGACCTCCTCAACCCTAGAGAAGGCTTACTTGTTGGAAGCCAATCCTCAGGCCTATTTCTAGTTGAGTCAGAAACATTCGAGAACCCCCACGTTGAACCGAGGCCTTTCAGAGTCAACGCCGGCTCAGTCGCCTCATACACCCTAGTATCCCCCGATAGAACAAAATACCTCTCTGAACTCAGATGCGGAGACGAAGTTATGGTGGTGAATTTCAAGGGAAATACTAGAATAGTCAACATTTGCAGGGTGAAGATAGAGTGGAGGCCAATGATAATGATCACAGCAAAATGTGAAGGCCGAAATATGAATGTCATCTTGCAGAATGCAGAGACCATACGGCTACTCACACCAGAAGGATCCGTCTCAGTATCTGAGGTCAAGCCAGGTATGAAGGTTCTGGTCAGAAGCGAATCTGGCGGAAGACACTTCGGAACCTTGGTTGAGGAGGAATCGGTGATAGAGAGGTGAGGCCTCGAATATGCGTCTCAATAATGCCGAAGACCATAGCTGAGTTTGAGACTCTATGGATCGAAGCCCTGAAGAGTGAGCCGGACTACATAGAAGTCAGGCTAGACCATCTAAATGAGCCGGTGAAACTCAAAGAACTCTCAGAGAAACAAGAAATAATAAAGATAGCTACAGACAGAGCCGAATTCCGCGAAGAAAGATTTCGAAACCTCATAAAAACATCAAAAGAAGGTTTCGATTACGTAGACTTGGAAGAATCAACAGACCAGGTTGAGGAGAAAATAGAGACACTGAGAGAATGCGGGGTAAAGATCATACTTTCACACCATGACTGGGAGAGAACCCCAAAAGTCAAAGAGTTAAAAAATATTCTTGAGAACATGTCAAGAAGAGGGGCAGACGCATATAAAATAGTTACAACAGCCAGAAGGTTAGAGGATAATCTTTCAACCCTGAAATTTCTGCGTCAAGCATCTAGAAGATTAAAAATAGTATGCTTCGCAATGGGCGAGCTAGGCAAAATCTCAAGAATACTGAGTCCAATGTTCGGAGGACTATTCACAGTAGCCTCCCTCAAACCTGGAGGAGAAACCGCACCAGGCCAAATTCCAATAGACGACCTAAAGACAATATATGAAAAGATCAGTCTCAAACTTGAAGATTAGCCTCAAAACGGAAGACCATAACCTTGAACCAAACACCTTCAACAGCAGAGGCAATAGCATATGGAGCAGTCACGATAGTAAACGCGATCCCAGCTGGGAAAGGCGCTGCACTGGGCATAAACCTATGGACTAAGGCCAAGGTTGAATTGACAGATAAGCCAGGCGTATATGATGTCAATATAAAGTCTGAACCATGGGAAGACACAAGACTATCAGAGAAAGCTGTGGAGAAGACACTACAACACCTGCGATTACATAGAAAATACGGTGCTAAAGTCACAACAGAATCAACCATACCGATAGCGAGGGGGCTGAAGAGCAGCAGCGCAGCAGCAAACGCAATAGTCACCGCAACCGCAGCTGCAGCAGGAAGAAAAATTCCTAAAATGAAAATTGTGGAGTTAGGGGTTGAAGCAGCTATTGAGGCAGGCGTAACTATCACAGGAGCCCTCGACGACGCCTCAGCCTCATTCTATGGAGGCATAGTTCTGACAGATAATCTAAAGAGGAGAATAGTCAAAAGAATGAAAGTCAAAGAAAGAATCGCTGTCCTACTTCACATCCCCCCACATAAGAGATATACGAAGAACATAGACCTACAAAAAATGAAGGCCATAGCACATATTTCGGAGAAGGCATTCGAAGAAGCGGCAAAAGGAAACATTTGGACTGCTATGACGATAAACGGCCTAGGATGCGCAGCAGCCTTAGGAGAAGATGCGTCAGTAATAGTCGAAGCATTAAAGGCTGGAGCCTTGGCTGCAGGAATCTCAGGCACAGGTCCAGCCCTATCTGTAATTGTGAAGGAAGAAAGAGCAAAAGAAGTCTCTGAGATACTTGAACGAATTCAAGGAAAGGTGATCCAAACATCCGTAAACCATAAGGAGGCAGGAGTTGTAAAAGATTGGTGAACGCTATAATTCGCGGTGGAAACAACCTAACAGGAAGAGTCGAAGCACCAGGGTCTAAAGCCCACACTCACAGGACATTCATAGCCTCACTCCTGTCAGAAGGAGAATCGAAAATAAGTGGAGCCCTAGAATCAGATGATACTGAAGCAACCATAAGAGTCGTCGAAGCATTCGGAGCAAAAGTGGAAAGGACAGGCGAATACACGACAATAATATCTAGCAGCGGAAGGATCGAAACACCAAAAAATCCTTTAGAATGCGGAGAGTCAGGAGCAACCCTACGTTTCACAATTCCCATAGCGGCCCTAGCCCCCGGAGACACCAGAATATATTTCTCAGGAACCCTGAGGAAGAGACCGTTACAACCATACCTCGAATCTTTGACGCAGATAGGAGTCGACGCCATACTCGAAGAGGAAGGGAGAGTGAAGGTTAGGGGAGGGGGTATTAAAGGTGGGAAGATTGAACTCAGAGGGGACATAAGCTCACAATTCATCTCAGGAATCTTATTTGCAACACCAAAAGCCGAAAAAGATACAGAACTGATTCTAACAACCCCTCTCGAGTCTAGCAGCTACGTAGATTTGACCATAAATATACTTGAAAAGCACGGAGTGAAAATAGTTAAGGTCAACTCGAGAGGCTACTGGATAAAGGCCGGCCAGAGATACATACCCTTCAACCACAGGATTCCAGGGGACTTTTCATCGGCGGCATACATACTGGCGGCAGGTGCAGTGACAGGATCAAAAGTCAGAGTATCAAACCTTGATTTAAACTCACTCCAGAGCGACAGAGTTATAATTGACATTCTGAGACGCGCAGGAGCAGAACTCAAAATTTTGAATGGAGAAGTTGAAGTTTCAAGAGGCAGATTGTCAGCGTTCGACCTTGACGCAACAGACTGCCCAGACCTTGTACCGGTATGCGCCGCACTCGCCTCCTTCGCAGAGGGTGAGACAACTATTCGAAATGCTAGAAGACTCAGATTCAAAGAGTCGGATAGGCTTGCAGCTCTAAGGATCGAGCTTGGAAAGATGGGAGTGAAGATCATGGAGGCTGAAGATAGCTTAACCGTTCAAGGCCAAAAGAGACTTCGGGGCGCAGAGATCAACCCACATAACGACCATAGAATAGCAATGGCATGCGCAGTTGTAGCACTCGGAATCAAAGACCAAACCGTTATCACAAACATGGAATGTGTTAAAAAGTCATACCCAAGATTCTTTGAAGACATAGCATCATTAGGAGCTGACGTTGTTGAGCAGTAACACTCTAGGTAAAGCCTTCACAGTCACATGTTTCGGGGAGAGCCACGGCAGATGTGTAGGAGTAGTCATCGACGG
>Ga0123519_10009463_pt1 | contig 14678 bp, 10 predicted proteins | sample YelNatPaOPRAMG02_FD_87396 | JGI IMG/M metagenome (GOLD analysis project Ga0123519, IMG submission 87396) | Hot spring microbial communities from Yellowstone National Park - Yellowstone National Park OP-RAMG-02 (version 2) | ecosystem: Environmental > Aquatic > Thermal springs > Hot (42-90C) ...
CGTCGTCGTCGTCGCCGCATCACAAACAGATCCCCATGACATAAAGCTACCCAAAGCAGTCTATCAACGGAAACACGGATTTCCATGTAACGTGACAACTTATCACGTTCGCTTTTCCTGAGTTTTTTTTGCGTGTAAAACGTGCTCACACTACAGCTACGCCAAATATTCAGGTAAAGCGCTGCGAGCCGAGGAGCGTGCTTTGCGTGCTTATCATTCATAGTCTCCAGAAGCTCCCGAGCGCAGAGCAGGTGGCGCTGGGGACAAGAAAAAGCGCTTCTTTGCTAGTTGAAGCGAAAACGTACCATGCGAAGCAAGACCAGCAGCTACTCAGGCTTTAAACCTCAGCTGCTACTTACGGTGTATTTGGTTGCTGCGTTTACGTGTGCAGCGCTCCCTGCGCTATGGCTGCTGAGAAGGCCGCTTGGAACTGACATTGTTGAGGAGCCGCCTGAGCGGTTGCCGGTCAGTCGCCTCTTTGCAGTTGTGGTACCGTTGGGCAGTTCCGCTGACCTGGTCACGTTGCGGGCCAACTTTCGCTATTGGCGACCGAACACAGGCGCGAGTGGTGCTGCGCCTTGCTTGTTCTCAAAGGACTCGGAACGCAGCGGCAAAGCAAACCTGGAAGACCGACCGGACTTGGTTGTGCTCACGAGTCGGGCATTGAACGTTACGGATCGTACACGAATAGTCAATGAATTTGAAAGAAACGCTTATTGTCGGAACTGCTTCCGGTCGATACGCTTTCTTGACTGCGGCCTCAAACCAGAGCACGATGTGTACAACATGACCAAATCTGGTACGATTTCCAGCAGATTTAACGGGCCGCTGTTGACATTTGTCTGCAGCATCGGTCACAACCAAATCTGGAACAATTACCATGCGATCTTTCTGATGGAGCTGGATGCAGTGCCTATCCAAAACAACTGGCTCTCTGAGGTTGAAATCGAAGCTCGTAACCTGGCCCGAGAGCAACTGCTCGCTGTTCAGAGCGGCTGCTCGCTGACCGAAGACAAATCCCGCGGCAGCTGGCGAAACGGATCACCAGCCTTGTATCGTGTCGGATTTGACGCACAGCGTTTCTTTTTACAGTGCTTCAAACATTTTTGGTGCATCCCCACGTTAGAGGAGTCTTGCGGGTTTCCATGGGATTCGTATATCCACTCGTGCAGGCTACAAACACCGGAGTCCATGTCTCTATTCGGCGTTTCCTGTCGCTTCATCCACGTGGGTAGCCTCTGGCACATGAGACGCGCCTCTAAGAGCATCTGGACGACCGCTTCGTCTGAGGCGCTTCGCAGCGCCGTATTCATCCACTCGGGAAGGGTCATTCGTGAGATCGACGAGACGGTCACTGCGCTGGAGCAGAAAATTCGCGAAGCCGATGCTTCAGGGGTTCCAAGTGAAGAGAACTAACGTCTCGTGACAGCGTTCAAGGTCTGCATGCTATGCCGAATTGCAGCGGTTCACTTTTCCGATGCCTGAACGGATTCGTGTTGCAGCGCCAAGCAAATGCAAGGGTTTTCAAGGTCTACGTGGCCTGCCGTACCGCGCTTCATCGAATGGGGATAGCGTGTTCCCAGCGAAGCGCATTGTGACGGGCATCACTGAATGCATTCATGATGGCGTGTCTGCACTGGAACCAGAGATATATTCTCTAGATGATTCGCTGCACTGCGTCATTGTCACTAACGTTGGATAAACATCATCGATATGCAAAGTGCCATCGTGGTAAGCGGTTTTGGTCGGTAACCGAGGGAGCAACCAACGCATTCGACCTTGTATGAGCACGTGTTCTGACCGCTTTTTCACTTGGGGCGCCATTTCCCGTGGCGAGCGCGCCGCGGAACCGCGCACTTCACCCTCTTGTCCATGCGGTCGCTGTCAAGCGAGCTTTACGGTGTCAAAGGCACCGCCCTCCATCGTCACTGCTTTATTTTAGTGTGTACTGGATCAGTGCATCGGACCAGATTCCGACGGATGCGCAAAAGCTTCCAGTTTGTTGAGTATGGAGCGCCCCGCACATGGTGATGCGTCCTCGTTCCTCCATCCCCAGTCCAGAATCCAGGCATGATGTAGAGGCTGGATCAGGCTTCCTGGTAGGTGTCTCGCGAAATCTGATCGCTTGCGAAAGCGCGGGAGACGCTACCACGAACGTCGTACGGTAACAGTGCAGTCTGGGGCGATCGTACGGCCGTTCGCGTCGAGCATATGCACGGTGATATCGAGTAATTGAACATTGCTAATGTTCACTAGTTGCCAAGGAAAATCGTTGCTGATGTATATAGTGATCAATCGTGCTCGATCGCTGACCGTCCAATACCAGTGCCTCGCTCCCGAAAGAATCCATTCCCCTCTCTCCTGGTTACTGATTTTCTTCATCGCATGCCTTCCGCGTTTCAGCAAAATGCCCACACTGATCACCAAACGATACCCTCGAAGGCTTGCTCGACATATGGCCGCTGGATGCTTCGGACGCAAAAGATATCCCCGGATGATGGTCGAGGCGTTTTGGGTCTCGGTGTAGAACGTGCTTGTGTGCAGGTTTGCTGGTAGCGTCACCTCACAGCAAGCCTTGGACCTGGGATCGCCCCGTCAGCTGGCGTCCGCTCAGCTTAGTGAGCACCATCTTGTGCATTCGCATCCGTTTCACGCTCTCCATCTGTACCTGATTCAACATGCACCCGCGCCCGTGATGCAATGGTGTCGTCCTGAACTCATCGAAGGAAATCTGAAAGCGCCGATTCCTGCACTCCATGTACGCTGTCGTCAAAGGAATCGGAGTGCAGCGCTCGCGCGTTACTGCACGTCCAGTGCCATTGACTACAGCATGACAACTCGAGATATCGACCATTTGCTTTTTTGCAAGTTATCGCACAAGTTGGCGAATGCCTGACTCTTGCCTCCATACAACCGAAACTGCAAGCGAATCGAACAGAGTCTCATGTGCTGTCTGCAGCGTTTAAAGCATCTCCTTCGACGCACTGAGTGGAACTTGTTCCAGAACTCTGTTTCTCCTACATATATCTCCACGATTCCTGAGCATCAATTTCGTTAGCGGCTCCCAAGGGCGATGTTCACGGACCGAGGCGCGCATTTTCGCTCCCTCCCGCAAACAAGCATAGCTGAGAGACACCAGCTCAGGGGTGGTTCAGGAAGAGAATGACTTTCCGAAGAGCAATTCGTCGGATGACAGTGTCATGGATGCGGACGACTCGCCGATGGATCCGTGAGCTTCAAAAACGGTGTTTGGCAACAGAGATGTCGCCTTCGACTGGCTTGAATCGGAAAAAAAGGGTCTCACCAGGAGCAGCTCGAGAGCAGTTTTTGTCACGTACTCCTTGACAGCTCATTCGTGATGGAAATCGACGTCGTCATAGAGCAGAATAGAAGAATGTCGCAAACAGAAGCCACACATTGTTTTTACGTTGCCTGCGATGCGAAGCGCTCCGGTATGTTTGGCGATTTGTAGGCGATCACCCGTGCAAATAGCCGTACCGGCTAATGCAGCGGTCTTGCTCTCCTGTCGCTTCTTCGAGAACAGCGGTTTGCCCATTCGTGATTGCCCATATATGGTCAGGAAAACGATAAACGTTCTATGACAATGGAGGCAAAATGAGTACCCGCGCGCAGACGCCTCCCAGTGTGTTTCCACCCGCATCCTGGTATCGGGGTCAGTGTTATCCAGGCACACATGGATCCTGAGACGCTCCCTCGCAATTTTGGATCGCATCAGCTCGTCGGCTCTCGCGTTCAGCGCCGCAAATCGTCTGCTATTGATAGCAGCGTTTCCGTCGCAGCTCACGAACTCTTTGCGTTTCTTCGCTCCTGTTGAAGTCACCTTTGCATGGATTCCTGGTTCTCGTTCCCTATGTGCCTCTAGAGTCTGGTCATCGTCCGGTCGAGAGATCACCGTTTTGGCGACTATCTCCCTTTTGCTTCCGCTTCTTCGTCACTTGTTCCTCTTCGCTCGATGGTCGGCGCCTAGGGGACTTTTCGTTCGCTGGTATAACGCGGTGATGAGGGCCCTTCTGGATCCCCGAATTTCAGTCTATAATTTTCCTTGGATTCTCTCTGTTTCTTCAAATGAATGCATTTCGAACAAATCTTCTATAAACCGCAAAAAAGCATATGATGAGACGCACCAGGATATGGAGTACCATTGACATGAAGGAACATAGAGCGCGCTTTCGTTGCTTCCCCGGTGGCCGAGCGCACGCGAGCGTATCCAACGAAAACGCGGCCGCTGGACCTGTGCGGGGGGCGGCACCCATCACATCCTCTACAAATGGGATCTAATAGACCTTAATATTGGTACAATTAGTACAAGTGGGTATCTGTATCCGCATTCGTATAGTCGTCGCTGTTTTCTCTTCGAAAGCCGCCTATTTAGACCTCATTTCGCTTCAAAGCTAGCAGCACGAATATGCAGCGGATAAAAAATCATGATTCGCAGTACGGTACAAAACTATGGTAGCGAGAGAGAGCTCCATAAAGGCTGGTTGCCAGCGTGGCCTGACAGAGAATATCAGCAGCGCCGCGCAAGACGGACTGTGGGGCGTCGACGACTCCGCCTGCTGGGGCTCGCTGCGCTTATCGCTCTTGTCTGCTGCGCATTCTTTTTGGTCCGCTTCGTTCCTACTTTTAACTATGCTCTTTTTAGGAGAAAGGTGTCCACAAACGGTGATGCTTTGCGGGCGGTTTGGCTCGGAGACAGCGATACCTTGCCACGAGGTCCACAACGAGAATACTTTCGGTGCGTGCGCTCGCTTGCTCGCCTCATGTACCTATGTCGCTTAATTGATAACCCGCATCAGCTTGCGGGCACGGATCCACCGCTGACACTTCCCGCATGTGAAGAGCTCGAAAACGCGCTTTATGAGAGGTGTGCGGAGGCGCGACAGGCGCCCTCTCGAACGGTGCCGTCGCAAACAGCGCTGGCGCTGCGCACGCTTCCCTATTTTGTCGTTGCAAGTGCACCGGCTCTGGATACGTTGAAGCTAGAAAATGTGCTGGGTCCGCAGAAGATCCAGCGATCACATCGGGCACTCACTGAAATCAACGTTTCGCTTGTGACCCATGCATCCCTCTCCAAGTTGTCCGAGTTGCGCCGGCTCACTGAGCACTGGCCAGCACCGATATCTTGCGCTCTGGTGCTCCCCGACGTCAGCCAATCTCACCAGGTTCTGGACATGTATCCCAAGGGACGATCTGATCGCGTAGATATTCATCTGCTGCTCGCCGACGACTACGAACGTCCGACGTACTACCCGTTCAACGCTGCGCGAAACCTAGCGCTCGATAACGCCCGCACTGACTGGGTGTTCCTGGTGGATGTCGATTTTGTGCCGAGCCCGAACCTCGTGGAGAGCGTTCAGAGGACGCTTCGACGATTCCCGGAGCTTCGTGAAGAGATGCAACAACGTCGGGCCGTGCTGATTGTACCCGCCTTTGAGAAGCTTCAGGCTCGGGAAGAGCATCAGACATCGTTGCCGGCGACACGCGCGGAACTTGTTGCGGAGACTCGCGCCGGTCGTATTGTGCCCTTCCACGTATCCTGGTACTGGCCGGGACACGGTCCAACGGATTACATTCGCTGGCTTGCTGACGCTAACGAAACATCCGAACACGAGCCGCACAAGCCGTACCGCGTGCGCTATCGCGACGGCTACGAACCGTACATCGTGGCCTATCGACATGGTCTACCGCGATACGAGGATTCCTTCGTTGGTTACGGTTGGAACAAGCAGAGCTTCATTAAGGAGCTCCATTATGCGGGCTACCGAATGTATGTTCTCCGTGACGGATTCATCATTCACATGAACCACGAATACGCGAGCTGGAGAAACCAGCAGAAACACGAGAATCTCCGAGCTTTGAAGTCGGCTAGAGCGTACCACGAACAGCTGCTTCGAACGCGGTACGGTAAGAGCGTTTCTTTTGAAGAGCGCTCCACCAGCTGATAACGGCGTGCGTGGTTGTGAGCAGTGTATGATTCCGGGGCCGACGATGATGATGCAGAAGCAAAGCAGCGTCGCTTGTTCGTCGAGCGCGAAGCTGCATACAGAGGCGCGCAGACACACAGCGCGATGGCGGATGCTTGTCGTCAGGGCTCTCCGATGAGACGCACTCCTTCGCAGCGCTCAAACGACGCATTGGAATAACTACCGGACATCTTTTGGATGCTACTGGGCCGACGAATGGAACCAGAGGCTCTCGCATGCGCAACCAGAAAGCGCATATAACCGAGGGCGATGCGGCGTGCCTCTGCTGACGCTTTTCGTTGGACGAGATACGGACCGGGGGATCCAGTTCGACATCGAGTACCGATCGATGATCCAGCGATCATGTGAGAGACATATTCTGAACGGTCCCTGAACCTGAGGTGAGAATATTCCAAGAAGAAGCATCGCTGAAAAGTGCACGTGCAAGTGTGTGTGTGTGTGTGACGGTGTGTGCACGACGGACTTGCCGAAACGACGTTGACGACGAGGCATTACAAACATTCACTCTCGAGCTTGGAATAGCAGTACCCCAATCGTGGCCGTTCAAGAAGCGTTACGAAAGGCTCGAGCACTGTGGTACCAACATGTACGTCGGACATGTTCTCCATGAGGTGAGCATAACCATGGAACGCGCTTCGGCAAAAGGTAAAAGCGCCTCACATGAGCCCAGTCAGAGCGGGCATGGACACAGCCATCGATCGCTTTAACATTTATGTAAGGAGCAAGCAATGCGCAACTACTTATTTGCAATGAGCAATGCCTCATCCGCAAGCAGCAGAAAGAGAAAGGATATAGAATTCTCCGTCTCCAGGCGTGCTAGACAGAGGCGAGCGCGTCATTTCAGGTGTCATGCAGTGATGCAGCACATACATCCAGGACAAGGCCAGCACTTGCCGGTTTCTAGCAAAATGCTCTTCGCAAGTGCCCAAGCCTGCGCTCCCTTTTCCGGTAGTCACGATTCACGAACCCTGACTCGACCGTTTCGCCCGCGCTCTTCTCAGAAAGAATTTGAACACTTCATCAACGGCAATGACGGGAACGGAGGCGCCCACCACAAATAGCCAATCCCCAAGAGAAAGGCGCTCGACTCCAAAAGCTGTCTGCGACAGAGGACTCTCAAGCACGATCAGCTGCAGTGCCATTGAGGCAAGCACGGCACCCAGGAGCCAACGATTCGACACCATCAAATGTGGCTGCAGGATAATCGACTCGGTTTCCGATACCGCATTCAAGGCATTGGCCATCTCGGCAGTGACAAGCACTGACATGGCCACGGAGCGCGCTTGGACGGTGTTGTCTATGAATCCACGGTATCCGAAGACGCAAGCGAGACCAACGTATGTACCAATCGCCAGATAACGGGCAAGGTCACCACCGAGTCCACCCTGGGTACGTAGGAAGGGTTCATCGCGCCGACGAGGCGGCCGTTGCATGGCCTCCGGATCCGTCGGGTTGAAACTCAACGCGATGGCAGGTAAACCGTCGGTAATGAGGTTCACCCAGAGCAACTGCGCCGGTGACAGAATCTCCGGAACGTGCAGCCAAAGCGAGCTCACCAGGACGGCAATCACCTCACCAATATTGCTGCTGAGGAGATAGCGGATGAACTGCCGCATATTGGCGTAGATGGAGCGGCCCTCTTCCACAGCTGAGACGATCGTAGCGAAATTATCGTCGACAATGACCATGTCGGCAGCGGCCTTTGCAACCTGGGTTCCGGTTCCCATGGCGACGCCGACGTCCGCAGCAGCCAACGCCGGTGCATCGTTGACACCGTCCCCGGTCATGGCGACGACTTCGCTGCGGGTCCGCTGCAGCGTCTCGACGATCTGTAGCTTGTGCTTCGGTTCGACGCGTGCAAACACTCGCGCTGCTGCCACTTGGTCTGGGGTGTAACGGTTGCTCTCGAGGTCCGCACCGAGCACCACTGGAGGCGTCAAGGTACCGCTCTTCTCCACTGCGGCATCTGCGATCATGGAGGTATCGAGGATACCGACTTGAGCGGCAATTGCAGATGCCGTCAAGGCGTGATCCCCCGTGATCATCACTACCCGAATACCTGCTTGTCGACAGCGAGCGATCGCTTCACGGACTCCTGGACGCGGAGGATCCTGCAGGGCAGCGAGTCCCAGGAACGTGAGCTGTTTCTCGGCACTGTCCTGTGCAGCGTCGCTGGTGCATTCTCGGATAGCCAGTGCAATACAGCGAAGACCGCTACGTGAGCGTTCCCTCGTCTGCTCTGACCAGTATGCTACAGCGTCTGGCTCAACGAAGGAGCACTGTTCCAGAACAGTCTCTGGTGCGCCCTTGACTAGTGAATACGTGTAGGTGCTTTTGTGATCGTTCGTATTCGCCGTCGACAAAACCGGCACGCTGCAGGTAACGACGACGCTCATGCGTTTCCGAACACGATCGAACTCATTGACCTGCAGGATTCGTGCATGCGACTCCCAGAATGCTCGGTTGCTGTCGGAGGGTCGCAGCTCTTCGCCGGCTCGCAGCAATGCGAGCTCCGTCGGATCACCTCGTCCATCCAGGGTGGCCTCTGAACAGAGTGCAAGCACCAGCGAGAGCGCCTCCTTGAGCGAATCATGTACCGGTACGAGTTCCACGACGCGCATGCGATTCTGGGTCAGTGTCCCGGTCTTATCCGAACAAATCACAGATGTGCAGCCGAGTGTCTCAATGCAGGGCAGGGAGCGGATAAGTACGTTGCGCTTCGACATGCGCTGCGTTCCGAGGGCTAGGCAGGTGGTGATTACAGCAGGCAGACCCTCGGGAACTGCAGCTACAGCCAGAGCCACCGAGAATTTGAAGGATTCGATGACCTGCTCGAGAATACGACTTAAATCGACCTGTTGTTGTGAAATGATCATGGCAAGGGGTACTTGTTGGATTTCCTGTACAAGATTGAGCGCGAATACCGCTGCACAAATACCCAGCACAAGGTTGGTGAGCAGGTCTCCCAGGCGATTCATCTGCTCCACCAGCGGGGTTTCGGTAGTCGCTTCCGTGGCTAACTCCGTTTCACCATTCTTGCGACTAGCGCTGCTGCTGCTGCTGCTGCTGCTTCTCCGTACGAGTTGGCCACGGATTGTACCGACAGCAGTATTTTCGCCAGTTGCGACCACGATAGCGAGGCAGCGACCCCTGGTCAACACGGAGCCTGTGAACAACATATTGCGCTGCTCTTGGTACGGAAGTCGACCGGTGCCTCGTGCATCTTTCGCCTGCTCCATTGCCTCAACGTATTTGTCCACTGCAAGGGACTCACCGGTGAGAATCGACTCGTCGACTTGGAGCGTATTCGAGAGTAACCGCACGACGCGAGCATCCGCTGGCACCAGGTCACCGGCTCGTAGTTCAATGACGTCACCAGGCACGAGCTCCCGCGCTGGTATACACGACCTAGCGCCCTGATCCCTGACAACCACAGCCTCCTCGCTCATATAGGCTCGCATGGCCCTGATGGACTCGTCTGCTCGCGACTCGAGGATCGCCCCGATACCAGCGTTCAAGAGCAGAATCGTTAGAATAATGACAGGCTCTAGGAACGCGGAAGTCGTTCGCTCCTTTGCTGTTGCTGCCAACGTAAAGGATATGCCGGCAGCGACCAGAAGGATCTGCACCAGACGATCGTCAAACTGTTTGAGCACTCGTTGAACGAGCGTCTGTGGTTCCGGTTCGGGAAGCGCGTTCGGTCCATGAATGCGCAAGAGTTCGCGAGCACGGCTCGTACTGAGTCCAGCTTCAATCTCCACTGCATAGTGCGCAGCAACGTGTTCCGCGGTCTGAAAAACCGGCTCCAAACGCGCCGTTGGTGCCCCAGTCGAGTCCTTCGAGTCTGACGACGCTTGTAGGCCGAGCAAGCGTCGCTGGACGCTCCCAGTTGACGCTGTCTCGATGTGCTTCAGTGCGAGCCTCCAGCTGCTGCTCACGAAGGAGCACACTGCTCGCGGATAGACGCTGCTTGGACGCACGACACAGTGCGCTGCTGTGTGTCTGCGACGAGTCTGCCTAGCAGGGCATGCGCCCCAGCGTGGACATAGTTCCGGGACGAATCCCGTCACCTGTGGTGACCTGACACCTGCCGCCTTTGCATGACCAAAAGATCGAACGTCACCACGACGTTTTGGGGACTGAACCTCCCTGGTCCGCTGGATACTTGCACCGGAGCTACCTAGCATAGAGACCGGCTCGCTGGAACGCGAACTAGGGCGTCGCCGCGCTCGCCCTGAAAGCGGTGTTGGGTTCCAGCGAGCTGGACGTCAGCGACAAGGCGCTGCGGCAGTACAAACGGTGGATCTCGGTACCCGTTACTTGGTAAGGGCGTTGCTCGGGACTGCAGCAGTCTACATGTCTCATTGAATGTGCGCTGTAACGAGCTGCTGCTCACGAGCACCGCTGTCGACAAGCGCTAGGGACTGAAACGCGTCGTGAACGGGCACAGGTTCAGCGAGCGTACCTGCTAACCGGGCGAGTACCCAGCCATATATGTAGCCGGTCTTAGCGTCTCGTTGAGTTCTACTGGAAACGCAGGCTCAGCTGGAAAGTTTCGAAACGGTTTCATGCCTGAACGTCGGACTTTTTATTCGCAGAGAATACGCGGCTTCGTATGCGGTGAGCGGCTTTGCTAGCAGGTTTCAAAAGCGACTGCGGGTCCAAAGGTCGAACACCTTTCCCAAAGCATAGGCTGCTTCGTACCTGGAGCCTACTGGAGGAAGCTAGAATCAGTGTACTACTTCCGCAACGACGGGATGAGACCGCTCATTTCTGAAGAATCGAAGTGCAAACCTGGATATCTATGCGCGAAGTGGTGCCTTTCGCATCGCTTGCAACGTTCGCTATGGAAACAGCAGCTCGCGACCCCCGCGTCTCCATTGACTCGGGCGACGTGTTCACTACTTCTTTATACAAATACAAGTCAGGACAGAGTAGAAGGGGTCCGCTTTGCGAATTCGCGCGCACTGACTAAAATATGTATCGCTTGCCACTGTTATCAGCACTAGTCTTGACGGGCTTTTTCTGTGACTGCTTCCTTTCATACGCTCTTGTCCGTGGTATTCAATACGCCGGTCGCTCCTGTCTCGCCAGCTCCGTGGTCAGCAGTTGAAAGATGGTTATCACAGCGTTAACGCCGCGATTTTGCCGCTTCACGCTGATCTCTCGACGAACTTTATACACAGACGGCAGTTGTAATCTCTACGCATCGCCAGCAACCTTCATCGTCTTTTGTAAACAGTCATGGAGCACTGGTCGCAGCGATTACTTTTGATAATTGGCGGGTGCTCCCGTATGGACACCAAAGCGCTCTCCGGGGGCAGCCCTGTGTTGCATCAACGTTTGCTCTATCGCTCAATGCAAACCCATAACGGGTACAGGAAGCGCGACTAGTTCCGATCCTCCGCTGCCGCGCTTAGTGCCGCTCCTGCGAAAGCGGGCTTGTTCTGGGCGATCCGCTAGGCGAGTATTCTATTCGCTGCGAGTGCAAGCGCATCCTGTTGGACTCGGTAGAACATTTTTGGAAAGCGTCGTTGTCCACGAGGAAACGAGTGCCGGAAGAAAAACAAGTCGTGAAATTTCAAACTTTGCGCCCTTACGTGCAGAGCGCTAAGAGGATCTCTTCTGGAAGCGATCGTTGCGATGACTCTTGTACGAGCCCGTGATCCTTGTTCATGCAAACAGAGGATACGGGCGCCTCGTGGAGCATATCTCGTTCGAGGTATCATGCTGCTGGTGTCGAATGCCGTTTTGTCGAGGGCCACAGACAGAGGAGGATTCTTTTGCCGCTCGAGCGAGATCGCTTACATAACGTGACAATTTCAGTAAACTTTTGGCGTTAGCTTATGAGATATTCATCGAGGGATGCCATTGAGTTGCTGCATCCACGAGTGAGTTGCCTTGACACAGACAAATCGTGAACCTGAAGAATCATGACTAGCGCTCGCCAAACGTAAGGAAGGGAGAAAAGCGGAGGCTTGCACGGACGCACTGGATTATGATGTTGCTTTGTTTACGAACCCCGTGTGCGACGACGTCGAGAATCCTCCTCTGGATTCCGGTGACGCATCGACTTCCAGCGACACAACCTGGAATGTGCCAATCCGACTCGACGGCTGGGAATCCAAAAACTACGCATGAATTCGTCACCGCATATTGTTGCACTTCGATTTTCGGGGCTGTGCTTGAAAAAACTTCGGAAAAGATCGAAATGCAGGAACAGCGGAAGCAGATCAGCGTTTCGTTTGAATGTCGCACGAGTGTAGCGTCGCAGTAAGTGTCTGGGGCAGTCTCGGATCCCTGGGCATCGCTGGACCCATCGAACTCCTATTTCCTCCGGTACGACTGGTCTGTGGTAAAGCGTGTATCGAAGAGACCTGTGGCAGCGCGTCAGTCACTTTTCAGGTTGCCGATGGGAAAACCTCGTGTACAGGGGATTCTGAATCCGTCCATAAACCTGACGCCCTGTGACAAGGGCCTCAGGACAGCTCCGCAATGTCCCTATCGAGAGTACCGGCTCCTGGTGATTGTCGTAGGTGCCCGCCTGAGTCCACGTAGAGCTTTAATAACAGCAGAGGTACCGGATCAACCTACCTTCTATTCAGTTTTGGGAGCTCATGCCCTGCAGAATACAACACGCAAATGCTTATTTCAATGGATAGAGGTCTCTTTAGAATTCTCCAATACAATGGTCGCTTATCGACGAGGATGATGGTTCATAAGCTGAATACGCTCATCGATGTTAGACCATGAAGAAGAAACGGGCGCTTTCGGACACCGCTGCGGCAAAGTGACCGATACGTGACGCCGGACACGCCATGTCTCCACGTCACAGAGGCGCGCCTGTCCAGTACGCGTAGACGACGCTACTAGGCACGTTTTGCGGTGTTGTCCGAGACCTCCAGTCCGAGGCGTAACGCCATCAATTGCAGCCTATCTGGACGCTTTGTTTCGATGCTGCCTCGTGCCAAAGCGCCGAAGGAGCGTGCAACTGCGGTCGACGACGCGGACGCTGGGCTCCAGTTTGAGGCAAGCGAAAACTCGCTGCAACTCTCGCGTACACAGAGCGAAGTAGAAACGCCTGCGAATGGCGTTGACGTCCCGGAGGTGCGGCAAGCGCCTCGTGCGCGCTACTGGACCGTGTTGATGTCGATGATACGCTCTATGAGCGCGGGCGCGGGTATGTTCATTGCAGCGTACTTCCTCATCACCACTGGACAACTTAAAACGGTCTGGGAAGCGGCTTATCCAACTTGCTGGCTCGGTGCAGTGCATGGAAGCGTCAACTGCGCCAACCAAGTGCGTTGTCCGGGTCTCTTTCCGCAGTGCACAAGTGCCCCCTGCCAGGACAATATTCCGGGCTTCTGCACCGGCCCCGGCGGAGGGTACCCTTCTCGCGACACGTGCACCAGAAGTATTCTTATTGCAAACTCCTGTGTCGTTTTCGGTGGTATCATGCTTGGGATGCTGGGCTTTGGCTGGGTCGCAGACGCCCTAGGCCGTCGTATCGGGAGTATCTGCACGGCAGCGGTTATGGTTACAGGCGCCCTTGTCATGACATTTGTATATTCTGTGGATATCAGTACCATCTTTATTGTCCTCAGCTCATTCTTCGGACTTTTAGGCATCGGTATTGGAGGCGAGTACCCGATATCCGCCTCTCGTGCCGCTGAACACAAACAGAAAATCGAGGAAACCTCCGCTCATGAGCGTCATCAGATCCAGAGACGCTTGCGAGGCGCTGCCATCACGCTGGTCTTCAGCATGCAAGGCATTGGCATCCTCTTTGGGTCGCTGCTAACCCTAGTTGCCATTGCGGTTGCCAAGCAGACTGCGCCGAATTGCCGCATCCAATCGAATAACGAAATGGGGTACTCTCAACGAGCCCTGAGTTTTGTTTGGCGTTTTGTGTACGGTGTCGGCGCGCTTTGGTTGTTCGGACTTTTGATCCATCGGTTTTACTTTGTTCAGGAGGACGAGGTCTTCAAGAGAGCGGCGAAACGACGGGAGGCGAGACGCCGTCGCGTGTTGACGCTCCGCTCCAGCCGCTCGGAATATCGCCAGCTACTCAGCTACTACTGGTCACGTCTAATCGGGACCGGTTTTACCTGGTTCCTCAATGATGTTATTCTGTACGGAAACCGTCTCTACTCGGGTCCCATATTCAACGGTATCAACGAGAATGCTGATCTCCTTATCCAGAATGCGTGGATCGTGCTGAACAATGGCGTCTCCCTGGTTGGTTACTACCTCGCGGCAGCGATCATCGACCAGCCGTGGTGCGGACGACGCCGACTGCAGCTCTTTGGCTTCGCGATGATCGCGGTATTCTTCGCGATACTCGCTGGGACCTATGAGCACTTCCGAACAAGTAACCGTCATGCATTGATCGCACTTTACATTCTGGCTTCCTTCTTCTCGCAGGTTGGACCGAACGTGGTGACCTACGTCGGTGCTGCCGAACTCTACCCCAGCGAAGTGCGAGCTCGTGCGCACGGCCTCAGCGCCTTTTGCGGCAAACTAGGCGCACTGGTCTCGACGCTCACCTTCGGCTACGTCGACATTCGAACGATATTCATCCTTACTGCCGCTGCTGCCGTCATCGGTTTCCTGGCGACGTTCATCTTCCTTCCGGATGCAACCGGGTTGGATCTGCGCGAACATGACTGGGAA
>Ga0123519_10009464_pt1 | contig 14678 bp, 8 predicted proteins | sample YelNatPaOPRAMG02_FD_87396 | JGI IMG/M metagenome (GOLD analysis project Ga0123519, IMG submission 87396) | Hot spring microbial communities from Yellowstone National Park - Yellowstone National Park OP-RAMG-02 (version 2) | ecosystem: Environmental > Aquatic > Thermal springs > Hot (42-90C) ...
CGACGGTGCAAAAGGTATGCGCGGTGCGGTCGAGAAGGCCGAAGAATTGCATGCAAAAATCCCAAACAGCCTGATCCTGCAGCAGTTTACTAATCCGGCAAATCCTGAGATACACCGGCGCACCACAGCCGAAGAAATCTGGCGCGATACGGACGGTGGGGTTGACATTTTGGTTGCCGGTGTGGGTACGGGTGGCACAATCACAGGTGTTGCCGAGGTGATAAAACCGCGCAAGCCAACCTTCAAAGCCATTGCAGTTGAGCCAGCTCGCTCACCTGTCCTGTCTGGCGGTCAGCCCGGCCCGCACAAGATTCAAGGGATTGGCGCCGGGTTTGTCCCTGCTGTGCTCAACACAAAGATCATTGATGAAGTTATCCAGGTGACTGAAGAAGACGCCGGTGCAACAGCAATACAGGTCAACAAACTTGATGGTATCCCAGTTGGCATTTCGAGTGGCGCGGCCATCTGGGCGGCACTGCAAGTGGCCAAACGACCTGAAAACAGAGGTAAACAAATTGTGACCATTGTACCGTCGTGCTGCGAACGGTATTTGAGTTCGTGGTTGTTTGCCAACATTGATGTCGAGAGTGATCCAGTGCCGTGAGGTTTCCACCTTGATGACTCGACAGTGCTATACCATCTTCGCACCGATTCCATAATGAATTCATCCCCGTCACAGACCTTGAATAAGATGTCGGTGGCGTCTTTGGACGATTTTGTGTTCGGCTCCGCGCCGAAGCCGGTGGTTTGCGGTCGAGGCGTGGAAATCGGTATGGGCCAGGTGATCCCGGAAATCAACTTCACCTTACCACCTGTGGACATCAATGCCGCCACCTGGCCGGGCATCCGCGAGCAATACTTGGAAATGATCCAGGGCGTCTGCCAGCGAGCGGTAGAGTTAGAAGTGCCGGCACTACTGGTTGAGTTTGAAACACTTCCACCCATGACAGTCAGACCGCAATGGGGGGCGGAGATAACCCGGATTCTTGCCGACACCCTGCACCGCTACCATGACAAATACGGCCTGAAAAACGCACTTCGGCTGACGCCCAACGACACGCGCGACCACGAGCGTCCGCCCCGGATGCGGCACGGACCGTACTGGGATGGCATGTTAGAACTGTTTAATCTCGCTGCAGATGCGGGGGCGGACATGCTGGCCATTGAATCCACGGCCGGTAAGGAGATTTCCGACACGGCGTTGATGGAGGCAGACCTGCGCAGCCTGGTTTTTGCATTGGGCGTTTTGGCGAGCAGAGACATGGAATTTTTGTGGAAAGAAATTGTTTCAATTTGCCGCAGGAACAGCATCGTGCCCTCTGGCGACACGGCCTGCGGTTTCGCCAACACTGCCATGACGCTGGCCGAGCAACGGATGGTGCCACGGGTCTTTGCCGCTGTGGTCCGCGTAGCCACTGTGCCCCGCAGCCTTATTGCCTATGAAGTTGGCGCCGTTGGCCCGAGCAAAGACTGCGCGTACGAAGGTCCCTACTTGAAAGCCATTGCGGGTGTGCCTATTTCGATGGAAGGGCGCACCGCTGCCTGCGCGCATTTGAGTCCAATCGGCAACATCGCCCAGGCGGTTTGCGATTGCTGGTCGAACGAATCTGTCCAGAATGTGCGGCTACTGAGTGCTAGCGCGCCGGTGGTGTCGCTGGAACAATTGGCTTATGACTGCCGCCTGATGAACACTGCCACTGCATCTTCGCCGCAGGACGCTCGCCGTCTGCGCGACTGGCTGACCGAGTCTGACGCAGCCCGCGACCCGCAGGCATTTGTGCTGCGACCTGATGTCGTGCTCCGGATTTCGCGCGTCATCATCGAGGAAAGCACGCCGTTTCGGCGCACGCGGCGGGCAGTGTTTGCCGCGCTCGACGAGATTGTGAAGGCGCATCGCCTGGGCGAATTAAGACTCTCGCACCAAGAGGTCGGCTGGCTGGAGAAGTTGCGCCGGCAGGCCGACGCTTTACCCGAAAGCGAGGAGGCGCTGCTCGGGGAAATGTTAGCTGCGAACAACCCGCCCAAGTTTCTCCCCGCCGAGTACGGCCTGCCAATGTGAAGTCATACGCAAATGCGTTCAACCAAGCCGCCGGCTGGGTCGAGCGCGCTTGCTGCCGTGGCCCGGGCGCAGGGGCAGCATCGGTTGCGTGCGCTCCAGCGCTTGGATTTGGCTCTTCTGGTGCCGGCACAGCACCACCGCTTTGTCGCGCGGGTTCAAGCACAGTCCCACCACATCGTGAAACTTTTCTACAAATTCTCTGTCCCGACTGAGCTTGAAGCTTTGCACCAAATGCGGTTTCAGACCGTATCGGTGCCAAATGCGCTGCGCCGTGGCTTCGCTCAAGCCTTGAGCCTTTGTGCCATGCTTCGGCTGTTCCAGTGTGTCGCATCCGGAGGTGTGCTGTGCAGTGTGGCTTCCACCACAGCGGCAACTTTGCTGGCAGGAATCTTTGGAATACATCCGAGCCGCAGCGCATCCTTTTCCAATCTCAGCATGCGCAACACCAAAAAGCGCTGCCGCCAGAGTTGAACGGTCGGGCGCCAGAGCTTCAACTGAATTGCAATTGCCTGATTCATAAGCCCGTCGGCGGCCAGGCAGACCGGTCGCGCCCGCTAGACCAATCGCAGCGGCAGGGTTCGCGCTGCCGCCCATTGCTCCAGCGTGCTCCGCTCTTGCGCCGAGCGTACAATCGTTGCCGCTTTCTTCATGAAAGCCATCTGTATGATGTTCGCCATCGTGTGGAAAGCTATTTATGACCTAGCACACTAGTGGCCAAACGACCTGAAAACAAAGGTAAACAAATTGTGACCATTGTACCGTCGTGCTGCGAACGGTATTTGAGTTCGTGGTTGTTCAGTGACGTTGACACTGAAAGCGACCCGATGCCATAACCTGCCCACCGCGACGACGTCGAAAACGCTTCAGGCTGTGTAGGTTGGGAGTATCCGGAGTGTGGCTAAACGGTGCCGTAGCCGCGCCGCGCCCGCAAATGCGCGTTGGTGGTTGGTTTTTCAGGCCGTTTTTTGATCGTGCTGTTTAACAGCCTCAGCGCTTTTGGCGCCATTGGCCAATTTATCTGTAAGGCCGTTGCCATTTTCGTGTGGCGGCTCGATTGGTACTTCCAGCACGAAAGTCGCGCCTTTGCCGATGCCGTCGCTGTAAGCTGTCAACGTCCCACCAAGGTCGCGTGCTGCCATTGCGGAACTGTACAGGCCGAACCCGTGTCCGTCCTTGCGTGTGGTAAAGCCGTGCTCGAAAATCCGGGTCAAGTTTTCAGGTGCGATACCTATCCCGTTGTCTGCCACCTCAATCCGCACGAACCCGTTTTCCGCGCGTTTGATGCGCACAGTGACTTTTTTATCGGGTCGGCCGCCTTCGTCGCAGGCATATTTTGCGTTGTGCAACAAATTGACCAAAATCTGCAGCACTCTGTGTCTGTCAATGACAACCTTTGGCACGTCTTGGTAGTCGCGCTCGACCTTAATCCCGTGTCTGCTGTATGCGTTTGCATGCAGCTTAAGCGCGGTTTCGGCTAGCTCAGCCAGCGTTGTGATTTCGCGTGTACCGGCGATCTTTGCGGCGCTTTGTTGCAATGAAATCGTTTCCTTCATGTGGTCAATGTTCTGCGTAAGCTCTTTCAGCTCGGTAAGCAGCGCTTCCTGTTCTTTGGTGAATACCTCTGCCAGCCCGGCCAGGTACTCCGGCAACATGCGTCCGCGCTTGTCTTTGGTGAGGAACTCGGCCAGACGCGAGCTGTTTTCCTGCAACATTTGCAATGCACGAACAAGATTTTGGACTGGGAACTTCCGGATACGGTCAACCACAATTGAAGTCGAAACATTGACACTGTTGAGCACATTACCCACGTTGTGGAGCACGCTTGAGGCGACTTCGGCCTGCCCGGCAAGTCGCGATGCACGCAATAGTTGCATGTAAATTCGTTCGACCTGTACCTCGGCGCGTTTACGTTCTTCGATTTCGCTCTTAAGCGCCGCATTGATCTGGGCCAGTTCCTCTGTCCGTTTTGCAACCTCAGCTTCAAGCCTGTCATGAGCCTCTTTCAATTTGCGGTGCTTGACGGCCGTACGCCATTCGCGCCATCTGTAAAAGCCAACCAGACAAAACAACACACCTGTACCTGCAATTGCCCTGAACCAGCCCGTCTGATAAAACCACGGCGCAAGCCCAATCTCAATCACGTCGCCTTTGGGCGTCCACACACCGTCTTCGTTACAGGCGTGGACATGAAACTTGTATGTACCCGGTTTCAAGTTTGTATAAAGAGCCGTCCGGCGTGTGCCGGCATCAACCCAGTCTTTGTCGAACCCTTCGAGTTTGTACCGGTACCGGAGCCGGTGCGGGCCAATGTAACTCAATGCAGCGTATTGAATTTCCAGCTCGCCGTCGCCAGCCGGCGCCAATATCTGGCCGAAGCGATCGAATTCGGTGCCATTTGCGCGGACACGTTGGATATGGATACGGGGCGGCACAAGATTGCGGGTGAGACGTGCCGGGTCAATCATTGCAACCCCCTGAGCGGTTGGGAACCAGATGCGGCCATCGGCAGTTTTGCAACCCGATGGCCATTGATCGAACTTTTCAGCGCTCTTGATCGCCTCAAGCGTATCGTAGGCAACGCATTCCACCTCGGTTGCTGCGCCTTCAGCGAACCTGTTAAGCCCCTCGATACTAACACTGAAAATGCCCCGACCCGAGTCAATCCATAACTGACCGCGGTCGTCTGGCACAATTGCAATTATCACGTCATCAAACAGACCGTTTCGAGTTGAGATATGGCTGAGCTGGCCGTTTTTTAGCCTGACAATACCAGCCGACTCGAAGCCGACCCACACTGTGCCATCTGCATCTTCAAGTATCCATTTGGCTTTTGACCGTGGCAACCCGTTCGTGTGTGTCCAAAGCTCAACTGTACCGTCTTTCAATCTGCAGATACCATTGTCTGCTGCAATCCATACGCTGCCGTCATGTCCGGGTGCCATGTGGAAAATCCAATTGAACGGCGGTTTGTTGCCTTCTTTGAACACGTACGGCTCATACAGGCTGCGGCTGACCCGGTACAAATCACCCCCAACGGATACAAGCACGCTGGTGTTGTCTTCGGCAAACGCGGTTGGCCAGGTCCGGTTCGGGTAGCACGCCACCACGCTCCCATCGGCCAGCACCAATACACTCATGTCGCCGTCGATAAGATAAATGTCACCGTCCTTTGCCTGGTGCGCCCTCGTGATGTAAGGGTTCTTCAAGCCTGCGTTTGTCGAGTAATGACGCGCGTTATCAAATGTGGTTTGTGGATCTGGCAGGTAGATCAGGCCAAGCTCGGTACCGAGCATTAATCCGCCTGTACGGCTCGGGTTAACAGACACAACAATGTTCGCCGGCAGACCCTCAGCACGGCCAAAGATCGGGATTTTGACATCGGTAACCTGGGTCAACCCGTTACGTGTACCGACCCACAGACTGCCCTCGGCGTCCTCGACCAGAGCGGTTACGTAATCATCCGCCAGTCCGTTTGCCTGCCGCAATGCGGTCATTGTCCCGTTCCGGTATCGCACGAGGCCGCCCCCGCACGTGCCGATCCACAGTGTGCCGTGCCGGTCAACAAGCAATGCGCGAACCGGATACCATGGGTGCGGAAATTCCTGCCGTTGCAAAGTGGCGTTGTAACATAACAACCCCCAGTCTGTCCCGATCCAGAGCCGGCCCTCTGTATCCTCTACAATGGCACGGACTATCTCTTTATCGAAAACGGGGTCACCGAGCCTGATTAGCTCGCCGTTCGCCCAGCAAAATACGCCGGCGCGCGCCGTACCGAGCCAGACCCGACCGCGCGAGTCCTCGTACAGTGCAGTGACGTCGTACCTGCTGGATTCAGAGGAACCAACTAAGACAGGCTCAAAAACGTTGCTACGGGTGAGCCTGCCGCCGAGCGTTTCTGCGGCAACCCAAATATCACCTGAACGCGTTTCAAGCACAGCGCGAATTCTAAGCGTCTCATTTAGTCTGTCGCCTTTGGGCAAAAATCTTGTGTCGGTACCTTCAAAATAACCAAAAGAACCGTACTCGAGTCCGAACCACAATCCACCCCTGTGCACGTGTGTATTGGCGAGGCTTGAGACGCTTACGCCGTGACCTGGTCCGGGCGTTTTCGGCTCGAACAATTTGAACTCCGCACCATCGAATCGGACCAAACCACGCGGTGTACCCAACCAGATGTAACCGTCTGGTGTCTGCTTGATTGCGTTAATCACGCTGGCTGGCAAACCGTTCTGGCGCCCCCACGAACGGCAATTGAACTGGAACAGACTCTTTGCAGGGTCCAACCCGAGGGCGACCTGGGCGGCAAAACTCATCAACACGACCAGATAGCGTGCAAAAGTGCACCGGCTGAATAGTGGTGTTGCCAGGCTAGCGGGTCTGGCGCCGATCACGCGCTTATGAACTTGAGTGTTCATTACTTTTGTTTGTGTTGGCGCAATCCTTTTGTCATCCGGCTCATTGCGACCACAGCCGGCGCATCAGTTCAGCTATCCCCTACTTTCTCGCCCCGACCTACAGCATTCGACAGTCCGGCGCCGGTTGCGCTCCAGTCTAAATAACGCACCACAAAAGTTTCTGTTGTTGCTACAGCCACTTTCGTTCCAACCAGATGCAAATTGTCGAGTTTCAAAACAAAAACATTGCGTCTGGTGTACATTGCCAAGGCGGTCCAGATAATTTTCGGTTCGACCGGGATGAAATCGCCAAATTGGTACTCCGGAATCACCACTCTTTCAAACAGATGTTTTTGGGTGGTGTCGTTTACTTGGACAAGGCTGACCAATGAAACGACAATTCCCATCTACACCGCTTCCTAACTGGCTTTGGCAGCGGTTCTAAACTGGGTTTGGTTGTTCAAGTTAGATCGCAGTTCAGTTCGGCAGAAAAAACTGGCTGAGCAAAAGCGTACCAAGGCTTACGCAGATAATGGGTGATGTGCGTGCGCAGATTCAGTTTGGTATGTCCCAAAAAAGAACAGCGTGTACGTGATTTTACACCCACCTGCCCCGGCTGAGATGGCATGAACCAATTTTACGTTCTTGGGTGGTAATGAATCTCATGGCAGGAACCAGTTGACCCTGATTTTGCATTTGGATTCCGACTTGGGGTGAACTCGCGCTGCAAGCCAGAAGCTTGTCGAGATATTGCCAAGCCAGGTGCCCACTGTATTAGACGCGCATGTTTACGTTTTCGTGGCCGGTTGGGTCATCGAAAAATTTGCGATGTATATGCCGTTCCAGGCGTAAACCCAGACCAACTGCAAAATCCGCGGTTAACACGGTTTGTTACTTCGGCGGGGAACCAACCGATGCATGCGGACTGCCAACCGGCACCGCGCGCAATGTCCGTTAGTGTCCAAGTTGCGACACAGGTGCGACGTGGAATTGCCCGAGACACAGCCTATTCAGGCGCGTTTTCGTGTCAGGGTATGCGTTGCGTAGCCGTAAAATGCCTCGGCGCATTCCATTAACGTTTCCGAAAGTGTCGGATGCGGATGCACCGTCAACGCAATGTCTGCTGCTGTTGCACCCATCTCGAGTGCAAGCACGGCTTCGGATATCAGTTCACCTGCGCCTGTACCGACAATGCCCACACCAAGCACGCGTTCGGTTTCAGGGTCAACCAGCATTTTTGTCATCCCATCTGTACGGTCGAATGAGACCGCCCTGCCAGAGGCTGACCATGGAAACTTTGTAACTTCGCACCTTATGCCGCGCGCGTGTGCCTCAGCTTCGGTCAGCCCACACCACGCAAGCTCAGGGTCGGTGTATACAACTGCCGGAATGACAACATCTTCAAATGCGCTGGGTGTGCCGTGGATTACCTCGACTGCAACACGCGCTTCTCTGTGCGCCTTATGAGCGAGCATCATGCCGCCCACAACATCGCCGATGGCGAATATCCGCGGGTCATCGGTTTGCTGATGTGCATTTACCTTGACAAAGCCCTTTTCATCGAACGTGACCTTGGTGTTTTCGAGGCCGAGGTCATCCGTGTTCGGCACGCGGCCAACAGCCACAAGCACTCTGTCGTACAATTCTTCAAGCTCACTGTTTGCGTAGAGCATTTTGACCTTGATATGTTTGCCTGCAGTGGCGACGTGTGTGACCCTTGTGGCTAGACGAATCTCCTTAAAAGCCTTTTTTGCGTTTGCAACCACAAAAGCTGCAAGGTCAGGATCAGCCCCTGCAAGCAACCGATCGAGCATTTCCACAAGCACAACCTTGCTGCCCAGCCGGGCGTACACGGTGCCAAGTTCCATGCCGATGTAACCGCCCCCAACAACAAGCAGTGTGTCGGGTACTTCCTGAACCGCAAGCGCTTCGTCCGAGGTCATCACGCGCGGGTTGCCAAGGTCAAACAACTTTGGCATGGCCGGTACCGATCCAACAGCGACAATTGCGTGGTCGAACCGGATGAAACGCTGGCCCTGCACGGTCTCGACGCGCAGTGTCTGCGAATCTTCGAAGTACGCGCGTCCGTGCATCACCTGCACACCGCGTTTGTTCGCAAGCCACATCACACCACCAGCCAGCTTTTCCAACACTGAATCCTTCCACGCGCGCAAGGCGGGCAAATCAATCGCCGGCGGCTCGAATTTAATCCCGCGCTGCGCGGATTCCGCTGCAGCAACAATCTGGTGTGTGGCATGAAGCAGTGCCTTGGACGGAATGCAGCCGCGGTGGAGACATACGCCGCCAAGTTTGTTTTCGCGTTCGACCAGTATGACCTCGATCCCCAGATCAGCCGCATAAAATGCGGCTGCGTACCCACCTGGGCCGCCCCCAACCACAACAAGCTCGCTTCTGACCGGTTCCATATTGCGTTTTACACATTCAGGTTTTGTTCATCGAACTGCTCGAGCGCTTTCACAAGGTCAACCATAAACCGTGCTGCCATTGCACCGTCAATCACCCGGTGGTCGTAAGACAGCACCAATGGCAGCATCTGGCGCGGCTCGATCTTGCCGTCGCGTACAACGGGTTTGGGCGCACCTCTGCCCACGCCAAGAATTGCAACCTCGGGTTTGTTGATGATCGGGGTAAAATGTCCGCTGCCGATTGCGCCCTGATTGGATATTGTGAATGTGCCGCCCTTCAACTCGTCGCCGCTTACCTTGCGTTCGCGTGTTCTTTGCACAAGCTGCTCAAGCTCACGCGCAAGCTCGACCATGTTCTTTTTGTCCGCATCACGCAACACCGGCACAATCAGGCCGTGCTCGGTGTCAACTGCTATGCCGATGTTGACGTACTGCTTGAGTACCAGCTCCTGCCGCACCTCGTCGAGACTGGAATTGAACTCGGGATACTTTTTCAGCAACGTCGCGACGGCTTTGATCAAAAACACCGTCGGCGTCAGGCGCGCGCCGTGTTGCTTGAAGACCGAGTCGTATTTGGCGCGTAACGAATTGATCACGGTCAGGTCGGCTTCGTCGAACTGCGTCACGTGTGGTATGCTCGTCCAGTTTCCCAACATCCGACTTGCAATGACCTGGCGCAATGGCGTGAGCGGCTTACGCGTGACCGGTCCCCACTTGGCGAAATCTGGCTGGTCGGCGCTTGTCAGGGCGGGTCTGGCCCGGCTTACTTTCGGTTGTTCGACTGCTTTCTGCAACCGCTGTATGTAGGCGCGGATATCAGCCAGTCCGATCCTACCGCCTGGCCCGGTGCCGTGGACTCTGGCAAGGTCAATCCCAAGCTCGCGTGCGAGTTTCCGGACCGACGGCGGCGCAACCGGCGCAGCAACGCGCGCTGGCGCAGGTTCCTCGGCTGTTTCAACGGCTGCACCAACCTTCTCCAGCTCGACACGTGGTTGCTGGTCCGGCTCTGGCTCAGGCTCAGGCTCTGGCTCAGGCTGCGCGGATACCGGTTCAAGCACTGCAGGTTCAGGCGCCGCAACCGCTGACGTTGCTGCCTGGGTCAGTGTCAGCAACAGTTGGCCAACGGTGACATTATCCCCCTGCTTCACATGCAGTTTCGTAACCACACCCGCAGCCGGAGACGGCAACGTTGCAATTGCCTTGTCGCTTTCGAGTTCGAGCAATGGTTGATCCTTTGCAACCGAATCGCCTTCTTTAACAAGCACATTCGCCACCACGGCTGTCTCGGTGCCTTCGCCGAGTTTTGGGAGTCTGACTTCCATAAGCTATTGTTTTTTGTTTTTGCCTGCCTTAGGTTGTGGTCACAGGTGCTACCTTCGGGCTATCCGCGCTTAAACCACCTCCGGATGGATTTTTTCCGGGTCAACACCCAAATCCTTGATTGCGCTTGTGACGAGCCGGCGCGGCACAAGCCCTTTTTCCGCAAGTGCATAGAGTGTCGCAATCACAATAAATTCTGCGTCCACCTCGAAAAATCGCCTCAGGCGCGATCGAATGTCGCTGCGGCCAAAGCCGTCTGTGCCGAGTGTGATGAGTCCGCCGGGTACCCACGGCGCAATTTGGTCGGGCACCGTCTTGATGTAATCCGACACGGCCACAAACACGCCTTCTTCGCCTGCCAACACGGTTTCAAGATACGACCTGCGCGGTTCGGCTTCGGGATGCAGCATGTTCCAACGCCGACATCGCAACGCGTCGGTACGGAGCAACCTGTAACTTGTGGCGCTCCAGACATCTGCAGATACATCGTATGCTTTTGCCAAGATTTCCTGTGCGCGCAATGCCTCATTCACAAGCGGGCCGCTGGCAAAGATGTGGGCCTTGAACTTTTTCCGATCCGGTCCGGGCTTGAACTTGTAAAGGCCTTTTAGAATGCCCTCCTCGACGCCGGTTGGCATGGGTGGCATTGGGTAGTTTTCGTTGTACAGCGCAAGATAATAGAACACGTCTTCACCATGCACGTACATCCTGCGCAGGCCATCGGCTATGATGACAGCCAGCTCGAACGCAAACGCAGGGTCGTAGTTGCGCACAGACGGCAACACACTCGTGAGCAACATGCTGTGCCCGTCCTGGTGTTGCAGTCCCTCGCCGTTTAACGTGGTGCGTCCGGCTGTTGCACCCAGGACAAACCCGCGTGCACGCATGTCGCCTGCCAACCAGAACAGGTCGCCCACACGCTGGTACCCGAACATCGAGTAGTAAATGTAAAACGGTATGGTGGGCTGCCCGAGCGTGGCATATGCCGTTGCAGCAGCTATGAACGACGACATTGCGCCGGCTTCGGTTATGCCTTCTTCGAGTATTTGGCCGTCTTTGGCTTCGTGGTAGTAGAGAAGCGATTTTTTGTCCACCGGTTCATAAAGCTGGCCTTTTGAACTGTATATGCCCACCTCGCGGAACAATGCATCCAGACCGAATGTACGGGCTTCATCCGGTATGATCGGCACAATCCGCCTGCCAATTTCATTGTGCCGAAGCAGCAGACTCAACAACCGCACGAACGCCATTGTGGTTGACACAGCCATGCTGCCCGAGCCGTTGAGAAACTCTGCAAAGTAATCCAGCCCGGGCACAGCAAGCGGTTTTGCAACTACCTTGCGCTCCGGCACAAATCCGCCCAGTACCGCCCGCCTCCTTAGCAGGTACTGCATCTCCGGACTGTCAGGTGGCGGCCTGTAAAATGGTGTGTCGGCTATCTCCTCGTCGCTGATCGGGATGCCGAACCGCGTGCGAAACTCGCGCAGTTCTTTCTCGTTAAGTTTCTTTTGTTGGTGCGTGATGTTCCGCCCTTCGCCGGCCTCGCCCAGACCGTAACCTTTGATTGTCTTGGCAAGGATCACCGTCGGCTTGCCTTTGCATTCGACAGCAGCCTTGTACGCGGCATAAACCTTGCGCGGGTCGTGCCCGCCACGGAGCAATTTTCGAATCTGCGCGTCAGTGAGGTGATTAACCCGCTCCAGCAGCTCGGGGTACTTGCCGAAGAAATGTTTTCGGGTGTAACTGCCCGGTTCGACCGAATACTTCTGGTAATCGCCGTCGAGGGCTTCCTCCATTCGTTTTCTGAGCAGGCCATCTGTGTCCGCGGCAAGCAGCGGGTCCCAGTCCGACCCCCAGATTACCTTGATCACGTTCCATCCTGCGCCACGGAAAATCGCCTCGAGTTCCTGGATGATCTTCCCGTTGCCACGCACCGGGCCGTCAAGCCGTTGCAGGTTGCAGTTCACAACCCAGATCAGGTTGTCGAGATTTTCGCGCGACGCAAGTGTCAGCGAACCCAACGTTTCGGGTTCGTCGCATTCGCCGTCGCCCAAAAAACACCAGACCTCGGGTTCTTCACCTTCAAACAGGCCACGCGCCTGCATGTACCGGATGAACCGCGCCTGGTAAATTGACAGCAACGGGCCGAGGCCCATCGAGACGGTTGGGAACTGCCAGAACTCCGGCATAAGGTACGGGTGCGGATAAGACGGCAATCCGCCTCCATCGGCAAGTTCTTGTCGGAAATTTTCAAGGTGTTTTTCATCCAGCCTGCCTTCCAGAAACGCACGCGCATACACACCCGGCGCTGCGTGTCCCTGAAAGTAAACGAGGTCGCCCGGAAAATCTTTTGTGCGCGCCCTGAAAAAGTGGTTGAACCCAACCTCATACAGCGTTGCGCATGATGCAAAGGTCGAGATGTGCCCGCCAACATTTGTGTGCGAGTTTGCGCGGACCACCATCGCCATTGCATTCCACCTGACGTAGCTTTTGATCCGGCGTTCAAGCTCGCGGTCACCGGGATACGGCGGTTCATCTTCGACCGGGATAGTGTTGATGTACGGGGTGTTGAGCGGCCAATCCACAGGCAGACCGCTTTCGTAAAGTTGCTTGGCCAAATGCGACGCCAACCGACCGCTGTTCGACCGGTTTGTGTCTTGGGCAAGTAGTTGTGCAACCGACTCAACGAACTGGCGCCATGCGCCGGCTCGAGCGTCGGTTGCCGGTGCATCGGTTGATGAGACCCGGATCGGATTTTCGTCTGCTTTCACGGTTCGTCAACTGGTTCGATTTGCCACAGCATGTGCGTGCGTCCGGGAACAAGGTGTCCGGAGCCGCATTTGCGCATGCCGCTCGTACTATCGGCTTATATTGCACTGATCCGCAGGGCCGCGCTTTGTTACGCATTCGAGATCAGCCCTGCCAATGCAGCCCGGCTCGCAGCCAGAATTTCCGCATGCAACGACCTGCCATGTGCGTCAATCGTGACCAGTGCAGGAAAATCTTCAACCTCAAGTTCCCACATTGCTTCTGTTGGCCCGAACCGCTCGATGAAATGCACGTTACGAACACGTTTGACGCATTCAGCAAGCACTTGTGCTGCACCGCCGACTGCATGCAGATACACGCAACCGTACTGTTTGCATGCTGCCAAGGTCGCCTCGCCCATGCCGCCTTTGCCGATGATACCGCGCAGGCCGTGCACGCGAATAATCTTTGCCTGGTACGATTCCTGGCGGGTTGATGTTGTCGGCCCTGCAGCAACAACTTTCCAGTTGCCATGCGCGTCTTTGAGCACGACCGGGCCGCAATGGTAAATGATGCCGTTGCGCAGGCTAACCCCATGCGGCAACGGGCCGTCTTCGTACAGGTACTTGTGCACCGCGTCACGCGCAGTAAACACGATTCCGGAGATCAACACCTCGTCACCGGCTTTCAACGCGCTGACTTGTTCTTCGGTTATCGGCAAACTCAGTCGAATCACACCCTGAATTTCAACTAAAACCTTACCTGCCGTCCAGACAATTGAACTTATGTGTCCGCAGTGGCATTGACCGTGCACACGGTCTGCCGGCCTGTAACACGGCCTAACCGGGTCTGTCGGGGGCACAAGTTAAGCATGCGCATCCGGTATGACAACGAACGCACAACTCTGCTTGCGCATACCGGTTGCGGGTTTATCCTCTGCCCATGCGCGTTGTTAAGGTGCCACTGGGCACACGTAGCTATTCAATCTACATCGGCACAGGACTGCTTGAAGAGCTCGGGCCACGATGCGCCAAACTCGGTCTGGGCAAACGCTGTACCGTGGTTTCGGACCGCAACGTAGCGCCGTTGTACGCTGACTCTGCGCACCAGAGCCTGCGCGCTGCCGGGTTCGAGCCTGTGCGTGTTGTTGTGCCGGCTGGTGAAACTGCAAAAACCCTTCGTACAGTGCAGTTGTGTTACAATCAGCTCGCTGCGCACAGACTCGAACGCACATCGTTCATCGTTGCACTTGGCGGGGGTGTTGTGGGTGACCTGGCCGGGTTTCTTGCCGCGACGTACCTGCGCGGGATCGCTTTTGTGCAGGTACCAACAAGCTTGTTGGCTGCGGTTGACAGCTCAGTCGGCGGCAAGGTCGGTGTTAACCTCACGGCAGGGAAAAATCTCGTGGGTGCATTTTACCAGCCGCGTCTCGTGTTATGTGACCTGGCTACGTTCCACACGCTACCAGAGCGCGAGTACCGGGCTGGGCTGGCCGAAGTCATCAAATACGGCGTAATTTACGACGCAGCGCTGTTCAAGCGGCTCGAACGTGACATGCCAACTCTGCTTGCGCGCCGGCCTGAAACACTTGCTGCGGTGATAGCGCGGTGTTGCCAGATAAAGGCTGATGTTGTTGCCAAGGACGAGACCGAGGGTGGGCTGCGGCAGATACTGAACTTTGGCCACACGATCGGACACGCGCTTGAGGCAATATCGCGTTACGGCAAATAC
>Ga0123519_10009468_pt1 | contig 14671 bp, 8 predicted proteins | sample YelNatPaOPRAMG02_FD_87396 | JGI IMG/M metagenome (GOLD analysis project Ga0123519, IMG submission 87396) | Hot spring microbial communities from Yellowstone National Park - Yellowstone National Park OP-RAMG-02 (version 2) | ecosystem: Environmental > Aquatic > Thermal springs > Hot (42-90C) ...
CACTCCTCCACCTGCTGTTCCGACAGATTGAACCAATAGGCCAAAAGCAGCATCTTCAACAAGGCCTCCGGTGGGTAAGGCGGCCGCCCATACTCCCCCTGCCCCTCATACAGCGCGAGCAACCGCGCGCCGAAGGCCTCCCAATCGATCACCCAATCTAACTGGCGCAGAAAGTGGTCCTGGGGCACCACTTGTTCATAGAGAAAATCGCCCCAGAAGGAGCCCCTTCCTGTCTCCTTGAAGCGCTGCTCACCCATCGTATCCCTCCGGCAGGATTTTTGTCCCCCATTCTACCACACACATCCGTTCATCTTGCCCGAATTCTTAACGGACTTTTTCAACATTATCAAAGATTGACAAAGTGCTGGTATTCCGATATAGTAATTGGGCATCGTGTTGGGTTCATCCTTGAGGATCGAGTGCGCCTTCTTCGGAGATCATTGAGCTCATTCCATGTTCCGGAAAGGGGGTGAGGTCCAGCGAGTCAACCCCATTGTTTTCTCTTCGAGTCATGCTCCTGTGTAGTGTATCCATTTTATTTTGATATAGGAGGAGAGGTATGCGCAGGCACTTGTTCATCCTAGCTGCTTTGCTGGTGGTGTTCTCTATGTTTATGGCCCAATGCGCGCCAGCAACGCCGACCGAGGCGCCCAAGGCAACCGAGGCTCCGGCGGAGACACCGAAACCGACAGAGGCTGCCACACCGACCGAGGCGCCTAAGGCAACAGAAGCCCCTACAGAGACACCGAAGCCGACAGAAGCTGCCACACCGACTGAGGCACCTAAGGCAACGGAAGCTCCCACGAAGGCACCTGAAGCTACCGAGGCAGCCAAGCCGGCGGAGGGTAAGCTGAAGGTCGGGCTGGTGACAGATGTGGGCAAGGTGAACGACGGTACTTTCAACCAGTATGCCTATGAGGGCTTTATGAAGGCGGCCAAAGAGTTTGGGTTGGAGAGTGCCTTCATTGAGACCCAGCAACCGACCGATTATGAGAAGAACGTCAAGCAGTTCATCGATGAAGGCTATGGGATGATCGTGACCGTCGGTTTTATGATGGGGGAAACTACCAAGAAGATGGCGGAAGCACACCCCGATGTGAAGTTCGCCATCGTGGACTATGCCTACGATCCGGCCATTCCCAACGTGCAGGGTCTGGTGTTCCGCGAGGATCAATCGGGTTTCTTAGCCGGTGCACTGGCGGGACAAATGACCAAGAGCAAAGTGGTAGGAATCGTGGCCGGCATGGAAATCCCGGCGGTCAAGAAGTTCCGCAACGGCTACGAGAATGGTGTGGCCTATGTGTGCCCGGATTGTAAGGTGATCGGCGTCTATATTGACAGCTTCACCGACCCGGCGCGCGGCAAGGCGGCAGCGGAGAGCCAGATTGCTGAGGGTGCAGATGTAATCTTCGGCGCTGGAGGCCCCACCGGCTCGGGTGCTATCCTGGGTGCGGCACAGCAGGGTGTCTGGGTGATCGGCGTCGACCAGGATGAATACTTTACCACGTTCAAGGGTGGTAAGGAGAAAGGCGCCGACAAGCTGCTGAGCAGCGCGGGTAAGCGCGTGGATGTAGCCGTATACAATGCTGTCAAAGCTGCCGCGACAGGCACGTTCAAGGGTGGCACCGTGGTTTTTGACGCTGCATCGAATGGTGTTGGTTTGACTCCCTTCCACGATGCGGAGAAAGCGATCCCGGACGCGGCAAAGGCCAAGCTGGATGAGATTTTCAAGCTGATGGCCGAAGGGAAGCTTGATACAGGGGTTGATCCCACCACGGGCGACAAACTCGGTCCGGCCAAGGTTGTGAGTTCCGAAGAAGCTCCTGCCGCCACAGAGGCTTCTTCGGCAGCTGCTGAGGAGGGCACATGGCTGCGTGTGAGCTATGCATGGCCGTGCTACATTGACCCCGCCGTTGGCTCCGACTTCGCCAGCTCGACCGCTCTGGCCAATCTCTACGACACGCTGGTCTTTCCCAATGCAAAAGGTGGAGTCGACCCTTGGGTGGCCGAGAAGTGGGAAACCTCTTCGGATGGCAAGGTTTGGACGTTCACTATCAAGAAGGGGATCAAGTTCCACGACGGCACCGAGATGAAAGCTAGCGATGTGGCGTATAGCATGAATCGCCTGCTCAAGATCGGCGAGGGATATGCCTACCTGTTCACCGATATTGTTAAGAGTGCCACAGCAAAGGACGACTACACGGTTGAGTTTACCCTCAAGCAACCCACAGGCCTTTTTCTGCCCAGCCTGGCGCGTCTGTACATCCTGAACGAGAAGCTGGTGCGCGCCAATACCAAGAAAGAAGGCCCGTATGGAGAAGAGGGTGACTACGGCAAGGATTACTTGTTGACGCACGATGCTGGCTCGGGTTCCTACAAGGTCAAGGAATTTCCGCTCCAGGAATACCTGCTGATGGAGAAGAACAAGGATTGGTGGGGCACTTTTGTTCCCAATGCACCGGACTACTACAAAATGATTGGCACCACCGAAGCTTCCACCATCCGCACAATGATGTCCAACAAGGAGCTGGAAATCACTGACCAGTGGCAAACCCTCGAAGCGTTCAAGGCCCTGGATGAGCTGCCCGGCGTCGACGTCGCTGCCTATCCCAATATGACCAGCTTCTACTTCATGATAAATAACCGGCTGGCCCCGACAGATGATGTCCATTGTCGTCGGGCCATGGCATATGCCTTCGACTATGAGGCGGCTGTGAAGCTAGAATGGCCGGGCACTAAGCCCATGGTTGGACCGGTCAACGCTGCGCTGGGTGGTCACAACCCTAACGTCACAGTGTATAAGCGCGATCTGGACAAAGCAAAGGCAGAGCTGGGGCAATGCAAGTACAAGGACGACCTGGATAAGTATCCCGTGCAGTTCGTTTGGATCTCAGAGGTTCCGGATGAAGAAAAGTTCGCCCTTTTGTTCCAGGCCAATATGGCAGAGATTGGCATTCCGGTAGAGATTGTCTCCTCGCCATGGCTTTCTGTGGTGGAAAACACCTCCAAGCAGGAGACCAGTCCCCATATCGTCAGCATCTACGTCTCCGCCGATCTGCCCGAGGCCGGCCCCATGCTGAAGCAACGCTACCACTCTAGCTCGGCAGCTACATGGTCGCAGAACGAATGGCTCCTTGACAAACAGTTGGATGCCGAGATTGATGATGCGCTGAGCACGTTGGATCAGGCAGGGCGTTTCAAGAAGTATCAGGCTATCCAGGCTAAGCTGGCAGATCTATCGCCGTCCATCTTTGTGTACGATCAGCTGGAAAAGCATGCCTACCAGGACTATATAGACTGGCCGGCTGCCAAGGGCGATGTCATCCCGATGATGGGGTACGATCTGCTCGCCTTTAAGATCGGCGTCAAAAAATAAGGTAACTTTCTGACCCTCGGCTTGGTCCCCGAAGACAGCTTCCCTCGAGGACCAAGCCCATGCTGCTCAAAGAGCTGACAATGAGACTGGTTACTTTCATTCTCAAACGAGCACTGCATTCTGTTTTCGTGCTACTTGGTCTTTCTGTTGTGATCTTCAGTATCTCGCGTGTCCTTCCCGGCGACCCGGCGCGCATGGCGGTAGGTGCCAGGGCACCCCAATGGGTTGTTGACAATCTGCGTGCTCAGATGCATCTCGATGAACCGCTATATGTGCAGTACGGCTATTGGTTGGTTGATGCCCTGCAAGGCAAGTTCGGCATTTCTCTGGTGACACGTCGTGAAGTAGCTGAGGATATCAAGGAGTTCTTCCCCGCTACCTTAGAGCTGGCATTGTTCGCCGGAATCTTGATGGGTGGGTTCGGCATCCTGCTGGGTACCATTTCAGCGCGACACAAGGATAAATGGATCGATAATGTCGTGCGAGTTCTTTCTTACCTAGGTGTGGTGACCCCAGCTTTTGTTTTTGCTATCATATTTATGCTCGTTTTTGGTTATTGGCTGAAGTGGTTGCCCACTATTGGGCGTCTCAGCGAAGGGCTGACTCGCCCACCTGTGATCACCGGCTTGATGACTGTCGATGCATTGCTGGCAGGCGATCCGGTTGTCTTCTGGGATGCACTGAAACACCTCGTGTTGCCGGCGATTGCCTTGGCAATGGGTGGTTTGGCGCAAGAAGCGCGCATCACACGTGCGACGATGTCGGATAATCTCACCAAGGATTACATCGCCGCAGAGCGAGCGCTGGGCATCCCAGAGCGGGTTATCATGGGTAAGTATTTGCTCAAGCCATCGCTCATTCCTACGGCCTCCATTCTGGGTTTGGACTTCGCAGGCACATTGAGCAGCGCTTTTCTAGTAGAGCTGATCTTTAACTGGCCGGGCATATCGCGTTACGGTATCAATGCTATGTTGCGTAAGGATTTGAACGCCATTGCTGCTGTGATTCTGGTCTTGGGGGTTGTCTTCATCGTGGTAAACATCGTTGTGGACATTGTGGTCGCGCGCCTCGATCCGCGCATTCGCCTGAGTGCTGAAAGGAGCGAGTAACGTGACCGGGGCAACAGGAAGCTGGGCGTCCGGACAGCAAGGCGAGTCGAAGCCTGTTGCATTGGCAGATTGGCGAGAGCTAGAACGGCGCAGCCGGCGCGAGAATGTCGGCCGTGCTTGGTATAAGTTCTCGCGCAATCCGTTATCTGTGGCAGGACTGGCAATTGTGTTGGCGATCGTGTTTCTGGCTGTCTTTGCTCCCTATGTAACACCATATCCTCATCATGCCGGTCCCTTCACCGATTTTGCCAATGCGAAACTGCCCCCTAATCCCCGTTACCTTTTCGGCACCGATACAATCGGGCGTGATATCCTCACGCGTGTGATCTTCGGCTTCCAGGATGCTTTGCTGATGGGCATCGTCGTGTTGGCGCTGGTCGTGCCACCGGGGGTGCTGTTGGGTCTGATAGCAGGTTACAGCCAAGGTACATGGATAGACACGGTGATTATGCGCATCACAGACATCTTTCTAGCAGTGCCACCGCTTATTCTAGCGCTGGCGATTGCATCGGTGCTCAAGCCCAATTTAATGAACTCAATGATGGCGGTGTCTTTGATGTGGTGGCCCTGGTATACACGGCTGGTTTACGGACTCACCAGTCAGCTACGCAATGAATATTTCGTCAAATCGGCAGAGACACTCGGGGCAAGTAAAGCGCACATTCTCTTCCGGGAGATCCTGCCCAACTGCGTCTCACCTATCTTCACCAAGATGAGCTTGGACATGGGCTGGGTTATCCTGATCGGGTCTTCACTTAGCTTCGTCGGTTTGGGGGTACAGCCACCCAAGCCGGGATTGGGTACCATGGTAGCTGATGGCGCGCGCTATTTGCCTGACCAATGGTGGATTCCGGTCTTTCCAGCTTTGGGCATCGTTGTGATTGTGCTGGGTTTTAACCTGCTGGGTGACGGTCTACGCGATTTGCTGGCTGCAGAAGAGGTCTAATTGCCAGATGGATACTCCTCCCCTGCTTGAAGTTCACGACCTACGGGTTCATTTCAAGGTGTTTGGTGGCCATCTAAAAGTTCTAGATGGTGTCAACATGGTGGTGCGCGCTGGTGAAAAAGTTGGCTTGGTGGGTGAATCGGGCTGTGGCAAGACCACCACGATGAAAGCTATCTTGCGCATTTTGCCTGAGCCACCTGCCGAGGTTGTGGGAGGACAGGTGCTCTTTCGCGGAAAAGATGTATTGAGGATGCGTCCTGACGAGCTGCGTCAGCTTCGCGGACGTGGGATCTCGATGATCTTCCAGGACCCTACTGCGGCCTTGAATCCCGTGTTTACAGTCGGGCAACAGCTGGGCGATGTGATCCGATATTCGCATGGCGATGGCAGGGTAGATGCCCGACAAATCCAGTCGAAGGCGCTCCAGGCCCTTAAGGGGGTAGCGCTGGCAGATCCCGAGCGGCTTCTACACAGCTACCCTATTCAGCTGAGTGGTGGTATGCGACAGAGAGTCTGTATTGCAATGGCACTCGCCACTCAACCGGAGCTGTTAATCGCGGATGAACCGGGTACCTCTTTGGATGTCACCATTCAAGATCAGATTTTGCGATTGCTGCATAATCTGGTGGTAGAACGTAACACCTCCGTCATTCTCATCACCCACACGCTAGGGGTGGTGCGCGAGGTGACGGATCGTGTATATGTGATGTACGCTGGCAGTATTGTCGAGTCAGCACCTACCAAGGCTCTTTTTGCAAATCCTATGTTCCCTTATACACGTGGTCTGATGCAATCGGTACCTCGCCTCTCGGGAGGTGGAGTGGCCGAAGGCATTCCTGGGCGCATACCCAATTACCTTAATCCGCCTAGCGGCTGCCGCTTTCATCCAAGATGCCCATATGCTATGGAGATCTGTCAACGAGAGAAACCCCCTGTGTTCATGGTGGGCGAGGAGCACTACGTCTCTTGCTATCTTTACGCATGTTGATGGATTAGAGGATAGGTAGCGGATGACCCCCATTCTCGAGTATAAGGAGCTCAAGAAGTATTTCACTGTTGGATATCGCGGACTGGTGAAGCGTGAACCGATCACCGTCAAGGCGGTGGACGGGGTGTCGTTCGCAATTCACAAAGGTGAGATATTTGGCTTGGTGGGCGAATCCGGATCGGGCAAGAGCACGGTGGCATACACAACCATCGGAATGTATCGGCCCACCTCGGGGGTGATCGAATTTCATGGTGAGAGCCTCTTTACCAAAGAGGGCAAACGCCCCCGACATATTAAGAAGGAGATCCAGATCGTCTTCCAGGATCCGGGATCATCTCTGAACCCACGTCGAAGTGTCAAGGAGATTCTGGAATTGCCACTCAGCATCCACCAGCCAGCCAAGAAGCATATTGGACGCGTTGCTGAGCTGTTGGAAATGGTGGAGATGCCGGTCGATTATATGTACAAGTACCCACATACACTGAGCGGGGGTGAGAAACAGATTGTAGCCATCGCCCGAGCATTGGCAACTGAGCCTTCTTTTGTCATTCTCGACGAGCCGACTTCTGCTCTGGACGTGTCCATTCAGGGGAAGATTATAAATTTGCTATTACGCTTGCGACAAGAGTTCCACCTCTCCTATCTGTTTATCACCCACGATTTAAGCTTGATGCGCAATGTCGCGTCGCGAGTCGCGATCATGTACCTGGGTAAGATTTGCGAAGTGGCAGAGGCGAGCGAGTTTTTCCGCAGCCCTAAGCATCCTTATACACAGATGTTGTTATCTTCCATCCCGGTGGTTTCTGAGGAGGAAGAAGCGCTCAAACCCAAGCGCGTACAGTCGCGGGGTGAGATACCCAGCCCGGTTGATGTCCCCAGCGGGTGCAGTTTCCATTTGCGCTGTCCATACAAAATGGACGTCTGCTCCATTGTCGACCCGCAAATGACAGACACCGGCGATGGACACCTTGTACGCTGTCACCTGTACCCGAATCACTCAGGCGACTATCCTGGTAGGAAGCAGAATGTAATCTGATATAATCTTTCCGCACGAGGAGGCATTCTACTATGAGAGTAGCTACCGACATTGGTGGTACCTTCACTGACCTGGTGTATCTAGACGAACAAACCGGTCGGATTGGGGTGGCGAAAGCATCCACGACACCAGCCAATTTCGCTCAAGGGGTGATCGACACTTTACGCAAGTCCGCTATCAGAGTGTCTGAGACCACCTTCTTCGTTCATGGCTCTACCGTGATCATTAATGCACTGACAGAGCGTAAGGGCGCTAAAACGGCGTTGATCACCACGCGAGGTTTTCGCGATGTCCTGGAGATCACCCGTGCCAACCGTCCTGACTTGTACAATATGTACTATACCAAGCCTAAACCATTTGTGCCGCGTTATCTGCGTTTGGAAGTGCGAGAGCGCATGAATTACAAGGGCGAGGTGTTAGAGCCCTTGCGTGAGGAGGATGTACGTCAGGCCGCCGGGTTTTGTCGTAAGGAAAAGGTGGAAGCAATTGCCGTCTGCTTTTTGCATTCGTACGCCAACCCAGCCCATGAAATTCGCTGCGGTGAGATTCTGCGGGAGATGGTGCCCGAGATTCCGGTGACACTGTCTCATGAGATCACCCAGGAGTGGCGCGAGTACGAACGCACAAACACTGCCGTGCTCAACAGCTATGTGATGCCTGTTGCCAAGTTCTATCTGACCAATCTGGAGAGCAACTTGGCCGAGCTGGGGATGGGCAAAGTATACCACATTATGCAGTCCAACGGTGGTACCGCCACTTTTGAAATGGGCAAGCGCATGCCGATCAACACAGTCGAATCAGGCCCTGTAGCAGGTGTGATCGGTGCAGCTATGATCGGCAATCTGATCGGCGAGCGTAACGTGATCTCTCTCGACGTGGGTGGTACGACAGCCAAGACGTCTTTGGTCGAAAACGGCACGCCGCGTATCACCACGGAATACAAGATTGAGTGGCGCCGTGACTATGCCGGTTATCCCATTTTGGCGCCCACGGTTGACATCGTGGAGATCGGTGCAGGGGGCGGTTCCATTGCCTGGGTGGACAATGCCGGCGCTCTCAAGGTGGGGCCGGTGAGCGCGGGTGCTGACCCGGGGCCTGCCTGTTATGGCCATGGTGGTGATAAACCCACCGTGACAGATGCCAACGTCCTGGCAGGTCGTATCAATCCGGACTACTTCCTGGGGGGCGAAATAAAACTTGATGTGGAAAACGCGCGATGCGCGATGAAACCCATTGCCGATCACTTCAGAGTGAGTGTGGAAGAAGCGGCTATGGGTGTGATTCGGTTGGCCGATTCCAATATGATCAATGCGTTGAAGCTGGTGTCGGTGCGACGAGGCTATGACCCGCGCGACTTCGTGCTGATCGCCTTCGGCGGTGGAGGTGCCATGCATGCCAGTGCTTTAGCGCGCGAGTTGCGTGTCAAGGAGGTGCTCATCCCAAACGAGCCGGCCGTCTTTTCTGCCTGGGGAATGCTGATGACCGACCTGCGCTGTGATTTCATTCGCACCAGCATTCGACGTGCCGATCAGATTTCTGCAGCAACACTTACAGAGATTTACTGTGAGATGGAGGCAATCGCTCGGCAAAACCTGCTGGATCAACACATATTGGAGGAACGCATGATGTTCCAGCGTTTCGCTGATATGCGTTATCTGGGTCAGGAACACACGGTTAAGGTGCCCATTCCCGGTGGAATCATCACAGAAGAACAAATGCCTGAAATTTGCGAACGTTTCCACCGCCTGCATGAGCACACGTATACTTTCCGCCTGGACGCCCTGATTGAATTTGTTAACTATCATGTGACCGGCTTTGGTATCGTGGAAAAGCCCCAGCTCAAGAAACTAGATGGGACACAGGGCAGCTTAGAGGCGGCGCGCAAGGGAACACGGCGCGTCAACTTCGATGAGCTGGGTTATCACGAAGCACCCATCTACGAACGCAGCCTTCTGCCGGTAGGCGTTCGCATCACAGGTCCCTTGGTTGTTGAGGAGCCGGCATCCACGACGGTGGTCTTCCCAGACCAAACAATATATCGTGATGAGTACGGCTTCCTGCGCATTCGCACTGTATATGCCTGACATCCGCTTTGGTTGAAGGAGGATATTGCGATATGGCACGCGACGGAAATGGGGTCGATCCTTTCACCCTTGAGATCATAAGCGAGAGCTTGCGCGCAATTGGTGACGAGATGTTCGTCACAATGCAACGCACTAGCATGAGTGTGATCATCTACGAGACGCTTGACTATGCGACTGGCTTGACCGACGCCCAAGGGCGCCTCATCACGCAGGGCAACGGGGTTACGCTTTTCCTCGGCACGCTCGACTATGGGGTGCGCAGTGTGCTGGAGAAGTTTGGCTACGATGGGTTGAAGCCGGGTGACATTGTGGTCACCAATGATCCTTACGGTGGTGGAGGCACTCATCTCTCGGACGTTTCATTAATTATGCCTATCTTCTATGATGGGAAGATTGTCGCATTCGCAGCCAACAAGGGACACTGGACTGAAGTCGGAGGGATGGCAGCGGGCAGCTGGACTACCGACTCCACTGAAATCTACCAGGAAGGGTTGCAGTTCCCCGTCATCAAGATTTTCGAAGAGGGGAAGATCAATCAAGACCTGGTGGACCTGATCCGAGTGAATGTGCGCACACCGGATATGAGCATTGGCGATATGATGGCCCAAGCGGCATCCCTGCGTATCGCTGAGCGACGTTTTCGCGATCTATGCGACAAGTATGGCGTCGAGGTCGTTATGGCGGGGATTGAGAAGCTGATGAATGATAGCGAAACGCTGATCCGGCAAGAGCTGCGCAAAATCCCGCCGGGTGTCTATGAGGCAGAAGATTACATTGATGACGACGGAATCTCCGAGGGACCTTTCAAGGTACAGGTAAAGATCACCATTACCCCTGACAAGCTCATCTGCGATTACACGGGCAGCCATCCCCAGGTGCTGGGGCCAGTGAATGCCGGCTGGACAGCGCTTGTGGCGGCTGCACGGGCAATATTCCTTGCCCTAACCGATCCATCTATCCCCACCAACGACGGGTGTTTCCGTCCGTTGGAGATTATCTGTCCTTCACGCACCATTTTCACTGCGGAACGGCCAGCTGCTGTATCTACCTACTGGGAGACGATGTTATACGCAGCAGACCTGATATGGAAAGCAATGGCACCTGTGTTACCCCATCGTCTTCCGGCAGGCCATTTTCTCAGTGTATGTGCTCCCATTATTGCCGGATTACATCCCGACACGGGTTCGCTTTTCATCCTTGTGGAGCCGAGCGCAGGCGGCTGGGGTGCTGGTGCGAGCAAAGACGGTGAGAATGGTATGTTCTGCGTGGGTGATGGAGAGACGTACAATGTGCCCGTGGAAGTGTGTGAGCAGCGTTATGGGGTGCTGGTCGAGCAATATGCCTACGATATCACCGAAGGTGGCGTGGGCAAGTTTCGGGGCGGGCGTGGTATGGTGCGCGATTATCGTATTCTGGCTGACAGCGCGCAACACACCGGCACCTTTGGGCGTTTCAAATTCTTGCCTTGGGGCATGGCCGGCGGGGGTCCTGGATCTCGCAACTATATGAAAATTATCTGGGCAGATGGACGTGAACCGCTGGTCGTGGGTAAGATCGCACGCTTGCCGGTAAAGAAAGGGGACGTTGTGCGCCTCGTGACCGGCACAGGGGGCGGTTATGGTGATCCATTTGAACGACCTGTCGAAAAAGTGGTCGAGGATGTCCGGGACGGCTATATCACCCCCGAAATGGCGCATGACCAATATGGCGTGGTGGTAGATCCGGAGACGTTGCAGGTCTTGGAGCTGGTGGGCAAACGCGCACAGAAGCAGATGAAAGAGAGCACCTGACCTTTACCCTCTTGTACTAACTTTTATGCGACCAGATCCGTTCACAGCCGATGTCATCGCCGAGGCGTTGCGCGCTTCAGCGGAGGCGATGTTCCTCACGCTGAAACGCACCAGTCAGAGCCCCATCATCTACGAGGTGCTCGATTGCGCTTGTGGCTTGACCACGCCGGACGGCAGCTTGGTGGCCGAGGCGGAGGGCATCCCAGGTTTCATCGGGTGTCTCGGTTTCGGGGTGCGCGCGATCCTTCGCAAGTTCGGTTTGGAGCAGATCTCGCCTGGGGACATCTTCGTCACCAATGATCCCTACGAGGGTGGTGGCACCCATCTTTCGGACGTGACGCTGATTGCTCCTGTCTTTTACGAAGGACAGTTGGTCGCATTCGCAGCCAACAAAGCGCACTGGACGGAGATGGGAGGCATGGCAACAGGCAGCTGGACTGTCGACTCCACCGAGATCTTCCAAGAGGGTCTGCAGCTCCCCGGACTGCGCCTCTACCACCGTGGTCAGCCTGATGCGGCGCTGCTTGATCTCATCGCGGCAAACGTGCGCCTCCCGGAGATGACCTTGGGAGACTTGTATGCGGGTGTGGCTTCGCTGCGGGCCGGCGAGGCAGGTGTCCTGGAGCTATGCCGCAAATATGGGCTCGAGGCCGTGCATCACACTATGGAGAGCCTCTTAGAGCGCGGCCGCACAGTGGCCTGGGTCGCCTTGCGGCAGATACCCTATGGTCACTACAGTGCCGAGGACTGGATTGATGACGATGGCATCGGTCAACAGCCTTTGCGTGTACGTGTGCAGGTCCTCATCGATGAGGGAGGATTCACCGCCGACTTCACCGGCGCGCCACCTCAGACGGTCGGCCCGATCAACACGACACGCGTGGGGCTGGAAGTCTCATGTCGTGAGATCTTCAAGGCAATTGTGGCCCCCCACGAACCGAATAACGAGGGGCTGTTTGATCCACTGCGGGTCGTCTGTCCTGATGGCACAATTTTCACCGCTCAGCACCCGGCGCCGGTTTCCATATACTGGGAAACCGGCGCCTACGCGAGCGAGCTGATCTGGCGCGCCCTCTATCCGGTGGCGTGTGATCGCCTGCCGGTGGGTCACTCCTTGAGTGTTTGCGGCACCATCCTGAGCGGGGTGGACGAAGAGCGCGGCCCATTTGTGTTGGTCGAGCCCCAGGCAGGGGGATGGGGGGCGACCCACGATCGCGATGGCGAGTCGGGCCTGGTGGTGGCCGGCGATGGCGAGACCTATGTGATGCCGGTCGAGGTGTGTGAACAGCGCTATCCGCTGTTGGTAGAGCAGCATCGCTTGAACACAGTCCCGGCCGGAGCGGGGTGCTTCCGGGGTGGCTTTGGCCTAGTGCGCGATTATCGCATCCTGTGTGCCCAGGCCGAGCTTACTGCGACATTTGGCCGACATCGTTTTCCTCCTTGGGGATACGCCGGCGGCGCAGATGGCTCGCCCAACGCCATTGAAGTCTACCCACACGGCGGCAGTGCCGAACAGCCGGCAATCCGGGCCGGCAAGCTGGCGCGTTACCGATTGCAACGCAACGACCGGGTGCGTCTGATCACCGGCGTGGGAGGCGGATACGGAGATCCACTGGCGCGCGAGGTCCAGCGCGTGTGGGAGGATGTGCGTAATGGCTTCTTCGAACCTGAGGAAGCCACCCGCTTGTTCGGTGTCGTGTTCGGCCAAGATGGCCAGGGAGTGGACGTGGCCGCTACCGCCGCCTTGCGCGCAGCGCGCAGAAAGGGCAAACCGGTGTGGCGATGAACATGCCTGAACCGCATCTCGACCCTTTCACCGTGGAGATCATCCGCGAGCAGCTGATTGCAGCAGCGGAGGAAAGCTTTGTCGTGCTCGGGCGGAGCAGCCAAAGCCCTATCATCTATGAAGTATTGGATTATGCTTGTGCCATCACGGACAGCAAGGGCGACTTGATCGCACAGGCGAACGGTGTGCCCGGCTTCTTGGGCACCCTCTCCTTCGCGGTGAAGGCAATTCTTCAAAAATTCCCTCCGCGTTTGATCCAACCTGGCGACATCTTCATCACCAACGATCCCTACCAGGGTGGCGGAAACCACCTCTCCGATGTGGCGTTGATCGCACCGATTTTCTGCTGCGACCGACTGATCGCTTTTGGGGTCAACAAAGCGCACTGGACCGAAGTAGGGGGCATGGCCGCCGGCAGCTGGACCACCGACAGCCGGGAGATCTTCCAGGAGGGACTGCAGTTCCCCGCCATCCATATCTACCGCAATGGCAGGGCGGAGCAAGGGTTGATCGAGCTGATTGCAGCGAATGTGCGCACCCCGGAACGCACACTGGGCGACCTCTACGCCGGCATAGCATCCCTGAGGAGCGCCGAGCGCCGTGTCGTGGAGATCTGCCAACGTTATGGCGTGGAGACGGTGTGCCGAAGCATGCAGGCCATCCTCAATCTCGACGAGCAACTGGCACGACAGGCTCTGATGCAGCTGCCCAAGGGATCGTTTTTCGCCGAGGATTGGATGGACGACGATGGGTTGTCCGATGAGCCGGTATACGTCTGCGCGCGCGTGACCATCACCGACAGCGCCTTCGTCGCCGATTTCACCGGTTCGGCGCCGCAGGTGCCTGGGCCGATCAATTGCACCCGCACACGCTTGCACTCCGCGTGCCGGACAATATTCAAGGCTATCACCGATCCGCAAGCCGCTGTCAACGAAGGGTGGTTTCGCCCGTTACAGGTGATATGCCCGGAAGGCACCGTCTTCACCGCGCAACGCCCCGCGCCGGTCTCAACGTACTGGGAGACCGGCGCCTATGCCGTGGATTTGTTGTGGCATGCGCTCTTTCCGGTCTTGCCAGATCGCCTGACCGCAGGCCATTCTTTGAGCGTCTGCGGCACGGTGATCAGTGGCCGGGACGAGGACGGCGGGTATTTCATCCTGGTGGAGCCGCAGGCGGGTGGCTGGGGAGCCGGGGCAACCAAGGACGGCGAGAGCGGCCTGGTGGTCGTTGGCGATGGCGAGACGTACATTGTGCCGGTGGAAGTGTGTGAGGCACGTTATCCCCTGCTGGTGAAGCAGTTCGCGTTCAATGTGCAGCCGGCCGGTGCCGGTAGGTATCGCGGCGGGTTCGGGCTGATACGCGACTACCAAATCCTGTGTGCTGTCGCACAGCTCACCACCACCTTCGGCCGGCACAAGTATGTCCCATGGGGCGCAATGGGGGGGCATCCCGGGTCGCCCAACGGCGTGGCGGTCATCCCTGCAGGTGCGCCGGAGCCCGTCCTGTGGAAGGGCAAGCTGGCGCGCTATCCCCTGAAACGCGGTGACATCGTGCGC
>Ga0123519_10009470_pt1 | contig 14668 bp, 17 predicted proteins | sample YelNatPaOPRAMG02_FD_87396 | JGI IMG/M metagenome (GOLD analysis project Ga0123519, IMG submission 87396) | Hot spring microbial communities from Yellowstone National Park - Yellowstone National Park OP-RAMG-02 (version 2) | ecosystem: Environmental > Aquatic > Thermal springs > Hot (42-90C) ...
AAGGTAAATAAACGTATTTAGCCGTTCCTAAATTTTAGCTTTGGCAAATTATCCTTAACCAAACTTCTCTCTGGCGTGGACCGTCAAATTCGCAAAAGAAAACCCCCTGCCAATTTCCAAAACAGAGCCTGCCTTCTTCAATAAAGATAAGCAGGGATGAACCAAAAAGCGTTGATTTTATATGGCTATCGGCGTTGCCCTCTGTATGTAAATAATTTTTATTTCCCGGAATAAGATTATTTATGGTCTCCTGAATATCTCTTCTTACCGAAGGGTCATAATTCTCATTTATGGTAAGGCCTGCGGTGGTATGCGGACAGAATAAAAAACAGACCCCCTCTTTTATTTTGCTTTTAGAAACTATCTGTTGAATATCTTTAGTTATATCGATTAATTGGATACGTCTATCTGTTTTTATGTTTATTTTTTCCATATCTGATATTTTTATGGTAGCCCTGCAAAGATTCTACTCCTAAATCCTTCTTGATTAAAACCTCTATGCCGCTTACCGTGGCTTTTGCTCCGGCAATAGTGGTGGTATAAGGGACGTTGTATAAAATTACCTGGGAGCGGATTTTAATTTCATCTTCTCTGGGAATCCTTCCAGAAGGAGTATTGATTACCAGATGAATTTTACCATCCTTCATTAAATCCAAAATATTGGGCCTACCCTCAGCAATTTTAGGCAGAATTCTTACCGGGATATCGTTGCTTTCTAAAACGTTGGCGGTTCCGACTGTGGCATAAAGGTTAAATCCTAAATCGATAAGTTTTTTAGCAATTGGGACGATTTCTTTTTTATCCTTATCCGCCACCGAAATAAAAACATTTCCCTTTTTAGGCAGGTTCTGGCCTGCGGCGATTTGACTTTTAATATAGGCCCTGCCAAAATCTTTATCTATTCCCATTACTTCTCCTGTAGATTTCATCTCTGGACCCAAAATTATATCTACACCGGGAAAACGATTAAAAGGAAAAACCGACTCTTTTACTGAAGTATGCCTGGGAATAATCTCTTTAGTGAAACCCAAATCTTTTAATTTTTTACCCAACATAACCTTTGCAGCTAACTTTGCCAAAGGCACGCCGATTGCCTTAGAAACAAAAGGCACTGTCCTTGAAGCGCGGGGATTTACTTCCAAAACATAAACCTCGCCATTTTTTACCGCATACTGCACATTCATCAGCCCTATTATATTCAACTCTTCAGCCATCTTATAAGTTGCCTGCCTAATATTATTTAAAATATCATTAGATAAACTATAAGCCGGTAATACCATCGCTGAATCTCCAGAATGAATCCCTGCCTCTTCAATATGCTCCATAATTCCTCCAATAACAAAAGTCTGACCATCTCCGATTAAATCCACATCCACCTCAATCGCGTCCTCTAAAAATTTATCAATTAAAATGGGATGTTCTGCGGAAAACTCCTTTGCCTCTTTAATAAATTTTTTCAAGGTCTCTTCATCATAAACAATCTCCATTGCCCTGCCCCCTAAAACATAAGAAGGTCTGACCAAAACCGGATAACCGATTTTACTAGCTACCTCTTTTGCCTCCTCAAAAATAAAAGCGGTTCCATTGGGTGGTTGTAAAAGTTTTAACTTATTTAACATCTGCTTGAAACGTTTTCTATCTTCTGCGATATCAATACTATCCGCAGAAGTTCCTAAGATGTTTACTCCTGCCTTTTTCAAAGGGATTGCTAAATTAATAGGCGTCTGCCCGCCCAACTGTACAATTACCCCAATAGGTTTTTCTACCTCTAAAACATTTAAAACATCTTCTAAAGTCAAAGGTTCAAAGTATAATCTATCCGATGTATCGTAATCTGTGGAAACTGTCTCGGGGTTACAGTTAATCATAATGCTCTCAATACCTTCCTCCCTTAAAGCATAGGCAGCATGACAACAACAATAATCGAATTCAATCCCCTGACCGATGCGATTAGGCCCTGCGCCCAAAATAACCACTTTTTTATTTTTGCTGGTCCGGGCTTCTTGCAGCGTTTCATAAGTAGAATAAAAATATGGCCGTTCAGCATAAAACTCCCCTGCGCATGTATCTACCGGTTTATATACCGGTTTAATACCATATTTTTTTCTAAATTGGCGGTTTTTTTCTTCTGAAGTATTTAAAAGGTAAGCAATTTGTCGGTCTGAAAAACCATCCTTTTCTGTTTCTAAAAGTAGCTCGCAGGGAATCCTTATCTTGTCATCTTTATCTTTATATCTTTTTATTTTTTCCTCAAGCTTGATTAGTTCTTTCATATTCTCAATAAACCCTCTATCAATCTTAGAAAGCCGATAAATCTCTTCAACCAAGAGTCCTATCTTAAGCCCGTATCTTATATAAAACATCCTTTCATCGTTAGGGATACGGATCTTATCTTTGATTAATTTTATTAAACCTGGATTGGGATTCTTTAATTCTTCATCTGTAATTTTATCCTTGCCATCTGCGCCAAAACCAAAACGACCAATTTCAATGGAACGGATACCTTTCTGAAGTGCCTCTTTAAAATTTCTTCCGATTGACATTGCCTCTCCTACTGTTTTCATAGAAGTATTGATTACCCTCTCTGCACGGGGAAATTTTTCAAAGGTGAATCTACAGATCTTAAAAACACAGTCATCGACAGCGGGTTCAAAAAAACATCAGGATTTTGAGCAAACTGGATATTTACTCCTCCGCCGGTAATCCCGATTTTACGGATAATCCTTTTACAGAGATCTACAAAAGTATTATATTCTTCATAAGTTAAAGTCTGAGAATGGGCAATCACAACACTATCACCATTATGCACCCCCATTGGGTCAACATTTTCCATAGAAGTAATAATAATCACATTATCCGCATAATCCCGCATCACCTCAAACTCGATTTATTTCCAACCCAAAACAGATTGCTCCACTAATACCTGATGTACCGCAGAAGTCTCCAAACCTTTAATTAAAAATTTTTCTAATTCCTTTTTATTTACACTGCTAAACTACAGGTATTCAGCCCTTCTATCGTCAATAAATTGTAATTTCTTATAAAATGGTCAAAACTATATTTTGCCTGCCAGTTGGAAAATACAGGACTCTTTTCTTTTATTACTAAACCTTTAAGCCATACATTTTGGGATTCATTAAATTTCTGGCTACAGCCATAATTACCAATTAAATGATAGGTTAAGAATAAGATTTTATCCGCATTTGCCGGATCAGCAATTGCCTCTTGATATCCTACAACCCGCGTATCAAAAAATACCTCCCCAATCCTCTCGCCTGTTTTACAATTTGTTTTACCTAAAAAGAATTCCCCATCTTCAAGCATAAGGATTGCCTTCATATATTCTCCTTTTTAAGAATTAATTTTACTTTTTCTATTGCTTCTTCAATTGTCTTTGCCTTATTCACTCCTTTTATATTCCAAGACTTTAAACTAATTACTGGAATCCCTAATTGCCGACAATAGGCAATTTCTGATAAAGTTCCATACTCACCCGGCAAAGCAATTACTACATCCGCGGTCTTTACTACCAAAGCATTTCTTGCTAAACCCATTCCTGTAGGGATTATAATATCTACATAAGGATTGGCAGTATTTTTATCATAACTTGTTATAATTCCTATAGTTACGCCTCCTTTTTTCTTAAATCCTTTACAAGCTGCCTCCATCACTCCACCTAAACCACCGCAAACGAGGTAATCTACCACTTTTGCCAATTTTTTGCCTAAATTTTGGGCTAATTCCTCCACTTCCTTAGTACAAGTATGCCCACCAATCACTCCTACTATTTTTTTACGCATTTTCTCCTCTATTCTTGGTTCGCCTTCTTCAAAAGCTTACTACTTTGAATATATTAACTGCTAGCGTAGTCTGGTGCGCCTGGCAGGAGTCGAACCTGCACACCTGGCTCCGGAGGCCAGTGCGCTATCCATTGCGCTACAGGCGCAGAGTCTCTTTAATTATTAAAAATAAATCCCTATCTTTTGCTTTACTTTGGGGAATTAAGAATCGCCAAAAATCTTTTACGCCTTTTTTAGTTAAAATATCCTGCATATAATCTAAACATTTATCTTTACCCACTCCGCTGCCATAAGTACAGAATAAAACCGCCTTTTTTTGACTTAAACCATAACATTTTTCTAAATAGGTATTCATTGCAGGTGCTGGTGCAAATGCCCAAACCGGCGTGCCAAAACATACTAAATCATAATCTTTTAAATCAAAATTAACTGGGTTTATTTTTGCTTTTTTATGCGTAAAGGCACGGACTGCTTGGATAAAAAAATGTTTAGATTCCTTGACTTCCAAACGAAGTATTTCTACTTCAGATTTTTCTTTTAAAACTTCTGCCAATACCTGTGCTACTTTTTGTGTATTACCCGTATATGAATAATATACGATAAAGCTCTTCATTTAATTAGAATAAACTTAATTGTTCATCTGGTTTTGTTTTTTCTTCATCAAAAATAGAAACTTTTCCATATTCACCGTCAAAACCAGCTCTTATATTCACCTTACCCTGACGCATCCTAATAATGCCTTCTGCAACTTTATAAGGCAGATTTTTTCTTAAATCTTCTTCTGAAATTTCGGTTAAAACCATAAATTCGTTACCAAATTTATTAATGATACCACGGTAATCCCGCTCCACAGAAAGAGCGTTTTTAGCCAACCCTTTTGCCTCTGCAATTATTTCATCTAAGGGAATAAGATTTCTATAGGGTATGGTATTGGAAGGAATAAAACCTTCTGGCCTATCCGCTAGTTGTTCTATACGATTCATCACCCCTATAGTTATTGGCCTTTTGCATTTTGGGCAGATTCCTTTATTTTCTCTGGTTTCCTGGGGCGACCAACATATCCCGCAAAGCCGGTGTCCATCAAAATGGTATTTGCCTTCCTGCGGAAAAAATTCTATGGTATATAAAAATCTTTTTTTATCTTTCGTCTTTAAGACTTCCCTTATGGTTTTATAATCCAATTCACAATCAAAGACATTTGCCTCCCTGCCTATTTTTTGAGGAGAATGGGAATCGGAATTGGAAATAAGAGTAAAATTATCTAATCTAGAAAGTCTCCAATTCATTGCGGGGTCGCTGCTTAAACCTGTCTCTAAAACAAAAATCTTGGGGGTCTGTTTTTCAAAACAATCGTCTATTCTATCAAAACCGGACATTGAACCGAATAAACTAAACCAAGGAGTCCAAATATGACCTGGCACAACCATGCAATTTTCATCAATATCAAAAATTATTCTTGCCAATTCTTCTGCATCCAATCCCAAAATAGGTCTTCCATCCGAAGATAAATTACCGTACCTGCTTAATGTTTCATTGATTCTATCCACGCTTTTAAAAGAGGGAGCAAAAACTATATTATGAATGCGGTAAGTTTTGCCTCTTTTTGAATAGATACTTGAGATCTCTGTGGTTAAAATAAAATAAACCCCCTTATAATTAAACAGACCGTTGCCTAAGTCTTCTAAATTATGCTTTAATTCTTCAAGCCACAGATGGTGTGTAAAATCACCTGTTCCCATAAGAGTGATACCTTTTAATTTTGCCCATTCGGCAATATGGCCTAAATCCATATCTTTACTTGTAGCACGTGAATATTTAGAATGAATATGAAAATCAGCAATAAACATCACTCAAGTTTATTCGGGTTAGAAAGTTATTCAATTAATCCCTAATTCTTTAATTATTTGTGAAACATTTCCCCAATGTGTTCCCTGCCAATAGATACGTTTACAACCTTCGCAGATATAAAAATTATCTTGCGTCTTAAATACGTATTCGGGAACCTTCCCTTTTATTTTTTCTTTTTCAATATATTCCAATTCTAAATTGCAGATCACGCACCGGCTAAACATCTTTTCTCCATCCAAAGTTAATTTAAGCTCCTCCTTAAGCTGCCTGAGCTGTTCCTTTAGATTCTGGCTATTTATATTTATGACCTTAATCCCTCTTTCTTTGCTTATCTTCTGGTTACGGGTAAGAATTATGCGCCCCTGCCTTAATGCCTCTAACAAAAGCACGCTTTTGTTGTCTTCTTTAAAATACACTGCATCAAAACCTAAAACCCTTAACCATTTAGCCAACCTTCCTAATTCTTTGGTAAGGATAAACTCCATCTTTTATCCCGAATAAAGTTATTTTTCAAAACATACCTTCGGGATTCCCGAAGTATCGGGATGCTGATCCTTCGGCACCGAAGAATCACTACATTCGGCATAGATAATTTTACCTTTATAAATGGTATATTCAACCCTGCCCTTTAATGTCTTGCCTAAAAAAGCAGAATTCTTTGACCTGCTTAAAAAGTCTTCTTTCTTTACCGTCCATTCTTTATTTGGGTTTAAAACTATCAGGGTTGCGGTTTTATTTGCCTTAAATGTCTCCTTGTCTAAATTTAAAATTTTAGCCGGTTTTACATAAAAAAGTTCTACCAATTTCTGCCAACTGATTATTTTTGGTTCTATTAATTCTTTAATAGCCACCGCTAAACTTGTCTCTAAACCAATGGTTCCAAAACAGGCGTTTTCAAATTCAATTTCTTTTTCATGCTCTGTATGAGGCGCATGGTCAGAAGCAATACAATCAATTATCCCTCCTTCTATTGCCTCTTTTATAGCCAAAACATCCTCTTTTGTCCTTAAAGGAGGGTTTATCTTTTTATTGGCGTCGAAATCTAAAAGTTCGTCTTCGCTTAAAGCAAAATAATGAGGCGCAGTATCGCAAGTAACTCTAACTCCCTTTTTCTTTGCTTTGGCAATTATCTCTACAGATTCCTTACAACTTACATGGGTAATATGAACAGAGGTATCTGCCTCTTGCGCCAATTTTATATCGCGTTCTATCCTTTTATATTCTGCCTCTGTGGGTATTCCCCTTAAACCTAAACGTGTGGAAATAATCCCTAAATTTACCAGCCCTTTATCTGAAAGTTGTTTATCTTCGCAATGTAGAATTACCAAAAGACCAAGCCTCTTTGCCTCTTTTAATGCCTGTAATAAAAGTTGGTGGTCATTTACAGAAGAACCATCATCGGTAATCGCCACTACCCCCTCTTTTTTTAATTCTTCTAAATTTACCAGTTCCCTGCCCTCTCTTTTTAAGGTTATGCAGGAAGAAATCAAAACATCTACCCAGGCATCTTTTTTAATAATCTCTCTTAACCATCTTACATTTTGCGATGAATCTATAGGTGGCTCGGTATTGGGCATAGCCAATATTTTGGTAAAGCCACCTTTAGCTGAAGATAAGGTTCCGGTAAAAATCGTTTCCTTGTCTTCTCTGCCCGGCTCCCTTAAATGCACATGTAAATCGATAAGACCAGGCAAAACAATTTTACCTTTAGCCAAAATTACTTTATCTGCTTTGTTATCTTCAATTTTTTCTTCTATGGACAAAAACTTGCCCTCCTCTATCAATATATCCTTCTTTGCTTCTAAGTTGTCAGCTGGACTTATAATAAATCCTTCCTTAATGAGAATGCGCATATAATTGTCTTCCTTGAGAAACTAAAAATAAAACCGCCATCCTGACGGCGATACCATTAGTAACCTGCTCTAAAATAACAGCATTTTGGCTATCCGCTACCTCACTTGATATTTCTACCCCGCGATTAAGTGGCCCTGGATGCATAATCAAAATATTTTTCTTTAATTTATTTAACCTCTCCGAAGTTATGCCGTACGCCTTAAAATACTCCAAAACAGAAGGAAAAACCTTTTTTTCATCCCTTTCTAACTGCATCCTTAAAACATTTACACAATCTGCGTCTTTTAATGCTTCTTCAATATCCGTGATTGCTCTTACATTTAATTTCTCAATATCTAAAGGCAAAAGTTCCTTGGGAGCGCAAACACATACCTTTGCTCCTAATTTAGTTAAACCCCAGATATTAGAACGTGCTACCCGTGAGTGCAAGATATCGCCCACAATAGTAACATTTAACCCCTCAATGTATCCGAATTTTTCCTTTAAAGTAAAAATATCCAAAAGTGCCTGCGTAGGATGTTCATGCCAGCCATCACCGGCGTTTATCACGCTTACCCCCACATTACGCGCCAGAAGATGAGCAGCGCCTGACGAATTATGTCTTAAAACAATTATATCAATCTTAAGCGCTTCTAGGTTTTTGCCAGTATCAACTAAACTCTCTCCTTTGCGGACACTGGAACTATCCGCAATAATATTAATTACATCCGCAGAAAGTCTTTTGGCAGCGATTTCAAAAGAAACTCGTGTGCGGGTAGAAGGTTCATAAAATAAATTCACCACGGTCTTTCCGCGCAAAGCAGGAACTTTTTTAATCTCCCGCGTAGAAACCTCCTTGAATGAAGAGGCGATTTCTAAAATTAACTCTATCTCCTCTTTGCTTAATTCGGATATTGCCAAAAGGTCTTTTCTTGCCCAGTTTATTTTATTATTCATTCCTTCTCTAAAATTAAAACCGCATCCTCTTCGTCTATCTCCTTTAACCTTACCTCTACAATCTCTCTTTGGGAAGTAGGTATATTTTTACCCACATAATCTGCCCGGATAGGAAGTTCGCGATGCCCCCGATCCACTAATACCGCTAATTGAATAGTGCGGGGCCTGCCAAAATCAATAAGTGCATCCAAGCCTGCCCTTACAGTCCTGCCGGTATAAAGCACATCATCCACTAAAATTATATCCTTGCCGTATATATCGAAATTAATCTCAGTTTGGTGCACAATAGGTTGCGAAGAAATCAAAGTAAGGTCATCGCGGTATAAAGTAATATCCAAAATCCCCAGCTCTAAAGGTTTTTTTTCGGCCTCTTCAATTAAGGTTTTTATCCGCATGGCAAGATAAGCCCCCCTTGTTCTTATCCCTATCAAAGCAAGATTATCTATATTTTTATTTCTTTCTAAAATCTCATGGGCAAGGCGGGTAATTATTCTTCGTATCGCTTCTTTATCTAAAATTCTGGCTTTTTCTCTCATCTTTTTATATAAAAAATCCCAACCTTTAAAAAGGTTGGGTCAATTTTTCTTTAATTAAATAATCCATAATTCCCTTCCTGACCTCTCTTGGATCAGCTTAAAGGTACTTTAATTTTATTATTATACATTATAGTTTATATATTGGGCGCTGTCAATACAAATCTTTTATATTTTGCCTTTTTTTATCTCATAGGCAGTAACGATAGCTTGGGCAATCTCCCGCATGGACTGCCGCCTATCCATACTTTGTTTTTGAATCAATCGGTATGCATGGGAAGGCAGTATGTTCAATTCCTGCGAAAGGATATCCTTTGCCCGTTCGATAAGTTTTCGGTTCGATAATTCCTCCTCTACTATACGCACCCTTATATCTAATTCTGCATTTTCAATGGCGATGGCGGCTTGATTGGCTAACGTTACCAAAATTGCTAATTCCGATTTTGTAAAATGGTGCCTTCGGGAAGTATAACAATTAAGTACGCCGATTACTCTTCCTTTGACTGCCAAAGGTATGCTCGCCAAAGACACTAACCCTTCTTTTTTCGCAATCTCTTGGTTAAGATAATGGGGGTCTTTTTTTACATCTAAGACACAGATAATTTTATTTTCTACTGCCACCCTTCCGGCAATCCCTTCGCCTAATTTTATATTAGGTTTTTTATTGTATGCTTCGGATATGGATTGGGTCGCCCTGATTACTAATTCTTTTTTTAAAGGGTTCACTAACATTAGAGAACAGATTTTGGAATCCATAAGTTTAGCAGTAACATTTACTATCAATCGCAAGAGCTCATCTAAATACATACCCGCGCTAATAAGTTTAGCGATTTGAGAAAGCGCCTCTATCTGTTTTATGTATTTCTGATAATTATTATTTTTGTTAGGCACCATTAAAGGATAGGTAAATACTTGTTTATTTCGTATTGGCTAACCTGCGCTTTATATTCATCCCATTCTAATTTTTTATTCCGGATAAAATAATCAAACAGAAGTTCACCAAAAGAGTTCTTTACCAGTTCGCTTTTTTCGGTTATCTTTATTGCCTCTAAAAGATCTTCGGGTAGCGAATTTATACCTAATTTTTTTCTCTCCTCTTGCGACATCTCGTAGATATTATCGTTTGCCGGCTCACATAACTTATAGTTTTTTTGGATTCCTTCCAGCCCTGCGGCAAGCATCACGGAAAAAGCTAAATAAGGGTTGCAGGCAGGATCAGGCGAACGGTATTCAATGCGGGTAGCCTTCTCTTTCCCGGGTTTATACATAGGGACTCTAATTAATGCAGAACGGTTCATCTGAGCCCAACAGATATAAACCGGCGCCTCATAACCCGGAACTAACCTTTTATAAGAATTTACCCATTGGTTAGTAATGGCAGTTATCTCAGGCGCATGTTTAAGTAAACCTGCAATAAAACATTTGGCAATTTTAGAAAGATGGTAGCTATCATTCTTATCAAAAAAAGCGTTATTATTCCCTTTAAATAGTGACTGGTGCGTATGCATACCCGAGCCGTTTATGCCATAAATAGGCTTGGGCATAAATGTTGCGTAAACTCCATGCTGACGGGCAATCTCTTTTACAACCAAACGGTACGTCATAACATTATCCGCCATACTTAAAGCATCGGTATATCTTAAATCTATCTCATGCTGACTGCAAGCAACCTCATGATGGCTATACTCTACTTTTATGCCCATTGCTTCCATTGTAAAAATGGTATCCCGCCTTAAATCCTGGGCAACATCTAAAGGAACCAAATCAAAATAACCCCCTTTATCTAAAGGCTGAGCTGATTCGCTAGAAGTAAAATAAAAATATTCTAATTCCGGTCCCACATAGTAAGTAAAACCAAGTTTTTTGGCTCTTTCTAAATTTCTTTTCAATATATAGCGGGGATCCGCTTCAAATGGTTTGCCTTCAGGAGTATAGATATCGCAGAACATTCTGGCTACCTTAAAATTATCATGCGAACGCCAAGGAAGAATTATAAAAGTATCCGGATCAGGCCTGGCGATCATATCTGATTCTTCTATCCGTGCAAAACCTTCAATGGATGAACCATCAAAACCCATACCTTCCTCTAATGCGCCTTCGAGTTCCCCGGAAGTAATAGCGAATCCTTTAAGAAACCCCAATACATCCGTAAACCACAATCTTATAAATTTTACATTATTTTCCTTAACCAATTTTAAAATATCTTTTTTATTAAATTTAGCCATATTACCTCCTCCTAGTTTAAATTGTTAAATTGATAATTGGTTAATTTTCATTTAATTCGTTAATATCGTTATTTATTCTTTTAATGCAATAACCTAACTTGCCTAATTCTTACCTCTAAACTTTAGTGGCTTACATTTTAAGGCAACAGCGTCTTTTTACAAATTCTTCCATTCTCTCTAAAGCGACCTTTAAATTTTCAAAATTAGTAGCATAAGAAATACGGACATAATCATCGTAATTTTTTCCAAAAGCCACCCCTGGTACCACCGCTACTTTTTTTTCCTCAAGCAATCTTTTTGCAAAATCTAAAGAATAAAATCCTGTATTTTTTATAGAAGCGAATATATAAAATGCGCCTTGGGGCTTTACAAAATCAAACCCTATCTCTTTAAGTCTTCTCGTAAGAAACTCTCTTCTTCTTTTATATTCCTTAAACATATTTTCTACATTTTTTTTGGCGGAAAATAATGCTTCGCAAGCAGCAAACTGGCTGGATGTAGAAACGCACATAATCGTGTACTGATGAATTTTTGTCATCGCAGAAATAATCTCTTTTGGTCCGCAGGCAAATCCTATCCGCCAGCCGGTCATCGCATAGGCCTTAGAAAAACCATTAAGATAAATAGTATAGGGCTTTGCTTGGGGTAAAACACAAAAGGGGGTATGTTCAAAATCATAAGTTAAATCTCCGTATATCTCATCGGAGATACAAATGATTTTATGTTTTAAAATTACCTTTTTTAATTCTCCTAATTCTTGCTTTTGATAAGATACTCCGGTAGGATTATTAGGATAATTAAAGATAATCGCTTTTGTGCCTTTTAAAATATTTTTCTCTAAAATTTCAGGGGTAAGTTTAAAATTGGTTTTACGGGTATCAATATAAATAGGAACTCCTCCTGCCAATTCTGTCAAAGGTCCATAAGATACATAACTGGGCGAAGGGATAATTACTTTATCATTTGGATTTAACAATGCCCGCAATGCCAAATCTAGCCCTTCGCTTACTCCTACAGTAATCAAAATCTCCTCATCAGGGTCATAATCCAAAGAGAATCTATTTTTTAGATACCTGCTTATGCTTAATCTCAATTTATAAAGCCCTTTATTGGAAGTATAGGAAGTAAAACCTTCTTCCAAGGCATATATCCCTGCTTCCCTGATTACCCAAGGAGTAACAAAATCCGGCTCGCCTACCCCTAAAGAAATAACCTCCCTCATCCCCAAAACCATATCAAAAAACATCCTTATCCCTGAGGGCTGCATATCCTGAACTTTTTTAGATATAACCATTTTACTTTACCTCTATTCTACTTTTCTACTAAATACTTAATACGATATAGCTACCCTTTTATTATCTTCCTTATGTTTCAGAATTACTCCGTCTTCTTTGTATTTTTTCAAAAGGAAATGCGTGGCGGTTCCCTTTACCTTATCCAAGGGCGCTAATTTTTCTGCTACAAAATTGGCTACCTGATGCAAGTCCTTTCCTTCCACAATCAGAAGCAAATCATAGGTGCCAGACACAAGATAACAACTTACTACTTCTGGAAAAGAATATATCCTTTCAGCAATTTTATCAAATCCTACATCCTTCTGCGGAGTGATATTTACCTCTATCAGGGCTTTTACTGAAAAATTGTCATCTTTGATAAGTTCTTTATTTATTAAAGTCTTGTATTTTAAAATCACTCCTGTTTTTTCATAATGTTTTATCTTCTTTTCTATCTCTTGAGGTTTTCTTTTTAACATGCGGCCTATATCTTCTACGGATATGCGCGCATTTTCTTCTAAAATCTCCAATATCTCATCCATCTTATTTACCTCCGTTTTTTAATATATAAAAATATTTGCCCCTTTTCTTTTGTGTTCAGAACGTTTAATCATTTTTTTAACATGCTCTATCTTTTCTTTTTCTATATTAATTCTTTCTCTCTTGTTTAAACTTTTTAATATCTTATCCAGTTCCTCATAACTTATCCCTAGTTCTTTTTCATCGGTTTGCCCTGGCCAGAAACCTGCAGTGGGAGCTTTCTTGATAATAAAATCAGGGATATTTAATTCCTTGGCTAATTCTCTTACTTCGGTTTTTAAGAGGTTGCCAAGGGGTAAAATATCGCTTGCCCCATCTCCAAATTTAGTAAAATACCCGGTCATTAGTTCCGATTTATTGGAAGTCCCGCAAACAAGATAATTAAATTTATTGGCAAAATAATACAAAATAACCATGCGCAAGCGCGCTTTTAAATTAGCAGAGGTTAAACGATCTGCTTTTGGCAAAATTTCAATTAATTGCCTATAAATTTTGCTTAAATCAATTAATTTTGTTTTTATATCAAATTTTTTTGCCAAAAATTTTGCATCTTCAATATCTTTTTTTTGGCTTTCGCAAGGCAAAATCAAAGCCAAAACCCGCTCCTTTCCTAGAGCCAATTTACAAAGCGCTGCCGTTACCGAGGAATCTAACCCTCCGCTTAACCCCAAAACTATTCCTTTTTTACCGCAATTTACGAGTTGTTTTTTTATCCAAGAAATTGCCCTGTTTTTTATCTCTCTCATAAATCTATTTTGCCTTAATTGCTAAAACCTTTATTAAATCTGCAACATCTTCAATTTTATCGGTCACTCCTTCTAAATATTCGGCTAACTGATAAGTCAAAAGCAAAGTTGTAGGGTTTAAGTCAGCATGAATTATGGATTCGATTAAAAGTCGCTTCTGGTCATCTGCTTCATGCTCTAGGCGATCAATCTCTTCACATTCTAATACTGCTTCCTTTAACTTATTTTTGGTCAAAAACTCTATTGCCTGACGCAATTTTGTAATTGATAAAACGATTAACTCCGTAGCATCGGCGATATTTTTTAAGATATTTTGGGGGAGTTTCTCTTCAATAAAACCTAATATTCGGGCAGAGCCGTTTGTCCAGTCAGCGATCCTATCTAAGGTTTTTACAAAATGCATCAGGTCTTCTCTATCCGGTGGCATTAAAATCCCCTCAGATAGTTGGCTTACCATTTTAGAACGCAACACATCCGCATTGTGCTCGCTTTCTCGTACCTTTTCAATGGCAGTGATTTTGGCTTTAAGGTCAGAATTTATAAATGCCTGGATTGCTTCGGAGAAAAATTGCACGGTTTTATAGGTTTCCTCCACATGACTTTGGGCATCCTTTAGGATTGCCAGTTCTTCTGCCATGCCTAACCAACCAAAAATATTTCTTTCTTTCATTTTATTCTACCTCCTTTAAATAGAAACTTTAAATAAAAAATTAATTATTTTTAAAGTAATAAAAGAAATTAAACCCGCACAAAAAGGAGTTAAAGCCCAAGCAAGGATAATTTCTAAAAGTATTTTTCGATTAATCATCCTCATCCCTTTGGCTAAACCCACTCCTGCTACCGCTCCCACAATAGAATGGCTGGTAGAAACCGGAATCCCTAAAAGAGTATAAATATGCACATTTAAACCAG